>Ga0182030_10015582_pt1 | contig 14894 bp, 14 predicted proteins | sample 812S3MmetaG_FD_121299 | JGI IMG/M metagenome (GOLD analysis project Ga0182030, IMG submission 121299) | Permafrost microbial communities from Stordalen Mire, Sweden - 812S3M metaG (Illumina Assembly) | ecosystem: Environmental > Terrestrial > Soil > Wetlands > Permafrost | place: Sweden... | reverse complement strand
AGAGCCTTCTTTCGTGGTTGAAAAGTTACCAACTTCTTCCAACTTCAGATATGGATGGTTGTCAGCGTCAATGGTGGCACCGAAGCCAATATTGAGAACGATAGCTGATGAAAATCGGTTCGTGATATCCTTCCATTGATCGGATCTATTCATCATCCTACAGGTAGCAATCCTTGCCTCTCTTTCTTGCAAAGGCCTATAGTGTACGATATTGCACTGAGTGAACTTTGATTGAAACAATTGACGGTGTTGCTTGAACTTGGATCCCCAGCCCAGGAAGGTCAATTTCGCATCCCATCCCATTCTGCAAAAAGTTAGTAATCATAATATTGACACCTCAATTTCATTTTCATATATCTCAAATAGGACGAATCGAGGCCTTACCATAATTCGCACCTCGTTTGCTTAACAGATCAACGACCGCCTCAACGCTGTTCAGGACTACCACTAGTCAGCCGAGAATGTTGAAATATAGAACGTCAGAGGCTGTAGTTATAGATGGTCAGTCCTTTGCATACTTCATGGTACTGAATACGCACCGAATATCCTGCCCCATTTATGTACGAGAGCTCGGGTTTCACGAGGGGTATGGTTTCAAAATGACCTAGGAACGGCTCCCCTTTCGGACCAGGTGGGAATGGAAACCCACTAGTGTTCTTGATTCGAAGCCAATGTATGTTGTACTGCCAGAAAGTGACTACTATGGTCCCAACGAGAACGGCAAGAGTCTTGAAAAGTTGGTCCATGGTTTAACGCAAAGGAGTCTGTTACGAGAGAACTTAAATCGCTGTCGTGACTCATCACACTAAATTCAGATGCTCGGCACCTTCTGAACCAGTTAACTTCCAGGCAATTTCCCGTTCAACACTCTTTGGAATGCAGCCTTTCTGTAATTTAGCCCAAACTGCTCATGACACGCAACGGACTTGGAATTACTATATTTGAATTCTACTACCTCTTATTATATAATGGATATCAACATTCAGACCCAATCGGACGATTATAAGCCATTCTGAAGCGGCCACTCAATTCTGATCCTGGTTTCATTTTCGTTTGCCAAGAACAATGCTCTAAGTATAATGATCGAAAATGGTTCTTTGTCGGCCGCAAAAGCTTGAGTATTTATTTCATCAAAGGATGAATTTCTGAAAGCGGTACGTCACGCAAAAACAAACAAAGACCTCTGGTCAAGAAACAAAGGAGGCAGCATTAGTGAGATTTGCGATAACTAGGAAATTTTATTGTACATTTCTCCGTTTGACATCAGTCGTCGGGTCTTCAGAGCTCACTTGTCCCAGACGTTGGAAAATTAGAGAGGTGTCCCTCTATTATTCGGCTCAGGATGTTCCCCAATCTGGCAAAACAGCTCGGTGCCTTTACCCCCAATACGCAGGCCGCTATCAGAGCGCGTGAAGATCGCAACTGGCTCGATTCAGAAAAAAAGTGGAAGCACAGGGTCGGCAAAGGCTGGGCCGCAAAAAAAGTCTTGGGCAGAGGCGGTCAAGGTATAATTGGACTCTGGGAGTATGAAGGGAGTGATAAATCTTCCCAGGCAATGACTCAAGTTGTCGTCAAGCAAGCCTGTATACAGGTACCTGGTGGTAGACGAAGTACCGGCCTGCTCGCAGAAGAGCACTTCTTGAATATTTTCAAATACACAGGATCCCCACATATCCTCAAGATGTATCGACATCTATACAAGGAAATCGGCAATAATACCATGGAGTATGATCATTGGGAAGTCCATCGCATCTTCTTAGAATTCTGTCCCAACGGCGATTTGTACGATTGGATAGAAAAAAAAAGGAAGACGTACGTGTTCACAGCAGAAATTCAAATATCTCAATATTAACCATTTTAGAAAGGAAGATGTATTAGAAGAAGAAATGTGGAGCTTTTTCCACTGCTTGGCATTAGCGAGTCTCGTCATGGATCATGGAAGCGAAGATATCAATGCCTTAAAATGGGACAGAGAGATTGTTCATTTAGATCTCAAGCTAGAAAACAGTAAGCACCAACCCTCGGCCACGTCGTAGCTATTTCCAGACGCTGACTCAAAATGCAGTTTTCCTTGGTGCGGTCCTCACAGATGACCAACATAGAGACATGCCTATTCTAAAGGTAATATGTTATTACAGGGGATGTTACATAGCTAATCCCTTATTTCGACTAGATGGCAGATTTCGGGCTCGCAATAGATGTTCCGATTTTTCAAGACGAAAATTATCATGACAAGAACGGCGGTACGGGAACATGGCAATTCCTTTTGCCAGAGCAACTTAACTCTAGATATAGGGACCAAAAATATGATAGACCATGGAACACTGTACAAAGCATCTTTCATTTGCATTGGTCATGTAAACTGATCATTTAATAGACTCCAGGAATCAAAATTACAAGTGGGCGTTACGGTAGCCAAAGCAATATATGGCAGATCGGAATGATGATGTGGTGCTTGAAACGCAATAGATTTTGCCCTAACTGGGCAAAGATGAAAACATTTCGGTCAAAGCTCTCCAATAACTTGAAAACGGGTGGAGAGACCCTCGGATATCAGGAAGACATCGACGAAGAAGAAACCACCATCACCAATATAGCATCCTTGAAATATAGCGTAGGACTAAATGCTCTTATCAATGAGTGCCTGTCGATTCAATCTAATTCCCGCCCTACGCCAGAAAATCTCGTTGAAAGGACAAGACGGGGATTAAACGCCGCACGCATGGCTCTTGGCATAGTCCTTCCTCCGCCAATTGTCAATCCCGACTCAGCAGCGGACCTAGCAGCGCCGGCTCTCAGGCCTACGACACCCGTTATGAACCCTGATCCCATGGATCAGGATGTCTCCTCTTTGAATCTGAATACAAATACACTAGCCGTGAATACCACCGCCACTCCGACGACCCCTACGGCCAAAACCACAAATCCCGTTCATCCAGAGCCTCCACGCACGCCAGCAGCTCAAAGAGATTTATCACAACGTTGGCTCTCGGGAGAAAAACTAACTCCCTCCCAAGTAACTGGCCGTCGCTCATCCCCTCTCTCACCTTCTCAACTGCTGTTCAGGGGCAGGAATAGAGTTTCAAAAAATAGAGCTTCACCGTCTGTACTCCCGTTCCAGGGTAGGAGGAACATGGTCCCAACTGCTCAGCAAGCTCCTCAGCGATCGCCCATTGTTGTCCCGAGATTCACACGCACTTTCCAACCTGCATCCCCCTACAATCCCCCTCCTCGTACTCCTCGTAACCCTATGTATCAAATACAAGCCGTACGCCCACCAAACCCACCCGGAATCGCATCTGCATCCACAGCCGCACCTCGTATTCCCACGCGCAACCCAGCCCGAGCTCCTGCGCCTAACACAACACCAGTACCCGCAACTGCAGGCCCAAAAATTACCCAAATGACGTGCGTAGTAGAAGAGAAGCGACTATTCCGCTTCGGCGGCACCACCAGGAAGACTTATAAAGTCACAGGTCTGCATCCAGGATATACAATTATTCAGTTGAAGCGGAGATTAGAGGCGATGGGGGCGGCTATTAAGGTGCCGAATATGGCGGTGTATGCGGCGCATGGTGCGAGGGAGTTTAGGAACATGGAGACGTTGGCGGTAATTGGTACGACGGCGTATTTGAGGATTGAGGAGATTGTGAGGATTTGAGGTGATAGGACGAGAAGTGCTTTCTTTCAGTTTTGGTTTGTACTATGTTTCCGTGGAGTTTTAAAGGGGAAATTTTCTAGATAAGCACATAGAGTGATTCCATAATTTAGGAGTTTAGCTTGTATTTCTACATCTTAGCTCCGTCAACTCTCTTAGTAAATTCAAATTTCTAAAGTCCATCATATCAGTCTTAGAGAGTGAATAAGATATCCGAACCAACTTTTTTGCAAGTGCACATCATCCATGAAACTCCCTTCAACCACCCTCCTCCTCTTTCTCATCATCCCTAGGCAAAGCAACATTCCACGCCGCCTCTGCAACCATCACCGACTCATCCTCTTTATACCTCTCCAGCCTCTCCTTCTGCTCCTCACTCCAACCCTTATCATCATGAACCCCAACCAGCAAAAAAACCAACGCCAGCCTCCTCGCTCTCTCATCTTTGGTTTTTGCTAGCACCTCCTCAAACACCTTTGTATTCTTTCCCGTGAACTCTCCTCGATCATTCTCCTCAATCAACCTCTCGACTTGTATCAACGCATCTGCATGAAGCTCAGGGATGATTTCCAGTATATGTGTACTGAGCTCCTTCCAGGGCAGGCCAGCGAACATTGTTTTAACACGGAACGAAAGAGTAAGTCGATTGGTTTTAAGGATTTCGAGGATGAGCCGGGTAGCTGGGAGCATGTGTCCATTGACAGGATCGCAAAGTTCAAGATACTCCTCATGCAAAATGACGAGCATCTCCCTCCTACCAAGAGCTTGCTTGAACGCATCCCCTATAAGCTCATACTTAGTTCTTGCGTACGTCTTAAAAACGGCAGCGGCAGCATGTTGAACTTCCATTTTTAGAGGTGATTGAAGAAGCTCAAATAATCTCGGGGAAAGGATATCATCCGGATCCTGGAGAGGCATCTTCTCTAAGCGCTTTAAACCAGCAATTCGAACCTCAGCAGCGGGATGCTTGATTAGAAGATTGACAACCTCTAGGAGAGACCGTCTCGCTTTCGTAGACAGCCCATCGTCGGGTATCGTGCAGATAGCTTTCCCAATTACGGGATCCGGATTCGCTGCGGCATGGTGAAACACTGTCCAAGCTTCGTCCCGCTCGAGGTAAGACCAGAGCGCTCTGAATAAGGCCACGCGGACGTCTGTTTTTAGCTCCGTCTTCTCGAGTTCAAGCAGATAGTGCAAACCCTCTTCCGTGTCTAAATCTCCGATGAGACGGATAATTTCTTTCACTACCGTCGCCTTCTTCATTGATATGCCTTTCAAGATCTCGAAGATCTCGGGTGAAAGCATGAACTTGAAGGAATGTCGTAGAGAGTAGATTGCGAATCTGGCCCGATCATCTTGGAGAGCTTCGAGAAGTCCACGGACGCCTTCATCTCCATCCAAATGGCCAAGAGCTCTGGTCGCAACTTCTCGAATGAGCGGGGTCTCACTGTTCGCGAATTTTGTGAGATAATTTGCTCCAATAAATGATAGCACGGCAAGTTGTTTGATATGGATCTGCTTATATTCAGAAGAAACATCCTCGTCGTTAATCCGCTCGACGAGGATCTTTGCCAAACTTTCTTGATTAGCCTGAGACCACCGTTCAAATCCACTTCGGATCTTATATAGCTTGAAATCTCCTGACGAGAAACATTGTCGAGATTCTTCGTTGCTGAATATAGCTGGAAGAAGGTTCTGCTGTCGGATATGCACGCTTCTCATCACAAAATTTGATCTCACCAAGGTTGGCGCTTCCTCCACTAAACGAGGAATGATATTAAACCAAGATTGTGGTCGGCATTTCTTGAAATTTGGGAAGAAGTAATTCTCTTGCTCAAGAAAATCTTCATCTTCAAATATTTTCTCCATTGTCTCCAAGAGCTCAGGCCAGTATCGTGCACTGGCACCCAGTGAGCTGACGAAACAGCTCAGGCATCTTTTGTCGTCGATAGTTTTCGAGAATTTTTGCAGCCATGGGTTCATTTCTTCTGCGAGTATTGCCACTATATCCTTGGTTGGGATGGCTCCGGCAAAAACGAATCTTCGAGGAGAAAACCCCTTGTACTCCTTCATGATGATGGCCATTTGTTTCGCAGCCCATCGAGGATGAAAAGAGATGATCGTAGTGCATATTCGGAGCAAATCATAAGGTCCAGCTTTGGAAAGATCACTGCTATCTAAGCAATGACGAATGAATTGGGCCAAATCTTGAAGGTGTTGTTCTTTCCAACGGCTTCCGGGAATTCTCTGGACGGCACTCATCACCTTGTCTCGGACGGTGCTTTGTTCGTACTGACACTTCAATGCCAGCTTTAATGCATCACTGAGATGAGACACATCGTACTTGGCGGCTTCGATCTGACACTTCAGTGCCGACTCTCTGATCTCCGCATCATTTGACTGCAAAAAGGGCCTTTGTAACACCATTGCTTCATCCCAAGGCAAAAGTGCGATATATGGAATGAGACTTGACGGTTGCGCTTCAAATTTGCGAATTTTGATGTGACGACGTGCTTCAGCTGTGCGCTCCTGTTTCGGCAAATACTGCATATAGTGCATAGAGATAATCCGATCATTGTCCATCCAGCATGCTTTCCCATAGTAGTACAGAGCACGTCGCTGCTCCACATTGAGATCATCCATCGTCCATAGAACTTCCCCAGATCCATATCGCTCCGATAGGGCAATCAACTGATCGATAGAAAGTTTTCCTGTACGCCATTCGTACGTGGGCGGAAGTTTGAAAAGCTCGTCTCGCTCGAGTATCAGACTCACGACCTCCGCAAGTCGCCTCTTCATCAATTCTTCAATTGAAGAACGAAGACTCGTCAATGTAGTAAAATTCAGCATCTGTGTGAGAAGGGCGAGGGCAGCGTTAGCATTTAATTCAGATGCCGACCATTCGGAGATGACTTGATTGACGATGACTATTAGTCTTGGGTCTACGTCTTCAGAGCGATCCGCCCAATCTTCAAGGACTTTCTGGATGATCTCGGGGTGAAATTTTGCGAGGCGTGTCCAGTCACTCGCGCGAAGCCGATCGATAAACCTAAGCAGGTGTACTTCTAACATGAGCCTCGATCCATATGGTAACAGCCCCTGAAACAAAATTTCTTGACCAGAAGTGTTTTTCAAGCTGTCCAGAAAGGCGTCAATAATTTGTATTCTTTGCCGTCGAGGACTGAGACATCGTAATCGTTTCACGGCATATACCTGCAAGTATACTGGGAGAGAGTCAATCATTTGAAGCACTTCTGCGTCAGTACCTAGTAGCAGGATCAAATTCAGAGCTCGTAGTTTCAGTAATTTCGAAGGAGAAGTGAGAGCTGCTGTCGCATGACTTAGGTCACGACTTCCATAGCAGGTCTCGAGGCCTAGGAATCGTTGGTAGGTTGATCCATTGAGTAGAGCTGCAATGATGCTCAATGCATGAGCCTTCGTTCTCGAATCTCTTCCCAATTCTACCATACGCTTGGTTCGTTGGCGGTAAGATAGCGGTTCCACCTCCTCGAGGAGAGCCGCGACCCCGATTGTGAATGGCTGCGACATTATCGACGCTTGAAGTGCAGCATCAGACGAGACTGAGAATAGTGATATGGAGGATTTCGTCTATTTTGGTGAGTCGCCAGCAGGAGAACATCTCCGTGTAGAGTCAAGAAAGGATTGTGGCTGAGTTTCAGAACGGCGTGCTGCGCCTTTGCTGAGCGTTCTTGGGGTCGTAAGCGAAGGGACTAGACGGATTTGGGAATTGATTCAGGGGTAAGACATGCCCTTAATGGATTGAGAAAATAGGAAATGCAGACCGAGATACGAGTGCATGGGAGATAAAATGGTTTTAATCACAGGGCCCGAAAACACATGATCCGGTAACACATCAACACAGCACGGGAACGAATCGAAACTGGGTTTTATGGCTGTCGTGATTAAATGAGAGAATGTAGGTAATCATTTGTAGCCCCTTAAGACCAGACAAGAAGCAGCCGTATGATAGAAACTATGGTTGCTGCTGTAGTACTAGAGTTCACCTCCGTTGATGAAGCCCCATTCATGCATCTGGATCAACGTCCCAACAAATCATCCGGTGTCATCTCAAAGAGCGATAATTCTTCAGAATTCAAATCCGAACTTTCCTTATCAGTCGAAACTTTCTCATCAAAACCACCTGAGGACAGAGCAGAACTGCGACGGCCTTCGCTTTTCCTCTCGCCACGATGGATGAAACCTCTGAGATTCCTAAGCTGACCTTTGTAGTAATCGGCACATAGATTTAGTATGCACGACGGTATGGTTGTGTTCCGTTATGATAATTCCTCATTGCTCTAGAATAAGCCTGAATATTGCGCTGGAGCTGAGAGTCCACAGCAGAGCGCTGGCATCCACTCTCCCTGTCGTACACATTGACTTGCTCACAATACATCGCGAACCGTCGTTTAAACTTTCCGAAATTGCGTTCGTTGATCAAGTGTGCATCCACGTCCAGCATGTCATCCCGGAGTCGTTTCGCATGCCTTCTGAGCTTGATTGGATAAACTGGGTGAAGCTTCCGGCAATTGGTGCACCGCGGAAGCTGAATGAGAACCTACGTTAACAATTCAGCAATTTGTCAAGATTTCTGAGACATTGAGCCAAGGCATACCGCCGAGTATTGCAAGATCTGATTCCATTGTCTTTTTAGACGGCGAAGAGAACCATTTAGATCAATTTGGTTGAATTCATTTATCAGTGCTTGGCGGCGAATATTGAGAAGCGAATGCTCTAAGATTGGTTTGGGTTGCGGAATGGACTGGCACTCAGGCTCGGACTCAGACTCGCTCTCGGAGGCGGAAGGAGGTTGCACGATAGCAGGCATTTCAACGGCCAATGCTAGTTCCTAAAGAGGTGATAAAAGTTTTTCGGAAGAATGCGACGTGATGTTGTGATTTTTATGATTTTTGGGTTGGGATTCGAACAGGAAGGGCTGTTAACCATGTTGCTCGATCGCAAGGTAAAGAGCGGCCAGCTTCGTAGCTTCTCAGAACTAATGGGCTACTTCAATAAAGTCAAAATTCAACAGCTCGGGGAATCTGGGATCGACTTATCTATCCCGCCCTTTTCCATCACATAGTTTCTTCAAGGGTATTTTATACGTAAGCCATTCAAGTCGCTGGGCATACTGGTTGCAGACGGTAGCTTTGTTGAACATTGAGCGACTTTGTTCCTAGGTAAATAATATAATATATTTCATCGGTATATAACAAGTCTTAAATTCTATTTTCCGCTCCTCCCGAATATTATTGCCGCATATTTCCTCGTATTGCATCTAGCACCGGGGCAATGACTACGCTTAGCTTGCGGGATCAGGATTACTCGGCAACCGTGGTAGCGGACAAGCTCCTTCCTCAGGACCATAAATACGATAGTTGGCCTCCATGCCCTTGCTCAAATGGGTATTGAAATGACAAATTAATTGCCACCATCCAGGATTCAAGGCTGTCATCGTGACGGCCGTCATCTGGCCTGGATTAATCGGAACCGATGCCACAAGATTGCCGTTGAAGCGAACATTGTTTCCATGCCAGTGCGCGACGTGGGTGTCAAATCCCATATCCATGATATACCAGATTGCAGGGTCGTCAACACACATCTCGAAGGGTGGGTTGTTGGCATAGATGTAGCCGTTAATCTGAAAGGCAGAGTCAGTAACATGCGAGATCTTAATAGAAAAGAGTCATGACTTACAGGAAAGAAGTTAGCAGCTATACTGGTCGAGACGTTTGTTAAAGGTGAGTTGACCATTTGAGGATACCAGAATGTCTCATTCATCGAGGCTCGCGGGTATTCGTAAGTAAGGTTCGCGACTTCTGGAAGTGCACCCGATAGATATTTCTGGACGTTGTGAAGTGCGAGAAAAGAGTTTGACTCCTGGTTGTCTCCGTAAAAGATCACGAATTCGCGGTTATTTGCCATAACTTCAGCCATTTTACCTTGGTTATAAACAATGATGGGACCGCTAAGCCCTGCATCTGTATCTTCATACATGCTGACATAAGAATGGTAGGCCCACATTTTGCTGTCCATTCCAGTATCAGGGAGGGAACCAGGACCAACAAGCCATTTGTAGGTGGCGCAGCCTCCTGGAGGGACCGCATTGCCGATGGCATTGGCCTCTGAACCATTGTAGTAAATTGAACCTTCGCTTTCCTTTGTGTAGAACAGCCCCATTGAGTGCATCGTGGCATAGAAAGTGTCCATTTTATTGACAAACAAAATCTGAGAGGCGAATGCATGAGCTTGACTCGTCACATAGTGTTGGGAAAACAAACCTCAATCATGTCATTCACTTCTGCACGAAGGATGGGTCCTTGAAAGCCCAGCCAATCCGGCTGCTCGGTTTGTTGAGTGAAATCAGGACCTGTGTAGCCTCGGTACAGCGCTTTATCGTAGACGGTCCCAATTGACTGGTTGGAAGCGATGTATCCCCACGTCTGAGCTCGAAATGATTCATTTATGGGCACCCCCAACCAATTATCCCACCCTATATTTTGTTAGTTGAGAGCCTAGGGAAGTAACGAATGAGGTATACGTACCAGTTGGTGTATAGTCCCAAGTATCAACCTCAGCAGCAACATAATATCGTCGAATATTTCCGCTAAAGTTGAAGCCCGTTGGTTGATAGTAAGGAAGCTTGCCATCCATCTTGGCAAGACATGATGAAATATCACTGCTGACATTGACAGAACGGACAGGAGTGCTGACTGCGGCTGCTGCAGCAGCGACGGAAAACGCTAGGATAGCAGGCAACATGTCTACTAGTGCCGACTGGTGAAGACAGTATTGGATTCAAGAGAATGGGCAATGATGAGCAAGTATGAGCATGATTGAGGTATTCGTCCTTGATATATTGTTTTTGCTGACAACCGAAATATCCAAACACAAACCTCACCGGCCTTGCGGCTAATATCCAACAATGACGACGTTCAAGAAGCAGCGACATGGAGCTATACGATAAAAGGGTTTGGTAAATACGATGTTAGTCTTCGAGCTGGCCAATCCTCTTTGATGGGATGCGAGACACTGATGTGCAGACATAACCTAGGAGTTGCGCGGCTTACTTCAATGACATCCGTAGGACACGAAGTAAGGATGCGAGGTACTACTTTGCATCCTCTTCTAGCAGCGTGCGATCCCTTCAAAACGCCAATTAATGAGTAATTTACCCTGTGGACTATCATGGTAGGTTACACGTTGTAGACGGCGATATGGAGACAGAGGGGAAATTGATAAAGGGTAAATTGCGCTCAACTATCACAGAAGCTTGCTTGGTAGAATCACAGAGGATTTCGAGTCACCGTGAAAACCAAGAGTTAGGTCTGGTGCTATATCGGCCGTAAGAAAACAATTTTTTTGTGAGGAGGATGCCGTTTGCGTAACGGATTGTCATCAGTGACATTCCACTGTCGATCTCACCGCTTCGGAGATAAATCGGGATACTAGCGACGGCGATTATGAATCTGCTGTCTTACTATCTTCATTCTTCGAAAAAATACAAAGAAAGGAAGCAAAATGACAAGACAGGCGCGATGCCTACCGAAGAGCGGGAGGAGGTCCATGAAAGTGGGGCAAATCTCGCTTATATCATGGAAGTATCAACGTTTCCTTTTGAACGACCATATCAATATGAAGAGGCAGAAGAACGAGTGACTTCCAGTGCTATCTTCTGGCTGAGTAAATAGATGGCGGATTATAACCTTCAAGAACGAGAAGGGGCGCAGAAGCCTTGGCTGCTTGAGGAGTCTCCAGCACCCTTCTTCCAAAGACACTTGAATCTATGAGCAAGCGCAGTAGTTGCCCATGAACATAGAAAGGCGTGCAATTAAGAGTTAAAGAAAGAAATATCAAGACCAGTTCATGCTACTCACAGCTGAGAGCCTGGATTGATGAATTTGAAGGACCCCCCCATATGCATCACGTGATTGTCATCCGCGCTGAAATAAAATGGCAAAAAAAGAATCGTGGTTCAGCTGTCGAGTTTAGTCGGAGATGAGGACCCACTCACGTCTCGACCCCTTAAGGGGTGCAATGTTCCCACACTACCTGGGTTTCGAATTCCACTCTCCGCCAATACGCCTCCCACGTATAGTGCGAATTCTGGGTCCCGGCCTGCACACATGTTATGAAGAATCAAACAGGTCGCGGGTGCGACGCCAACAAAATCCGGAGATGATGATATTGTCACAGGTCAGCAAGTTTTGATCAATCTCATATCTCCATCAGAGACAACCCCCATTACCTAAGACAGATTAGAGTATCAATCGAAACATGCTAATGTCCTTACACAAGTTGCCACACAAATGCAGTAGCGGACGGGTGGTAGCCCCTAAAGAAATCCAAGCTGGCTAAGGCAAGTAAATCTCATCATCGTGAGCGATCCAGACATCACCGAGGTGAGTCTTTCACATGTGGTCTGTGGAGAGTTAGCGATTGTTAGATTGTTAAATTGGCGAGTAGGAAGCTCGACAGCTAGACCACGAGAGGTTTGATTTTGACCGTTTCTTCTTATTAAATTATATACTCCAAAGAGACAAAGGCTGCTCTATATTAAGGTGAATTAGCGAGTGAAGTGGAAGCACGTGATATAAAGAGCCTCAACGCGTGGAGGAATTGTGGGACGCGCTATTGTTTTAAGATTCGTGGGGGTTGTCATGGAGGTCGGGTTCCACAGCATTGCATGTATATCTTTTCATTCAGAACGCGATTACTCATGGCCCGATGATGTCCCAACGACCTACCTTCCACCGTCCCAAACGCAGATCTGATTGATCAAGACTTCAGAATACATACTCAAATCCTTACACGATAAAGGTCAAATAGAGCGATGGCGGCGAGCATGGAGATTATTTCCCCTCCCTTATATCAATCAACCCTTCAACTTCGAAAGAGTGTTCCAACCACTCCTGCCGAGTCTCGACACCTATCTACATTCCCACCCGAGTCGGTATTCGATCTCTGCCAAGCAATAATGCAATAATGCGATGCATGCCAGGCCTTTCGAGATGAGAACGCACTCCGTTGTGACCTACGAACGCCCTCGATCAGTCACACCAGCCCCTCTCCTACATCTGAAACCCCATGTCCCCTCTTCCTAAATGCCGGCTGCACGTATCGAAAGAGAAAGAGGAATTTATGCAGGGTGGCTCTTGAACAAAGAAATACACAAGGGGATTGAAAGAGTACATTCGCACGTTTCGGTGCATCACCTGCGGAAGCGCTGGCTAATAAAATTAGAAGTGGGATTGGATATGGTCTCATGGTATCTCAAGTCCTCGAAGTACCTTGAAATAATACCATTGCTTGGCTTTTGCAGGTTGCTAGATACGATTCTTCGTGGACCAGTAGAACTACGGCATGCATACCGCAAATCTTCAGTGACGCAGTAGATTGCCATTGCCTGCAGTAGAATATATGCTTTGTTTCGACAAGCTCTGCATTTTATACAATCGTGTGGACTCAACCCATGCTTCTCCTTGATTCTATCTCTAGAGCGGTATCATCAGACTTCTAGGGAGCTAACAAAGCCCCATTTTTATATTATTGGGGCGTTACGGAAGGTCATCGTCCTACCCAAAGGCACAAATCAAAGCTTCTGGTTCCTCAACTGACTGGCTCTATGAAACTCACATCCTGTCATCGCTGCGCGATGGGACGATGAGGGTTGTTATAGGAAAGTAGTAGAAACTGTTTTGTTCGGCTCCATTCGTTCTCAGTTCTCGAAAGTTGAACCACGCCCAAGTCATTTGGTTCCAAGTATAGCACACCGAGTTCCACCACTCTTTTAAGCGCCCTTAAAACAAAGTCACCACACCAACGACAATGCTGAATATGTAGTTCTTCCTCGCTCATATTCTAAACACTACTCCCTACCATCTCAACCTGCATTGCCGCATTCTCATCTATCGCTTCCTCATCAAATAGCTTTTAATTCAACCCTACAGCTCTTGATTCCGTCAATCGACAATGCCACGCCAAAAATATCCATTCAAGAGCTCAAATTGCAAACATGCTACCAGGCACCATTCCGATATTAAACTTCGCAAAAGAACGATGCAACCATCTGCGAACCGCAATACACAACCCGGGGTTGGTAAAATATCCAAAGTCGGAAGGTCTAAGAAGATTCAAGTCCGCGAACAGTATTCAGGTGCTCAAGATGGTGAGAAGATAGATCTCAGAGACAGAATTTCGTTGCGAAGCGCAATTTACTGGTGAGGGGAGATAAGTGCAATTAGATGGGACCAAGAACCGTCGTGTTCGTTCTGAAGATTCATATTCATTGCCCAAGCCATGCAAACCACAAAGAGCAGAAGCGACTGGTGATTTGGCAGAACCGAATGGAAGGGTCGAATACCTTCCACCTAAGTCAACAGTCTCTCGAGAAGCCACCCTTTCCCAACCAGATCTCAACAACATTAATGGCTCAAATGGGCAACATCTCCTTGATGATCCACTCAACGTGCCAGCCCCCGCGGCTGTTCCGCTCCTACCTCCTACGCACCATCAGCACATCATCGAGGATGAAAACCACGCGTCTCCATCTTATGCCGTCTCGACTGCCAAATTCAATCTTAACCCCACGACTCCCCCGAATCCTCATCATAGCAAAACGATCAATAGCCCTCCATCCCGACCCAAGAAACCAATCGTTTCAAGAGATCAGCTCATCCCAAATGCTTTGCACCTACATTCTTCGACTACCCCTTTCGGGCCTGATACGCCCTTAGACAAAAAGTCCACTTCTCCGAGCATGTTAAACGTCCCGTCTCTCCAAATGCCAGAACGATATCAATGTACTCCCATCAGCGTTCACGAGCCAGTACAAGTTACACGTATATCTGGATACTATAATTTTACCATGTACAGACAAGTACAGCCTCAATCTCTTCCACAATCACAGCAACATGCTATCCCACCCCATCAGCAATATCCAACGCCCCAAGATGCACAACACAAAGCCCTAGTAACAGAAACAAGCCCAAATTGGAACACTTTCATTCGCAGCCCAGCACCGAGTCCTGACCTTGCGAGAAGTTCAGGGGGATGGAAACAAAAAGAATGACTAGGATCAGTGAAGTGACTTGGTGTCATGGTCACGTGAGGAGGCTACGTTAGCTCCTACCCTAGCACCTTAGATTTAGAACGAGAGCTTCTCTCTCTTCTCTCCTTAGACGTCTAGAATACCAATGAACTTGTACTACCTCTT
>Ga0182030_10015581_pt1 | contig 14894 bp, 13 predicted proteins | sample 812S3MmetaG_FD_121299 | JGI IMG/M metagenome (GOLD analysis project Ga0182030, IMG submission 121299) | Permafrost microbial communities from Stordalen Mire, Sweden - 812S3M metaG (Illumina Assembly) | ecosystem: Environmental > Terrestrial > Soil > Wetlands > Permafrost | place: Sweden... | reverse complement strand
TGTCACTTATGAGGATTTCTGGAAAAGATACTACTTTCTGAGACATAGTATTGAAACTGCGGAAGCTCGTCGAAGAGACTTGCTTAAAGGTATGTATTATCTAATCAAGTATGTCTTCAGGAGCTGACTATATAAAGGTGCAGCGGCAAATACAGAGGAAGAAGTGGCTTGGGATGAAGATTCAGATGACGAGGCAACCAAAGTGGCTTCTAAACCTAAGATTGTGCCAGGAAGACCCGCTTCTACTGAATCTTCAACTACCCTTCATCCAGCAACTCAAGCCGCAGATGAGCTACTTAAGCCTGAAGAACCAAGGAAGTCCCACGATGAAAAGTCGCAAGCAGACAGTGATGGTAGCTATGACGTTGTTGGAGCTGCTTCTGGCGCTCCAAGCCGCGCACCTGGGAGTCCCAAGGAGTCACGAAAGGGCGATGATAGCGAGGATGAGGATTGGGAGTGAGCATCTTTCATCAACGATATTTCAGGCGTTGATAGGCGTTCTTTGCGGGACTGATAAGTTCTACGGCGTTCGGTTCGGGAGCCTTCTTTTATTCTTCAAGCTTTCCTCATAAATCTGCAATCTGGCAGATAGGGTCAGAGCGCTTTCGGATATCCCCACAACGCCAATCCATGTAATAGTCAAATTCCCAGTATCATTATCGCTTCTTTTTCGTGACTTTTGTGAAGCCCTCCTCATCCACCTCTCGAGTGACCTTTTTCGTCACTCTAACTAGCTGTGGCGCCTCATCCATTTCCACATCCTCTTGGTCTCCCTCGTCCTCCGATGCATCGGTCTCATCTTCCTCTTCGTTTCTCTCTTGCTCCTTGAACTGTCCACCAACGACATCATTCCCACCCTTCGCATCCCATTTCGCCTTCATAGTCTGCACTTCGGCAAAGTCACCTCTGCCGCAATCCTTTCTCATCCTCACGATCTGTTCTGCAACTTCGAAGCCCGAGTCGTCGTCCACATTCACCTCGAATTCATCCAACATGACCTGCAACAGAAACTCTTCTATCCATTCGGCATCCGCGTCAGGAGTTTCCTTCAACAAATCGATGGTGGCTTGCGCAAACCATTCACGTTTCCCAGTGCTATCGGGGCCGCCCCACTGATTTGTTACTGCGAGGGAGAGGGACGGCCAGAAGAAAAGGGTGAGTGTGATTCCGAGCTCAAATTGAGCTTCGCGCTTCTCTTCATAAAGATTAGCCTCGATTATGAATTTCTACTAAGTAAATGCTTACCGAGGGATGACCCAGAGCTGCTACTTGAGCTTTCATTGACCTCCATCGGCCCAGGTAGTTGGGTTGCTGAAGCCATTACGATGGAGTTTATTCGATTATTGTTGTGGGGTCAAGAAATTGAACGAAACTTACAACGCTCGGAGCATAAAACACCGATGCAATCCTCGCTTACGAGTAGCGGAAGCTTTGTACCATGACCATGACGTAGAAGGAAAGCTGCAATCTTAACTAGAAAGTAGCCGCGAAGCACCAAAGGAATGGCTTTGTTCTACACCCGTCGCAATGAGGTTGTTTAATGTCTAATAATCCATACTTGATAACACACTCTCCTTTCCGCTGTTTAAGAAACTGCTTTGCATTGTGATACTTGACAAAGATCATCCCGTCCATCCCCTAAGACCATCAACGAAACGACTCGACTGTTGATATTAGGGAAGTGGCATATTTAGGGACGCATCATGGTTTTCAATACGGCGACAGTTGGGTCAGCAGTGACTCCTGCTATTATCCAAACGTTCATTAATCATGTCAGTCAACTATACGTATACCTGCCACCAAAGCTGATCCATCCCTCCTAGTATCTGAATCGTAAACCTCTTGCGCAAAAGCCAACCGCGCATATCTCCTACGACGAAGGCCTACACCTGATTAAGAAATTCTTGATCTATGCGTCCCATCATACTGTCGAGGATATCCAACGTTTCACTTCCCAATGGGTTCCGCATCCGCGCTGGGTGAAGGTAGACGAGGTTAGGATTGCCCAGGAGTATATTACCAAATCTGCCGAAGCTATACAAGAGCAATTAGGACACCACGGGATTGAGAAGGTAGGAGGGAAAACATGGTGGCAATGGCGTAGACCAGGAAGTGAATTGAAAGCGGAATGGATTGAGATGAGGGCAGACTTCCAGGAGCGGAAGAGGAATAATGATCCTGGGAAACGAGTTATGCTTTATGTGCATGGTGGCGCTTATTTCTTTGGCAGCGTGGATGAGCATCGATATCAAATGCAGAGGCATGCTAGAAAGTTAAAGGCTAGAGTTTTTGCACGGTAAGATTTTGTTCTCCTCACTAGTGGTACAAAATGAACTGACTGGCGGTAGTGAGTTTTGTGGTTATCCAACATCCCGAATTGGCCTGATGATTTATAGCACGGTACCGGTTAGCTCCTCAATTTCCATTTCCTTGTGGTTTACATGACTGCTTGGCTGCGTATTGTCACATTCTGGAGGTCCAAGATCCAGCTACTATTATCTTGGCCGGTGATTCTGCTGGTGGAGGCATGATTCTAAGGTGGGTTAAGAACTGCAACCTTGTTGATCACAAACTGATAATTTGTAGCATGCTCGTAGTTATGCGGGATCGAGGCATTCCTTTACCTGCAGGAGCTGTGTTGATATCACCTTGGGTTGATCTCACCCACTCTTTTCCCAGCGTCTCAGGAGACAATCCTCTAGACTATATTCCGCCGTATGGTTTCCACCAGAGACCGTCACCATCTTGGCCACCTCCAAATTCAGATGATATGCTCGCTATGGAGGAAGCCATCGTGAAGAAAATGGCCAGCAGAGACCATAATACCTTTCCCCAGGAAAGTGAGGCGGATGCTATCCAAGGTTTTCACGTGAACAACAATCCAGAACCTGGAATGCAAAATGATACGGCTGCGACGGGCACGGCCACGAACGACAGGTCTGGACCAAATGCAAATACCGTCCCTGGATCAGGTCATGATCTATCGATCATGATTGACGGCAAATTGATACAGATTAAAGACCAAATTCAGATGTATGCTTCGAACCAGCTTATTTCACACCCTCTTGTTTCCCCGATATTGCAACCTTCACTGGGAGGTCTACCGCCACTACTCATCTTGACGGGAGGTGGTGAGATGCTCCGAGATGAGCAAATATATCTCGCGCACAAGGCAGCGAATCCGACTAAATACCCACCTGGAGACGCGTTCCTAGATGAAAGTCCTCACGATCACAACAGGAATCAAGTCAATCGATGGAAACCCACAGACGTGCAATTACAAGTATGGGATGACTTATGTCATGTGGCACCGACTTTAAGTTTCACGCGTCCAGCAAAATATATGTATCGCTCAATAGCACAATTTGGAGCTTGGGCATTGGCTAGGGCTCAGAAGACAGAGATTGACATCCTAGATGATGATGACGTCTCAGTAATTTCTAAGTCCTCGTCTGATGATGAGGATGAAGCAGCGGCTCAGGTAAGATAGGTAAGTGATAATGGCATTTCGACTCCCTACTGATGATTGTGTAGAAAGAGAAAGTTGCATCACCCGCTGGGCCTGGTCAAGTTGGAAAGGCAGGTGACGCTCTACCACCTTTCAAGCACCATATGATCCGCCAACGAGTTGATCGCCATGGAAATATCTCACCTCTTGAACTCGAGTCGGAATTACCAGCTTGTAACGTAGCAGCGAGTGAAATTGGCGTTATTAAGGAAGGACCTGTGAAAAAGTGGATGGCGGCGAAGAGGCAGTGGGATACTAAGTTCGCGACCGCAAAAAGACGCGTCCAGAAAAAGCGTGCGAAAGAAATGGCCAAAGGCTTTCAGCAATTTGGGGATGGAGAAGTTCCACCACCATCAGCTTTGGCAGGTAGAAGAAAATTGGGCGAGGACCTGAAAGAGGAAAAGAAGAAACGAAGCACCGGAATGAGTCTATGGGCACTTTGGGGTAGCAAGCACGACGAGAAAACCATTGAGTTGGAGTATGAGGCCGATAAAGAACCAGCAACAGCGACAGCCACACCTGCAGACGGAGCCAATGCTAGACCTTTGCATGATCTGAAAACAAATCAGGGAAATTTGATGGATGGGAAGAAACCTGAATATAGCAGAAGTCGGTCTCGAAGACGGACAGTAACAGATCAGCACCAAACCGAGGGTAATGATATTAATGAGAACACCCCTGCTTCTGTCATCTACAGCAAACTTGCTGATCAAAGAGAGGGTCTGGGTGACACAGGAGATAGAGGAAATCTCACGCCCGATTTCGTGGCTAAAGATCCAATGCCTTCTATTGTCGTCCGTACACCAACAATCGAAGGCGAGGAAAATGACCTGAAGAGACCAAAATCTGGGGGCATTGCGTTTCCCTTTAGCTTGAAAAAGCACGGCGCGACAGCCAGCATGACTACCTTGACTAGCGCCATTGGAGTGCCACCTGCGGAAGATGTGAGGACTAAAGGGGCCAAGGACAGTGGCGTCAATCAGAACGTTGATGATATTGCGGCTTCGGCTGCTATGGGAAGCAGCGATGGCAAGGGGAAGGGGAATGCTAAGGAGATAGCGGCGGAGAATACTCCTGCATCCGTAAAAGTGAATGGTGGGGCCGTGGATGGGTCTAACGCAGCTGTCAGTGGCGCTCGACCTATCTTGGAGACATTTGTTACCGCTACGGAAGACCTGCCTACACAAAATCGGGCATGAGTTGCGAAACGATAATAGCGTTGGTAGTGCCTTGGAATACGCATCAAAATTGTATGATATAATCTGCAAGATGTACACATATCTATCGTGGATTGTTTGATATCATCTCATAGCGGTTATTTACCATACCAGCCTTTGTTTTGTTTAGACTGAAGCTGAATATGTTTATAAGTGTTTGAATATCCCCCAAAATTCCAAAGCCCTAGAGAATGTAATTATCTCAAAGCTTAATGTCTCAAGAAATCTGAATATCTCAGATGTGTCAAATGTCCATATGATACAAAACATAACTCATTTTAGATCCAATCAGCCCTGCAGAAAGATTGTGAATTTACAATTCTCAAATTCCTTATGTACATGACAATAATTGACTTAATCCCAGGCGCCAAATCGCTGTGCAATAAACCCACCATCTAAGTACCCAGGTCATTCATTATACACATCTCTCACAATCTACCATATACAAAATCAATAAGTCTCTGAAAGTCCAGAGAAACTTGGTGCCGTCGCCGTACAATTGAAATCCCGATCATACGCCTTCGCAGGAAGGATTCCAGCCGCAAGCCCCAGTTGATAACTCCATTGCGTTGCATCTTCTGTGACCCAGGTCCAGTAAAACCATCCCCAACCCTGCTCGAAACTCGTCATTTGGGCCTCGGCAAACATTTGAAGAAATTGCTTGTAGCTGCTGCTGTATGAGCTTGCTGCTGCATTCGCGTTCGTACAGGAACATGTGGAGTCTTTAGTTGGACAGTCAGGGGAGAGGACTTGGGTTGATGGATCCCCTGAGGCGAAAGTTCCTGTCCATCGATTTCCTTGACCGACGTCGTTGAGGTTGGGAGCACAATCCGTGTCTGCTTGGGACCATTCCGCGAAGATGGTTGGACCAAATCCTGTTGCTACGTTTAGACTCTGCTGGGCTTGTTCGGACCATCCCGTGCAGGCGTAGTTGACTTTCGTGGTGTGATTGTAGACAATCTGACCAGCGTTGAAGATGACATATTGATGGGCATCAAGAACTAGCCCGGTGTAGTCTTGGAGTTTGCCTTGCCAGTTGGCTAGGCCCTCAAATCCGTCACCAAAGACGACGTAGGCATTGACTCCATTTTTTCGAACGATCTCGTAAGCGTTTGCAGTCCAATTCAGGACATCAGAGGTCTGGAGGGCCGTCATTTTAGGCTCGTTCGCAAGGCCGTAGAATGATATGATATTCTTATATCGATCTTGAGCAAAGAATCGGGATAGCCGATCATGAAGGTCCAGTGAGCGCTGGGCGTTGAGAGAACCGTCTGTACCATTCAGCCATCCGATTGCACCTTGCCGTCCACTATGATTCCATCCATTTTGACTACCAGGAAGCCCATGGATGTCCAAATTTATACGAAGTCCATGCTTACGAGCCCATTCAATGCCTCTTAGAAGATATCGCCAAGAAACGCGGTTAACGTAGGGGTCATCATCGTAGGTGGTCACAGCCCAGTATGAAAAGGGTATTCGAACATGGTCGAGACCTGCATTTGCAATATCGATGAACGTTTGTTCACTCACAAATGTTGCATAATGCTTCTCCAATGTTGATTTTGCTGCTGCCGTCCCTAAGTGCGAGGTCAGAGTCCATTCGTCGATGATTCCAAGGTTAGAATCATAATTAAACAGCGACGGCGTGATAAATGGCTCTAGTGAGAGCCAGCCTCCCAAATTGACGCCTCTAGCAGGTAGGTCTGCATAAGAACCCCAAGCAGACCCAATAGCAGGCGTCCTAGAATTCGCACTCTTTGAATCATCCCATGTTGAATTCAATCCTATGATCGGAAGGTCTCCATAAGTCTCATTGGTATAGGTGACATTGAAGTCGGTAGTGTCGTACCACGAGAAAGGGTCAAGATCAGATCCTTTCGCTGCTTCGGGAATGCTCGATTGAGATACTCCATTCAGGTTGGAATTGGATGGCTGCCCTGTCTCGCTCGTAGGCGTGCTTGAACTCGAACTCGAACTCGAATTCGAGCCTTTCTTCTTGCTGACCACGACAGCAACAGCTATTATAATGATCAAAAGAACTATACCGACACCAATAAATACCCCTAGTAACACAGGTCAGTTCTGAAGTCCTGTATCCCGTATACTATTGTGACCTACATAACCGCTTTTTCCGCTTCCCAGTGTCGTTGTCGTAATCATCCTTTTCATATCTATCATAACCCCCTCTCAACCCTCTGAGTCTCTTACTATCACCTTCTTCGAGAAGGGCCCCACTGACTACCCTCCGCTTCTTCCTTTTATGTTGTTTGCGACTCCGTTCTACCACGATCTTTTCATCAACCACTTCTGGATCTCGATTCCGCCGGGTTTTCTTAGGTGTGACTTCCTCTCTAGGAGGATATCGATTAAGTCTGTCGAGTTTTGCTAGCGCATCTGATGATAACGTTTGGGTGCTTGATTCTGACGATGTAGCATGCGCTCTATGTTTTCGAGGAGTGTGGCTATGCGATTTCTTTCTGTGATGATGGCTTCGTTCTCGAGGTTTGGGTCGTGGTGACTCTCGAGGAGCCATTATCTTAGGGGCCGCAATCTGGCGTGATAGGAAGCAGTTCGAGGAGTACAGTTCTGCAAAGTAAAATCAAAATTATCTATATAGATTCAGTACTTCAGGTTTCACATCGACAGCCACGTAATTAGAGAAGCCATCCTCGAGTCTTGTTTATTTGGTTGACCCAGCAACTATCGCGATAAAGGATACTCCACCTCGCGGTTAGACGCGGCCTCTACCCAGCTTTCTTTCTCACTCCTCTTCTTCTTGAAAGAGACTGTGTATGTAAAGAATGGCATCCAAAGTCTTGAAAGTCTTCTTTGAAGCCCACATGCACAATGCGAATACCGCTTAGATTCCCTTCTCGAGCGTTATTCTCTTCAAAGCCTCACACAACGAGCAATTTGCTTCGACGGCTATATTCCTCACACCCTCCCAATGCCAAACTCAACATCCCCACCGACTTCTCCACTACCCCACTACTCGCCCACAATTCTCAATCAGCTCTTCAGAACCCCGAACTTCCGCCTGAGATTCGCAATGGCACGACAAAACGGATGAACCTTTTCCAATCTATAAATGATGCTCTCTCACTGGCTCTGGCTGCAGATGAGTCGGTTCTCCTCTTTGGTGAGGATGTTGCCTTTGGGGGTGTATTCCGGTGTAGTATGAACTTGGCGGAGACCTATGGGTCTGAAAGAGTTTTTAATACACCTTTGAGTGAGCAAGGAATCCTGGGTTTTGCAATTGGAGCTGCGGCGGAAGGAATGAAAGCTGTGGCAGAAATTCAATTTGCAGATTATGTTTTCCCTGCGTTTGATCAGTTTGTCAATGAGGCGGCGAAGTTTAGATATAGAGATGGGACCCAGGGCAGGAATGCGGGAGGTCTGACTGTGCGAATGCCGTGTGGAGGCGTCGGGCATGGAGCTTTGTGAGTTTTCAATACGACCTTCAAGGAGACTACTAACGGCCCTTAGGTATCATTCGCAGTCACCAGAGAGTCTGTTTACACATGTTCCTGGCTTGCGCGTAATCATGCCAAGGTCACCTATACAGGCAAAGGGTTTACTCCTTTCAGCGATTGCTAACAACGACCCTTGCGTATTCATGGAACCAAAAGCTTTGTATAGAGCTGCTGTCGAGCAGGTCCCGACTGCGTCCTATATGTTACCTCTCTCAAAGGCCGAGGTTTTAAAGGAGGGAAAACATTTGACAATTATATCTTATGGCCATCCTCTCTACACATGCAGCTCCGCAATCGAGAAAGCAGAGAAGGACCTGGGTATCACTATTGAGCTGATAGATCTGAGAACCGTGTATCCTTGGGATAGGGAATGTGTTCTAAAGAGTGTAAGAAAGACCTGCAGATGCATGGTTGTCCATGAGAGTATGATAAGCGCCGGTATTGGTGCCGAAGTTGCTGCTAGTATTCAAGAGGATAAGGAGACTTTTTTGAGACTCGAGGCACCGGTGATGCGAGTTGCGGGTTGGGATATCCATATGCCGTTAATGTTTGAGAGGTTCAATATCCCTGATGTTGCTAGTAAGTTAATAATTATTTATATGTGGAATTCAGTGTACTGATATATTTCAGGGGTATATGATACTATTAAGAAAGCGGTAGAGTACTAGGAATGCGAGAGAAAGTAGAATCTGAGCTGCCATGTGAGGCCTATGAAAGATAGATAAAATCTATAAAAAAAACCCCCCAATATCATACAATATAATGCACATCTCTGGAATAATGGCGAGTCTCAAAATAAAGGCTCGTGGTAATAAATGTTCGTGGAAATACTCTTCATCCAGTCTACATTCCCGAAAGAGCGAATTTGAGGCGCATGGGTAACTCACCAGCCACAACGAGGGGTCGCTTAGCTTGGCTCTCGATTGTTGCATCTCATCCTCAAGATCGAATCTCTACAGATAGTCGCGGAAGCCCAGACTTCTTTTGATTAATCCAAAATGGGTTCGTCACAATTGGAAACAGTGTCTGCTTTTGTGGAAGGCGCGCCTCCTGGGGAAGTAGGTGTAGTTCCCCCCTAAACTTCTACTTGGCGCTGACCTCTTTCAAGCTCGCGGATGTCATTGCAGGTACGGCACAATCCAGTACGCCGAGGTGCATCTCATGTTGATTTTTGGCATTAGATATCAAGGCTCTAACCGTCTCGAGCCCCAACATCATTTCGCAGCTTGGCCCTGCCTTCGAGAAATATAACGAGGAACAATTCACCACAGTGAAGCTTCCAGGAAGCAGTCAGCATGTCAGTTCAGTTCGGCAGGCCTACAGGACAAACATTATTAATGTGTTTGAAAGGTTATAGTGAGCTCACACAATTCTCTTGGAGATGGGCGATACTACGATGTGGAGAGCTCATCCAGTTTCGCTTTCGACCACAGCACACAGGTATATCCATCAGGGAACCGGAGCGTATGACGGTGGGCTGATTATGACGCAGAAAGCAAGCTCCACGCAAAGTCATGTTCTGGAGAGTAGTAATTCGGATCTCGTGTGAGTCTCCAACGCGTTCAAAAGTCTTCGCCCCTGACGAGATATAGCAAATCTCTTTTAAAGGGCCTGGGCACTCATGTGAAAGAACACTATCCTAATGCCTCTTATGGTGTCTATCCGATCGAAAATGATTCGAAAATCGCAATACTTGTGGTCGCCAACAAGTATAGTCCTAACAACTTCTGGTAACGATTAATTTTCTGGGGAAATTCGGGCAACGCTGACAATAACCAGGAATGGTCGCTGGCGATCGCTCTACATCTTCTCTCCTTCGTCTTCATCCCTCACAGGCAGTATCAAAGTGGATGTGCATTACTACGAAGACGGCAATGTACGCCTTTTGACCACCAAACCAGTGTCCGCTTCGGTCTCCACAGCGTCAGCATCCTCAGTAATACGAGAAATCACTGTTGCGGAAAAGAGGTATCAAGAAGAGGTCAATAAAGGGTTCAATAATCTCAGTGAAGGGGCATTCAAGGGTCTGCGGAGACAATTACCAATTACAAGACAGAAGATTGAATGGGATAAGATTGCGGGATACCGATTGGGCCAGGATATTGGAGGCGGAAGTACGAGGAGATAGTTATCAATGGCTGCATTGAATGAAAACTTTTAAGATACCAGAATCTGAGGGAGTCTTCCAAAACGTCTTTAGGACTGTCAATTGGCTCAATTGTGCAATATCACGCTAGATTGGACCAAGTGGAGTGGAGTGATTTCGGATTTGCCAACTGGCCTTTAGTTTTCTAATATGCTTGAATAGACCTGGTGCACCTCAATGCAGAGAACCGCTTCAAGCCGGTTAAAAGACGTAAATTCACCATTGCTGACCTTCACGTGGATTGTACTTGTTCTTGTTATCCGAGCCCCGGATACTAGTAGCCCTCGGCTCCGTCATTTTATTGGCGTTGACTACTAGTAGTCGGCGACTTTTTTGGAGTTCCATTATCTTCTGACAATTTATTGAAGCTCATTCACCAAATTGTACAACATAACACCTCGCCCCCTTTTTTTCAGCGCTCTCCTTGGTCATTTCTCATTAACTTCGCAGATCTTTATTGGACTACGACGAATTTGTGCGATACTTCAAACAGTCTTACCAACGATAAATAAGACGCAACCAGCATGTCGAAAGAGCTCACCTATTCTGAGGTAGCCGCCCATGCCAGCAAGAAGGACCTCTATCTTGTGATCCATGACAAGATCTATGATACGGCTAGCTTCGTTGACGAGCACCCGTAAGTATGCAAACTCTTATTCTCTCAGGATAGCATATAGGGGAAGTGCAGTCGCCTTCAACATGGTTTGGACAAGGGCCGGACTAGATCAATTGGAGACTCTCCCGGTACTAGGATAGACTGCCAAAGTACGAATCCAACAGAGAGACTGGAGTGTATCCTCCATCACTGAAGATCGGGTGCTTCTGCAGAAGCGCCCACTCTTGATGCGTTAACCTTCTCTTTTTTTTATTTGCGCAACCTATGGTCATTGCTGACGTCTTATCAGAGGTGGAGAGGAAGTTCTTCTTGATGTTGGTGGACAAGACGCAACTGAGGCTTTCGAGGACGTTGGACACTGTGATGAGGCGCGAGAGATTCTCGATGGTTTACTTATCGGAACTTTGAAGCGTCAGGTATGAAACCTCCCACTGGTAAATGCTTGGGCCTTTGAACAGAACTGACATACTGGAATAGCCCGGAGACCCGCAACCAAAGGCCACCGTTACCACCGCTACCTCAACATCTAGCAGCAGCTCTACCGGTTTGGGAATTGGTCTTTACGCTATCATTCTTCTCGGAGGTGCAGCTGCTTTTGGCGCTTATAAGTACTTGCAGACTCAGGAGGGGAAGTAAGCATGTAGTTTCGGTGGGAGCCAGGAGTATCTTGAGAGCATGGGGAGGTAGACGAGCACAATTGCTGCATATTCTCCATATCGTCTAATAGAAGCCCTTTGAAGTACCGACCAAAGCCTCGAACTTATTGTCTACATTTTGCCCGCAGAATTGGGGCGATCTGATGATTTAAGAAAGCGTAGCCGCAATTTCAGAATATGTCCGCTAACAATTTGCCCTTCCATTCACTGTGTAAACCGTAAAAGAACACTATAACGCGGGAAACCCATTCTTCTCCTTGATGGCTGTTCATGTCCTTCCAAGAGAACTTTATACACTGGGTATACATTGACGCTGACCATATAATACCCCCAATCTTTTTCGTTGCTAAGTAACCACTACCCCATAAATACAACCCAAACTCCACGCTCATACCAGTAAACCATGTGAATTGACAGGGATCCAAGCTCACGCGTACATGCCACCGTCGTCTTCTTCGTCCTCATCATCTTTCACAACCTCTTTCTTCTTCATCAATTCCTTCCTATCAAGCGGGCATGTCCCATTGAGTCTCAACCAAGGACCTACACAATCCAAATCGAATCTATGAGTAGGATGGCATGGTAACTCCACTACTAGAGGATATTGATCATCCAAGAACGGCTCCCCGCAAATGGGACACTCATCCGTCTTCTTCAACTGCTTCTTCGGAACCCGATGCAATTCATCCAAATAACTCTGGGGCACGCCGACCTTGTCCGGAGGACTATCTATCAAGTCATCTAAGGAATCTATGAGCTGGTGAAGGAACCCTCCATTCTCCGCACTTGGCGCTGTTTGTGATAGCAGACGGAATTGGTCTTGGAGAAGACGGACTGCGGCCGCTACGTCGACGGGTGTAGGGCTTGCATGGGGATTGTTGGGGTGCTGATTTTCGACTTGATTGAGTTGGCTGAAGAAAGAACTCATGGATGGTCTGCGGGTACGTCCTTTGGGTTTTTCGTTCTTGATGTTGTGCTCGACTGCAGATGTTAGAGGTAGACCTTCAACCAGAGATAGGGTAAACGAACTCTCATATGGATTCGACATGATGGGGGTTTGAATGAGGAAGACCGTATTTGTGATTGACACTGTGGGTTTTGGAATTGATCAAGAGGATACTTCTGCCGATTGTGAATGGGGTAGGTAGGCAAACACATCTACGCGTTCTCTACACTTGCGTTCGCTTGAGCCACGAGGCTGCACAAGGCTGAAACGGACTTGTCTGCGCCTTTCTCCTCAAAAAGCTAATTATTTACAAAATCGTATCTCCGACTGACATTACTCTTCTTCGCATCCTCCATCAAAAAATTAGTCTCGTTCGAGAAGGGGTCCTACGAAATTGATCTACCGTCATCTTCGAGCAGGTCCGTATGACCAATGTTCTGGCTTCACTTTGTCCCGATTGTATCTGCTCGAGTCAGACATTCAAACCATCAAACCTCCAGAAGAGAATAAAGCTCTATGCATACCCATTATTCAGATCTTAGCTTGTTATAAGGTTAATTGGTATTTGAGAGTCGTTCAAGAGGACCGGAGCTTTCGATGGCGTGAGCGGACAATGGGTCAAGACGCCACAATACGACTTCCTTTGAATGCCTATTACTAGCAAGGCTTCTCTAGTCAAGCTGCATTGCCTTGTTCTGCTGAAGCGTCTTGTTTTGTTTCGGTTCCACTGATGGAGTGCATGATCTTCAATCAACTTCAATGACCCCCTCATAGGATAAGCTTTTTAGCACCGCTGGATCTCAATACCGCACCTTCTCAATTAGGTGAATAGGGCTATGGATCATTCAGATGAAGAGAAAGAAGTACACTCTCACTTAACTCCCCTATTTTTGCGTCTTTGCACTGATCCGTCCTTAATGGGCATAACGATGCCCATTATTAGAATATTAATCTTTACCTCCTTCCCTTATACTAGGCTAGAATATGAAGCTTGATTACTGTTATTTACCCTAAAGTAGTTGCAGAATTATGCGGACTCTTCAGCTGGCCAGTGTGGCAGCTTTATCAAATTTTGAAGTTAATTGAAGCAATACTGTAGCCAAACAGTATGACTTTTATTCCGTTATGTATCTTTCTCAAAGCGTTATTGACTGTAGAATTGATTATTGAACAATTAAACCACCTCTAAACGAAGGTAATGTTCAATTCGAGAGTCAGCGACCGTCGCGTCATTTCCGAAGTCTCATTTCTCATCCTCCAATCCATTCATGCCCATCGATCAACAGTTTGTGTTCTGGACACCATTTTTCTACTGACTGTTTGTGTTCCTCACTCTTTAAAAACCTCAATGGTTGCTGATTTATATCATTAGTCATGTTTAACTCAGAAAAGGATCATCCAAATGGTTGTGGACTTGAAGAGGTGCTATACATACATGATATCCTAGAGGCCGAGAATATTCGATTGTTTCGACCGAGAAGGTTTTTGCAATTTCGATCGAAGGAAAGGTAAAATTGCCCCTCCCTTCCTCTTGGAGATCAATCATCCTGTTGATCAAAATATAGTGAGCCACTTGTATAGTCAGATATCTCAAAGCAGATTTACCTGTTCACAAACCACTGATCCTCCGGACCACCATCCTTATACTCGAATTCCTGGAGAACCCGGAGCAAGCTACTTCTCTTCCTCAAGCTAAGTCCACCATTATAATGCAGCCTACCATTTTCTGGGGAGCCCCAGCCGCCATCTGGATCAACCGGCGCGCCTACAAAATCAAATTCGAAGAAGTCTTCCACGCTTCTTACTGAATTCGAGCATAAAATGCTGTCCCTCTGAAAGTAAAGAATATTTTCTGCTGGTGCTAAACCCTCCCAAAACTCCGGCACAGTCATGAAGTGAGAGATCGAACTCCAGTCAGTGAACTTGGGACTATCATTCAACAAGCGGACTATGATTTGGCCATGGCTTTGTTGCCTTGTCAAAGCTGAGGAATTTGACAGGAAGGAAAGCATCTCCGGTGAAGTATATAAGATTACCGGCCAAGAGGGCCCGAGAACAGCAGCAAAGTGCAAGAGTAGTGGCACAAGGCTACCATGAATGCGCGTTTCGATGATGACGGCTATTTTTGAGCCGCTTTCGATGTATCCGACTGAATCGTTTATTTCTGCAAGGTTCTCTTTTTGGTCGGGGTTTGAATGCTTTTGGGAAACTTCCTCAATCTCGACGTGGTTTTCTTGGTGGTCAGGGCTTGGATGATATTGGGAAACCGGCTCAGGCTCGACTTGAACGTTTTGATGGTCAAGGCTTTGATGCTCCTCGGATAGTGACGAGA
>Ga0182030_10015579_pt1 | contig 14894 bp, 12 predicted proteins | sample 812S3MmetaG_FD_121299 | JGI IMG/M metagenome (GOLD analysis project Ga0182030, IMG submission 121299) | Permafrost microbial communities from Stordalen Mire, Sweden - 812S3M metaG (Illumina Assembly) | ecosystem: Environmental > Terrestrial > Soil > Wetlands > Permafrost | place: Sweden... | reverse complement strand
GCCCAAACGCTACTTGACCACGTATAAGGATCCCGAAGGCCGGCCGACCGTTTACGACCTGCTCGAAGATCAACCAGACTGGATTTTTCCCGTCGGTCGGCTGGATCAGGATACGACGGGCCTGTTGATCATGACGAACGATACGGAGTTCGGGAATTACATTACGAGTCCGGAATCGCATGTGCCCAAGACCTATCTGGTGAAATCGTCGCTGCGGCTCATGGACGAGCAGCTCGATCAGCTCCGCCACGGTCTGACGCTTTCCGACGGCATGACGCTTCCGGCCATTGTCGAGCGCGTTCGCGATTCCGAACGCTACACGTTTTTCGAAATCACCATCACGGAGGGCCGCAATCGGCAGGTCCGCCGCATGGTGGAAGCGCTCGGAGCAAAAGTATTGAAGCTGGTGCGCACGCGCATTGGGCCGATTGAAATCGGGAAGCTGGAGATCGGCAAGTATCGGCTGCTGACGAATCGTGAAGTGGGGATGCTGGTCCGATGATTGTTAGCAATGTGACTCGTCCCGAAACAGTCGCGCAGCTGGCCGAAGCGCTGCGAACCGCGGCGCAAGCGCATCGCACGATCCATTTTGGCGGTAACTTTACCAAAGACCGCATCGGTGGACCGGTTTCGGCGGCTGACGAAACCATCTCGACGTCGGTCATGCAACGACTGCTGAAGTACGAGCCGCGCGATCTCACGATTTCCGTGGAAGCAGGCATGCCGTGGGAGATTCTCGAACGCACGCTGGCCGAGAGCGGGCAAATGCTGCCGCTAGATCCAGCTTTCAGTAACGAAAAAGCCACCGTCGGCGGCGTGATCGCGGCGAATCAGAGCGGACCTTTGCGGCGGCTCTACGGCGCGGCGCGCGACATGGTGATCGGCATGACGTTCGTCACTCTGGAAGGCCAGGAGATTCGCACCGGAGGCAACGTCGTGAAGAACGTCGCGGGGCTCGACATGGGCAAGCTCATGATTGGCTCTTTCGGAACGCTCGCGGCCATTGCTTCCGTCAATTTCAAAGTTTTTCCGATCCCGCGCGCGTCGCGAACCTTTGTCTTGGAATTCTCTACCGCGGCCGAAGCCTTCGCCGAGCGCGACCGCATCCTGCGCGGACAGATGCCCCCGGCGGCGATCGATTTAGTAAATTGGGGCACGCGGACGAACGACGGCTTCCGATTGCTGATCCGCGCGATGGGAACGCCCGCCGTGGTGGAGCGTTTCACGCGCGAGTTCGCCCATGCAAACAGACTCGACGGCGACGAGCAAACAGCTGCGTGGCGGGAAGTCCGCGAGTTCACGCCGCGATTCCTCGACGCGCATCCAGAGGGAGGCGTCGTCACGATCCCGTGTTCGTTGACCGAAATGCGTGAGGTCGTGGATAAAATCAAAGTCCCGTTTGTCGCGCGGGCAGGGTCCGGCGTGGTCTACGCGCACTACGCGGCGCAGCCGCCGGCCATAACCGTTCGCGACGATGCTGAGATGATGAAGAACGTGAAGAGGATGTTCGATCCCGAGAATCTTTTGAACCGGGGGCGCTTGCATGGCTATGTCTAACGTGTTGAATATCGGCGCGCCGCAGCAGCAAGCGCAGCATCAAAGCGATGCGCCGCAGCAAAAGGATTTGGACAAGTGCGTCCACTGCGGATTGTGCTTGAACGCTTGCCCCACCTATCGGGAACTGCACATCGAGATGGATTCTCCGCGCGGACGGATTTTCCAAATGAAACAAGTCGCCGAGGGAGCGCCCATCACCGCATCGTACATTCGTCATCTGGATTTGTGTCTGGCCTGCCGGGGCTGCGAATCGGCGTGCCCCTCCGGCGTGGCTTATGGAAGGCTGATTGAAGCGGCGAGGACGCAGATCGAGCCCCATCGTCAACGCTCTTGGTTTGCGCGAGCCATTCGCCATTTTGTTTTTGAAACGCTGTTGCCGAGCAGAACCTGGCTTAGCTTCGCAGGCTCGCTGCTACGAATCCAACAGGCGATGGGATTAAGAGCTCCCGCGTTTCTCCCTCGCCTAAGGGAACTCGAAAGTCTTGCGCCGAAAGCGGAGACTCCGTTCTTCTTCGATCAAATCGGCCGCGTGTTTCCGGCAACGGGAGAGCAAAAATATCGCGTGGCCTTCCTCGCCGGATGCATCGCCAATGTCGCTTTCGCGCGTCTCAACGAAGCGACCGTACGCGTCCTACAGGCCAACGGCTGCGAGGTGACGATCCCTGGGGATCAAACCTGCTGCGGAGCGCTGCACGTCCATTCGGGACTACGCGACACGGCGCGCGGCTTGGCGCGGCGGAATATCGAGGCCTGTCTGAACGCGAAAGAAGGGCGAAGTTTCGACGCGATCCTCAGCAACGCGGCCGGCTGCGGATCGACGCTCAAGGAATATCACGAACTACTGGAGCACGATCCGGCGTACGCCGAACGTGCGCGCGAATTTTCGGCGCGGATGAAGGACGTCACCGAATTTCTGGCGTCCATTGAAGTGAACCCCGAAATGAATCCGCCGATGGGAGAAATTCGCGAAACGGTCACCTATCAGGATTCCTGCCACTTGGCGCACGGCCAGGGCGTGCGGTCTGCGCCCCGCGAGTTACTGAAACGCGTTCCCGGTCTCACGTTCCGCGAAATGCCGCTCGCCGACGTGTGCTGCGGCAGCGCGGGCATCTATAACGTCGTCGAAACGGAAATGTCGATGAAGGTGCTGCAATCCAAAATGGCTTCGGTGAACGCGAGCCAGGCGGAGCGCATCGCGACGGCCAATCCCGGATGCATGCTGCAACTTCAGGCGGGGGTCAAACGCTTCGGACGCGGCCAGCGCGTCTCCCACGTTATTGAGATTCTGGACGAGGCTTACCGAAGCGCAGCACCCCCAGGTCCGGCAAATCCTCGCCGCGGCCATAACGGGTGAGGACGAAAGCGGCGCCATTCAGCAGCGCGCCGATACCCATCCACACCTGCCAGTGCGAGAGCAGCCCGTAAGCGGTAAACTCGCCGGCCGCTCCCATGTCGGAAGCCAGCCGCCAGACGCCCAGCACGTACGCCATGAGCGAGGTCGGATAGAGCAAGGCGGCGCCGGCCAGCGCCAACTGCGTGTTCTTTCTCCGATTGCGGACGATAGCACGGCCTTTTCGGAGCTTGACGCGGACAATCATCGGGGGAAGACGTCTTCGATTTCAGTGTAAACAATTCGCCTGCTCCGTGGAATCCAACGGAACCGCGACTCTCCGGAATTACCGGGAGGGGAGGCTACCGCTCCGGCTTCCGCAATGCTAAAGTAGCTCCCAAGAACCTGAGGAGCAGGGGCGGCTGCTAGTCGTGTCGGCAATCGGTTTGTCGGAGGGCTAGCCGAAGGAGACGGGAATGCGGCTTCCACGACTTGGTGTCACTTCGTGCAGCACCTGCAGCGCAGTGACGGGATTCGGCCTGAGCTTGGCGGTCCTGTGTTTCGTCCTGAGTTTCATGGGACAGCGGCTGAACGCGCAGGATCTCACCGCGGAGACCTGGAAGCTGGAGGCCCAAGGCGACGGCTCCGTCGCACGCGATCAACTGCGCCGAACGGCGGCGAGCCGTCCGAACGATCCGCTGGCGCTGGAGGCTTACGCGGAGTTTCTGGATCGCCATCGCGACGTGGAAGCCCACGACGCCTATCAAAAGTTAAACGATCTTCTGGCACGCAATCGTGCCAGCAACGCAGAACGCGCTCGTGTCGCCAGGCGCCTGGTCACGCTCGATATGATCGCGGGCGATCGCGCGGCCGCTGCCAAACACGCCGAAGATTACCGTGCCGCGGGCGGAGCCGCTCTGGCGATTCCCCCGATACAAGCTCCCCAGCAGCACGGGTATATCGAGATCCCCGGTCCGTTGCGTTCTTTTGGACGCATGGCCGCCGTCTCGCCCGATGCCGCACCCGATGAGGTGCTTCCGGCGCTCGCTCACAACGTCGTGCTGAATGGCTATTCGGCGACGCGCGGCACGGATTCCCTGGAGCCCACGGAATATTTGAAGCTGCTGCTGCGCTATTTGTCGCAAGCGCGCGAGATCGAAAAGCTGGCGGGCGCCGGCAAGATCGTTCGCGTGGAGATGTGCGAATCGTCGGAGACGGGCGATCTTCTGCGCATCCTCGGCTATCGCATGCGCGGCGGTTGCGGGTCGGACGTCGTGCTCGAAACGGTCAACGCGTCGCGCGCGTTTATCACTATCGATTCGGGCTTCCCTCTTTCGGATCTCGAAGAGGCCCTGCGCACCAACCGCCCTTTCACGCTGGACTATCATCCTTCGCGGATTCCGATTTTGTTCGGCGGCGACTACTGGGTCCTGGAGATGGCGAAGAAGGAGAATGGCGAGTTTATCGATTCTTTCCTGGGCGATCCGGCGCTGTGCCGTTTGTATTCGGCGCTGTCTTCCCTCGATCCGGACACGGCGGAGCAGATCCGCAAGGATATGCCCGCGCAGAAGGCCAAAGCCTACGCTCACGTGTTGGATTTCTTCGGCGGCATGTTCGAAATCCGCGGCGGCAAAGTGACTCCGCCCGGCGGAACGCGTTCGGAAAAGGCGTGGGCCGATCTGGTGGGCGCCCCTCCGGAGCGCGGCGCGGCATTTATCGAACGGCTCTTCGCCAAAGACGATGGATGGATTGCATCCTACTATGACGCTCTCGCGCGCATCAACGGCCCCGTGCAAGATTATCTGACCGAGCCCGATCATCTCAAACGCTTCTACACGGCGCTGCGCGGACGCGTGACCAGTCCCGGTCCGGCACGTCCCGTGTTTCGGTCCAGCACGGATCTGGTGCTGCTGACGGCGCGCTTGCGTCTCAATCCCGACGGCCGGCCCCATTTACCCGGAGGCCTGGAAGTTTGGAAAACCATGTTCGCCAGCAAGACCATGGCCAGGCACGATCCGAAGCTGGCGAAAGCGGCTCCCGGATGGAAAGAGCCGGAAGAGGTGGTCGAAGCCCTGTTCGGCCTGGCTCGCAAGATTGCCGACAACGAGCCTTTGAAGATCTTCATGGCGCTCACCGACGTGGAACGGAATCGCCCGAGGCCGTTGGACACGGCTACCGTGGATGCTCTGGTCCGCAACTACGTGCCGCTGGGCTCGCAATATTCCCTCTTCTCGGATGTTCCGACGGTGAGCGACGCCACCATCCTCGCGTTTCTGGACGCCGCGCGCGCCAACGAGCAGATGAAAGATTTCAGCCTGCGGGGAGACGCCGCGGGAACCATGCAGGCGCTCGCCGCATTCTGGCAAATCTTCGTGCGCCAGGAAAACATCGCACCGGCGGACGCGGACGCGGCCCTGGCGGCGGTGATTCGTCCGTTTGCCAAAATTCAGAACTCGCGCGAGGTCTTCGATGCCGGGCAAAAGGGAGTGCGCGTACTGCTCGCCGCCGCGCACGCGCCCACCACCGGCTCGCCGCAGGATCACATTTTGGACCTTTTGGCGGGAACCAAGCCCACGGCCGCGGCCGATCTTTCCGACGCCCAACAGGTCATGTTGCAGGATATGACCCGTGCGTTCGAAGCGCAGCGGCTGGCGTCTTTGGAAACGCTGTTCTCGCTCGCCGATCGTTTGGAAGCGACGGCCACGGGACAAAAACCGGACGCCGCGCAGACGGCCAAGCTCGCCACGCGCATCTCCGAAATTCAATTGCCACGCAGTTCGATTACCGTCCGTGAACGCACCGAGATGTCCGCGGGATTCTTCACCGAGCGTCATATCGACGCAGAGCGCAAAGCCAATCTCCGTTCGCTGATCGATAAAGCCGGAGCCGATCCGCAAAAGCTGCGCGACGTGCGCGGCGCGCTCGCTCCGATCCTGCGCGACACGCTGGTCGGCCTGGCTTACGTGCACTACGCGCCTCCGGGGGCACAAGTCCTATATACGAATCCTCTGTTTGTGCGCAATCACGATTTCTACGGCACGCCGGATCGCCCGCGCGTGTGGACGCCCACGGAAGTATTCGGCAACGGTTGGCCCGCCAACGCCGGTGGACGCCTGGTGGGATCGCTGTCCGCGCTGCCCTACGCGCTGGCGGAAGTGGAACAAAATTTCCTGATTCCTTCCCGTGAGCAGGCGCTGATCTGGGGCGATCTGGTTCCGCAGATGATCCAGGCCGCCGTGATTCCCCGTTTCTGGAACGTCACGCCGGTGCAGCTCCATTGGGTCGGCCTGCACATGGCCTACGCCGAAACCGCGCTCGCGGATGCGGCGCTCGATGCCGCAACTCGTCAAAAAGTGGTCTCCGCGCTGAATCGTTATATCCCACCTGCGCGCCTGCGGAAAGTGGAAACTTCGCTCGCTTCGGGCGAGGTGCGCGCGGCATTGGAGAGGGTGGTCCCAGCCGAGATGTACCTGCTGACGGAAGAACTCGCCCCGGCGGATCGCGACTCGGCGATCGCGCAGGAGATCCGGGCGCTCGCTGCGGCCGCGCCGGAGGAACTTTCGCCGCGCGTGATTTCGCACGCCTTCGGCAGCCCCAAGCCGGTGCTGACAAATTCCTATCAACCCGAGCTCCTGAACCTGCGGACGTTCCCCACTCTCATGGGCTACTCGAGCCGCATTCTCGCCGAGAGCTGGGAGTCGAACCTGCTGTTCTACGCGGCGCTGGCCGATCAGATTCACATCCGTCCCGCGGAATTGAATTTGCTGGTTCCCGGCTGGACGCAACAGACGGTGGAGCATATTTTCGCCACTCACTTAGAAGATTGGCCGGCGCTGTTGCGCTCGCTCCGGCTGGTCGGCGACGAAGTGGTGCAGAAAGCCCGCAAGCAGATGGTTGCCGTCAACTAAAGCACTGAAAGCCAATTCGGAGGATATGACTTTGCTTCGCAGACTCAGTCTCATATTTGTGCTGGTCGCGCTCGCCGTGGCGCAGGATCGTCCGACGTTCCGCGTGAAAGTCGACATGGTGGTCTTGAGCTTCACCATCACCGACAGCAAGGGCCACTACATCAACGGCCTGCAGCCTAAGGACTTCAAGATTCTGGAAGACGGCATTCCGCAAAAACTCGCGACGTTCACCGAAGGCAACAAGCCGCCCATGGACGTGGCGGCCGACGGATCCCTCAAGCCGATTCCCGTGTCCGAAGCAGGAAAAGTGGAGGGCCGCAGCGATGCCTTCGTCGGAACCAATGTCTACGTTCTGTTCGATACAAGCAACTATATGTATCGCGGATTCGTCTACGCCTCCGACGCCATCGCCGATTTCATTCGCGGCCTGGATCGCGCGGATTCCGTGGCGGTGTATTCCTACAGCCGCAACTTGACGCGCATCTCGCCGCTCGGCAAGGAACGCAACACCGCGGTGGCCGGTCTGCGCAACGCCGTGGCCGGGGACGATTCGGCGCTGTACAACGGACTGCTGCTGACGCTGCGCGACGCCGCGCACATCCCGGGACGCAAAGTCGTCATCGTGTTCTCCAACGGTCCCGACAACGCCAGCATGGTTGCGCCCGACGACGTCCGCGCCGTGGCCGAGGATGAAGGCATCCCCATTTACGTCATCTCCACCAACGACGTGACGAAGGATCCTGTTTCCTCGAACGTCTTCAAGCGCATCTCCACCGGCACCGGCGGAAAGTCCTATTTCGCCAAGACCTGGCAAAAGCAAGTGGAAGCCTTCGAAGCCATCCGCGAGGATCTGGGCAACTCCTATACCGTGACCTACTATCCGCAGCCCAATCCAAACGATGGATTCCGCAAAATTTCCGTCGAAGTTACCTCCGACGCGGGCAAAAAATATCGCGTCCAGGCACGTCCCGGTTATCGCCCCAAGGGCGGATTCTAACCATACGGTAGTGGCATCCTGTACCATCGATGGAGGAACAGGAAATGTCTGCCGTTCAATATCAAATCGACACAGCGCACTCGCACGCGCAATTCAAAGTGCGGCATATGATGATTGCCAACGTCCGGGGAGAATTCTCCAAGGTGACGGGCAGTGTTATCTATGACGCCGAGGATCCCTGCGCCTCCAAAATCAGCGCCAATATCGATGTCTCCACCATCAGCACGCGCGAGCCCCAGCGCGACGAGCATTTGAAAAGCGTGGATTTCTTCGACGTCGCCCGCTACCCATCCATCGCGTTTACGTCCAACGAGATCGTCGCGAGCGGTCCCGACAGCTTCGAAGTCACTGGCAATTTGAGTATCCGCGGCGTGACGCGTCCCATGATTCTGACCGTGGAAGGACTGACGCCCGAGGCCAAGGATCCGTGGGGAAATATGCGCCGCGGAGCCTCGGCGAAAACGCACATCAGCCGCAAGAGTTTCGGATTGGAATGGAACGTCGCGCTCGAAGCCGGCGGATTTCTCGTCGGCGACGACGTCGAAATCACCATCGATGTCGAACTGATCCGCGTTGACCTGCCCCACCAGAGCGCCTAAGCGCGGCCTCGATCAGATCCTCAGCAAATAGCCCGCGAGCATTTCTTTCAATTCATCGAGCACTTCCGAACGCTCCTTCGCGCTCGGCTGTTGGTAAGCATAGGCGATCAGCCGGTCGCCCACTTCCGCCGCGATGCGAATCCGCCGCTGCAATCGTTTCCCCGGCTTCAGGCCAAACTTCTTGACGAGAAGATCCTGCAAAATTCCGCCCGGTCCCGTTTCCGGATCGGATTGATTCTCGCGCGTCTGTTCGCTGATGTGCCGGCCCAGCGCGAGCTCGCGAAAATGCGGACGGCTATCCAGAAACGCAATGTACGCATCTAGAATCCGATCGAGCGATTTGCGCGGCGAAAAAATCAAATGCCGCGCGTGCACTGTCTTTTCGATCTGCTCGCGAAACTCAGCGAGTTCGCGCACGGCAATGGCATCGTAAATTTCCTGCTTGTCGTTATAGAAACGATAGAGTGCGCCTACGGAAAGCCCGGCCGCTTCCGCGATCCGGCTAGTGGTCACTTGCTCAAACGGCAGCTTTCCCAGCAGCGACGACGCGGCGTCGAGAATCGTCTTCACGGTTTCGCTGCTACGTGCCTGCTGCGGCGCACGCCGGGAACTCCCGTGCCCCGTATCGAGTTTCGCCGGTCCGACCATATGGTCCTAGTGTCACAGGATTCAAACGCGAATGCGAGTTCGCATTCGTATCCTCGAGTTGTGTACCCTAGAGACATGCCTATTCCGGTTTCCCAAATGTGGACCGTCGCCAGCTACGTGGTGAAACAGAAGCTCAAAGGACGCCGCCAGTATCCTCTCGTCCTGATGCTGGAGCCTCTCTATCGCTGCAACCTCGCCTGCGCCGGATGCGGCAAGATCCAATACCCCGGCCACGTCCTCAAGCAAACGCTCACGCCGGAGCAGTGCTTCAAGGCGGTGGACGAATCGGGCGTGCCCACCGTGGCGATCCCCGGCGGCGAACCGCTGCTGCATCCGCAGATCGATCAAATTGTCGCTGGACTGGTGGCTCGCAAGAAGTACGTGTACATGTGCACGAACGCGCTGCTGCTCAAGGAAAAGCTGCACCTGTTCACACCAAGCAAATACCTGACGTTCTCCGTTCACGTGGACGGCGATCAGGATCACCACGATTTCTCGGTGTGCAAGGAAGGCGGCTACGCCATCGCGCTCGAGGCCATTCGCGAAGCGGTGAAGCGCGGTTTCCGCGTGACCACCAACACGACGTTGTTCGATGGCGTGGACTCGAAATCCATTCGTCGGTTTTTCACCGACATGATGGACGCGGGCGTCGAAGGCATGATGCTTTCGCCCGGATATTCCTACGACAAAGCTCCCGATCAGCAGCACTTCACCGGGCGCGAACGCAATCAGGCCCTGTTCCGGAAATTGCTCTCGAATCGCGATCCGAAGTGGCGCTTCAATATGTCGATGTTGTTCCTGGAATTCCTGATGGGCAAGCGCACCTTCGAATGCACGCCGTGGGGCATGCCGGCGTATAGCATTTTCGGATGGCAGAAGCCCTGCTATCTGCAGCAGGATGGTTACGCCGACACCTATCAGGAGTTGCTCGATTCCACCGACTGGAGCAAGTACGGCTACGAATCGGGAAATTCGAAATGCGCCAATTGCATGTTGCACTCGGGCTATGAGGCGACGGCCGTGCATTACACGTTCACGCTTCCCGGCATCGTGGCGACCGTCAAATCGATGTTGTTCCCGGCCTATAAAGACGAAGAAGCGCTGCGCCTGATCGAGCAGGAAAAGCCCGGCTCCCCGCTGGTGCAAATCGATCTCGACGCGCTCGGCAAATCGACCACGCTGCAAGGCCAGGCCGCCGCGGGCCCGGAACTCGCCGCAGGAGTGGAGCAAGCGTTCGATTATCGCGGCGACGTGACCATCAAGCTCAAGACCGGCGCGCAGATCGAAGGCTACGTCTTCGATCGCCAGGGCTCGCCGCAATCCGGCATGGCCAAACTCCGGGTGATGCTGAAGAACGAAGGCCGCAAGGTCACGGTGGAGCAAGCGGAGATCGAGGAACTCAACTTCTCCGGGCGCGACATGGCCGACGGCAAGAGCTATGAGGCGTGGGTGAAGAAGTACGCCGAAAAGAAGGCGCAAGGCGAAAGCAATATCGAGCTCGTGCCCGAAGCCCTCGATTAGTTCCTTCGTCTAGTTCACTCGTTCGCCGATCATCTTCATGCCGTCCTTCGGACGCAGCGTGATCACCGCTTTCGTTTCCGCGGCTTGTCCCGGGGCCAGGCGAAACTTCCAGCGCTGAGCGAGCGTCGCGAGCACGAGCGCTCCCTCGGCCCAGGCGAAGCGTTCGCCGATGCACACGCGCGCGCCGCCGCCGAAGGGAAAATAGGCGAATTTCGGCAGCTTTTCCGCGATTTCCGGACGCCACCGCTCGGGATCGAATTTCTCGGGCTCCGCGAACCAACGCGGATCGCGATGCGACACCCACGGACTCATGATCAAAATCGAACCCGCAGGGATGCGATATTCCGCAATCTTGTAATCCTGCTTCGCCCGCCGCCCCATCGCCCACGCCGGAGGAAACATCCGCAGCGCTTCGGAAAAAACTCCGGTCGTGTACGGAAGCTTCGGCACATCGTCGAACCCGGGAAGCCGTCCGCCCAACACGTCGTTCAGTTCGGCGTGGAATTTCGCTTCACACTCTGGATTCTGCGACAGCAAATACCAGGACCACAGGAGCGCATTGGCGGTGGTCTCATGCCCGGCGATCATCAGCGTGAGCGCTTCGTCGCGAACCTGCTTATCGGTCATTACGCCGCTGTCTTCATCCTGAGCGAGCAGCAGCATCGAGAGCAAATCGCCTGCATCCCGACCACTGGCACGGCGTTCGGCGATCAATCCGTAGACGACTTTGTCCAAGCTGTCGCGAGCCCTGTCGAAGCGGCGCGCGAGGGGCAGCGGCAGCCTTAGGATCCAATCCGAAAACGGCAGCAGGAGCGTGTCGAACATGGAAAGGATTTCCGTCAGCGCATGTCCGACTTCATCGGCTTCGGAAGAAACATCGGCGCTGAACAGCGTCTTGGCCACAATCGCGAGCGTGAGCCGCGGCATTTCTATTGCCATATCTAACGGCATCGCCAAATCCATTTGCTCGCCGTGCGTCCAACGCTCGCGCGCTTGCGCCGCGCATTCCACCATCTGCGACCCGTAGTGAGCCATCCGATCGCGATGAAACGCCGGTTGCACCAGCCTGCGCTGGCGGGTGTGAAACTCGCCTTCGCTCGTTAGCAACCCTTCGCCCAGCAACCTCTTCGAGCGCTCCAGAACCCGGCTCTTCACAAAGTTGGACTGATGCGTCACCAGAATGTCGCGGATCCATTCGGGACGATTCACCAGATACGCGTCCTGGCGAGCCAGGCGGAGATGCACAAGGTCGCCATACTCGCGGGCGTTGCGCAACAAAAACGCCGGCGGATCCTTGCGAAAAGCGGAGAGCACTCCGAGGAGAGGGTTCGCCGACTTGGGTCCAGGGGGAGTGGTCACGGCGCGGCTCAATGGTTCCATTGTATGATTCCCTCAGCCGTATGGTTCCTTCAGCACAAGCCGAAGGCGTTGGCACTAGACCTGAAGTTTGTTCAAGACCTGATGTCGTTCCAAGAAAGGACACACGATCATGGGCAGTTCTGTTCCTCCGAATTTTCCGCCGAATCCGCAAAATCCATTTCCGCCGCAGGCGCCTCTTCCTCCGGGAAAGAAGCCCAACATCTTGATTTGGATCCTCGGCGGCATCGTCGTGCTGGTGCTGGGCTCCACGCTCATGTGCGGCATCGGCGGTTACTTGCTGATGCACAAGGCGAAGGAGTCCGGCCTCGATACGGCCTTGCTGCAAAAGAACCCGGCCTTCGCGGCCGCGAAAATGGCGGCGACCCTGAATCCCGACGTCGAGGTTCTTTCCTCCGACGACAGCACCGGAACCATCAAGGTCCGGGAAAAGAGCACCGGCAAAGTTACCACGATGCGCTTCGATCCCGACAAGAAGCAGATGGTGGTGACCGGCGAGGACGGCAAAGAATCTTCCATCAGCATTGCGGGCGAGGGCGACAAGGGTTCCGTCAGCATCCACTCCGCCGATGGAACCGCGACCTTCGGCGGCGGCGGAGACACGAAGCTGCCTTCGTGGCTGCCCGCCTATCCGGGCGCGGCACCGCAGGGCACTTTTACTTCAACCACCAATGGCACCACCCAAAGCGCTTTCGGATTTACCACGACGGACGGCGTAGCGAAGGTGTTGGAATATTATCAGACGCAGCTGAAAGGCTCGGGCTTCAACATCAAGCAATCCGTCGCGGCGGGCGATGGCGGGATGCTCGCGGCCGAAAATGGTGGACGAACCATTACCGTCACCGCAGGCGCATCCGGCAAAGGGACCAGCGTGAGCCTGATGACCATCGAGAAGTAATTAAAGTAACTTTAAAATCTTCGGATGGCCGCCGATAAGGGAATCAGGAGTTCTAACGTATGATCAGTCCAGTAAGCAGTTCCCCGCCGATTCCCCATGCAAGCGGTGCTACGCAAGCGGCTCCTCCGGCGGCCCCGGCCAAGCCGCCCGCTCAACAAGACACGGTGCAGTTAAGCCACGCGGCCCAGTCCGCCGCGGGCGACGCCGACCACGACGGCGACTCGCACTAATATTGCCCGAACCGGGATCCCCCGAACCGGAAGCGCTCTGCTACCATGATTCGGCGTGAGCGCTTCCGGTCCAACTTTTTCTTCTCGCTTCCACTGGGATTCGCAGCCTAATCCGCTGACCACGCTGCTTCGCGAGAAGCGTGCGGCGAATACGCGCGTGCTGGACCTCACCGAGTCGAACCCCACGCACGCCGGCCTCAACTATCCGCAGGACGATATTCTCAGTGCTTTGGCGGATAGCCGCGCCCTCCGCTATGACCCCGATCCGCGCGGCATGCTCTCGGCGCGCGAAGCTGTGAGCCGCTACTACGCCCGTCGCGGCGCCGCGGTCGATGCAGCGCGCGTGATTCTCACGGCCAGCACCAGCGAGGCCTACGCCCACCTATTCAAGCTGCTGACGAATCCCGGCGACGAAGTTCTCGTTCCGCGCCCTTCCTATCCTCTTTTCGAATATCTCGCCGCCATGGAATCCGTGGCTGTCCGGCAGTATCCTTTGCGCTACGACGGAGCTTGGCACATCGATTTCGACGCGCTCGAAAAAGCGGCGAGCGACCGAACCCGCGCCATCGCCATCGTCAACCCGAACAATCCCACGGGCTCCTTTCTGAAAAGGGACGAATGGACGCGCCTCTCGGCATGGGCGGCGTCGCGAAACATCGCCGTTCTCTCCGACGAAGTATTCTCCGATTTCGCGTTCCTGCCTGACCCCGCGCGAATTTCCACGCTGGCCGACACAGCCGATGCCTCCGTATTCGCCATGAGCGGACTCTCGAAAATCGCCGGCCTTCCGCAGATGAAGCTCGGGTGGATCGTCGCCCATGGACCCGGTCACGCGGAAGCACTCGACGGACTCGAATGGATCGCCGATACTTTCCTTTCGGTCGCGACGCCCGTGCAACTGGCGCTCGATCGCCTGCTCATAGCAACGGAGACCGTTCGCGAGCAAATCCGGCAGCGCGCCACCCATAATTTGGCGACAGCCCGGACTACGTTCGGCCCGACTTCATCTTGCCGGATCCTGAACACGGAAGGCGGCTGGTACGCCGTCGTCCAAATCCCCAGCACGCGCAGCGAGGAAGAATGGACGCTGGGATTGCTGCGCGACGCGGACGTCCTGGTGCAGCCCGGTTTTTTCTATGATTTCGAAGCGGAAGCCTACGTCGTCGTAAGCCTGTTGACGGAACCCGCGATCTATCAGGAGGGCATCCGGCGCATCTCGGAATATGTCGAAACAATTATAGAGACGGCTGTTTCATAAATCCCTACTGAAGCTCCAGCCATGACCAACCGATATAATGCGGGAGATGGTATGTCCCGGACAATGATGCATCGAATAGCATGGATCGTTCTGGCCGCTCTGTGCTGCTTGTGCGTCGGATGCGGTAGTGACACCGATGAAGACAAGATGCGCGACGGCGCCGAGCAAGCCGCGTTTCACCTGGATAGCGAGCAGGTGACACTTACCCCGAAACAGGTGTCCTGCGGCGTGGACAACGACCTGTGGGAAGCGCCTGTCGACGGCCAGGGCCGTTCGATCGCGCAACTGAAGCAGCCCGCCCGCGATCTGGGATTCACCGACGATGTCTCCATCGGCGAAGCCGGCTACCCTCTTCCTTATTCGCAGATTCGGGGCGACTTTATATTGGGCTTCGACAACGTTGTGACGGAAAAAGATGGTCCTGAGCGCTGGACAAAAGTGGCGCAGGCAAAAGTTCGCGTCAAAATACCGCACGATTGTTTCGCCGCCGGCTTGCCCATCATGGGGGTCCAAAAAGGACAATTCAAACAAAATGCGCCCGTGACCCTCGATTTCAGCATTCACCGCGACG
>Ga0182030_10015576_pt1:2500-14896 | contig 14896 bp, 10 predicted proteins | sample 812S3MmetaG_FD_121299 | JGI IMG/M metagenome (GOLD analysis project Ga0182030, IMG submission 121299) | Permafrost microbial communities from Stordalen Mire, Sweden - 812S3M metaG (Illumina Assembly) | ecosystem: Environmental > Terrestrial > Soil > Wetlands > Permafrost | place... | reverse complement strand
TTTTTCTGTAAACAATTGGATCGTATTATCTGGGGTAGGCGCATCACCAGCGAGAATGACGCCCAGATAATGCTCGCTGTGTGGGATCCTGGACAGATCAGCCTTAGCTCGATCAGCTTGATAAACGCGTTCGATTTCAGATATCTGTCGGTTATGAGAAACGCCCACAGTTTCGATAAGCTTTGTACTGGTGTTCGCCACAGCCTTTTCAAGCTCAGCCGCGACGTGTACAGGGATTGCTATATAATCAACTTTTCCTATCAAGTCCTTATGATGAGTCGTTGCCATATGACTCATGTGTATGGTAATAGCGCCTTTAAAGGGCAAAACTTCAGCAAAGGGAACCACAGTTTTTTCCCCTACAGCCAATACGATGGGCTTCTTGGTATCCGTTTTGATGGCATGCTCAACAGCTGCTAACAGCTGATTTTTATCAGCAAGATTAACTTCTACTTTGGTAACATCAGAGACCTCCATTTGATAAGCCCCATAAACACCTAATCCTTGGTTTTTATCACCCATGTTTCCAGGATCTCCATAGATAATGAAGGACTGGGAACATAAGGCGACTGAGCTTGAGAGAGTTAACGTTATAAGGAATACAGTTGAAAATATTTTGTGCATCAGATTCATTCATACCTCATTTTCACATTTAGCCTAGAATATATGACAATCTGGCGGAGTTCGTCTCATTAGGCCGCTTACGATTACAATCAGAGTACTAGCACCAATCCCAAATAGAGACAATTTAAAAATGCAGAACAATGAAGTTTGCATGCCAAATACCCAAAGAGTGCGAGGGCACGGCTGCCGCCTATGGTTAGACAGGTGATCATTCATAAGGGCACACCCTGCCGCCTGAGGGTACGCATGAAAATTATAAACGCACAAAGCCCCAGCTTGCCTCCCCTGCGAAAGCAGGGGTCCAGCGCAAAATGCGTCGCGGTAGCGACTCTTTATTACCTTCGGAGCTGCTACGCAGCACATTTTAAGGGCTGGACCCCTGCTTTCGCAGGGGAGGCAAGCTGGGAGATACGTGTTATCTTCATTTAGATCGTTTTCATACGTAGGCCCTGCCCCTGACACCCTTCTCTCTGGCACCCGAGGTTATATATCGGTCGTATGTTGTCAGTAAAGATATAATTAAGTAATTGTAAAATATCGGAATCTGTGTTTTTATACACTACATTTTAAAGAAGACCCAGTGTAATCAAATCGAGTAGGAGAAAGAAAATGACGAACATACGTAGATATTTAGCCATAGCCTTATTATTTTCTAATGTAGCCGTTTGCAATGCCTCAGGAGTCCCAGAGGAAGGCCTAGCGCCTCGAAAAGCAGCTGTTGTTCACAGCCAAAATACAATCAGTCGCACAGCCAAAGCCACTCTCTTCCATTTTGGAACGGACGTCGCCTTCGCCGGGACACAGGCAGCTATGACGGCTTCTGAATTCAAGGGATTCTTTATAGTTGCACATTTCATACAAAAAGTAAGACTCTTCTCCCTTGGTTTTGCCACTGCTAACGCCGTCTTAGACGCCAATAGATATAGTGGTCTGCCCTACAAACTCTTTGCTGCCAATATGCTGATTCATGCCACGGCGGATATTGTGGCTGAATTACCCCAGATGATACAGCCCTATAATGTCTCTGATATCGCGGCAAGCAGTATGCAAACTTTTGAACGCCTAGCCTTTCCTATTTCCGTGGTGACGCTTCTCATTGCTATCTATCGTTTTTCTAAAGATGGAACGTTTAGGGCGGTTTGGAACATCGTGCGAAAAGAGAAGGAAGCTAAAGCGCTCCTCCCAACTCTCACACAAGACGCTAAAAGCAAATAAGGCGGCACTCTTCCCCCATCCATCTTGTTAACAATATGGATGGGGTGTGTCTTATCGACCGGAAAGAACTTTCATCTATTTCAGAGCCTTATTGAAGAAATCAATGGCCAACTGCGCTGTTTTTTCGTGAAGCGCCTTCACATCGACTGAAGGATCAACTTCATATTCGAAATGACTGACACACTTGATTTTGTCCGGCTGTATTTGGTTTTGAAATACCAAGTGAGAGACATTTCCTTTGAATACCTCATAACCGGCACCGGGGATAGATTTGGCAAAGTGTCCCGCATGTTGAGCCGGAGGCGTCAACTTATCATTTTCACCAACCACAATGAAAACAGGAATATTGATATTTTTCAGACCATTTGTGCTGAATGATTGACCATGGGCTGGTGCCATCAGGAAAGCAGCCTTAATGCGCGGATCCTTATATGATTTGTGGGATTGCTCATAATCGATGCTATCCACATCTTTCTGGGTAGCATTGCGAGCGAGCTCATAGATAGGCGATTTACCAACCGTGGGCTTGGTAAACTGGTCAGCTATACCGCCTGCAAGCCAAATGCCTGTTAGGCCGCCTAAGGAATAACCTGCAAAACCGATGCGGTTCGTGTCAATGAGGGGTGCCAACTCCGGGTCTTTCAGAAGATTGTCAAGAAAAGCGCTTATATCCCGAGGGCGGAGCCATCGCTGAAGCGCTAGTTTTGGGGCATCAAAGGATGCCGTATTCCCAAAATGATCAATCGCCGCCACCATATAGCCCGCGCCGGTCAAAGACTGCGCCAACCAAGCTAAACTATCCCTAGTGCCACCATAACCGTGGGAAAGGATGATGAGGGGGTAAGGGTTCTTCGAAGCTTTGACAGGAGCACCTATGGCTTGCATGGCAAGAGACGCCGGTCCTTCCACAGGTTTTCCTTTGACTTCCTTATCAACAGGATAATATATGTTGCCTATGAGCGGGGTTTGATTAGCTGTCTCGGAATAATAAACTGTTTTAAGCCCGACGGTCTTTGGAGAATGTTCTACAGCAAGGGATACACCAGGATTCAGTAAGAACAAACCCAGAATGAAAATAGACTTAAGCTTCAAAGATATGTACATGGGAACACCTTTCGGAACTGGGGTTAGCATATAAAGCAAGCAACATCATAAATAGGAAAGTAACAGAAATCGCGGAGATAGTAAATAAGTAGCCGGAGAAGTCCAGAATTAAGGACATTAGAGTTCATATTTTGAGCCATGAATCCCTTTATGTCTATACGTAATTAATACGGTTGCGTCCGGAAAAAAGGTGTGCGATCCTTTCTGCAAGAGAGATTTTTAATAATAAATAAAGAGGCCCACCATGAAAAAGATCTTATATACTTTGTTTACGCTCCTTACATTACCCCTGGCCCATGCGTCGCAGACAGAACCTCTGCAGTTTAAAGTCATGGCATTGCGCGTGCCAAGCCCCGGCCAAGATGATGTAAATATGGTTACAAATTTAAGCGTTCTGGTACAGCAACAAAAACCAGATGTCCTCTGCCTGAATGGACCTTTTGCAAGTGTTGATAGCCTTTATGAACAATTGGAGCGAGCAAGTTATGACGGCTGCGCTAGGATTACTGATAAGATAAACGATCAACCCATTGATAAACATAGCCTCATGTTTCGTCAAGACACCGAAGTCAAGAGAGGTAATACTACTGCATGTGTGTATCTGACGGAAGGCAAGTCATACCCACTGGAGGATGTAGAGTACCGCGTCCCAAAAGATGAATATGGCGAACCCAATTGGGGTGGTACTACACATATTACAAAACAACCGCCGCATGTTGCCGCTGTCTGCAGTTCGGCCTATTTTCACGAGTACTCATTGTGTATATTTAGTCTGGATTTAGGTAGCCAGTGCCCACTTGGGCATTGTGCTGGGCTTTCGTTGAACAACCAAGCACAATCTACAGCAGATTACCAAAAGGGACCGCAACAGATATATGCAGGCCCCTTTAATGCTACAGCTGAGCACCTTCAGATCATCAAGGACCATGGGTTACTTCATCACGCCAATGCAGACATGTTGCTCTTGGGCGCACCTGACTTCTCGGAATTTCGCATGGATCGTCGCAGCGTCCAAGTCATGCTCGGCAGAGACTGTACGGATGTATTCTACACAGGCAAATTTAGGAACGTGCAGTCCTATTTGTTGCCCATCAATCCTGCGGGTGTGATGTACCAGAATTTTGAGCTTGATCTGTTTGAAGACGGAACAGGCGAGAAATTCCCGCTGGCGGCATATCTGCCCGTGGTCACAGTGTTTGAAGTTGAGAAAAAAGTCGAAGAAGTCCCGCAAGTTGAGCATCCAAGAAATGCTTACATCCGCGGTAACGAAGATGTCAAACCAAGCCCCGAGAATGGAGATGCCCGCGACACAAGCAATGTAAGATCCAGCCCTACATCTACCTGGGGCAATCAGGGCTCATCAGAGGAAACTTCGGAGTCAGGGGAGGAGCGTGATGATTCTTCTGTCGGAGTCAGGGGAGGATGGTGATTTTTCTGATGGATAACTACGCCGGGATTCATTGAGCAGCTATTAAATATCTTAAGCTGACACAAGGGACGGGCCACACTAAGCTTGGCCGAGGATCTTAACTCTGCCAAGCCTAAGTCCGCTTGCTTGTAAACCCAAGGATTTATTAAAGATGCACATTAGTTCTCAGCAAATTGCTGACCCATATTATGAACAGGAGGCTTTTCCCATTGCAAAGCTCGATCCTGAGAAGCTTGATTATTACTACGCCCTCGTTTTAAAAGAACTTCGACAAGATATGACTCTTCAAAGCGACCAAAGGACTGAGCGGAAAACCTTGGAGTATGGGTATAGTTATTTTGAAATGGAGAACGGGGTTTTTGAATATGTAGACCCACCTGAATTTTTAATTAAATTGGGGAAAGAGGTGTGCAAAGCCTTAAGAAAACCACCCGAAAGTTTCTCAAATTTCATCATTTCTCTTTACGAGCCGGGATATCATCTTGAGCCACATGCTGATATCGATTATCAGTCCTCGGGAAGGCATGGCTTTTATTTTAGTGAGAATGTTTATGGAGTCATCCTTGAGCCTGACGCCACAGGGCATCTCTACTTCGTACACTATGAGGGGGAAGATCCTATACCGCCCTTGGATTTAAAGCCCGTATATTCTCTGAAAGGAGAGCAAGGGACGGTTTTCTCACTGCAGGGGCAATACCGCCATGCCCCATATTTTCACGGAGTTACAAACGTGACCAAGCGACGAATCTCAGTAACCTTCCGGCGTGTGCTTACTGGCACTCCAAATCAATAAATTTGCCCCCGCATGCGTCTCATATTTGGACGGGCGCGGAGAGGCAGAGTTAAGGATAGCTTTGCGGCGCAAGGAATTGATCCCCTCGAATGCTTTAGGACTTACACTCCCCAGAAGTTTAGGAGGGATTTGAAGAATGGACGGCTCCACTTATAATCCCAATGGAAAGTCAGATTTTGATGACTATACTGCAAATGATGTAGAACCCCATCTGTGACTGGTGGTATGGACCGCATATCTGCAGAAGCGTTGTAGATTGCATTCACAGTTGCGTACCACTTATCCCTGTAAAAATCACAGGTTAGAACTTGCGTGCCGTTGGAAAAGCAGCGAACGAAGGCAAGGCATGCATCCGTTGTACGACCTATGGTTGCCAACCTGCGGAAACAATATTCCAGACAACTCTGGCTTTCAGCGTAGGTTGTGTAGGCCAATCGATTATAGCACTCAGGAATCCATCCGACTAATTGAGATGTCCAGCCCACCGCTTTCGAGGGTATCTCGACTGCTACCTGAAAGAGGCTCGTGGAATTCACAAAGAAATAAGGCATGTCCGGAGCTAACGAGGCATTAAGAATCTCCTCCGCCGCGCATGGCATTGCTTCCATAACGGCACTGACATCCGGGGTCGCGCCATAGTAATACGCTGCTCCTGCAGCGGCAACTGCGCTTGCAATGATGAGGGGGCGTTTGTATTCAGACACATCGGGTAAAGAGGATGAGGCGGAACTCGGGGATGAAAGGCATACGGCAACAAGGGCGATATTAAAAAAATACTTAAGCCTACTTTTGAATTTTGACATTAGAGAATCCTATGGTTTTGATAATAGGTCATTTTATGAATGAGGAGCGAGGTAATGTCAATGGGGATCTAGGTTTTATGAGCGCACACGAGATATTTTTTGCTCTATTCGGGAATTCATTCCAGATAATAAAGCAGCTATAGCTGATGCTCATTACGACCATCAATGTAGATAAATCATTCTTTGTCCGTTAATTTGTTACGCAGCTACAATAGGCGCGCTAAAAGGACAGCTATTTAGTGGCAGCTATAAAATACTTTTGCTCGAACTGTTTGATCAGGAGCTGTGCAGCGCCACCACGAAATACGACAGAAGTTTCCATATAGTTGTAATCATCCAACAGACTATCGGCCGAACTCAAGAAGTTATAGGAACCAATCATATACGTGCTGTCATCCACAATAAGTGTCTTCTGGTGAATGTTTGGCATAGGGATGAACGTTATTTGCGGCCTATATGCAGGATCTAGAAAACTGAGGTGTTGGTGAAGGGTTCCATCTGCCGGGTTCTTTTCTTGGTTATAGATAATTGTGACTGATGCACCTCGCTTCAAGCAGCCCAATAGTGATCCCAAAGGAAGAAAACTCTCCAATAACTGTGGCAGCCTCGTCACAGAAAAAACAGTAAATATTATTCTGTTTTGCGCTAATTCAAAGGCATTTGAGAATTCCATTCTATGTTGTGGCGGCGTGGTCAAGAGGGTGACCTTATGATCTTGTGCGGGCTGAACATACACAGGAACTATTCCATCAAATCTTTTCTCGAATAAATTAACCTTATGGGCGTTAAATGATAATGCTCTATATGATCTGATCGTAGACCAGATTCCCTCTTTGAAAGTGCGACCTATTGATGGATCAAGACAGATTGATTCATTTTCAGAGGGACCCCACCTGGTTTGATTCGGATCTTGCAACCAGTCATAGGACCCCACTGTCAGAGTATCATCAACCATAAGAATTTTAGCATGGATGTTTAATTGCTTCTGTTGGATATTCTTTAACCATAACATCCTGGGATGTGATCCGGCTTGCAGACTAATTACTTCTGAGCCCTTCTGGTAGTACAAATAAGTCTTAACACCCCTTCTGGCTGCATCTCGCAGCCCATTGATGAGGCCCCCACCATTTCGATCGTTAATATAACAGGCCCATGAGGTAATTAAAATCGAAGTTGATGCCCGGCTAATCGATGATAAAAGGTGAGCTTGATGTTCCTCGTGAGTTGATAGATATCTACAACTGAGAGACTTAAGCTTCTCACCCAGATATCCTTGCTCCGCCGCGACAGTTGCCTGAATGAAGGCGGATATAGAGTCAGGGTCATCTGGGACAGCAGGTATCATTGCCGCAGAATCTTGCTCCGATGAATACCTTTCCCTCTCGACAGCCTCAAGAAGCGTCAGACAAGCCTGATCAAAGTCTGAATAGTTGTCTAAGGATGGCTTTAGTGCGCCTACGGCAGCACTCTTCTTCAAAGGTGAGTCCGTGAGGTCATCCTGAAAACCACTCTCTTCTTGCGGAGAGTCTTGCGAGTTGGGCTTATGAAAAGAAGCATTGTGTTTTTTAAATGATTCCCTTGCATCATTTAATAGTTTGGCACGGGATGCCTTCCGATTTCTTTTATGGGAGGAGGTGGCTTTTTGAACTGCTGAGTTTTTATATGTCTGATCAGAGCTGTCGTTATTGTCGGAATAACTAGCAAAGGAAAGATTTATCGGTACAAATATAAAGATAACCGCGGAAAAGATAATTCTCACTTTAGATTTTAACATTGCAAACTCCACTAGAAATAAACTTATATAAACAGAGGTCTAGTATCTGTCTTATAAAATATCAAATAGTGGGCTCTGAGCGTTCTGTCAAGGGTAGATGGGTCTTATTGCAATAGGTTCTTGTTTTCACTAAATGAAAACACTCCACAGGCATGGAGGATTTTCATTAGGTAAGTAGGACTATTAGGGACAAGGTAGAGGTCACTCTTACTACGAGACTCATGTCTAACTGCATTCCTCAATACCTCCCGCCACGAGGACGTCGGTGCAGGATGACGACCGCTTGTGAGAGTATTCTTCCATCTAGGCCACGGTGAACTTGATCATTATCAAAAAAGGCAAACAGACATAATTAATGAGATATAGATAGCACTGTCCAAATCGTATCTAAAAGAAACCATTTGAATGATGGCTCTTAAGCAAAACAGGGGGTAAAATGTGATTCTCTACGCCCGGTTGACGTCATCCTGAACGGACGACTGCAAAAGCGGGCGGCAGAGAAGGATCCAGTCAGATATGTATCGCTGTGCGACTCTGCTAGTAAATATACCAAACAAGTAAGTGAATTAGCCAGCCGTCTAGATGATAACAAACAAGATGATTGGGGCCATGTAAAGCAGAGTCGCTTCGCGACGCATGTCTTACTGGATCCTTCACTACCTCCCGCTTCGCGGTCGTCCGTTCAGGATGACGGGGGACGGGAGTATTCGCTTGGGAATTATCTTCGAATGTGTTCAGCCTAGCATATCAGGATGACGGGGGACGGGAGTATTCGCTTGGGAATTATCTTCGAATGTGTTCAGCCTAGCATAATATTCACCCACTCGATTTATATAAGAAGTTAAATTATAAGGTTCGGAATATATGTGATTAGGATATCTAATGGATTTGACAGTAAATAAGTAGCCTATGAGTAATCTTTGTTCTTAAAAGGCCTGGCCGCGACTTACTCTCCCACGCCTTAAGACGTAGTACCATCAGCGCTGAGGGTCTTCACTTTCGAGTTCGGGATGGGATCGAGTGTTTCCCCCTCGCTATAACAACCAGGCCATTTAAAAACAAATCCAACTTATTCAAAGATATAACATTTCTCTCTAAACCTACACAAGGTAAATCTTTAAGAGATCTCCGTCATAGAGAAGAGCGCCGCCGCGGGGTCATCGTATTAACCTTACACCGAAGTGTAATGTAAATACGGATCACCCAATGACGCTCCTCACTATGACGGAGTGTTTATCCAGTTCTCCGTCATAGAGAGAAGCGACAGTTTAAAGGGAGTATAAGGAACAAAACCAACACCGAAGTGCCGATCAAGTTCTAGATATCCCAAGCTGGCGCTCCTCATTATGACGGAGAGCTTTTTGTCTCCGTCATAGAGAGAAGCGACAGTTTAAAGGGAGTATGAAGAACATAACCAACACCGAAGTGCCGATCAAGTTCTAGATATCCCAAGCTGGCGCTCCTCATTATGACGGAGAGCTTACTCAGTTCTCCGTCATAGAGAAGAGCACCTTCAGCAAGGGAAAATCACATAATACTCAACACCGAGGTGCTAAGAAAAATGGACGTCCCAAAAGATGCCCCTCACTATGACGGAGAGCTTATTCTATTTTCTAAACGCAGAGGAAATCTAATGCGAATCAAGCCGATCGAATTATTAGTACCAGTTAGCTACACACGTTACCGTGCTTCCACATCTGGCCTATCAACGTGGTCGTCTTCCACGATTCTCAGGGAATACTTGTTTTGAGGCTAGTTTCCCGCTTAGATGCTTTCAGCAGTTATCTATTCCATACTTAGCTACCCAGCGTTGCATTTGGCAACACAACTGGTACACCAGAGGTATGTCCATCCCGGTCCTCTCGTACTAGGGACAGGCCCTCTCAATATTCCAACACCTACGGTAGATAGAAACCGAACTGTCTCACGACGTTCTGAACCCAACTCACGTACCACTTTAATCGGCGAACAGCCGAACCCTTGGGACCTGCTTCAGCCCCAGGATGTGATGAGTCGACATCGAGGTGCCAAACCTCCCCGTCGATATGAACTCTTGGGGGAGATCAGCCTGTTATCCCCGGAGTACCTTTTATCCGTTGAGCGATGACCCTTCCACTTGGAATCACCGGATCACTATGACCGACTTTCGTCTCTGCTCGAGGTGTCACTCTCGCAGTCAGGCAGGCTTTTGCCATTGCACTCAACAGCTGATTTCCGACCAGCTTGAGCCTACCTTCGCGCGCCTCCGTTACTCTTTAGGAGGCGACCGCCCCAGTCAAACTACCCACCATGCAGGGTCCCGGCCCTGGTTTCACAGGGCTCGGTTAGAAATCAAAGGTAACAAGGGTGGTATTTCAAGGATGACTCCACACCGACTGGCGCCAGTGCTTCAAAGTCTCCCACCTATCCTACACATGTTACCCCTAACCTCACTGCAAAGTTATAGTAAAGGTTCACGGGGTCTTCTCGTCTAGCCGCAGGAACTCCGCATCTTCACGGAGAATTCAATTTCGCTGAGTTGATGTTGGAGACAGCGGGGAAATCGTTACGCCATTCGTGCGGGTCGGAACTTACCCGACAAGGAATTTCGCTACCTTAGGACCGTTATAGTTACGGCCGCCGTTTACTGGGGCTTCAATTCAGAGCTTGCACCCCTCCTCTTAACCTTCCAGCACCGGGCAGGCGTCAGACCATATACGTCATCTTACGATTTTGCATAGTCCTGTGTTTTTGATAAACAGTCGTTACCCCCTGGCTTGTGTCACCCATCTCTGGTTGCCCAGTGACAGGTCTCCCTTCTTCCGAAGTTACAGGAGCAATTTGCCGAGTTCCTTCAACATCATTCTCTCAAGCGCCTTGGTATACTCTACCAGTCCACCAGTGTCGGTTATGGGTACGGTCTATAATGCTAGAGCTATTTCCTGGGAGTCCCAGGCTGCACACGCAATCCAATAAGCATGCACAGCTTTCGGCCTCCGTCACTTCTAGCAGGTTCAGGAATATTAACCTGATTCCCATCGACTACGCCTTTCGGCCTCGCCTTAGGGGCCGACTAACCCTGCGCTGATTAACATTGCACAGGAACCCTTGGACTTTCGGCGAGAGTGTCTCTCACACTCTTTTACGCTACTTATGTCAGCATTCTCACTTCTGATACCTCCAGGGTCACTCACGTGTCCCCCTTCATCGGCCTACAGAACGCTCCGCTACCGCTCTTTCGAACCCGCAGCTTCGGTGTATGGTTTAAGCCCCGTTACATTTTAGGCGCAGACTAGCTTAACTAGACCAGTGAGCTATTACGCTTTCTTTAAAGGATGGCTGCTTCTAAGCCAACCTCCTGGCTGTCTTGGCCTTTCCACATCCTTTCACACTTAACCATAACTTAGGGACCTTAGCTGGCGGTCAGGGCTGTTTCCCTCTCGTCCCCGGACCTTAGCACCCGAGGACTGTCTGCCATGATTGATCTCACCGGTATTCGGAGTTTGGTTGGGTTTGGTAAGGCGCGAGCCCCCCTAGCCCATCCAGTGCTCTACCCCCGGTGGATAGACATGACGCACTACCTAAATAGTTTTCGCGGAGAACCAGCTATAACCTAGTTTGATTGGCCTTTCACCCCTAGCCACAGGTCATCCCCTGATATTGCAACATCAGTGGGTTCGGTCCTCCAGTACATGTTACTGCACCTTCAACCTGCCCATGGCTAGATCACTAGGTTTCGGGTCTAATCCTTGTAACTTAACGCCCTATTAAGACTCGCTTTCGCTACGCCTACACCTATCGGCTTAAGCTTGCTACAAAGACTAACTCGCTGACCCATTATACAAAAGGTACGCCGTCACAGATCTTGTCTGCTCCGACTGATTGTAAGCATATTGTTTCAGAGTCTATTTCACTCCCCTCGTCGGGGTTCTTTTCACCTTTCCCTCACGGTACTTGTTCACTATCGGTCTCTAGGGAGTACTTAGGCTTGGAGGGTGGTCCCCCCATGTTCAGACAGGATTTCACGTGTCCCGCCCTACTCGAGGATACGAAAACTGCATTACCTATACAGGGCTATCACCTTCTATGGCCGAGCTTCCCAGCTCGTTTTAGTTGTCAGTCTTCATATCACAGGCCTGGTCCGCGTTCGCTCGCCGCTACTAGCGGAGTCTCGGTTGATTTCCTTTCCTCCGGGTACTAAGATGTTTCAGTTCCCCGGGTTTGCTTTACTAACCTATTTATTCAGTTAGCAATACCGTATAAACGGTGGGTTTCCCCATTCGGACATCCATGGATCAAAGATTGTTCACATCTCCCCACGGCTTTTCGCAGTGTACCACGTCCTTCATCGCCTCCTAGAGCCAAGGCATCCACAATATGCTCTTTTGCGCTTGATTCGCATTAAATTTCCTAACTGAACGTACAGATTGTGGTACGCTCAGTTTGATGCGTTTAGAATTTAGAATATTTAACCATTCAATTAGATTGAGTTGATTAAATTTAGGCTACCTATTTACAATGTCAAAGAACTTTACATACCCTGAACTACATTAGTTGCTATAACTAACTTATTCACAGATACGTAAAAATCGTGTGATTATCGATGCAGAATTAACGAGCTTACCACAAAACTAGATTTAACAACCTAGTTTAAATCGAAAATTCGAATGGTGGA
>Ga0182030_10015575_pt1 | contig 14896 bp, 8 predicted proteins | sample 812S3MmetaG_FD_121299 | JGI IMG/M metagenome (GOLD analysis project Ga0182030, IMG submission 121299) | Permafrost microbial communities from Stordalen Mire, Sweden - 812S3M metaG (Illumina Assembly) | ecosystem: Environmental > Terrestrial > Soil > Wetlands > Permafrost | place: Sweden... | reverse complement strand
TCCTCGACCTTCACCCAGCGCAGCATCTGGCGCACGATGACTTCGATGTGCTTGTCGCTGATGGCCACGCCCTGGAGACGGTAGACTTCCTGAATCTCATTGACCAGGTAAGCCTGCAGCTCCTTTTCGCCGAGGACGGCAAGAATGTCATGCGGGTTGAGCGGGCCATCCATGAGCTGTTCGCCAGCCCGGATGCGCTCGCCTTCCTGCATGTTGATGTGGATGCCGCGGGGAACCGAGTATTCCTTTTCGGTGCCGTCGTCGGCGACCACATAGATCTTGCGCTGTCCCTTGGCAACTTCGCCGAACTTCACGACACCATCGATTTCGCTGATGATGGCGGTTTCGCGCGGCTTGCGGGCCTCGAACAATTCGACAACGCGCGGCAGACCGCCGGTGATGTCCTTGGTTTTGGTGGTTTCACGCGGAATCTTGGCCAGCACATCGCCGGGCGAGACTTCGTCGCCATCCTGCACCATGAGGTGAGCGCGCGAGGGCATCAGGTAACGCTTGTTGCCCTTGGCTCCCTTGATGACCAACGCCGGCTGGCGCTTTTCATCCGGGGAATCGACCACTACGTGACGCGACAGGCCGGTGACTTCATCCACTTCTTCCTGCAACGTAGTGCCCTCGATCAGATCCTTGAAGGCAACCGCGCCGCCGATTTCGGTGATGATGGAGAAGGTGTAGGGGTCCCACTCGAGCAGGGTCTGCCCGAGCTTGACCGTATCGCCTTCCTGCACCTTGAGGTGGGCGCCGTAGACCACAGCGTAGCGCTCTTTTTCACGGCCCTTGTCGCCCAGCACCACGATGGAGCCGTTGCGGTTCATCACCACGAGGCCGCCATCCTTGCTGCGCACGGTCTGGAGGTTGATGAAGCGCACGGTGCCGGTGTTCTTGGCCTCCTGGCGCGACTGTTCCGAGACTCGCGATGCGGTACCGCCGACGTGGAAGGTACGCATGGTGAGCTGGGTTCCAGGCTCGCCGATGGACTGCGCCGCGATGACGCCGACGGCTTCGCCCAACTCGACCAGACGGCCCGAGGCAAGGTTGCGTCCGTAGCACTTGACGCAGACGCCGCGCTTGGATTCACAGGTGAGCACGGAGCGGATCTTGACCCGCTCGATGCCCGCAGCCTGAATACCCACGGCGAGGTCCTCGGTGATCTCCTGGTTGATGTCGACGATGACGCTGCCTTCGTAGTCCTTGATCTTTTCCAGCGAGACGCGGCCCACGATGCGGTCGCGCAGAGCTTCGATCACGTCGCCGGCTTCGACGATGGAGCCGACGTAGATGCCGTCGGCAGTGCCGCAATCCCACTCGCTGATGATCACGTCCTGCGAGACGTCCACGAGGCGGCGGGTGAGGTAGCCCGAGTCGGCGGTCTTGAGTGCCGTATCGGCCAGGCCCTTACGCGCGCCGTGGGTGGAGATGAAGTACTGCAACACGGTCAAGCCTTCGCGGAAGTTGGCCGTGATCGGGGTCTCGATGATTTCGCCGGAAGGCTTGGCCATGAGGCCGCGCATGCCGGAGAGCTGGCGGATCTGCTGTTTGGAACCGCGGGCGCCCGAGTCGGCCATGACGTAAATCGGATTGATGACGCCGGCCTTGTCGCGCTTCTGCATGTCTCCGAACATTTCGTCGGCCACTTTTTCGGTGATGCCGGACCAAATTTCGACGACCTTGTTGTAGCGCTCGCCCTGGGTGATGGCGCCGTCCAGGTACTGCCGCTGCACGGCGATCACCTGGTTCTGGGCATCGCTCACCACGGCCTTTTTGGAGGCCGGGATGACCATGTCATCGATGCCGATGGACAGGCCCGAGCGGGTGGCAGCCATAAAGCCAAGGGTCTTGACCTCGTCCAACATGCGAACGGTGGTCTCAAGCCCGAACTGCAGGTAGCAGAAGTTGACCAGTTGGCTGATGCCCTTCTTCTTGAGCAGGCCGTTGATGTAAGGCATTTCCGTGGCGGCCACACGCAGGCGGTCGTTCAGAATGGCTCGACCCACCGTGGTGTTGATGAACTGACGGGTGAGCTGCACGGGTTCGGTGTGGATGATCTCCTGATCGTCGTAGGCGGTGGTGAGATCGATGACCGAGCCGGTGTAGCGCAGGCGGATCGGGGTCAGGGTTTCGACCTCGCCGGCCTCGCGCGCCAGCAGCACTTCTTCAATGTTGGCAAAGGCGCGGCCTTCGCCCTTGGCATCCACCTTGGCCTTGGTGAGGTAGTAGAGGCCCAGCACCATGTCCTGGGTGGGAACCGTGATCGGCTGTCCCGAGGCGGGCGACAGAATGTTGTGCGAGGCCAGCATCAGGACGCTGGCTTCCACCTGCGCTTCGGGCGACAGCGGAATGTGTACCGCCATCTGATCGCCGTCGAAGTCGGCGTTGAAAGCGGTGCAGACCAGGGGGTGAATCTTGATCGCCTTGCCTTCCACCAGCACCGGCTCGAAAGCCTGAATGCCGAGGCGGTGAAGGGTTGGAGCGCGGTTCAACATCACCGGATGGTCCTTGATGACCTCTTCCAGAATGTCCCACACGATCGGTTCCTGCTGCTCGACCATCTCCTTGGCCTGCTTGATGGTGCTGCAGTGGCCAGTCTGTTCAAGGCGATGGTAGATGAAGGGCTTGAAGAGCTCGAGCGCCATCTTCTTGGGCAAGCCGCACTGGTGCAGCTTGAGGTCGGGGCCGACTACGATGACCGAACGGCCCGAGTAGTCAACGCGCTTGCCGAGCAGATTCTGACGGAAGCGTCCCTGTTTGCCCTTGAGGGTGTCGCTGAGCGACTTGAGCGGACGGTTGTTGGCACCGCGCAGCACGCGGCCACGGCGGCCGTTATCGAACAGCGCGTCAACGGCCTCCTGCAACATACGCTTCTCGTTGCGCACGATGACCTCGGGGGCGTGTAGGTCCATCAGCTTCTTGAGGCGGTTGTTGCGGTTGATCACCCGGCGGTACAGGTCGTTCAGATCCGAGGTGGCAAAGCGGCCGCCGTCGAGTGGAACCAGCGGGCGCAGTTCGGGAGGAATAACCGGGATGACGTCGAGGATCATCCACTGCGGCTTGTTGCCGCTCTTGCGGAATGCCTCGACCACTTTGAGACGCTTGGCGTATTTCAGGCGCTTTTGCAGAGAGGTCTCGGTGCGCATCTTTTCGCGCAACTCCACCGAGGCGGTCTCCACATCGACGCGCTTGAGCAGTTCCTTGATCGCCTCGGCGCCCATCATGGCCTTGAAGCCAGTGGCGCGGAACTGCAGATCGAGTTCGCGGAACTTGACTTCGTCCTTGATGATCTCGCGCTCTTTGACCGGGGCTTCGCCGGGTTCGACGACCACGTAGGCCTCAAAGTAGAGCACCGATTCCAGGTCGCGCAGAGAGATATCCAGAATGTGCCCGATGCGGCTGGGCAGACCCTTGAAGAACCACACATGCGAGCAGGGGGAAGCCAGCTCGATGTGGCCGAGGCGTTCGCGGCGCACCTTGCTGAGCGTAACTTCCACGCCGCACTTGTCGCAGATGACGCCGCGGTGCTTCATGCGCTTGTACTTGCCGCAGAGGCACTCCCAGTCGGTGACCGGGCCAAAGATACGGGCGCAGAATAGGCCGTCGCGCTCGGGTTTGAAGGTTCGGTAGTTAATCGTTTCCGGCTTGGTTACTTCACCGTGCGACCAACTGCGAATCTTCTCCGGCGAAGCGAGCTGGATCTTGATGGCGTCGAAATCCGCAATGTTGTTTCCGAGATCGAATGGGCTCGAGCGGTACAAATTGCCTCCTCACCTGGAGCATCGATTAGCGTCCAGGACTTGCGGCCTTGCGCGGCCGCCTTCGGCTTCCGGTCGTCAGTTCCCAGCCGTTGGCCGTCAGAGCCAACTGTGTGAGAACCGTAATTTCTTCCTGCCTGCTGCCGGAAGCGCAGCTTGCAGGTTCCACATCTGAGAGCGAGAGAGCGGCGGACGCCGGCTGACGATCAGCGGCCGCCGTCTAAATCGCTAGTCGGCCACGGCCGGAACGGACTCGACCGGAACGCGCGGCTTGACCTTGACCAACTCCACATCAAGGCAGAGCGCTTGCAATTCGCGGATCAGCACGTTGAACGACTCGGGCACGCCCGGCTCGATGGCAGCTTCGCCCTTGACGATGGCCTCGTAAATCTTGGTGCGGCCGTACACGTCATCGGACTTGGCGGTCAACAGCTCCTGGAGAATGTAGGCCGCGCCGTAGGCTTCCAAGGCCCACACTTCCATTTCGCCGAAGCGCTGGCCACCGAACTGCGCCTTGCCGCCCAGCGGTTGCTGGGTAATCAGCGAGTACGGTCCGATGGAACGGGCGTGAATCTTGTCATCGACCAGGTGCGAGAGCTTGAGCATGTAGATGAACCCGACGGTCACCGGCTGCTCGAAGCGCTCTCCGGTCATGCCGTCGTAGAGGAACGTCTTGCCCGAGGTGGGCAGACCGGCACGCTCCAGTAGCGCCTTGATTTCAAACTCCTTCGATCCGTCGAAAACCGGCGAAGCGAAGTAGCAGCGCTCTTCCATGTCGTGCGCGATCTTGATCAGCTTGTCATCGTCGATGCCGTCGAAGTCGGGCAGGAACGGCATGTCGGTAAAGAGCTCGCGAATCGCCTTGCGAGCCTCCTCCACGCCATTGCCGTACTCGGCCAACAGTTCGGTGAGCTTCTTGCCGATTTCCGCGCCAGCCCATCCCAGATGCGTCTCCAGGATCTGACCGACGTTCATGCGGGAAGGCACGCCGAGCGGGTTGAGCACGATCTCCATCGGGGTTCCGTCTTCGAGGTAAGGCATATCCTCTTCCGGCAGAATGCGCGCGATGACACCCTTGTTGCCGTGGCGTCCGGCCATCTTGTCACCCACCGAGAGCTTGCGCTTCATGGCGACATAGACCTTGACCAGCTTGATGACGCCGGGCGGCAGCTCGTCGCCCTTTTGCAGCTTGTCGATCTTTTCGCGGATGATCTTGCGCAACGTCGATCTGGCGCGAGGTCATCTCTTCTATCTCATCGATCTGCTCGTTGACCCTGGGGTCCTTGTCGTTCAGCTTGATGCGCTTCAGGTTGCGGGTCGAGATGCGTTCGATGGTCTCGCGGTCGAGAACCACGTCCTTGGTCAGAAGGCGCTTGTTGGTGCGCTCGTCGTGCAGATCCGCCTGCACCACTTTGCCGCCCAACAATCCATCCAGGCGCTTGAGGCGCTCGTCGGTAAGAATTCGGATCTCGTCCGAAAGGTTCTTTTCCAAACGGGCCACCTGCATCGACTCGATGGTTTTGGCGCGCTCGTCTTTTTCCTGGCCCTTGCGGGAGAAGATTTTGACGTCGACCACGGTGCCCTCGATACCGGGAGGACAGGTGAGCGAAGCGTCGCGCACGTCGCCGGCCTTTTCGCCGAAGATGGCGCGCAGCAGCTTTTCTTCCGGGGTAAGCTGGGTCTCGCCCTTGGGCGTTACCTTGCCGACCAGAATGTCGCCTGCCTTGACGCCTGCTCCGATGCGGATCACGCCGCTCTCGTCCAGATCGCGCAGTGCGCTTTCACTGACGTTGGGGATGTCGCGGGTTACTTCTTCCGGCCCCAGCTTGGTGTCGCGCGATTCAATCTCGAACTCCTCGATGTGAACGGAGGTGTAGTAATCCTCCTTCACCATCTTTTCCGAGACCAGGATTGCATCCTCGAAGTTGTAACCGCGCCAGGGCATGAAGGCCACTAGCACGTTGCGTCCCAGAGCCAGCTCGCCGTTGTCGGTGCAAGGACCGTCGGCAATCACCTGGCCTTTGAATACGCGGTCGCCCTTCTTGACGATGGGGCGCTGATTGATGCAGGTGTTCTGGTTGGAGCGCTTGAACTTGGTGAGCTGATAAATATCGCTGCCCACCTCGCGCGAAAGCTGCATCGGATGATGTTCGCCTTCCACGCGCACGATAATGCGCTCGGAGTCCACCGAATCGATGATGCCGGAACGGCGGGCCAGAATCACGGCGCCGGAGTCGCGCGCGGTGACGCCCTCCATGCCGGTGCCGACAATCGGCGCCTGGGCGCGAAGCAGAGGAACCGACTGGCGTTGCATGTTGGCGCCCATCAGGGCGCGGTTGGCGTCATCGTGCTCCAGGAAAGGGACGAGCGACGCGGCCACGGAAACCAATTGCTTGGGGCTGACGTCGATGTAGTCCACTTCTGTGCGGCTGACCAGAACGAAGTTGCCGGCCTTGCGCGCATTTACCAGCTCGGTGACGATGTTGCCGCGTTCATCGAGTTCGGCGTTGGCCTGCGCGATGATCCACTTATCTTCCTCCCACGCGGAGAGGTAGAAGGAGAACGGCTCGTGGTCGATGGGCTTCTTCTTTTTCGCCTGAAGCTCGTCGTTCAACTTGAGCAGTTCGTCCTTCTCAAGATGGTCGCCGACCTTGTAGCCGCTGTCGCCGGCGTTGAGCACGGTCACGTGGTCGATCACGCGTCCATCTTTAACGCGGCGGTAGGGCGACTCGATGAAGCCGTAGTCGTTGATCCGCGCGTAGCAGCTCAGCGACGAAATCAGGCCGATGTTCGGGCCTTCCGGGGTTTCAATCGGGCAGATGCGGCCGTAGTGGGTGGGGTGAACATCGCGCACTTCAAAGCCGGCGCGCTCGCGCGACAAACCACCCGGTCCAAGGGCCGAGAGACGGCGCTTGTGGGTGATCTCGGAGAGCGGGTTGGTCTGATCCATGAACTGCGAGAGCTGCGAGGAGCCGAAAAACTCGCGGATGGCGGCCATGACCGGCTTGGCGTTGACCAAGTCATGCGGCATCGCCGTCGACATCTCCTGGTAGACGCTCATCTTTTCCTTGATGGCGCGCTCCATGCGAACCAGGCCGATGCGGAACTGGTTCTCCATCAACTCGCCGACCGCGCGGACGCGGCGGTTGCCGAGGTGATCGATGTCGTCGACCGAGCCGATGTTCTTGCGCAGCTTGAGCAGGTAGCGGATGGTGGCGTAGAAATCGTCCGGCTCCAAGGTGCGTATCTTGCGATCGGTAGCGTCTTCGTTGTCAAACAGTTTGATGTTGAACTTCAGCCGGCCCACGGCGGAGAAATCGTACTTGCGGGCATCGAAGAACATGCCGTGGAAGAGCGCCGTGGCCGTGTCCAGGGTCGGCGGGTCGCCGGGACGCAGCTTGCGGTAAATTTCAATCAGCGCTTCCTGCGGCGTCTTGACAGAGTCGCGGCGCAGGGTGCCGGTGATGACCGTGCCCACGTCGTCGCGCTCGGGGAAGAACAGATGAACCTCGGCGACGCCGGCGTCCATCATCTTCGACAGCTTGTCGGCGGTCAGCTCGTTGTTGGCCTCCAGGAGTACTTCGCCGGTGTTGGTGTCAACCACGTCGGCAGCCGTAAACGCGCCTTCCAGATCGCCAAGATCGACTTCGACCTCTCGGATCTGATTGGCGTGCAGGTTCTTCAGAATGCTGCCGGTGACCTTGCGTCCGGAGTGGCCGATCTCTTCGCCAGCCTTGTTCTTGACGCTGTGCGAGAGCTTCATTCCGAGCAGGTTGGTGGTGCGCTCGGCATCCGGGTCAATCGTCCAGAACAGCTTCTTGTCCTTCAGCGCGAGACGATCGACGGTGTAGAAGGTGCGGAGAATTTCCTCGTCCGTGCGCAGGCCGAGGGCGCGCAGGAAGATCGTTCCCAGGAACTTGCGCTTGCGGTCGATGCGGACATAGAGCACGTTCTTTTGGTCGTACTCGAACTCGACCCACGAGCCGCGGTAGGGAATGATCTTGCCGAGGTAGTAGGTGCGATTGTTGGCGGTCTCAAAAAAGACGCCGGGCGAACGGTGCAACTGCGAGACGATGACGCGCTCGGTGCCGTTGATGATGAAGGTACCGTTTTCGGTCATCAGCGGAATGTCGCCGAAAAAGACTTCCTGCTCTTTGATATCGCGGATCGTCTTGTTGCTTGTCTCCGGATCCTTGTCAAAGATGGTCAGGCGCATGGTGACCTTCAGCGGTGCGCTAAAGGTCATGCCGCGCTCTTCGCATTCGGGCACGTCATACTTCAACTGCATGGCCACCGGGTCGCCGCATTTGGAGCAAAAGTCCGGGGTGTTGGCGTTGTAGGTGCCGCACTTGAGGCACAGCACTTCGCTGGGATGGAAGGGGTCGGTGACCACCGTCGATCCGCAGCTGCGGCAGGTGGTTCGGAGGTGGTTGAGGCCTTTCAAATGGCCGCACTTGCACTCCCAGTTGCCGATGGCGAAGTCAACGAATTCAAGCTGCGAGACCTTGCGGAAATCTTCGATCGGGAATACAGACTGAAAGACCGCCTGCAGGCCTGCTTCGTCGCGCTCGCTGGGCAGCTTGTCCATCTGCAGGAAGCGGTCATAGCTGCGCTTCTGAACTTCAATCAGGTTAGGTATCTTGATGGTCGCCGGGATCTTGGAAAAATCGAGTCGTTTGCGATGGGCGATTTTCTTCTCTGCCATTGGAACTCCTCAGGGTAGCCACACCCGTTCTGTTTGCGGGCCCCGGCGCCGCGCTCGCCGGGAGGCGTTACGTGCGGCTGTTTGGCCGCACCTGGAGATGCCGGATGATGCACGGCAACTCCCACAAAACATGTCGCCATCCAGCCGCGAACCGGACAGCGAAGACTTCATCAGACGGTACTGGACTGCTCTTGTGAAGCTACGGAATCGTGAACGAACGGAGGTTGCAGAAGGGCGCCACCTTTTGCGGCAAATGCCGCCACGGCCAATGCGCTTCGAATGTCTAAACCTGATGCGGGCGAAACAGAAAGATCCCGAAGGACAGTGTTCCCCTCGGGCGCCGATGACAGCGTCTGCCATGTTTGCCCCGCGTGCTGGGGCTTCCGGTGGATTCCACCGGTATACAAGTTGTAAGTTTCCCGCGCCAGTTCTTAGAGCCTGTTCTTCAGCTCGCCACATCCAGGAGCCGGAGGATGTAGTTGGCTGCCGCCGTTCGTCTCGTGCCCGTACAGCCTCTTCCGCTTGAGGCCGCACCGATTTCTGCCTTGGAATTCTGCGGCCCACAGAGATGTGGATGCCCGCTCCGCTTCCCCGGCTGCATCATTTTTAGTGCGCCGCTCCAACGCACCAAATCCTGAATTTGACGTCCGCGACCATGCAGAGTTCGGACGAAATTCGATATCTTTTAATTGTACACCAGAAAAGTTCGTTTTGGGGTCAACAAGAGGTGTCCGGACGACACAGATTCCGGAGCGGGGATAAGCGCCGGGGTGAAAGTTCCACCCCGGCCCCTCTCATTGGCGTAACTATTGCGTGACCAGTGGACACACAATAGCCCTGCACAGAAACTACTTGACTTCGACCGTAGCGCCAGCGTCGATGAACTTCTTCTTGATCGTCTCGGCTTCTTCCTTCGTGACCGCTTCCTTGATCGGCTTCGGTGCGCCGTCGACCAGATCCTTGGCTTCTTTCAAGCCCAGGCTGGTGACTTCGCGTACGGCCTTGATCACGTTGATCTTGTTGGGGCCAGCGGCGGTCAGAATCACGGTAAACTCAGTCTGAACCTCGGCCACCGGAGCCGCCGCAGCCGCGCCGCCGGCAACCATCACCGGAGCAGCAGCCGCAGCCGATACTCCCAAGGTCTCTTCCAGTTCCTTCACCAGCTGCGCAGCTTCCAGCAGCGACAATCCAACGATCTGTTCCTTCAAAGCAGCTAAATCGGCCATGATGCTATCTCCATTTCAAAGTTCGAATTTCGTTGTGGTTCGGCCATCTGCGGCAGAAACCAAGGTTCTGGAGTTCCCGGGCGGCCACCACGCAATCGCTGCGTTGCTTGGACCCGCGCCCCGCACTTCCCGGGGCTCTCCTGCCGCTGCCCCAGACAAGGCGACGGACCGAACCTGCTTCGCACATCAGATAACACAAGCCGTTAATTCACCGGAGAGCCGACAACGGGCGGCCACCCGGCGTGGCGCGGGAGGGAACGAATTCCCGCCAGCGCCTGAATACCTTCCCAACGCCCGGACTAGCCGGGCAGAGCACGAAAGGGCCGGAGCAACTAGGCCGAAGCCTGGTCGCCGCCCTGGATTTCGCCACCCTGGAACTTGTTTTCCTTGACGCCCTGGTCGATGACTACCGCGACCTTGCGTCCCACCCCAGCCAGCGCCGTCGCCAGCCGCGTCGCCGGAGCGTTGAGCAGGTACAGCAACTTGCTGTACAACTCGTCCTTCGATGGCAGGCTCGCCAGAACTTCAAGCTGCTTCACGTCGACGACATTGCCCTCAACCACGCCAGCCTTGAAGCTCAGCTCGGGATTGTCTTTCGCATACTTGGTCAGTGCCTTGGCCAGGGCGACGATGTCTCCCCGGGTGTAGGCGATCGAAGTGCGGCCCTTCAGAGCCTTGGCCACATCCTCAAACGCCGTGCCCACCGTGGCGCGCTGGGCAAGGGTGTTCTTCACCACGCGATACTTGGCTCCGGCTTCGCGGATTGACTTGCGAAGCACGTCGTCCTGCGCCACGGTCAGTTTGCCGTACTCGGCGATGAAACCGTTGCTCACGTCCTTCAACTCGACGGCGAGCGTTTCTACTTGCGAGATCTTCTTTGCCTTCGTAACTGCCATTGCCGCATCCTTCTCAATCTTGTCTGGGGCGGGGGAACCCCCCGCCGGCGGCCTCGCGGCCACTCCAACCTGCTGAAAGGCTTACGCCTTCACCTTTAGCGCCGCTTCCAGGGCCACCGTATCGAGTGCGACACCGGGCCCCATGCTGGAACTGATGTAGCAACCCTTGATGTACTTGCCCTTGGCGGCAACCGGCTTCGCCTTGATCACGCTGCTGATCACGGTCTGCGCATTGTCCACCAGTTTGTCGGCGGTAAAGGAAATCTTGCCCACCGGAACGTGAACCAGGGCGGTCTTATCGGTACGGAATTCGACCTTACCGGCCTTCACTTCCGCTACCGCTTTGGCGATGTCCAGGGTCACCGTACCGGTCTTCGGATTCGGCATCAGGCCGCGCGGGCCCAGCACCTTGCCTAAACGTCCCACCGAACGCATCATGTCCGGGGTGGCGATCACGGCATCGTAATCGGTCCAGCTCTCCTTTTGAATCTTTTCGACCAGCTCTTCGCCGCCGAAAATATCGGCGCCGGCGGTCTCGGCCTCACGCAGCTTTTCGCCGGAGGCCAGCACCAGCACGATCTTCTTTTTGCCCAGACCGTGCGGCAGAACCACGGTGCCGCGAACCATCTGATCGGCGTGCTTGGGGTCCACGCCCAGGCGCAGAGTCACGTCCACCGTTTCATCGAACTTGGCGAACTTGATCTTCTGCAACAGGACGACTGCGTCTTGCAGGGTGTACGCACGCGCTTCTACCTGCGCGCGCGCCTTCTCGATATTCTTTCCTGATTTTTGTGCCATTCCTACTCCTGTCTCCCACCGTCGGGAACTTACCGACTCTCCCGCCGATCTTCTGGCGTTCTTCGAGTCCCCCGGGGCCGGCAATTACGCCGGACGGGGCTCTGGACCGTGGTGTCTACGACCGGGGATCAGTGTGACCCGCGGAAGAACTTTCTAGCGGCGGCCGGAGCGGCATCTGTTGCCGCGAACCCGCCAGCGCCTGCTGCATCCGGGGCGTAACAAAATGTCACGCGCCCAAAACTCTTATGCGATGACGTCCAAACCCATCGAGCGCGCCGTGCCCTTCACGCTCTTGACTGCGGCTTCCAGCGAAGCGGCGTTGAGATCCGGCATCTTCTGCTTAGCGATCTCCAGCACCTGCTTTTCGGTTACCTTGCCCACCTTGTCCTTGTTCGGCGTGCCCGATCCCTTGGCGATGCCGGCAATCTTCTTCAGCAGCACGGCGACCGGCGGGGTCTTGGTGATGAAGGTAAAGGTACGGTCGCTGTATACGGTGATAACCACCGGAATGATCAGCCCGTCCAATTCCTTGTTCTGGGTGCGCGCGTTGAACTGCTTACAAAATTCCATGATGTTGACCTGCGCCTGACCGAGCGCGGGACCAACCGGGGGAGCGGGGGTCGCCTTGGCCGCAACAATCTGCAGCTTGACCGATCCTGTGACTTTCTTTGCCATTGCGGTAAACCTTCCTGATTGCCTGCGCTACCCCGGGTCTAGGGTTTTCGGCCCGGCGCTACAATGTGGCGCACGCTGAAAATAATTCGTTAACTGAGAACCTTCTCCACCTGGCCGAATTCCAGTTCCACCGGCGTCGAACGGCCAAAGATGGTGACCATGACCTTGAGCGTTTCGCGGTCCTCGTTGACCTCGTCCACCACGCCGGTAAAGGTTGCAAACGGGCCTTCGGTGATACGGACCGTTTCGTTCTTTTCGTACTTGATCTTGAGCTTGGGCTTTTCCTTGCTGTCGGCGACGCGGTAGACGATCTGCTGCACCTCTTCGTCGGAGAGCGGCGTGGGCTGCTGGCCGGTTCCCACGAAGCCGGTGACGCGAGGGGTGGATTTCACCATATGCCAGACTTCGTCGTCCATGTCCATCTCGATCAGAACGTAGCCGGGATAGAACATGCTCTCGCGGGTATATTTCTTGTTGTTGCGGATCTCGGTTACGGTTTCGGTGGGAATCAGAACCCGGCCCATCCGGTCCTGGAGTCCAAACGCCAGAATGCGCGATTCCAGCGACTCCCTCACCTTGCGCTCAAAGCCAGAGTAGGCGTGGATGATGTACCACTTCATCCTTGGATTTCCGGTGGTTTCCGCCGATTCCGGCGCGGCCGGAGTTGCGGGCGCGCTAATTTCCGGGGTACTTTCCGGCGATTCTTCCGGCCCGTCGCTCTCGTTTTTTAGAATATCTTCCATAGTTTCCCTACGCCCCGGCCAGTTTAGTTCCACCAATATGACATTTTGTCACATTTCATTTGGGCGGTGCGGCGGGCCCTCATTAGTGTGTGCTGAAGTACTTGAAAATATGATCCAGCGCAGGCCCGATCAAAACACTGTCCACGATCCAGAAGTAGACGCCGAAGATGAAGACGGTGATGATCACCACGATCGTCGTCGCTTCCACTTCCTTGCGCGGTGGCGTTGTCACCTTGCGCATCTCGTTGCGGACATCGCCGTAGAACGAGCGGATGCGCTCGGGCAAGCCCTTGACCTGCTCGACAAAACCGGGCTGCGCGCTTACCACTGCTGTCTTTGCCATTGCAATCCTGCCTTCGCTCCCGGAGTCCCTTGCGGGCGCCCTCTGAGACGCTTCACTTCTGAATTCTTTTCGCCATCACCCAAAATCATGCAAATCATGGCAGGGGCGGAGGGATTCGAACCCCCAAAAACGGTTTTGGAGACCGTCGGTTTACCGTTGAGCCTACGCCCCTGAGTTGCCACCGGATCTCTGCGTGAAACCCCGGCTTACGCCAGGAAGGCTTGCCGCGGACCCATCCGGCCGCGACCGGCGCCTACTTCACTTCTCGATGGTCCGTGTGCTTGCGGCACTTACGGCAAAACTTGCTGAACTCGAGACGTTCGGTTGTGGTCTTGCGGTTCTTGGTCGTCGAGTAATTCTTATTCTTGCACGCCGTGCACTGAAGCTGAACAATTTCGCGAGCCATTGACTATCCCTTTCGTCTACCCGGCAGAGTCCCTGCCGAGCCTTGTCCGGGTCCGAGCCCGGATATCGGCGGGCGGCTTTGAAAACCGCCCGCCGAAGTCCATCCGTTCTAAAACCAACCGCTTACTGCAATGCTGCTTACTACCATGCGGCTTACAGAATTTCCGAAATCGTACCCGCGCCCACGGTGCGGCCGCCTTCGCGGATGGCAAAGCGCAGACCTTTTTCCATCGCCACCGGGGTGATCAGATCGATCTCCAGAGTCACGTTGTCGCCCGGCATCACCATCTCGACGCCTTCGGGAAGCTTCGCCACGCCGGTCACATCCGTGGTCCGGAAGTAGAACTGCGGACGGTAGCCGTTGAAGAACGGGGTATGACGCCCGCCCTCTTCCTTGGACAGAATGTAGACTTCGCCCTTGATCTTGGTGTGCGGCGTGATTGAGCCCGTCTTGGCCAACACCATGCCGCGCTCCACGTCGTCCTTGCCGATGCCGCGCAGCAGCAGGCCCGCGTTGTCGCCGGCCAGACCTTCGTCGAGCTGCTTCTTGAACATTTCCACGCCCGTCACAACCGTCTTGCGGGTGTCGCGGAAGCCCACAATCTCAACTTCCTCGCCCACCTTCACCTTGCCGCGCTCGATACGGCCCGTGACCACCGTGCCGCGTCCCGAGATCGAGAAGATGTCTTCAATCGGCATCAGGAACGGCTGGTCGATCGCGCGCGCCGGCAGCGGAACGTACTTGTCCACCGCCGCCATCAGCTCGTCCACGCTCTTTTCCCACTCCGGCTCGCCGTTGAGCGCGCCCAGGGCCGAGCCGCGAATCACCGGAACGTCGTCGCCCGGAAACTTGTACTTCGTCAGCAGTTCGCGGACTTCCATCTCCACCAGGTCGATCAGCTCCGGGTCTTCCACCGCGTCGCACTTATTCAGGAACACCACCACGCAGGGAACGCCAACCTGGCGCGCCAGCAGCACGTGCTCCTTGGTCTGCGGCATCGGACCGTCGGTCGCCGCCACCACCAGAATCGCGCCATCCATCTGCGCCGCGCCGGTGATCATGTTCTTGATGTAGTCGGCGTGACCAGGGCAATCGACGTGGGCGTAGTGACGGTTCGCCGTCTCATACTCCACGTGCGCCGTGGCAATCGTAATACCGCGCTCGCGCTCTTCCGGCGCATTGTCGATCGAGTCAAACGAGCGGAACTTGATGTTGGGATTGTGCTTTGCCAGCACCTTCGTGATCGCCGCCGTCAACGTCGTCTTGCCGTGATCAATATGCCCAATCGTGCCAACGTTCACGTGCGGCTTGCTGCGGTCAAATTTCTCTTTCGCCATTGCTTT
>Ga0182030_10015574_pt1 | contig 14897 bp, 21 predicted proteins | sample 812S3MmetaG_FD_121299 | JGI IMG/M metagenome (GOLD analysis project Ga0182030, IMG submission 121299) | Permafrost microbial communities from Stordalen Mire, Sweden - 812S3M metaG (Illumina Assembly) | ecosystem: Environmental > Terrestrial > Soil > Wetlands > Permafrost | place: Sweden... | reverse complement strand
CATCCCAAAGCCACCACTCCTCACACTCCCAGGACTACTAGCCAACTTATCCCCCTCTTGCAACCCCTCCACAAAGGCCTGTGGGAAAAGTCCCCATTTCCCTTTACTGGTCTGTCCGCTCCAACACCATTGATCTTGAAATGTGTAGCCGACGGAACTTATCCTTTCGCCTTTTTTAAAAGAGACCCAGCCACCATCTTTCGACTCTTTAGGCTTGAAATCCCATTTTGCGTAGGCGATTAGGGAGCTTTGTGCGTTCATGAGGACGTCTTCGCGAATTGGTAGTTCGAGTTGTATGGCTGAGCAGGGGAAGGAACCGCGCTCTCCGTCGTGGTAACCGATTGCCCATTGGCCATGGAAACGATCTGGGAATGTGATCCCTACGATACGAGCACCAGCTGCGAAATGGAGAGTTAGGTTTCCTTCTGGGTCGCGAGATGCGCTTTTGGTGTTTTTGGGATGGTGTGTGACGATTGCGTGGGCTGCTGGTCGTGTTGCTACTTTGGAGGCAATTTCGGCCATGCTGTATTGGGCAGGTTTGGGTTCTGAGCGCGTAAAGTGAATGTCAAAGTCGACCATCTCGGGAGGTTGAAAGCCGTAGATGACTTTTATGCCGTTGATGTTGGGGACTGGTTGGGCATGTTTGGCGAGATGGCGGAAGAGGGATCCAACGGAGAAGAAGACAGTGGCATCGTGTTCCTCCACTGTCTTGTGTTTTTCCACACAAAATATGCAAGCGTATAAGGGCTCGTCAACCGAATTCGTCTTCACGTGGCATTTTGATATGAACTTTTGTCGCCACCTTATGCCGCTGTTTCCGTATATTCCCGATCCTAGCAATTGATTAGTTATTGTTTTCAAATCTTTGATAGAGAGACGAACGCTCGAGGTTTTGATCTTTCTGGACGTCGTGCCAACCAACTTCGTAAGAACATTTGATACATCTCCCAGATACCGTTGAACTGTAATGTCCCTATTAAGATTATTAGTAAATTTGAATTGGAATAGCATTGAGATATAGTACCGAAGGCCGTTTGACAACTTTGAATCCCAATTCTCCCCGAATAATCGCCTTAGCACCTTCACAGAATCCACCAAACTTATAAAACGAGCTGTCGTGCCTCATTGGGTGATCGATGGACTTTAGCGATGCCGTTGGCGTCGGCTGATTAAGAATATGACGCTCGTTCGCCAGTATCAAACCATTGTCATGATCAACATGGCTGACAACCTCCAGACCCTGTTCCACTCCCTCTCCAAAGCCCGGAAGTTGCAGGGTGGTAGCCAAAATTCCCCAATTATCTTGACCAGACGTACGGTGCTCGCTCAGTGGAGGGCTCAATGGTGCTGAAGCTCGAATACCAAATATCGACTCTTGGCTAGCCTGACTAGCCGTTCTCTGCTGACGGTCCTGTAGAATAGAGCTTGTCCTTGAGCCTCTCGATTGCTGTGATGCCTGTCCTTGACTACGCTGTCTCGTCATTAGAGTATCATACCCACTCGAACTGGCTCGTGATCTTGGGGCATCGACCGGGCTCACAGGCCCTTCGAGGATAGGTGATGCGATAAGTGATCCACCTGGTATATCAGTGAACACCTCGCTGACCCGATTTTCCTCAATCGAAGAGATTGATTGTCGAAACTCCTTCTGCCATAATATTCGAGACTGCCGCCGCCTCTCTAGAAACTCTTCATTCGCTGAGAGACGATAATTGACTTGCTCTTTTGGAATCAGGCAGGGAGATGGACCGTCAGGTTTTGAGGAGGGCGAAATATCACGAGAGAACCGTTGTTGAGAAGTGCCTGGCGAGGTCATTGGCGTCCCAATATTGAACTGCGATGGGCTATCGATGGTCCATGGGCTCTTTGGCTTTACTGGTTCGAAGGCGGGAGGTTCTACAGCAAGAGAAGGCCTCTTTATGCTGACTGGTGAAACGGGACGAACTTCTGTGGCCTGGTCTGATTGTGAATTTGACTGCAGCTTCATGCTGCTCAACTGTGCCCTATCATCCTTCGTGGTCTCCAGCTTGAAATTTTCCAGCTTTTCTCGCAGTATTTTATCTCGAATGCCATTGAATATATTTAGGCACTCTGCAGCGCATTTTTGTGATTCTTCTAGGAGGTTATTGAATGCAGACTTGTCGAATGATTCTGGTTCATCGTCGAAGTCGAGACATTCATTGATTTGCTCAATCAAATCAACCTTCAGCTCCTTGAGGGCTCTGGCATTCGATTCTGTAGCAGCATTAGCAGGTTGTGAAAGTAGCAGACCCCCGTGTGATGCTTACCGTCTTCGACCAGAGCCTTGGTGAACGGCTCTCCGCATGATCCCACAGTTTCCCTGTATGCACCACTAATTGTTTGAGAACATCCCTCCAACGACTTTCGCAGCCTTTGCGCCGACTCTGTGATTTGAAGTGCTTGTGCTGCAGATGCTGAACTGGCAGATTTGGAAACTCTCCTTGCTAATTTGATGCCTGTATCTAGAGCCTTCGTCAGGCCTTTGACGGGAGCTACAAAGTCGTCGCTCATCCTTGGTGGTCCCTTCGCGTGAACGCCGGCGATTCGGCCTCTACTAGTATCGGGTAATATTAGGCTTATTGTAGCAGTAGATCGTCGTGTCCTTCCTTCACAGATATTGGAGAAGATCAATGTTTGAAGAGTGTCGAAACAATCAAAGATTGGAAGCCTGGGAATAATTGAGACGGTGATAGTGAGGTGTGACAGTGCGACAGTGTCAAGATTCCCGCGGCTCAAGGCGCTTTCAATAATTCGTCCACCCCTCTCTTGTTCGCCCTGAGAGTGCACAGAAGGCTGCCTTACGAGCGCTCAAATAGCGACGCCTAGAAGCTCTAGCAGGGGGCTTCTCAGGGCTGTTCGCGGGCTGTGCATGCACAAGATGGCGGTGCTAGATAGTGGGAGAGCGAATAGGATGACCTACCGATGCAAGACATGGCACGTGTGGGGATGAATTGGGGTTTAACGATTTGGATGGCGTATAAAATAGGATACCGACGTTGGTCAGATGTAGGAAGTAGGAACTGGGCGAAGCATTTGACAGAATGAGACCCTTTTATGTGCGTCATTGGGGATCTATCTTTACTTTAAGAATGAATGTCCCGGCGACTTGCGACGGAGTTCACCCGACTCTGTCAATATGCACTGTAGATTTTCGACCCGACACACCGAAATCCCCTGTCTGTCAAACTCTTTAGCGACAGCCAAATCCTGGAGCTCTCTGTGGAACCCTGGAAGGCGTCGTTGGCTTGCGGGATTTTCGACGACCTACCATGAAGAAGGCTGTCACTTATGTCGCATTGGATGAATCAATTGGGAAGGTAGGTAACTGATGAATGTGAGACTTTAGCTGTTACTAAGATCTGTGAGGAGGCCATTGCTAGCAAGTGTATCTTCAAATGCATTTGACTAAAGTACCGTTCCCCTTGGAAATATTGGCAATGAAACTTAATCTCGACATTGTATGTAATTCGTGGTCTAAATTTCAAATTCTATTAACAATCGACCATGACCACTGTATGTAGTATTCTCTCCTAATAATTACCAAATCCTATCCATTACTGAAAATGATTAAACCCCTCATTACCTAAATCAACAAACGGTCCCTGAGTCCAATCCACTGTACCCAACCAGTCAAACTCTCCAGTATCCATCGCCCCAAAGACAAAGTTCTCGTGCATAGGAGCAGGTTCTGAAGTACTGAATTCTGGACCTTGGTGAAGATGCGGAGGGTCCAAAACTTGATCAAGTATTCGTTTGATGATAACACTCATTCTGCCACATAGTTCTCGATTTGCTGCTGTTGGTCGAACCCACTCTAGGAATCCTACTAAGAGAGAAAGATTCTGGATAACTTCGGAGCGGGGTATCCGTAAATGGGGTCCTCGCGGGTTCTTCATTTGCCTCAGAAGTTCAACGCAGATGACTCCACTTGAGGGAATCCCATAACACATGATCTGTAGGTATTAGCTGGGGGACTTCAGAGACCGGACTGGGAGAGGAGAATATACCATCCAGTCATAGTCGTAATGTCTCTCTATGAAACGATCTCTTTCTACCCACATATATACTGTCAGTTCTAGCTGTTCTCTAGCAATATCTAGAAGTCGCTGTTGATCGGCTTGCGCTCTCTTTACTAAAAGCTGCTCAATAAGAAGGCTACAATGAAGAAATCTGAGGCGGAGGGTGAAACGTGACCATTGAAGGTGGTTAGAAACAGCTGTTTCCTTGGATAATCGAAGCCAGTATGGGAAAGAATTATGAGCTTCCTCATTTCGAAACTTGAGATCCCTATCTTGTTGTCAGTACTAAGCCATAATATATTTAATGCCACTTACATTAGGCGTTCATCAGAACACCGTGACTCGGCTCCTAATGAAACCTCGAGGATCTCGCTCAAGATCAATGAATGAATCATGACAGCTCGCAGGCTTGTTGCGGCACTCATTTCGCCAACGGTATTCCACCCATTAGAGTCTAACATGCTAATGGCACGATCGCGCTCTTCCTTTGGACCGAGTAGGACCTCATCAGTCAGATCTAGGGGTAATGGACATAAATTGTATCGATGACTTAAACCAGGAGGTCTCCCTGTGAAAGCTGCAATTGTTTTATCAATGCTGAAGACTACTGCCCAGGTCCGCCTCCTCATCTCAGAGCAGATTGTAGGCGGAGCGTTGATGTCTTTATCTCTGTGGAGACCCAATCCAGTAGCGGCGTTATAGAGATCCCCAAGTGACCTCCACAACATCAAGCCTGAAACAGGCGTCAGCCAGGTTTTAATTCGCCACGATAATAAAACATACTTGTATCCCCTGTACATTGGCTCTCCAAAATGTTCCTTTTGAACAGGAGGGATACCATCAAGACATTGATATTATCCATTTGATTGCTCAATTTCACACACTCGTCAACACATTCTTTCATTTCCGTAGCAAACTCTCTTCGATGGGTCCTTCGCCCCGATTGGGTCGCCCAAAAGGGATCATCGTCAGGTATCGCGAGAAGGACGTTTCCCAAAGCGCAAAATATCATGCCCATCATCTCCCACCTTAGACTCGTTCCTGAAAGCGAAGCGAACCAGACATCAGCTTCATCAGTGTCCCGGAACACAGACATTGTATTTCTGCTTAGAAGGTGCGCAATGTCTCTCAAATCCTTGGACTTTCTAGGTTGTCGAAAAGCCTGTCCAAATACGGACCAAAGCGATGAGTGGCAGAAAATGATGGTGGGCTTGTGAAAGCTCTTGTCAAATGCTTTCGTTGCGTAGAGCTCGAAAAGGCGGTCGCAAGTAGCCTGGTTTGGAAGCTGATTGAGCACTTTGACACCCAATGAAGTTCGGGCTGACATCTGCTCCTCAGCACGATCATTCTCAGCCGGGCCTTGCGATGGGCCTTGATCTATTGGACTCCCAATTCTTGGGCCAAGATCATTCTCATTGTCTTGAAAGACCGCAGAAAAGCTTGTCGGCCCGTAGAAGCCTGAGGAGGGTTTGAAGATAGTCGCTTCTTCCTCCGCTTCATCTTGGACAGGTGGGCCATATACGCTGTCATAAGAGCTTGGGCTGATTTTTACGGGTTGCGAATACGACTTGTACTGAGGTTGGTCGACCACTCGCGAATTTGAGCGCTGGGACTTGGGCCGTGTTTGAGGCGCTTCCACATAGATACATTTGTCTATGATATTTCGACGTCGACAATTTTGGCAGACAGGAAGTGTATGATCGCATCTCATCTTTCCCTTGCGGCAAGGCTCACAGGCCTGTTCCTTTCCATTCCTCCTTCGAGGCAACTTTGATGACTCACCAGACATGATGATATACCCTTGGGGGACTTTGCGAATGTCCAAAGCTCTTTCAGGGACACAGGTTCCCGAAAATTGGACATTCTTCTAACAATTGTCGTTCTGAATCTCAAATGTGTGAAATAAGAAAAAGGATCTAATGAGGCATTCAAGATTGAAGCCTGAAGAGGTCCGGTTCGGAACGCGAATACACGTGAATACCCACAAATCTAGACCAATTTAGCGGTGACAGGGGACTATGTAAGGACTAATTACGACGGAGGAATTAAAGTCCGAAGGTGGGGGATTATATATGGAGAGCTTGGAATTTTGTACATATGATGCCAAGTAAATAGTTATTATATCTCTAGATGTATTGCGCTTGTGCCCATATCTGATCATCCCATGATGTACAAAAGCAAATGCTCTCAACGAATTACTTCGGCCCAGGAGCTTCGTAAAGATGTCCGGTTTTCGAAAGAATCGTGCCCAGTCCTCGGTGTATCTCGGCTTGAAAAGGTTCGAAGGGTACCCGCTCTCCGTCTATGCTGATATAGCCATCGGCTTGGTCTTTTGGGATGATGCGGTATGCTTCTACCTTGCGGTACGAAACGTGGGGAAGACCAAAAAAAGATCCATCGTCAACGGCAGGCAAAAGCTTGATAGCCGCTACTCGACTTATAGTGCCATTAATCGTTACCAAGTCCATAAACCCATCGCTCGGAAGGGCCGCGGCAAAGTAGTTCACATCCGTTGCCATATAAGCCATCTGTCCAGCACGTTAGAGACGCAGGAACGCTTGTTTTGCTCGTGTACACTCACGTTTCCGCAATAAAAACTGCCAAGTTTATCAGATGGGACCATCTTCCAATCCTTAGCTAATTCGTCGTTGACCGTCCCAAATTTCAAGGTCGGCAAACCACCCTCCGCAGTCGTTGAGCCATTAGTGATTAATTCAGGAATACCTATTCCATTTCCTTCCTGATTCTTGGTGTTCTTGGTATTATTGAATTCTCGATTGTAATGTTCCTTGATCTCGGTCTTATCTTCGATTCCTATTTTGACTGCAAGGTCACCTGAAGGATCGGGGAGTCAGTAATTGCTTCGAGATAGATTTGAGAGTTGAGGAATTGTCTCATGAGTAAGCCGGCAATTGCTTTAGCAATCCTACCTATGTTTCGAGAGCAAGCATATTGTTCTATTACTCATGAAACAATCTGTAAGTAGGAGATGCTACTCCTCGATCTTCCTTACAAGGGTATATCTTCTTTTTCATCGCCCGGACGAGGTAACCGTAAGTGAAACGCAGAGTGCCACCCATCCATCGCAAATTTTCCGTAGCCAGATCAAATTCTGCAACAATGCCAACAGCTTGGGACAGGAACGAAAGTATCCTAGTATTGCCTTGGGTAATGGATACCAGGTCCAGAGGAGTCCGAACTCCTTTCACGGTCGCCAATGCAGACATACTAGGGCTGACTTTATTCCCATTTGTGTTGCAACTCATCCCGTTCCCAGATCCGCACGGAATATGAGCTAAAGCAATCTTTGAAAGCGCTCGCTTCGCATCCGGTCGTTTGCCAAGACCATTAAAAATTTCATGGATAAGACCATCGCCGGAGCATGCTACCATCGCGTCGTAAGAATCAATATTGAGCTTTTCTGCTATCTCTCTCGCTTCTCCACCGTATTTGGTACTGCTCGTATCGATATGACATCTGGCAGCGTCGAAAATAGGCTCCACATCCCGGCTATAGATTTTTTCGGCGCCACCTTTTCCGCTGTGCGGATTCACGAGAATTCTCAGACGCTTCTCGCGTTGCGCCTTGCCGTATGCCTGGTCTAGAAGCTTAGAAACCCACTCATTCGCTCCATCGATAGATTCTAATGAGAAGCTCAACGTCTCAGGCTGGACGGCACTTTTGGAGGTCTGACGAGCGTGGCTGATACTGAGTTCGGATCCAGATAGCTCAGCCCATAACACGTTATACAATGGGATTGTGCGTGTGCTGGATGAAACAACAGGTTCCGAAAAAGCCGATGCATCTAGGGTACCAGACCGAGGGGAAGAGGCAAAAGCCTTTGGCCCATTTTTGGACTTCTTTTGGGAAGTTCTATTTCCTAGTGTTTATTTAGTAATTGATAATCTTTCAAATCAAGACTGGTGATATTACCATGGATGATCAGGGATTTTGGGCTCAAGCTCAACGATACGTTGTTGCGAACAAACAACGTCGCCCCCAACGAGAAGGCGGAGTTAGGACCACGTTCTTCAACATTGGGTTCCGGAGTACCTGTATCCATTGTATTTCGTAATGTTTCGGCAGATATTCGAAAGAGCCGACTGGTATCTTTTGGGGGCGTGGAATCGAGGAAAAAGGGTTTCCCAGGACCGACTCAACTGAGAAGCCTGATGTTCCCTTCCGAAACACGACGCGGAGAACCTTTTTTTTTTTCAAGTCAGGACATATTCCTAGATATGTTCAAAGATCCGTGGCTGGGAAACGCAATCAAGGGTCTCAAGAAGCTCCACCCGCACAGGGAGCATGGGACAAGTTGCAGGCACAGTGGCTCTTGCCAGGGAGGAATTCCGCAATGATACTGCGGTCGGCACGGCGCTGACTGTCCCGTTACACCCCGTGCTCCGAGGTTGGAAGGGTTCCGTATCCGAAATCAGTAAGTCACGAAATACCCTTGATCTTGCGCTGACTAAGAAGGATCTGGCTGTACCATGAAATTTCCAACTGCCAGGACCCTGAACCGACCATACTTGTCAGGTGGATGAGAATTACGAGAGCATTGTTTTGTGTGACACGATTTTGAAGGTTCTTGTCTCCACTTACCGCTCTATTTTCGCCGTGAATGTAGCCGGCAGTAGTATCACAGGTGGAGTCTCACAACATTTGAGCTTGACGCGCGCTTACCAAATGCCGTAAGAATTACAACTGACCCCTTAATACCTGAATAACCAACTAAAAGCACACCGAAAATTGCGGCGACGCCATACAGCCTCAAGTATTGCGGTATGCAACAAAAATCTAAATCAAATTTTGTTTGCTGATCTGCATTGACGCTACAAATGCTGGTTGAGAAGTTGGGGGCCGTTCTTGTCACAGCGCACCTCGGAGGGGACGGCACGTGATAGGTGGTCAAGCTAGGTATTTCAAGACAATCTGAATTATAGTTCATTATTATTTTCATGCCCATGCTCAAAAGAGAGCTAAATATTTGACCAACATAAAATCGAAATGAACTGCCCATGAGGACGATTGGAAAAGGTCACGTGAAACGACTGCCCATACATCGAAGAGAATTTCTAGTTACATTTTTTTTTGTTGCACGTCTGGGAAAAGGGCGATGTGGGCCATCATACTTTTTCGGGTTTCTCCGCAGGTCCAAGGATGGTGGGATCTACTAGGTAGCGAGCAAATGAAAAACTTGTAGTTCCCGTCCTTGCCCAAAAGATATGTGACATATCAACTCTGGTTTAAGACCTGATCGGTATTGTCCTACATTCAGTAGAACAATAGCAATGCCTCTTAGCTTTGTCATATCTCGAAAGCTGCAGCCAGATTCATCTAGCTAGAATAAAGCACTTGAATTAATTACCCAATATTCAGATATACTTCGGCTTAATATTATTATGTTGCAGATCTCAATTAGATCAATCAAGCAAATTCAACAAAAGATACATGACCATCAGATTCTCAATGTTTTGTTGCATATCTACATCTGATGCATCAAAGTCCCTCGCAGCAGTCATAAGCTCCAGTGCATTGTTTGCCATTCACACGCCCATTCGTAACCAACCAAACACTTTCAACTCGACACCCAAAAAATCCTCTCAAACAAATAATAACCTCTCCTTTCAATTTGTTGCACATCTCAAAATCGTCGGCACCCGACCTTATCCCCACTCCATTCCCTTCATCCAATAATTATTGCGTCTCCAAAACCACCGACACCCGATCGCCCAATCACCACCTCCCCATCCCGACTTCAACTTTTGTTGCACATCTTCAAAAATGTCGCGGATCCTCTGATCCAACCATACTTCCGAGATTGACGGAAGAAGCCGCTGTTGCACGTCTGGGAAAAGGCAGTTGTGCAGCAAAAAAATACTGGTGTTAGGCGACAGCTGATGATGTGGCTAGTGGGCCAATCAGCTGGGTGCGATGGGCGGGTTTTGTTCCTTGATTCTCTGTGGATAGAAAGAAGCCATTGGTTGCTTTGGGGGAAATATTATTTGTTGCATATCTGTCATACTTTCCATCAAATGAGAGAGCGTCTTTTCAGGGCTCCGCTGCTGTGATGTAAGGGGGCTGGCTGGCTGCAGCGGACGACAGAGAAAAATGACATTTCAAAACTGGAAAAAGTGCGATATGCAACATATTTTTAAGTTGCTTCTATTAGATTTGATTGGTCGTAGAGAAAATGATTATGATAGGTATACGAAACTGTAAGAGAAATTTGTGCTGTATTTAGGTCTTTATTAATCAGTATATATATCTTTTGTCATTGTCAAGATTGACAAGTATATCTTCGTTCTAGACAATCAATGTCCCTTCAAAATGTCTTCCGCAATGTATTCCGCCAATGCATCTATGTCTCGTCAGCATTCTATCCCTTCAAAATACCTCTCGACGAAAAAAGACTATCTACAAATTACTTAATACTTGGCGGCAACAACGGAAGCAAATAGTGGCGTAAATTATTACTACATAAGTAGCTGGCAAAAGAGAGACGATCAAGAGGAGAGGAATAACACAAAGAGTAAGACACAGAAGGATAATAAAAATCTAATATTTTACTCGGTCAGAGCCTGATTTATATTCGTTGAGAACTAATGACACAATTTGAATACCTTTGCGCTTATTTAAAAACATCCGAAGGGGGAATAAGGAAAGGCTAGCTGCCATAACCATGATGAGGGATCCCCATGGATGCCGTGTTGAAGTGGTTCCCTAGACTCAGAGAGCCTGAAGAGGTAACCCACACCCTTATTCATATAGCTAGCTTGGGGTCATTCCTTGACGTGAAAATGGAGGATCACGTAGTTCGGCGCAAAAGTCAAGTCTAATTCTGAACATCGTGCAAATCTTCAAAAGTTATGGGCAAGCTTGAAATATGTTTATTTGGGCGATAGGTTGGGGCTTCCGAAATAGTGGATCTTAGAGCTAACAACATCCCCATGAGCATCGATTGCCTGTCCTGCTTTTTCATCGATATTTCAAGTGCCTATGTCGTCGTACTCATTATATTCCTCGTAGTACTAAATCTTCATTACTGAGCCCTAACACCGATGTCCCGCTATATTCATCACATCCTCTCGTCTATTTATCCTTTTTCGTCTCATTTGGTGCCGCCTATACGTGAGTTAGCTGTAGCTCTAAGATGGATTGAAATGCGTTTACCTTTGAAATGTACCCTCGTCCAGTGGCAATTGCCTCCCCCTGACCCTGTTGACGTTGCCAGAATCTTTCCTCGGGAGTACTATGGCCCGGTATCGTTGATTCCCCTGCCTGCTTCTCTAAGGTGCTCCTACTAATCTTTTCTCTCTGAGCGATTCCTCCACTTGCTGCTTTTTCGGCTTCCTCAGCTCCCATGCTTTCTTTGATGTATTCCCTTTCTTTGTTAGTATAGATATGGATGCCAACGAGGATACACTTACTTTCGAACGAGGTAGCGTTCAGCCCGCTCTTTCTGCCGTCCAGGGCTATCAATCTTTGTCAAAGCTTTCCTCACACCAAGCTGAACAGCAAGATAAATATGCTCAGAAAAGAATATCGTCAAGAGTAATCCCCAAGCCTTGATATTCCACGGATTGCCGTCAGGTCCAAGACCACCATCGCTGAAAAGATAGACTAAAGCTGCGCTCGTTAAGCTACCCAGCCATGCCAGAAATCCAAGACAATCCAACCAAGGCCCAATGGAGTCTGCCCTCCAAGGCACTGGCCGTTGAGTTTCCAAAGCGATCTTAAGCGCGTCTCCACGGAGTTCGATCCAATTATTGACCAAGAAGGAGCAGGCAGTTAAAGGCCATATGACGGAGAATAGAGAAAGATATCCTAAGGGATATTAGTAAGGGCGAAATGAGTATCCGACGATGGCTTACCAAATTGAACAATCATTTCTCTGAAATCTGACGTAACATCATAAACACCAAGTTCTGCTTCATTTCTCACCCTTACCAAAAACGCAGCTTCTTCAGGATGATCGTCGGCAGTTGGGCTTGCACCTCCGCCACGCTTTTCCGCGCGTCTAGTTTTGACTTCCTTCACTTTCTTGAAGAGAGTACGCTTGACGTAGGGGACGATAACTTCTAGTGCGAAGTTGACAATTTGAGCTGTCACAGTGAAATATATGACTTGCTTCTTCAACCTGTCCGGGTTGATCTGGAATCCGACTTTGGGCGTCGTCATTTGCTTTTCATTCTCGGCGAAAGGCTTGACTGTCAACTGTAAGATGTCTAAATGAGGGACAATTAACTGTGCGAATGGCACATAGACGAATGCGGTAAGGAAAATCGGAAGGTACGACGTTATGAAGTTCAGAACGAAGACTTTTTGAACCATGGCTGCCTCGTGTGCTACAAATCGTTAGATGATGCACGAAGAGGACTAATCTTCAACCTACCATCAATGGTCTCGTAGTTCTCTATGTCAGTCAACCTCGAGGCAAAGCCTGTAAGAAGAGCCGAGAGTGTAGGCATGATTGTGGTCAAGATCACTGTAGGAAGAAATGTCTAGAGAGATCAGAATTTGTCAAATGGTCGCGAGCAGTTTTTCTTACAAGGTAGCTCTTGAATGGCCCGTCATAAATCTCAGATATGAAGATCTCTATGGCAAAACAACCAGCAATTAAACTACCAAGGAGCGTTGCAGCAGCCAAGGCAAATGGCACTTGTAACAATTGCCTTGCTAGTCTCTTTACCGGCGAGTAGACTTTGATCTCTTCGCCTGTAATGGGGTCCTTGATCGCGCTCTCATGCTTGAAAGCTGCTCTCTTACGTTGAATCTTCGATACTCCCCGAACACCCCATTGAACTGCAAGATCGGCTTGCTGCTTTTGCCAATACTCAATAAATACTACACACCATAATGCATTGACTATGGCGTATATGGGAGAGTATTGTCCCAGTAGTACCCAAGAGCAAAATCCGAAGAAAGCAGGGAATGTGAGTGCCAAGAAATACGATTGTAAGAACGAGAAATAGAAAGCGATCTTCTCTCCAAATCTATCCTTAATCTCCGTGAGATCCTTGGCATTGAGGAAGTATTTCGAGGTCAATTGCTTGATCCACAATTTGTTGAAGGCGTGATCGTGAAGAGCAAAAACAGACTCTACTCCTTTCCATTCCTCACTTCCAGGAGTAATTCCAGCACCGCCTTCGGTCTTAGGTTTGGTGATCAACAGATATACCAAGCGTAGGCGTTCTGCCTCTGTCATGGGTTCCTGGTTCAAATTGGCGTGCAGGTCCTTCTCTGGAGCTGCTGTTCGAACTCCATACAACCAATCCTGAACTCGAGATCGATAGACCTCAGCCTTGAGATGTGTCTCTGATGCAACCTTCACGAAAACCAGCACTGCACAGTTGTCTCCAATTCGCACTTCTGTCGCGAGTCCAACATTATTTAGGGATTCGATGAGCTTCACAAATTGGGCTTCGGCTTTAGATTTTTCTGTAAATTAATTAGCAGAGTCAAACTTTCAGAAGAGCCTTCATACCTGTGGTTGCAAACCGATAGTCGATCACGAAGTCCACGCTTCTGCATGTTAGCAACTGCGTTGAGAATCGATTACCACAACTCACTCGAAGTTTGAGTTTAAGGCACTATTGGTACGTAGCTCAGCGAAACTCTTCGCAGTAGCCATATGTGTGGTCTTTGGGAAACCTGGATCTCGAGACCCTCCTTGTTATCAATGAGAATAGATATGGAGAAGAAGGAGGAATAGCGGAAGAGAACAAAAGTTGGCAGCCTCTCCGCCAAACTGTTCCCAGTGACAGCTTTCCAGGCTTTGGCGTCAGTCTCGACCATGACGTCGCTTAGAGAAGCAGGGGTTCTTGAAAGCTCATCCCTGCGGCGATCAATCCCCGCCTAAAGTCAATCGACCAACCTCTGGAAAATAAGAGCTGTGGACATTTGCAAACTCCAAAGAGATTTTGATGGTACAGAGACGTGGCCCTAGGGTAAATGCGCAAGGCCATGACATCCTCCTCTACGAACCTTAGAGAACCTCTCAAACGATAAGAATCATACAACCGACCAAGCTTCACACCACAATGACGGACCAACACACAATTAAGACGAAGTCGCCCTGGCCCTGGGCACGGCGACTGAACAAATGGGATCCTCCCACCATTCTAGATAGCCTTATCGAATCTCCACTACGAACTTTGTTCACATTTATTTACACCATCCTCCTCTTCTTTCGCGGCCCCGCATTCAAACCTCCCCGCAATAAACCCACCGTCAAAGTGGTCTGCATATCCGATACACATTCAAACACAACCTCCGTCCCTCATGGGGATGTGTTAATTCACGCGGGCGATATGACGAACTCGGGGACAGTTCAGGACATACAAGCTCAAATCGATTGGATAGCCTCACTACCACACAAGGAGAAGATTATCATTGCGGGGAATCATGATAATTACTTTGATCCGAAATCTAGGAAGACGGAGGATAGGGGCAAGAAATTGAAAATCCCTACATCGATACACTATTTGGAAAATAAATCGATTACGTTGAGGTTTAAGGGTGGGAGGAAGCTGAATTTCTATGGAGCTCCTGGTATTCCGCGAATTGGTGGTTCTGATGTACATGCGTAAGTAATTTTCGGCTTCTAAAGCGTATATATGCTGATTATATCTAGGTTTCAATATTCCCCAGATGAAGACCCGTGGGCCAACCGGATCCCAAGAGACACCGATGTTCTAATCACCCATACCCCTCCTCTATACCACCTCGACCTCAACATGGGTTGCCCATCCCTCCAATCCGAGATCTGGAAAGTCAAGCCTCGAGTCCACGTATTCGGACATGTGCACTCGGGTCATGGCCGAGAAGCGGTATTCTGGGATGAAGGCCAGGCTT
>Ga0182030_10015573_pt1 | contig 14897 bp, 8 predicted proteins | sample 812S3MmetaG_FD_121299 | JGI IMG/M metagenome (GOLD analysis project Ga0182030, IMG submission 121299) | Permafrost microbial communities from Stordalen Mire, Sweden - 812S3M metaG (Illumina Assembly) | ecosystem: Environmental > Terrestrial > Soil > Wetlands > Permafrost | place: Sweden... | reverse complement strand
GACGCATCGCGAGACCAGCGGCCGCCTCGTGGCGCGCGCCCTCCTGGTGGTGGATTCGCGCGCCGCCGCCATGCGGGAAGCCGGCGACATCCTGCTGGCCATAGCAGACGGACTAATCGGCCCGGAACACGTGCACGCCGAACTGGGCGAAGTGGCCGCGGGCGCCAAACCGGGTCGGCGGCACGATGGGCAGGTCACGCTCTTCAAGTCGCTGGGCCTGGCCATCGAAGACGTGGTGGCCGCCGGCCTGGCTTACCGCCGCGCACTGGCGGCCGGGTGCGGTATGCTAGTCCCGAAATGAGGCGCTTCACGCTGGTGGCTCTCGGCGTCGCAACGGCGATTGTCCTGGGATTGCTGTGGGCCAAGCCGCATGGCGCCGCGCCCCCGCCGCCGCGCGTTACGCTCGCGCCCGCGCAACTCGTCGCCGATGGCTACGACTCGGCAGTGCTCACCATCCTCCACCCCTCGGCCACTCCTCCGCGCATCGCCATCGAACCCGCCCACGCCGCTTCCGTGGAGGAAGTCTCGGCTGCCGATCGCGGGTGGAAGGCGCGCATCCGGGCGGGCGTGACTCCGGCCGCCATCACCGTGCGCGTGGAGACCGAGGGACTGCCAGCGGCGCGGGTGCTCATGACTACCGTACTCGACGCCACCGATTCCGCCGCCGATGGCACGCCGGATTTTCTCCGCCTCGACGACGCCGACGACCAGCGGGCCTTCCGGCGCTGGTTCACCTTCCTGGCCGAGATGCAGTATTTTCAGCCTGCCGCGCGCCGCCCCGCCGAGATCGCCGATTGCGCCGCGCTCATCCGCTACGCCTATCGCGAAGCCCTGCGCGGCCACGATGGCAATTGGGCCACCGACGCGCATCTTCCGCTGGCGCCGGGCATCCTTTCGCCCACGAAATATCAGTACCCCTACACCCCTCTGGGGGCCGGCCTTTTCCGTGTGAGTCCTGGCGGGTTCCAGGCCGCCGACCTCTCCACCGGCGGCTTCGCCCAGTTCGCCGACGCAAGAACGCTCCAACTGCGCAACACCCATTTCGTCACCCGCGACCTGGCTCGCGCCCAACCGGGCGACCTCCTGTTCTACCGCCAGGATAGCGAGCACATGCCCTTCCACAGCATGATTTATGTGGGGGAAAGCCAGATCGCGAAAGACGCCGGGCGCTATCTCGTCTACCACACCGGCCCCGACGCCGGCGGCCCTGGCGAGATCCGCCGCCCCACCGTCGACGAACTCCGCCACTTTCCGGAACCCGACTGGCGTCCGCTCCCGGACAACCCCCGATTCCTCGGTGTCTACCGTTGGAACATCCTCAGGGGAGCGCCATAAGTGATGGCGCATTCGGCCAGTAATCCGGCGAAACAAGAACCCGCCGCCCTGCTTTTGCTTTTCTCTGCGCTTATCTCTGCGTCTCTGCGCCTCTCGGTTGAACTGGTCGTCCCACGGATGACGTCATTTTTTGGAGAATCATCATGAAGTGTCTGCGTGTTCTGATGCTGCTGTTGCTGGCCGCGCCCGGCCTCTGCCAGGACGAAGACGAGCCGTATTTTTCGCTCAGTTCCGTGCGCACGTTCGGCGCCGGCGGTAAGCCCTCGATCGCGCTCAACGCCTGGAACGTGGCGGACCTGGAGTTCCGCGTGTACCGCATCAACGATCCGGTGCAGTTCTTCGAGCAGTTGGAAAACGCCCACGAATTCGGCGGGCGGGCGCCCCGTCCACCGCATCAACCCACCCTGCTGGAACGCATACACGAGTGGAAGCACGGCCTGCGGACCGGCATCCGGCGCGGCTTGCGCAATCAGTTCACGGAGTCGCCTAGCGCCCATTTGGGGAATGCCTTCGCGGGCGCGTCCAAGCCCGCCGCTCCCGCTCCCGCCGGCGGTACGCAGTACGCCCAAGCTCCCGTGCTCAATGCGCAGCAACTGGTGCTGACCTTCCGCCACGCGCCCAAGAGCCACAACCGCTGGGAGAGCCAGAACGTGGATGTCGGCGTCAAGGATCGCGGCGTATACCTGGTGGAAGCGGTACGCGGCGAGCTGCGCGCCTACACCATCCTTATGGTGAGCGACCTGGTGATGGTCACCAAGACCGGCAAAGGGCGCATGGTCAATTTCCTGGCCGACCGCAATACGGGCGAGCCGGTGCGCGGCGCGGAACTGTTCCTGCTGGCCCGCGACGCGCGCCAGGGCACGGCCGAGAGCGACGCCAACGGTCTGGCCGAGTTCAAAATCGCCGACGCCAAGCAGGACGATTTGCGCCTGGTGGCGCGCAGCGGCGCCAACTTCGCCGTCAACACGCTGGCCGCCTATGCGTTCGAAACCAGCCGCGAACACTGGCTGGGATACATCTACACCGATCGCCCGGTTTACCGCCCCGGCCACACCGTGCACTTCAAGGGCATCGTGCGCCAGCGCACCGCGTCCGGCTACATCGTGCCGGCGGCGAAGGCCTTCCCGGTGGAAATTCACGACCCCGAGGAGAAGACCATCTATCGCAAGACGCTGACCGCCACGGCCAACGGCACCATCCGCGACGATTTCGCCGTGCCGGTGAGCGCCGCGCTGGGCAGCTACTCGATCGTCGTGCCATCCGGCGACGAATCCATGAGCGGCAGCTTCGAGGTGGAAGAGTACAAGAAGCCGGAGTACGAAGTCCGCGTCACGCCCACCAAAACGCGCATCCTGCAAGGCGAGAGCGCGCAGGCGGTGATCGATTCCCGTTACTACTTTGGCGAGCCGGTGGCGAGCGCCAAGTTGAAGTACGCGGTCTTTCGCAGCCGTTACTGGCTGCCGCTGTGGCTGGATTCCGATGAGGATTTGCCGTCCGACAACGGCGACGCCGAGGGCAACGACTATGGCGAAGAGCAGATTGTGGATAGCGAAGGCCAACTGGATGCCGAAGGCAAGCTGACCATCGATTTTCCGACCACGGTTTCCGACCGCAAGACGGATTACCGCTATCACATCGAAGCCCGCGTCACCGACGAGGGCAAACGCGAAATTGTGGGCCGCGGCAGCGTGATTGCCACCTACGGCAGCTTCGTGGTGAACGCGAGCCCCGACCATTATTTTTACCCGCCCGGCGCGACCGCCGCCATCACCGCGGAGGCGCGCGACTATGATCTCAAACCGGTGCGCACGCGCATCCGCGTGGAACTCTTCCGCTGGAGTTACCGGCAGCGTTCCCACACGGCGGCCCTGCGCACCGCCGATGTGGACACCGGCGCCGATGGCACCGGCATCGCGCAAATCGCCATTCCGCCGCAGGGCGGCTCTTACCGTCTGCGGGTGAGCGCGCGCACTCCCGAAGGCCGCGAGGTGGAGGAGTTCACTTATCTCTGGGTCTCCGGCGCGGGCGAGAACGATGCCGGCGAGGGCAACCGCAAGACAGTACAAATCATCCCCGACAAGAAGACCTATCGCGCCGGCGAGACCGCCAAGGTGCTCATCGTCACCGGGAAACCGAACACCCCGGTGCTGGTCTCTATCGAAGGGCGCGATCTGCGCAGCCACCGCGTCATGCGCTCGCCCGATGCCACCGCCGTTCTCGAAGTGCCGGTGACCGCGCAGGACGAACCCGGCATCTGGGTCTCCGCCCAATACTTGCGCAAGGGCGTGATGTACCAGGGAACAAAAAATCTCAAGGTGCCGCCGGTGAGCCACCAGCTCAACGTCAACATCGCCACCGATAAGCCGCAGTACCGGCCCGGCGATACGGCGCAGTACACCGTGCAGGTGACCGGCGGCGATGGCAAGCCGGCATCCGGCGCCGAACTCTCGCTCGGCGTGGTGGACGAGGCCGTCTACGCCATACGCCCCGAAACCATCCAGGGCCCGCTGGCCTACTTCTTCAGCCACGACTGGAACATGGTGCACACCGAAGATTCGCTGAACTTCTATTTCAACGGCGAAGCCGGCAAGCGCCGCATGCGTCTGGCGGCCTTGCGCGCGCCCTCGCGTCTGGCCCAACTCAAGCCGGACAGCCTGGTGCAGCCCAAAATCCGCAAGGCCTTCCCCGATACCGCATTCTGGGCCGCCGACCTGGTTACCGATGGCGCTGGCCGTGCGCAGGCCAAGGTGGAGTTCCCTGACTCGCTGACCACCTGGCGCGCCACCGCGCGCGGCGTCACCGCCGATACCAAGGTGGGCGCCGCCACCGCCAAGACCATCGTGCGCAAAAACCTGATCCTGCGCCTCGCCGTGCCGCGCTTTTTCGTGCAGGGCGATGAGATCATGATCTCCGCCCTGGTGCACAACTACCTGACCACCGAAAAGACGGTGCGCGTCTCGCTCGCTCTCAAGGGCCTGGACGTGCTGGATGGCGCCACCCGCGATGTCCGCGTGCTGCCGCGCGGCGACGCTCGGCTGGATTGGCGTGTGCGGGCGCAGCAGGTGCGCAATGCCGTGATCACCGGCAAGGCACTCTCCGATGAGGAGAGCGACGCGCTGGAGCTGGAACTTCCGGTGAACATTCCGGGGGTGAAGCTGAGCCAGGCGCGCGGCGGAACGCTGGCCGCGGGAACGAGCGCCGCTTTCGACCTCACCTTCCCGGCCACGGTGCAGCCCGGCTCGCGCCTGCTCGGCATCCGCGTCTCGCCTTCCATCGCCGGTTCGCTCTTCGGCGCGCTGGATTACCTCATCACCTATCCTTATGGCTGTGTGGAGCAGACCATGTCGAGCTTCCTGCCCAATATCGTGGTCACGCAAGCGGTGAATGAGCTCGGTCTCAAGGTCAGCCTGGATACGGCTGCCGCGCAGCAGAAGATCCGCGCCGGCATCGACCGCCTCAACAACTTCCAGCACGAAGATGGCGGCTGGGGCTGGTGGGAGACCGACGAGAGCCACCCGTTCATGACCGCCTACGTGGTGGCCGGCCTGTCGCAGGCCAAAGCCGCCGGCGTGCAGGTGGATGCCGATCGCATTGAGAAAGGCGTCCAGTGGATCGGCAAGGCCTTCGCCGCCGATCCCAAGCTCGCCAGCGACCTGCGCGCCTACATGCAGTACGCGCTGGCGGTGGCGGCCAAGCCCGATGCCGCCGCGCTAGGCCAGGTCTTCGAGCAGCGCGCCAAACTCTCTCCTTACGGTCTCGCCATCTTCGGCCTCGCGCTGGAGCAGGTGAAGGACGCGCGCGCTGGTGAGATCGCTGCCGCGCTGGAGCAGAACGTCCAGCAGGATGCCGAGCAGGCATGGTGGACGGCAACGCGCGACCAGATGCTGGATTTTGCCGAGGACGCCACGCCCGAGGCCACCGCCTACGCCGTGAAGTTCCTCTCCCACCAGCGCCCCAACTCCGCACTGCTGCCCAAGGCGGCGCTCTGGCTGATGAACCATCGCAACGAAGGCTATTGGTGGAGCAGCACCAAGCAGACCGCCATGGTGATCTACGGCCTCACCGACTATCTGAAAGCTACCGGCGAGCTCAATCCCAATATAGTCGCCACGGTGACGGTGAACGGCGGGGCCGTGCTGACGCAGAAACTCGACCAGGCCACCGCGCTCGGCGTGCCCGAACTTACCCTGGACGAGAGCCGGCTCCAGCCGGGTGTCAACCACATACGCATCCAAACCACGGGGCAGGGAAGGCTCTATTACTCCGCCCGCGTGGAATATTACTCCGCTGAGGATAAGTTCCAGAAGACGGGCAACACGTCGCTCAACATCCTGCGCGAGTATTTTAAACTGGCGCCGGCCAAGGACGGCGGGAAGATTGTCTACGATCTAGTGCCGCTCACCGGGCCGGTGTCGTCCGGCGACACGCTCGCCGTGAGGCTTACGGTGACCGGCTCCGAATGGAAATACATGATGGTGGAAGACCCCATTCCATCGGGCACGGAGTTCATCGAACGCGATAGCGGGTACGAGTTGCGGTCGCGGCCGCCGTGGTGGCAATACTTTTTCACGCGGCGTGAGTTACACGACGATCGCATGGCTATTTTCCAGACTTACTTCCCGCAGGGCCAGCAGCAGTATTTCTATCTGCTGAAGGTGGTCAACCCTGGAGTCTTCCAGGTGAGTCCGGCTCGTGTGCAGCCGATGTATAACTCCGGCGTGATGGCCACTACGGAAGCGCGCCGCCTGGAGGTGAAATGACACCCGCATCCCGCAAGTTATTCCTGCTTCACGTGCTGGCCAACGCGCTGCTGCTCTGGCTGGGGTACGAGTGGCTGGGGGTGGGCGAATCCACCCGGCTGCGGCTGGTGTGGAGCGCGTGCCTCGCGCTGGCAATTCTGAAGCTGGCCTGCTGGCTCCATGGCGCCACGCTGGTTTTCTTCCGCGCGGGCGGCTCCGAGCCGAAAATCAGTGGCGCGTTCCGCGCGGCGTTGCGCAGCCTTCCGGCCCTGCTCGTAGCGGCGATTCTGGTGCTCGTGCTCTACGGTCTGTTGGCGTGGGCGGCCGCCGCCAGTGGCCAGCCGGCGTTCCGGCTGGCCTCCTGGCTGACGCTGAGACTGCGTACACCGGTGAAGCCGGCGACGGTGGCGCACGTCTTCCTGGGCGCGTTCTGGATTGTCCGCTGGGTGGTGCTTCCGGTCGCGCTTCTGCCGATGGCGTCCGGCATCGCGGCGCGCGGCTGGCGCGGCTACAGCGAGTTCAGTTGGCGCGCCGGATGGCGCTACTGGCTGGAGGTCCCGTTGTTGTTGGTGGCGGGATTGCTGCTGCCCTTCGTCGTGCTCGGTTGGGCGCCCGCGGTGAGCGGGTTCACGCTGGAGATGGTCAGCTTCTTGCTGCGCATGCTGGTGGCGTATCTGCTCTTCGTGGGCGCGTTCTGGACGCTGGAATGGCGGACCGCGGCGCGCAAGAAGCGAAAATTGACCAATGTCAAGTTTTGTTAAGGCTCGCCCGGCGCGGTAACAATACTGTGCCGAGAATCGTATCTCCATGTGAAGGCTGCAGCATACCGGTTGCGCAGTTGAACTTAAAAGGAGATTTAAAATGAAACTCTTGACGACACTTTGCTGCGCTGCGTTTGCTCTTTGCAGCGCTATCTACGCTCAATCCCCCAACGACCACGTCGTGGTGCATTTCAGTACGCCCGTAATGGTCGGCGAAACCAAACTCCCGGCCGGCGACTGCGATATCCAGGTGATGCGCGGTTCCTCCGATCCCATCATCCTCGTCCTCCGTACGCCAGGCGGTCTAACCACCATGGCGGTGGCAAGCCATCTGTACGAGGGCACAGAATCCGAAGGGGGCCCGAGCGTGATCCTCAATCGCCACGGCGATGACCTCCGCGTCTACCGCATCCTGTTCGGCGATGATACCGGCTATCAATTGACCAATGACCAGTAGTCGAGCCTCCGCGGCCGTAACCGCCGACTTACGGCCGCGGCTCTGTTTCAGTTATAGATGCGGGGAGGCCGCTCTTGAGCCACGCCAATACCGCCGCGGCGCCGTGGCGTTTGACCAGGGTGGCCACCTTTTGCGCCGCGGCGGTATAAGCGCGGCGCGCGCGGGCGGCGTCCTCGGTCTGCCGCAAGTCGGTGGCCGGCCAATCGGGCACGGCGGTTCGCACGGGATGCTCCAGATATCCCACCAGGCCTTCGCGGAACCACACGGGAATTCCGGGAGCCGCCTGCGCTTCCACGAAGACGTGCAGCAGTTCGTGATGGAGGGTGGAATCGAGCGCGCCGCGCGCCCGCAGGGCGGCCGCCGGTTGCAGGTGAATGCGGCGGCCTGAGGTGCGCGCGGCCACCCATCCGGGCTCGCCCGTGGCATTGCGAAAAGTTTCCACATCGGGGTACACGCGGATTTCGATCCCGCTGGGCGGCGTCCAATTGTACCGGTCCGCGATCTCTTTCACCTGCCGTTCCGCCGTCCCGAGCAACGCGCCGTCGCGATCCGGCTGCGTGGTCATGAGCGCCACCGTCTCGCCGCCGATGCGGCGCCAGGCGAGTCCGCGCGCCGTCAGGCCGAGCGCCGTGCCCGGATAGTAGAACGCCAGGATCTCGCGATAGCCGTGACCTTCCAGGCCCATCTGGTCTGCGCCGAGTTGGCACAGGCCCACTCCGTGGCCATCGCCGGTGCCGATGAAACGCAGTTGCGCACCTTCCTTCACCACGCTCCATCGATCGCTGCGCAGGGTGTTGAAACCGAGCGCGCGGCCGATGGCGAAGCGGAAGGAACTTGCCGACACGCGCACCTGCGTGGACGTACCCACGAGCGCCAGCACCTGGGCGCGCCCCGAGGCCGTGCGCTGGGCGATGGCGATTCCCGCGATTTCCGGCGGCGCACGCAGTTGCGATTTAATGAGCGCCGAGACGATGTCCGCCGGCGGCGCGCTCCAGCGCCACTGTGCTTCGCCCTGGCGCGGGCAATACGGGTCGGCATGCGCGCGCAGGAACGGGGCGCGGAGATCTGGCCACACCGCGCGGGCGTCCTCCGTGGTGCCGCCGCAACTGCGCGAGTAGCAGCCGAACGCGGGCTTGCCTTCGAACCAGAGCAATTCGCCGGCCGTCTGCGCGGCGAGCGATGCGAGGCGCGGCGTGACCGCGCCGGGATCGACGCGCTGGCAATGGGTGGTGGCGCAGAGATCGTAGCCCTCCGACGCATGCCGCCCGCGCAGGTTCAGCGCGTAGGATCGGGCCGCAACCGCCATCGCCTTGACGGCTTCGTCGGAGCGGAAGGTGCTGCATTCTCCCGCCAGGACCGCGGCCACGTACTGTTCGAGCGGCATTTCGATGGTGGCCGATTGGATGCGCACTTTCAGGGTTACGGGCGCGGCGGTGAGCGTGGCGCAGAAGAAGAGCGCCAGGAAGGGGACCACTCCCTTAGAGGGTGAGAAAAAAACGCCCGCAAGCGGGCGCGGCAGGCGGAAGCGCCTGCCCCACCAAAAGGTCGCGCCGCTCACAGACGGCCTTTCCAGTGGGCTTCCAGGATGCGGGCGGCGACGGGGGCGGCATCGGCGCCGCCCGATTTCGCCTGCAACATCACGGTCACCACCGCTGCGTCCGTGAAGCCTGCGAACCACGCCAGATAGACGCCCGCCGGCGTCCGCGCGGAGCCGGTCTTTCCCGCGACCTTCAGTCCCGTGACTTGCGCGCGCTGCGCGGTGCCGAACTCCACCGCGTCTTCCATCCCCGCCAGCACCGCGGGAGCGGCGCGCGACGCCAGGCGGCAGTAGGCCATGGCGAGCGAGGCCGGCGTCACCAGCACGCCGTCCTCGCCGAGCGATTGCAACTCCGGAAGCGCGTTCCACACCCGGCCCGCGCCTTCGCTTTCGCCGAACCAGTTGGTGCGCGACACCAGGCCGCAGCGCTCGATCTCGGACGCCAGTTCGCCGGTGCGAAATCGCGGCGCGAAGTGGGCCACAAAGCAATTGCACGAATAGGCGATGGCCGTGCGCGCGGTGAGGGGCGCTCCGAGCGGCGGATGCGAGCAATCGAAAGATCGCCCTGCCAGGCGCAGATCGTGGGGGCAGGGGAAGGCATCGCCGGGGCGCAGCAGGCCGCGCTCCAGCAGCGCGTTGAGCACCAGCGGCTTCATCGTGGAACCCGGGGGCGCCGCCGAGCCGCCCGCCAGCGCCGGCGCGTGGGCGGCAATCAGGCGCCGCGTCTTGCGGTCCACCAGCACACCGGCGCCGTGCGCGCCCTGGAAGAAGCGGTCCACGTCTTTGGTCCGCGCGACGGCTTTCGTCCAGGTTCCGGCGGCAAGCAAGCTCGCGATGGCGTGGCGGCGCAGCATGGTCTCGTCATTCCAGTGTATGGCGCGCCTGCCCCAGGCGGTTGGCATTAGTGCAATTCAGTTGGGCAGGCGGATGGCGGCACGGGGGGGACCGGGGCCTCGGGGCGGATTTCGGCGAGGGTGAAGGGCTGGGAGCAGAGTTGACTGCCGGTAGCGGTGCGCACGAGGAAGAGAAAGGCTCCGGGCGATGAATCGGGGGGAATCCAGAGGGCGGTGTAGCGTCGTGCGGTGTGGCTGGCTGCGGCCAGGACGGTCAGGAAATCGAGGCCGCGATCGGTATCCTTCTCCCGCCAGACGCCGTTCTCATCGGCGTAGATGGCAACCTGGCGGGCGGCGGCTTGCCAATCGCCGGCGGGATCTTCGTCCCACTCGAAGCGCGGGATGCGGGGTTCGAGGCGGCGGAGTTGGCGCGGCAGCAGAGGCTCGAGGTCTTCGTCCACCATGTTGCGCCGGCGGCGGACCAGCAGGGTTTCGGGACCGAAGGCGTTGGCGCGCGGCGGGCCGGCGAGGAAGCTCCGCGCGGGCACGGTATCGCCGGATGGCGGATCGCCTTGGCCGGCGGCGGCTAGGGAGAGCAGACGCGCGAGTCCCTCGGCCTGACCCGGGCCGAGCAGGGTAGAGGCGCCCTCGTACTGCTGCGCCTGGTATTCGGGCGCGGAGGTGGTGTAGCCGAGGTATTCGTTGGCCAGGCCCACGATGACGTCGGCGCGGGCCGCCTGCCGGATGGCCCAACCGGCGGCGGTGGTGGCTTCCACGGGAATGGCGGCGAAAGAAAACGAACCCAATCGTGCCCAGGTGACGGGGACTAGGGTGGGGTAGATGCGGGGGGAGAGAAAGCGGGCCGGCTTGACCGCCTTCACCGCTTTGGCCAGCGCGCTGCCGTCCAACGATTCCATGGCGCCGGAGACGGGGCCATCCAAGGCGGGTTCCTTGGCGGCCTGCTCGCCCGTGGGCGCGAGTTTGCGGGCTTCGGCGCGCCAGCCGTAGTTGTAGAAGATGGTGCGTCCATCCTCGGCGCCGCCGGGCTCGGCCGCGCCGGCCATGGGTTTGGAGGCGAAGCCCACGCCATCGGTGTCGCGCCAGTTGTTGGCAACGGTTTTGCGGCGCACATCGATTTGGGGATTGGGGTCGGCCTGGAACTTGCCGCCGTCCAGAAGGGCCGCGGCGCTGGTGGCGAGGCGGCCGGCGAGGCGGAGGGCGTCATCGCGATCCTGCGCCATCCAATCGGGCGAGATATCGCCTTCGGCGCCGTTGAAGAAGCCGGCGACGGGGGCGCAGTCCTTTTCGAGGGTGGCACAGGCGATGCCGGCGAGGTCGCTGGAGTAGAGGTCGGCATCGTGGGTGATGGAGGTGGGGTGGACGGCGTAGAAGAGCAGAAGGGCGCGCGGCTGGCCGTCGCGGAGGACGTGGATGAGGCGCAGGGCTGGGTCGACGGCGAGATACCGCGGGCAGCCCTGAGTGGCGCCATCGGGACAGGTTGCGCCGAGGCCGCGGGCGCGGTCGAGGATGCTGTTGCGGAGGGCTTCGGGGTTGGCGAAGAAGGGCGCGATGGCGCGATTGCGCTGGATGCCGGGAGCGCTGCCCTGGTAGAAGCGCAATTCATGGGGGAGGGCGGCATGGGTTTGGGCGTCGGCGATGGACTCCACGATGGCGTCGGCGATTTGGGCGGCGAGGAAATCGAGGAGCACGGGGTCGAAGTGCGGCAGGGGTCCGGCGAACCCGTTATAGATTTCGGCGGAGGCGAAGTTAGCGGGGCCGTGGTGGGTGTGGGTGGCGGCGAGGACAAGTTCCTCGGGGCGGAGGCGCCGGCGGCGATTGACGGCAGCGAGCACTTTGGCGTGCAAGCCGGCGGGGATGGCGAATAACTCCGCGGAGACGAGGGCGAGGCGATGGCCGCGGCCGTCGTCGAAGTAGAAGGAACGCGCGTAGAGGCGGGTCCAGTAACCGCGGGCGACACGTCCTCCGGGGCCGTGGCCGCCCATGGGGATGCCGGGCGGCGGGGTGATTTCGGTTCTGGCGGCGCCGGCGACGAAGTGGCTGGGCGCGGGCTCCGAAGGGTGGAGGGGATAGGCGGGGATGGAGATATGGTAAGTGGCACAGCCGGCGAGTAACATCGCGAGCAGGCACGGGGGCACTTGGGATGAGGCTGGCGTCGACATAATTCAACAAAGCGGACAAACATGTCCGGTATCGCGGAAAAAGCTGGATTGATAATAAGTCACTTATCGGAATAAGTCGATGAGAAGCGGGCAAGAAAGTCCCGCTTGCGTCTTCGGGGCTCCGAATCGGGGAGACGAGCGCAAAGCGGGTCCCTCTTCCAGAATGGCACGGGGGTGTGGGAAAACGGGCTTGGAGAGGGGTTTAGAGTGGGGGCTAAGTGGATGTGGGTCAGGGGATTAGAGATTATTCTTTGTTGGTGTCACCGATGGGGTGGGGTTGGTGGAAGTTCGAGGGATGCTTTTTGACGCGGAGACGCGGAGGTGCGGAGGAAAACGCGGAGAAGACGAGGAGAGAAAGTCAAAGGCAATGAGAGCGCGGAGGAAGCGGAGAAAGATGGTGGGTGCGGCGCGACCTGAAGGTGCGGGCGGTGAGGAAATAAGGCGGGCACGGGACAGGCCAGGAGGCCTGTCCTACGCTTCCGTTTTCTCGACCAGCTTTTCGACGTGCATGCTGTAGATGGCTGGTTTGCCGTGGCGGTCGCTCTGGAAGTAGATGCGCTGGCTGTCGGGTGAAAACAGCGGCGCCACCGCTTCCGGATGGCTGGCCTTGTGCTCGGCCATGGTGCGCTCGCTTTGCCCGGCGCGCAAGAGCAGCAGCACCACGGGCGAAGTATTGCGGCTGGCTCCCACGAACACGGTGGCATCGCGGTTGGCGCCGAAGGAAGCGAACTGGCTGGTCTTGGCGATCATTTTGTCGATGCCGGTATCGGGCGTGAATTCGCGCAGGTTGTTCAACTGGGTGCGGTCTTCCGGAAAGTTCAGATAGAGGACGGTCTTGCCGTCGCTGGACCAGTTCGGGGCGCCGATACCTCCGGGGGCGACTTTCAGCTTGCGGTTCTGGGTGCCGTCGAAGTTGACCATCCAGAGGGCGTCGCCGCCCTGGCGGTAGAGGAACTGGGCGCGCATGGGGCGTGCCATGGGGGCAGAGATGGCGAACGGAGCTTCGATCACGGTGCGGGCTGCACTTTGCACGAGCGTGACCATGCGCAGGCGCGAGGTGTCGCCGGGCCGTTCCACCCGTCGTTCCACAAGTGTGGCGTGGGTGCCGTCGGGGCCGACGCTCATGCCGCCGGCGAATTCCCAGCCCTCCTCCGCCTGGTAGAGTTGGCGCTCCTTCAGGTTGGAAACGTTGGCCAGGTACAGGCCGCGTCCGGCGAGGTAGCAGAATCCGCGGTTGTCGGGCAGCAGCGTGAGCGTGGAGGGGTCCAGCGCGTCGGCCTGGGTCATCTGCTTCATCTCGCCGGATTTCAAATCGAGGTGGAAGCCCTGGGGCGAGCCGGTGCGGTCGCAACCGCAGAGCATCCAGCCGCTGTTGCGGGCGATGCCGCGGTTGTAATACGCCGTCAGGGTGGTGGAGTAATCGGGTTTGGTGAGCCGGTAGACTTCGATTTCCGTGAGCGGATCGGGGTAACGTTCGGCGTCGGAGGGGAAAATCTCGCCCTTGCCCTTGCGGATCTCGGCAGGCAACCGGGTGGCCAGCGCGGCAAGAAAAAACGATCGGCGCGTGAAACCGTTCCCGGAGGGCCCCATACTTTCGATGGTAGCAAGTCCGCGGAAGAGGTTGGCAGGTTGGCAGGTTGGCAGGTTGGCAGGCGGAAGCGCCTGCCCCACTGTTTACAGGGTAAAATGGTATTTGCAGATTCTTCCTGTAACGAGACCTCTACATGTCAATGATTGATGACGTTCTGGCCAAAGTCTTCGGGACCAAGACGGAACGCGAAGTGAAGGCCATGCTGCCCACGGTGGCGGCAATCGGCGCGCTGGAAGCGCAGATGCGGGAACTTTCCGATATCGACCTGGCCGCCAAGACTATTGAATTTAAAGAACAAATCGCTCAGGGCGCGACGCTCGACGACCTGTTGATTCCGGCCTTCGCGGTGGTCCGCGAGGCGGGGCGCCGGGTGCTCAACATGCGCCATTTCGACGTGCAGTTGATCGGCGGCATGGTGCTGCACAAGGGCAAAATCGCCGAAATGAAGACCGGTGAAGGCAAAACGCTGGTGGCGACGCTGCCCTGCTACCTCAACGCGCTCGGCGGCAACGGCGTGCACGTGGTCACGGTCAACGACTACCTGGCGCGGCGCGACTCGGAGTGGATGGGCCGCCTGTACAAATTCCTCGGCCTCAAAGTCGGCGTGATTGTGCACGACCTGGACGACCAGGAGCGCAAGGACGCGTACAACGCCGACATCACCTACGGGACCAACAACGAGTTCGGCTTCGACTACCTGCGCGACAACATGAAGTTCCGGCTGGAGGACTGCGTGCAGAGGGTGCACAACTACGCCATCGTCGACGAAGTGGACTCCATCCTGATCGACGAAGCGCGCACCCCGCTGATTATTTCCGGTCCCAGCGAGGAATCCACCGATAAGTATTACAAGATCAACCGCATCATTCCCAAGCTGACGCGGGGCGAAGTGATCGAGGGCAAGGAGCCGGGCGAGAAGTACACGACCGGCGATTACACCATCGACGAGAAGCACAAGAGCGCGGCGCTGACCGAAGAGGGCGTGCTGCGCCTGGAGAAGCTGCTCAATATCGGCAATCTGTACGACCCGCAGAACATCGAGTGGAACCACCACGTGCAGCAGGCGCTTCGCGCCCACGTGCTTTACCAGCGCGATCGGGAATACGTGGTGCGGGATGGCGACGAAGGGCCCGAGGTGGTGATTGTCGACGAGTTCACGGGACGCCTGATGCCGGGGCGGCGCTGGAGCGATGGATTGCACCAGGCGGTGGAAGCCAAGGAAGGCGTCAAGATCCAGCGGGAGAACCAGACGCTGGCCACCATCACGTTCCAGAACTATTTCCGCATGTACAAAAAGCTGGCGGGCATGACCGGAACGGCGGAAACGGAAGCGGCGGAATTTTATAAGATCTACAAGCTGGAAGTGGTGGTGATTCCGACCAACAAGACCATGATCCGCCAGGAAAACACGGACATGGTGTACCGCACCGAGGTGGAAAAGTTCCGCAACGCGGCCAAGGAAAT
>Ga0182030_10015571_pt1 | contig 14898 bp, 14 predicted proteins | sample 812S3MmetaG_FD_121299 | JGI IMG/M metagenome (GOLD analysis project Ga0182030, IMG submission 121299) | Permafrost microbial communities from Stordalen Mire, Sweden - 812S3M metaG (Illumina Assembly) | ecosystem: Environmental > Terrestrial > Soil > Wetlands > Permafrost | place: Sweden... | reverse complement strand
AGGGGGCGGCTTCGGCGGCGGTGGGTTTAGTGGCGGGGGCGGAGATTCGGGCGGTGGTGGTTTTGGCGGCTTCGGCGGGGGCGGGTTCGGCGGCGGCGGCGCCGGGGGGAGCTGGTAGGTCTTTCAAGTTTTCAGAAACTGGGGCATCCTTGAGTGGAGGCCGGAGGAGAAGAGAGCTTTATGAGTAAGGGATTCTGGATTGGACTTGGAGTTGTGGGCTTGCTGGTTTTGGTGCTGCTGATGGCGTTCGGCAGCTATGTGAGCGCCAGGAATCAGATGGTGGCTCAGGATCAGAATGTGAAGGCCAAGTGGTCGGAAGTCGATGTGCAACTGGAGCGGCGGGCCGACCTGATTCCCAACCTGGTGGAGACGGTGAAGGGCTTTACCAAGGAAGAGAATAGCGTCTTCAGCGAGATTGCCGAGGCGCGCAAAGGCCTTCTCAATGCCGGCGATCCGCAGGCGAAAATGGCGGCGAACGGTCAGTTGGATGGAGCACTGAGCAAATTCCTAGTGCTCGCCGAAAACTATCCGCAACTGCGTTCAAACGAGGAGTACATGCGCTTGCAGGATGAATTGTCGGGGACCGAGAACCGGATCGGGGTAGCCCGGAAACGCTATAACGACGCGATTCAGGAGTACAACACGTTCATTCTTCAATTTCCCAATAACATTTGGGCGGGAATGGCCGGATTCAAGGAGAACTCAGCCTATTTCGCGGCCAGCGAGAGTGCGCGGACGGTGCCTTCTGTGAAGTTCTAGAGTTATCGATCGAGCCGGATCAAGCGGGTTCTAGACAGAAAAGGCCATCCCAGCGAGTGGGGTGGCCTTTTCAACGATGGGCGGCTCGCGGCGCAAGTTTGGCCGCGGCGCGGTCTACTTACTAAAGGACGCGATCGCAGTTGCCTCGTCGTCGTAGATGTCGAAGACGGTGTAGAGCTTGGTCAACTGGAGGAGGTCGTGGACCTTTTTGGTCAGCTTCAGCAGCTTGAGCGCGGCGCCCTGGTTTCTGGCGCTGGTATAGGCGCTCACGAGCTCGCCCAGGCCTGAGCTATCGATGTAGTTCACGTCTTCGAGGTTGAGCAGGATGTGCTTCTGGCCTTTGCCAATCAGGTTGCGAATGGCATCGCGAACTTGCACGCTGCCCTCACCCAAGGTGATCCGCCCGCTGAGGTCCAGAACGGTGATGCCGTCCACTTCACGGGAAGCGATGATAAGTGCCACGGAAATTCCTCCTTGTTGGTAGAACGATTATAGTACCTTTGCAGTTCCAGGCGGTTGGGTACTTGCTACTATCCACCGCCAATGATTTAGATGTGAAGTGGTTAAGTGGTTTCGCCGGCTGGCGCCAGATGCTTGACCAGCGTCAACTCGGTTCCTGGATGCAGTTGTCGAAAGTGTACCTCATCCATGAAGGAACGGATGAGGAAGATGCCGCGGCCGCTACCGCGCAACAGGTTTTCCGGCGCCAGGGGGTCAGGAAGCGTCTCAGGGTCGAGGCCCCTGCCCTGGTCGGCAATGGTGAACACCAGCGCCGCGCCGGTGTTCTCCAAACTCACATCGACGCGCTTGGCGGGGTTGTACTCATTGCCATGGAGGACAGCGTTTACCGCGGCTTCGCGCACCGCCATGGAGATTCGGAAGCGCTCATCCTCGTCCAGGCCAGCCTCGACGGCCAGTTTTTCCGCAGCCGCTTCCACCTCGTCGACGCTCTCCATGGTGGAAGCCAGCGAAAAACTCAGCCGGCCTGTCTTGGGTTCGCTCACCGGGTTTCGAATCCGCCTCTTCCGGAACGGACCGGGGCAGATGCGCCCCTCCGCGCCACAGCAATCTAGCTGGAAGTTTCATGGCTGGCGCGGAAGTGTGTCAAGCGGCGCGCTCTACCGAATCCGCTTTGCTGTATTGAATTCTCCCTTGCTGCCCATCGAGCCACTCGTTCTGAAGAGGGCCGTGGTTCACTGCGGAGGCACGGAGGAGGCTAAGGGTGGGTGCCCGCAGAATCGGTGCGCGAGGGGGCATATCGTGCCATTTTGGTTCCGCAAAAGATAGCCGGGAACGGCCGGGTCTGGGGCCTTGGAATGTGTGCAAATGCACCGCGTGGGGAGGGTGCAGGTGGTACTATGCAGGGTGCGCTGGACAATGGCTGGAGCAGGTCTCAGCGAAACGGGCAGCTCGGCGACATGTCCCGAAAGCTGATTTTTTTGTATTGGGCCTATGGATTACGGAACATTTTTCTTCGCGAACATCGCCTCAGTAACCGCGTTTACCGTGTGCATCAGTCTGCTTGCGTGGCACAACCGCCGCGTGCCGGGAATCAGCTGGTTTGCGGGCGGGCTGATTGTGGGCCTGGCCAAATTGATTTTGCAGGGGCTGGAAGGGCGGGTTCCTCCGGTACTCAGCAGCATGTCGGCCAATGAGCTATACCTCGTTTCCTTCACGATGCAGTTGATGGGCCTGCGCTGGTTTGTGGTGCGCCGGCCGATGCGTAGCCGGTGGCCCCTGATTGCAATTGGGTTTGTTCTGGCGGTATATACCGCCTTATATCTCTTGAGAATTCCCTACATTGGCAATGTCATCAATATTCCCTTTGTAGGGGTGTGCGGCGCATCCGCGTGGATTCTGCTCAAGTATGGCAAGGGGCCATTTGCCGCGGTGTCTCGCGTGTCTGCGGTAGTTCTGCTCGCCGAGATGAGCGTCGCGGGTTACCGTGCAGTTTTGACCAACCTGAGCTACACGCGGCCATGGGAGACTGTCCATGCCCAGACCGACCCGCGATGGCTGTTCTCGCTGGCGGCCATGGCCTTTCTTGCCACATTCATGGTGATGTGCGATTTGTGGTTTCTGGTGACGGAGTTGCAGAGAGAACTGGCCGAGCAGGCACGCACGGATCCCCTCACCGGAGCAATGAATCGCAGAGCGATGGAGGAAGCGGCCCTGCGTGAGACGGCGCGAAGCATTCGGCATGGTCACCCACTCTGCGCGATCGTGATTGACATCGATTACTTCAAGGGCCTGAATGACGCGCGAGGACATGCCGCGGGCGACCGCGCCCTGCAGGAATTGGTGTGTCTGGTGAAATCCATGCTGCGCACCCAGGATTTCTTTGCGCGCATGGGAGGCGAGGAGTTCACCATCCTACTGCCGGATTCGCCTGCGTCCGCCGGCATCCTCACTGCGGAGCGGGTGAGACAGGCTATTGAGGCCCTCGAAGTACCCTTCGGGACCGGGCCCATCAAGTTTACAGTCAGCGCGGGCGTGGCTCAGCTTGACCCGGCGCATGGCGGCTGGGAAGAAATGCTGCAACGCGCCGACGCGGCGATGTATGAGGCCAAAGAACATGGCCGCAACGCGGTTGCCGTCCAATCGCCGACGGCCGGGGTGAGTTGACTCGCAGAGTGGCTCCCAAACGAATCCCTGTGAATCATCCATGTACCGGCCCAACGGGCCCTGCGGCGTAAAATGCCGCCAGAGGGATACACTCACTGCATGCAGCCTCGCACCACAGCCCGCGTGAGTCTGACCGCGCTGCTCGGCACTCCAGTGACCGATGCGCAGGGGCATCTGCGCGGGCGGCTCAAGGACATTGCCGTGGCCACGGGCCCGGATGCGGGCAAGGTTGCCGGGCTGGTGCTGAAGACCCGCGCCGGATTGTGCATTGTGCCCTCGCAGGACGTGATGGAGACGCCGGCCGGCACGCTGGAGCTGCGCTCCTCGGGAGCCTTAGTGCCGCTGAAGGACGAGGGCAACTACCTCTATCTGCAGCAGGACCTGGTGGACCGGCAGATCATCGATATTCATGGCCGCAAGGTGGTCCGCGTGAACGATGTGGACTTGGAATGGCTGGGCCGGGGTGCGGCGCACCTGCTGCGCGTGGCTGAGGTTGAGGTGGGTCTGCGAGGAGCCTTTCGCAGGGTCTTCAAAGGGCTTTTGCCACGCGCTACTCTGGATGCGCTTTCGCGCAAATTTGGGTCCAGCGGTATTCCCTGGCAGTTTGTGGATGTGATTGAGGTCGATCCTGCACGGCGAGTCAAATTGCGCATTGAGTATGAACGGCTGGCCGAGATGCACCCGTCCGACTTGGCCGAGATTCTGGAAGACCTTGCCCCGGCCGAGCGGGAGGCTGTGTTTACCTCGCTGGATGAAGAGGTGGCAGCGGAGGCTCTCGAAGAGGTCGATCCCAAGATGCAAAAGGCCCTGCTTGAGAAGCTGGGTGAGGAGCGGATCGCCGATATCGTCGAGGAGATGGACCCCGGAGCAGCTGCCGATCTACTGGCCGAACTTTCAGAGGAGCAATCCGACGCAATTCTGGAGGAGATGGAACCGGAAGAGCGGCAGGAGGTGGAAGACCTGCTTGAGTTCGACGAGGACTCGGCCGCCGGATGCATGACCACCGACTTCATCCATTTGGGTATGGACGCCACCGTGGCTCAGGCGGTGCAGGCTCTGCGCGGCTTCGATGGCGACCCGGAGAGTGTGACCGAAATCTACCTGCTGGACGAAAGGCGGGCACTGCGCGGCGCTATCGCCCTGGCGCGGCTGGTGATGGCGCTGCCGGAGACGCGGCTGGCGGTGCTGGCCGAGCCCCGCGTACTCTCGTGCCCCGCCGATCTGCATCAGGACGAACTGGCTGAGATGTTTGACAAGTACAACCTGCACGCGCTGCCGGTGGTGGACCTGCAGGGGCGGATGGTGGGGGTGGTACAGGCCGACCACGTGATCAGCTTCCTTCGTGAAAAATTGTAAATCCGCAGGCGCTCACTGCCCAGAACGTCGTGATCGGCGCCCGCAAGCTGCTGAAACGAACCCCAAAAATAGCTTTCAGTGAGCAAAATTGCTCATTATTACACCAAAGGTGCACCTATTCTTTGAGAAAATCTCCGGAAATTTCCGGATTTGTGAAAGAATCCAGAGATGATGCAGTTTCCCAAGATCATTCAGGGCGGCATGGGCGTGGGCGTCTCGAATTGGCGTTTGGCTCAGGCGGTCTCAAAACTCGGTCAGCTCGGTGTGGTTTCCGGCACTGCACTCGATCAGCTTTTTGTGCGCAGGCTCGCCGATGGCGACAAGGATGGCGACATGCGCCGCGGGCTGGATGCGTTTCCCTTTCCGGAGATGGCCAGGCGCATCTGGCAGGAGTACTTCGTTCCCGGCGGCAAGCCCAGCGAAGCGCCTTATCCAGCGGTACCCATGCACCAGCGCAAGGATACGCGCAAGTTGATTGAGCTGTGCATGGTGAGCAACTTTGTCGAGGTTTTTCTGGCTCGGGAAGGCCACAAAAATCCGGTAGGAATTAATTTTCTTGAGAAGGTGCAGATGCCGCACCTGTCCTCGATTTACGGCGCGATGCTGGCCGGCGTGGGCTATGTGCTGATGGGCGCGGGCATTCCGCTGCATATTCCGGGCGTGCTCGACGCGTTTGCCATGCACCATCCGGCGGAATACAAGTTGGCGGTGACGGGGGCTTTGCCGGGGCAGGATACGCAGATGCGCCTGGATCCGGCCGAGTACACGGAGGGCCCTATTCCGTTTCTCCACCGGCCGCGGTTCCTGGCCATCGTCTCGTCGAACACCCTGGCCACCACCATGCTGAGACGGGCTAGCGGGCGGGTGGACGGATTGGTGATCGAAAGCCCGACGGCGGGTGGGCACAATGCTCCGCCGCGCGGCAAACTCCAGCTCAATGAGGCGGGAGAGCCGGTTTATGGCGAGCGGGATCGGGTGAACATTCAGGATTTAGTCGCGTTAGGTGTTCCATTCTGGCTGGCGGGCGGATATGGAAATGCGGAGAAGCTGCGTGAGGCGCTTGAGCAGGGCGCGGCCGGCATCCAGGTGGGAACTGCGTTTGCTTTCAGCCAGGAGTCTGGATTGCGGCCCGACCTTAAGAACAGGCTTTTGGCCAAGGCTGTCACCGGCTCGGGTGAGGTGTTTACCGACCCTCTGGCTTCGCCAACGGGATTTCCGTTCAAGGTGGCACAACTGGAAGGCTCGTATTCCGATGCGGACGTGGCTGCGGCGCGCAAGCGGGTCTGCGATCTGGGTTACCTGCGGGAGCCCTACACCAATCCAAGCGGCAACATTGGCTACCGCTGCTCAGCTGAACCCATTGATATCTATGTGTCCAAAGGCGGCAAGATTGAGGATACGGTGGGAAGAAAGTGCTTGTGCAATGCGTTGATGGCCAATATTGGCCATGCGCAGACGCGCAAGGACGAAGCTGAGGAGCCGGCGCTGGTTACCGTGGGCGACGACCTGAACACCGTAGCGCAATTCCTTGCTCCGGGGCGCACATCCTATAGCGCCGCGGATGTGGTGGAATCGCTGTTGAGCTTGACCGTGAACCCGGCTGCCGAGACCGAGCCGGCCTTGGCTGAGGAACCGGTTCTGGTTTCAGCCTAAGAGCTAAATCGGAGTGCAGGCGCAAGTCCTAAGCAAATCAAGGGTGGAAAGGGGAGAATCCACCCTTTCTGCTTTGGATGCGGAGCAGGATACTTCCCGGCGTAATCCGTTACACTGAGACCGCATGGTACGTGTCGCGATCGTTTGCAAGCCGCATAAGGAAGAGCTGACCCGGCTGCTGCCGGAGTTGATCGGCTGGCTGCGCAAGCGCGGGTTTGAGCCGCTGCTGGATCTGGAAGGCGGCTGCTACACCGCAGATGCGCCAGCTGTGGACCGCGCTCAGATGCCCGCCGAGAAGCCCGGACTGGTGATCGTGCTGGGCGGCGACGGCACGCTGCTTTCGGTTGCCCGCATCTTTGCCGCTACTGGCACACCCATTCTCAGCGTGAATCTGGGCTACCTCGGCTTTTTGACTGAAGTTCGGCTTGCAGACCTCTATTCGACTTTGGAGGGTTGGTGCAATGATTGCCATGTCCTCGATGCGCGCATCATGCTGCATGCGGAGTTGTGGCGGGCGGGCGGGGCGCTGGCAACCTTTCGGGCACTGAATGAGGTGGTGGTCTCAAAGGGCGATATCGCCCGCATGGGCGACTTCACGGTGGAGCTTGAGGGCAAGAAAGTCGCACGATTCCGCGCCGACGGAGTGATTGTCTCCACACCGACTGGTTCCACTGCGTACACGCTGGCAGCGAACGGCCCTATCCTCACCCCGGATGTAGACGCGCTGGTGGTGACGCCGATCTGTCCGCATCTGCTTACCCTGCGGCCCATCGTGGTGCGCGGCGATGCCTCGCTCACCGTTCGGATCGAGGGAATTCCGAATCTGGCGCTGTTGACTTTGGACGGCCAGCAGGCTGTTGCCCTGCAACTTGGCGACGAGGTACGCTGCCGGCGCTCGCACCATACCGTCAATCTGGTTCGGCTGAGCGAGAGCGGATTCTTTGAGGCGCTGCGCAGCAAGCTGAGTTGGGGAGAGCAGTAGGAAGTTTGCGGTTTTTGCGTTTCAGATGGGCTGGTCAGGATGGTGCAGTTGAGTCCCGGAACAGAAGAACGTATCGATCTGCTGTTTCCTCAAGACCAGCGGGAACAGGTACGCATTCTCTTGCGGGACGGATGCGGAGACAATCTTCCTTTGTTGCCGAAGGGAAGAGACCCAGCTTATTACGACCGGTTCCGATTTGCCGCGCTCAAGCTGGGGAATGGAGATTTCGGCAAATTTCAGGATGCGATTCGACTCGCAAAGACCGATTGGCGGGATTTGTTAGTTGCCGCTGACTTCGCCAACGATTCAACCATCCATCTCTCGTGGTTCCCAGATCGAAAATAGAGATATCAACACTATCGGACCGTCCTCCCCTCTCATAGCCCAATAGAGCGAACGATGAGCGTCCCAGATGCGGCTGCGCAGGTATTCAAGCGCGGTTCGGCGATCAACGGCATACAACAATTTTATTGCATTTTTGGGTAGGGGGAGACGGATTTCGCCGGGCTGCCGGAGACACCAAGTTTTCGTCTGCTGTGGACCTGCCCTCGGTACACTAAACTTGAATTCAATTGCCCGTAAACAAGGAGAATTGATGCGAATCGTCGACCTGCGTGAAATCACAGCGCCGATCTCAAGTCCGATTTCCAACGCATATATCGATTTTTCACGGATGACCTGCTCATTGGTCGCTGTCGTCACGGACGTGATTCGCGAGGGCAAGCCTGTCGTCGGCTATGGATTCAACTCCAATGGTCGCTATGGCCAGGGCGGACTGATCCGCGAGCGTTTTGCGCGCCGCCTTCTTGAGGCCGCGCCAACCAGCTTGCTCAACGACGCAGGAGACAACCTGGACCCAGACCGCATTTGGGCCGCGCTCATGCGCAACGAGAAGCCCGGCGGGCACGGCGAGCGCAGCGTTGCGGTGGGCACCATCGACATGGCGGTATGGGATGCCGTGGCGAAGATCGCAGGCAAGCCGCTTTTCCGGTTGCTTGCGGAGCGTCACAATGCGCAGGCCGACCCGCGCGTCTTCGTTTATGCGGCTGGAGGCTACTACTATCCCGGCAAGGACCTGGCTGCCTTGCGCAAGGAGATGCGCAGCTATCTCGATCGCGGATACACCGTGGTGAAGATGAAGATTGGCGGTGCTGCCATCGCCGAAGATCGGGAGCGCATTGAAGCAGTTCTCGATGAGATTGGCAGTGAGGCTCAACTGGCCGTGGATGCGAATGGCCGCTTCAATCTGGAAACCGCGATTGCCTATGCAAAGATGCTTCGCGAGTATCCACTCTTCTGGTGTGAGGAGGTTGGCGATCCTCTCGACTACGCGCTGCAGGCGGCGTTGGCGGAGTTTTATCCCGGCTCCATGGCCACCGGAGAGAATCTCTTCAGCCATCAGGATGCGCGCAATCTGCTGCGCTATGGCGGCATGCGACCCGATCGCGACTGGCTTCAGTTCGATTGCGCTTTGTCCTACGGTCTGTGTGAGTATCTGCGAACCCTTGAGGTGCTGAAGACCGCGGGCTGGTCGCCGCGCCGCTGCATTCCGCACGGTGGGCACCAGATGTCTCTGAACATTGCAGCCGGGCTCGGACTCGGCGGCAATGAAAGCTATCCCGACCTCTTCCAACCCTATGGCGGATTTCCGGACGGTGTCCGCGTCGAGGCGGGCTACATCACCATGCCGGATCTGCCCGGCATCGGTTTCGAGGGCAAAGCCGATTTGATCCGCGTCATGCGCGCGCTGGCGGAGTAACCACCCGATGCCAGAAGAAGTTGTCGCCGCCGCAACTCCGGTCTCTCGCCGCTCCCTGCTGGGGCCGTTGTGGCTGCAGGTTCTCGTGGCCATCGCGCTTGGCGTTCTTATGGGCGTGTTCTTTCCGAGCCAGGCGGTTGCGCTCAAGCCGCTTGGCGATGGATTTGTCCGCCTGATCCGCATGACGCTTGCTCCAATCATCTTTGCCAGTGTCGTCATTGGCATTGCCAGGATGGGCGACCTTAAGGAAGTCGGTCGCGTTGGAGCCAAAGCTCTGGTTTACTTCGAAATAGTCTCGACGGTTTCTTTGTTCATGGGATTGATTGCGGTGAACCTGCTGCACCCCGGTCAAGGAATGAACATCGATCCGGCCAAACTCGATGCGCAATCCATTGCCAGTTACACCGCGACAGCGCAGCATCTGACTCTTGTCAGCTTTCTGCTCAACATCATTCCATCCAGCATTGGCGATGCTTTTGTAAGCGGCAATATTCTTCAGATCATTCTCTTCAGCGTGCTCTTTGGATTGGCTCTCTCCCAGTTCCGCGAGACCGCGCGCCCGCTTGTAAATATGCTCGATCTCTTTCTCCGCGGCATGTTCGGTATTGTGCGTTTTGTCATGCGCCTCGCGCCTATCGGCGCATTCGGTGCCATGGCCTACACCATCGGCCAGTATGGCCTGCGCAGCCTCAAGCCACTGGCGCTCTTCACCGCCGACGTGTGGATCGTGTCCCTTGTTTTCGTCGTTGTTGTTCTTGGCATCATCGCGCGCGCGGCCGGGTTCAGCCTGTTTAAATTGCTGTGTTACTTCCGCGAAGAGATTCTCATCACGCTTGGCACATCCTCGTCAGAAGCCGTCATGGCACCATTGATTCTCAAGCTCGAACAACTCGGCTGCGAGCGGTCTATCGTGGGCATGGTCATGCCGGCGTGTTACACCTTCAACGCCGGTGGAACCGCCATCTACCTTGCAATGGGCGCAATCTTCATTGCCCAGGCCACTAATACGCACCTGAGCCTGGGAGACCAGATCGTAGTTCTTATGGTGCTGATGCTCACGTCGAAAGGATCGGCTGGGGTTGCAGGAGCGGGCTTTGTGACTCTCGCTGGTACTCTGGCGACGATGCATCAGATCCCGGCTGCGGGCCTCGTACTTCTGCTTGGCGTAGAGCAGTTCACCAACGCGGCGCGCGCCGTCACCAACATTATCGGCAACGGCGTTGCAACCATTGTCGTCGCCAAGTGGGAGAGCGCCTTCGACGAGGAGCGTGCGGCCCTCATTCTGAACGGCGGTTCAGTGATTCCCGAAGCCGCAGAAGCGCCGTCAAGTATGAGGAGGACATGACTGGATCTTTTCAAAGGGTTATGCACCGAGTGAATTTGCCATCCGATGGATGAGCAACGAAGAGCCGGGCAAGAGACACTGGCTCCGCGGAACGACTAAGATTATCGCGGGCTATAATTCCTAACAGTTCAAAAGGTAGAAGAAGAGGATGGCAATGAGAAGGATGTATGGCATTTGGATGCCAAGTATCACGATGGTGTTTGTGGCGACGCTTTCCGGATTGGCGCAGGATACGCGCACTGTGACCGAACCTGTCATTCCACCGGCGTGTACGACCCTGCTTGCAGAAAAGTCGGGAGACGTCGAGAAGCTCGCGGAAGTCTTTGAGAAGACGACCGACACGGCACGGATCCAGGCGGCTCTGGATGCGTGCAAGCCGGGGATGGCTGTGGAGCTGTCTCCGGGGGGTAAGGGGAATGCGTTTCTGTCGGGTTCGCTGGACATGAGGGATGGTGTCACGCTGCTGATCGACAAGGGCGTTACCCTCTATGGCTCACGCGAGCCCAAGGACTACGATCCGAATCCGTCTGGGGAGGGGCAGTTGCTTTGCGGGACGATGAGCGATGTGGGGAATCCCTACATCACAGCCGGGGGTGCGGCCAGCCAAGGGGATGCGGCCAAGCGCCCTACGGTTCCGGCAATGCCGCGGGGCCGGCCCTGCAAGTCACTCATCAGCGTGAATGTGAAGAACGCCGCCATCATGGGCGATGGGGTGATTGACGGACGCGGCGGCGCGCAGGTGATGGGGCACGACTACACCTGGTGGCAGATGGCGCGCGCGGCCGAACCAAAGCAGTTGCGCTATTTCAGCACCAAGCTGATCACGGCCAACCACGCGGACGGTTTTACGCTGTATCGCATCACGCTCCACAATTCGCCGAACTACCACGTGACGGTGGGCAACACAGACGGCTTTACGGCGTGGGGCGTGCATCTGCTGACGCCGACCGTGCGAGGCGCTGACGCGCGCAATACCGACGGCATCGATCCGGGAAGCTCGACCAACATTACCATCGCCAACAGTTGGATTGACAATGGCGACGATAACATCGCGATCAAGACCGGCGTGACTCACATGAGCGTGCTCAATAATCATTTTTACGATGGGCACGGAATGTCGATTGGCAGCGAAACCTTCAGCGGCGACAGCTTCCTTCTGGTGGCCGGGTTGACGGAGGACGGCACTACAAGCGGCATCCGCATCAAGAGCAATGCGGCGCGCGGAGGTCCGGTGCATGACCTGACCTATGAGAACATCTGCATGAAAAACGTTGCGATACCGATCGCCATCAGCCCGTTCTATAACAACGGCACGGTGGAGGGATTTGTGGACCCCGGCGTTGTGGGCGACACCATTCCGGACTATAAAGCGATCACGCTGCGCAACATCGTTTCGCTCACGCCGGGCGATGTGCTGATCGCCGGCAAGGACGCCGCGCACACGACGGAGATTACGCTCGATACGGTCACCATCCAAGGCATCAAATCGGAGCAGGTGCATTCGCAATATACAAATGCAGCCGTGGCCCATGTGAACTTCGATCTGAAGGGGACGGCGGTTGTGGTGAGCGCAGCTCCGGCGCTTCCGGCGATGGATAAGACGCCCGGCGCTTCGCTGATCGCGATCGACCCTAAGTCCAAGTTGGGGCAGTGCGTTGGGGCCTTTCCGCCCATGCAGTGATGGCTTTCCGGAGAGCGAAATGGGTTTCCCAGGTCTCGTCCGCCGCGGCGGACGAGACCTGAGAAGCTCGGCGAATCGCGCATCTTTTCAGCCGCAGAAAGAAGTTTTTCTCTCGCAAAAACTGCTGTCAGTGGTAGAATTCGGGCGAATGAGGGCTGAAATAGGAGATTTCCAGTTAAGGGGGATCGTCCTTTATGAAGTACCCTGCCGCTGTATGGATGCCGGTCAAAGATCCGTCTCGCCTGAAACCGTTCCGAGGCACGCCCAAGGGGCTTGTGCTTCACATCTCCAACTCGCGCGGAAACACCCTGGGAGGGCTACTTTGCAACTTCGATGGCTGTGGAGGTTTGCCGCCCGATAATCCGTTTCCATCGCACTTCGGGGTGGAGAGGAGCGGGCGCATCGGTCAGTTCCTCGATACGAGCAATCGGAGCCTGGCCGAAGAGGGTCCGTCTTACTTCAGCATCGAGTGTTGTGCTAGCCCAGGCGACGCGCTCACCGGCGCCCAGATCGGAGCCGTTGCCCGGCTCTACGCCTGGCTGAGCGCTACTTTCAATCTGCCCCTCAAAAAGTGCGATATGACGGGAGACATGGGTATCGGGTATCATGCGATGTTCATTACCGGCCACAAACACTGTCCTGGTCCCGCGGTTATCGCCCAGCGGGACGAGATTCTCGACTCTGTCGTGCTTTGGACAAAAACGCAGGGGGACTGGCGGAAACTCTTTTAAGGCGTATCGACTGGCAGGCGGCACCTATCTGACAGCCCCATAAGAGATTGGGGCATTAGCGGAGTACATGGTGGAAATTATCTGCAAGATTTTGAAAATAAATAGAGAGGGGGGTATTAATTATCTGGTAAACATTTTGGCCTTCCGGGCGGCCTGGTCTCCCGCGGCTGGCACTGGAGAGTGGCGAGGGCGACCTGCGCAGCGTAGAGGAGGCGTGTGCCGTTCTGGTGCGGGATGGCGCCGATGAGCATGCCATGCGCGGTGCAGGCGATGAAATCGCGGATGCTTTCATAGTCAAGGAGATGGGGCATGGCATTGCGGTACGATATGCCGGCGTATTGCACGACGAGGAGATCGTTTTTGCCTTTTGATTTTTCGACCTTGTAACGGTTGCGCCAAGCTTCGCAGCATCGCGCGATGACGGGGTTTGTGAGCTCCTCACCGGAGGCGGAGCCAGAGTTGAGCAGGCCTAAAGCGGACAGGGTCATATTGAGTTTTTCCTTTCGTCGTACGAGGCGGGTCCAGCGGCAATGGGGAACTGCCCATGCTGTGTCTATCTCCGCTATCTTTAATCTTGCGCCGGAAAGGGATAATTCTCTGCAAAAGGGTTGAGGCGGGGAGTGGCAGGGCGCTCAGGCGCAACGATCTTGCGCGTCGACGTAGGCGCGGAGGACCGCATTCATGCGGGTGAGGTGGCCTTTGCCGCGCAACTTGAACCACTCGACCACGTCGCTGTCGAGACGCAGATGCACGGAGGTCTTTCCGGGCGGAAAGACCACGCGCGCGGACTTCCAAAACTCCTCGCCGAGGGATTGCGCGGGGGGGGCGTCGGGACGGGTTTTGTCGAGGCCGCGCTCGCGCATGGCCTGAATCTCACTAAGAGAATGTTTCACGGTAGTAGATCTCATGTTCCTCTTTGCTCGCTTTCTGGGCGCTGACAATGCGAATGAGCTCTTCGCCGCGTCCGGTGAAGACGACTCGGAACACCTCGATGCCAACCCGGCCCAGAGCGATCCAGCGAAGCTCGCCGTAATCCTCCCGATCGTCGATGCGCTCCAATCTCGTTCGAAAAGATCGCGGCGGCGGTCAGGAATGAAACACCGTGCTTCTTGAGGTTGTCCCTGGCCTTGGCCTCGTCCCACTCGAACTCAAGCTCGTCTTCCGTCATCGATCACAGATTATTATGAACACAAATGTGTACACATGTCAACGAATATGGCCCGCGCCGGCATGTGAATCTCCGTGGATCGGTGGCAGCTGCGGGAACGGGAAAAGGACGGTCGAGGTTCGCGGTATCCCACCCTTCGTTAGAAAAAAACGAAGGATGGGGCACCCACCATTGAGGGAATGTTTAAATTCTGAAAAACTTAAGGTGCGACCCCCGCCAATTTGAATGTAGGAACGAAAAGCATACCTCAGGGGTTAAAACCCCGGTCCTGAAAGGTTGCTGTGTTGCCGGGGATGAATCCCCGGCCTACCGACCCGGCGAACTCCCGCTTATTTGCGGCTGGGCTCAAGATGGGATATGCGGCGCGCCCTTGCTTTTGCCGCCTCTTCTTCACGGTTTCTGGCCGGCGCATTCGTTTCCAGAGAGTCGAGGAGGCGCGCCGAGATGTTGGCAACTTGATCCACCGCTTCCAGAAAGGCTGCTTCGTTTGCCTTCGACGGCTTGTTGAAGCCGCTGACTTTTCTCACGTATTGGAGCGAGGCGGCTCGAATCTCTTCGGCAGTCACGGGGGGATCGAAATTGAAGAGCATTTTGATATTCCGGCACATCGCTGGCGACCTCCTTCGCTAGAGCCTGCATCAAGCTTTTTCAACACTTTAATAGAATAGATCCCATAGGGGTTGAGACCGCGTTCCCGAAAGGCTGCTTTATTGCCTGGGATGAATCCCCGGCCTACCGCTCCCGCTCGGCTATCATCCATGTATTCACCGCCGAAGATCGAAAGTGCGAAAGATACTGGACACTACCGACTGCGGTGCGTCTCCAGTAGCCAATCTCCT
>Ga0182030_10015569_pt1 | contig 14899 bp, 8 predicted proteins | sample 812S3MmetaG_FD_121299 | JGI IMG/M metagenome (GOLD analysis project Ga0182030, IMG submission 121299) | Permafrost microbial communities from Stordalen Mire, Sweden - 812S3M metaG (Illumina Assembly) | ecosystem: Environmental > Terrestrial > Soil > Wetlands > Permafrost | place: Sweden... | reverse complement strand
TGGCAGTCGATGGCGGTGAGGGAGCCATTGAGTGATGGGGAGACCTGCGTGTCGTTCACGGTGACACTGGTCAGTGTCGTCTGTCCGGTGTTGGTGACCACGAACTTGTAGGGCACGACCTGGCCGACCGTTTGGATGTCCTTGGTGGTCGAGCTCTTGACAATGGTCAGTTCCGCAACATCCACCACGGCGGTTGAGGGAGAAGACGTGAGGGCGGTGCCGCCGGGCGGCGTGCCCGAGGCGGTGGCCGAGTCGTTGATGGTGCCGTTGGTGATGTCTGCCGCCGAAACGGTGTAGGTGGCCTGGAAGGTGGCCGACTGGCCTGCTACCAACGTGGTGGTGGTGCCTGAGCAGGAGCCCGTTGGGGTGGCCAACGACTGGCAGGTGATGGCGCCAAGCGAACCGGCCACCGATGGTGCGATCTGGGTGTCGTTCACGCCGACCGAGGTCAGGCTCGTGTTCCCGGAGTTGGTGACGACGAATTTGTAGGTGACGGTCGATCCGGAGGTCGAGACCACTGAAGGGCTGGCCGATTTCACGATGGAGATCGCGGAGGTGGGGATGCTCAGCTGTGACTGTGGTGAAGTGATGGCAGGCCCCGTGGGCGGCGTGCCGGTCGCGGTGGCCGAGTCGGCTACGGCCGTGGAGGCCAGATCGGCCGCGGTGACCGTGTAGTTGGCCGTGAAGGTGGCCGACTGACCCGCAGTCAAGGTGGTGCTGGTGCCCGAACAGGTGGCGGTCGGGGTGGCCAGCGACTGACAATCGATGGCCGAGAGCGAGGAATTTAGCGAGGGCGACGTTTGGGTGTCATTGACGGACACACCGGTGAGGGTGGTGTTGCCGGTATTGGTGACCACGAACGAGTAGGGCACGACCTGACCCACGCTCTCAATGGCCGTGGTGCTTGACGTCTTGGCGATCGTCAGACTTGAGGTGAACGCTGTATTCGTGAAGGTACAGACGACATTGGGACCGGTCTTGCCCGACGCTGGTTGCGGAAAATCAAGCGTAAAGCTCTGTGTGGTCCCTGACGCCACTGACGCGTTGCCATCCGCCGTATCGATACAGCTATACGACGTGGAATAGTCAGCCAAGTCAGTGTTGGTCGCTGTCTCGGTGAGGGTGTAAGTCGTGCCCGAAATACCGATGATCGGACCTGCTTCGGCGGTCTGAACCCCTGTACTCGAACCGGTGGTCGTCGCCGTGTTGCCTCCAGTGATGCCCCCGCCGGTGATAGAGAGTCCGAACTGGTCTCCTGAAGCGGCTCGGCTGACGATGTCCTTTTGGAGGACCAATGTCGGGTTCAGCTGGCACGCCGCCAGGTCGACGTTGTTGTTGGCCGTCGTGCTCTGATTAGTCGGACCAGCAATGAGGGCCCCGCTGTCGGGGTTCAACTGCGACAAGGTGGAGGTGTTGCTGTTCGCACTCTGCACAAACAGGTTGCCGTAGTTGTCGAACGTGATGCCGTTGTAGGCCAGGCTGCTGGCGTCCGAGATGTCCGTCAGCAATGTGTCCTTGAGGGCGACACCGTTGGTCGTTCCGGTGGTCGGCAGCGGTCCGTCTACCACGCCGACTCCGGCGTTGGACCCTGAGCTGTCGACAAGGTACAGGTCACCATCCCGGTCGAAGGCGAAGTCACCGTTCGCGGCGCCGGACCCCGGATTGGGCAGCGTCGTCGTGGCGATAATTCCCGTGATGGCGGTGTTGGTGAGGGTGTTGAACCCAAAGATGGTCGCCGAGTTCTGCCCGTAGACGGCGTAGTAGTAGATGCCGGTCGACGGGTCGACGGCACCGGCCACAATCGATCCCGCTATCGCCGTACCGGTATACGACGACCAGGCCTGTGTGATGGCGTCGTACTCCCAGATCGTGGTGGAGGTCTTGCCCGACCCCACGGACTCAATGGCCCCGTAGGCCGCCGCGCCCCCGCTGGTGATACCGAGCGCGTTGAGGTCTTGGGTGCCCGATGGTCCCGTAGTGACTGCTGTGTCAGTCACCGGACCGGGCGTGATCGAATTAGTCGCGATCGCATAAATAGTGGAGCCGGTTGGGCTACTTCCGCTGCTTCCGAATTCAGTGGTGTAGATCGTGGATCCAGACTCTGTGGCCGACGTACAGGCGAAATCGGAGCCTTGGCCAGGAATGGCGGCGCCGGCCGGAGCTGCGCCGAGTGAGGATGCGACGGTACCGGCGACTGTGCCCACCGCAACGACGCCGAGAAATGGCGCTGCTGCCGACATGATCATGACGATCGGTGCACCGAGAGCCGTCAACCGGCGTGTCACTGCACTGAATCTGGATGAAGATCGAATCACGTTGCTGCTCCTCAAGAGTCGCTGGCTTGCGTGTTGCAGCGCAGCAAGTCTGTGGAGGAACTACAAAAGATCCCCGCCCGCCGTCGCACTGCCTAAATGCTACAACGCCACCTAGCGAGCTTTGGGGATGATTTTGGCTGGAAGAGGGCACAATTGCGCGTTCTAGGATCAATCAGACCCGAATGACCAATGACGTTCAACGCAACTGCAACTTCTCAGCAACCGCCTGTCCACCTAGTCGCGTCGCACTCACACGATAGGTATTTCCTGAAACAACAGTTGGGCTTCGATCATCTGTGTTACATATTTCGCGAAATACGAAGATGGGCGTGTGTATAGCGAATTACGTTTCGCGAATTGCTCCAAGTTCTCGGATCCGTTTGCCCCCACGCCGGTGTTCCAAGATCGCCGCGGTGGGCGAAGTTATTTGGCGACGAAGAGCAACGACGCGTGGTGCGCGAAGTCGAGCAGAGGAGCCGGCCAAATACCGAAGACCACCGTCACCGCCACACAAAGGCCGATGGCGACCGCGGTCAGCGCGGGGACCGGCACCACCGAAGGTGTTTCTTCACCGGTCGCCGGGACTTCGACGCCGGTGAGAACGATCTCGTCGTTCAACTTGGTGATGGTGCCCGACACCGCATCAGGTGTTGCCCATCCGGTCGACGGCGCGGACGGCTCGGTCACGGCGTCGTCGGCGTCAATCTCTTTGGTGTCGCTTGACGTCGCGTACATGAGCACTGCCACACGCAAGTAGAAGAAGGCTGCGATGGCCGCCGTCACCATGGCGATGACCGCCAACGGAACCGAGCCGGCCGAGATGGTGGCCAACACCACTTGTAGCTTGGCCCACAACCCAGTGGTGAACGGCGCGCCTGCTTGTCCGAGCAACAAGACGGCAAAGCACAACGCCAGCAACGGCTGTCGTTGTGCCAATCCCTTGTAACGAGTCAGGTCGTGATCGCCATCGCCCTCGCGACCCAAGACGGTCACGACGGCAAAACTTCCGATGGTCATGAAGGTGTAGGCGAAGAGGTAGTAGAGCGCCGCGCTCACGCCGCGGGTGGTGGCCGCTTCGACGCCGAGGAAAATGAAACCGGCATGGTTGATGGACGAGTAGGCCAACATGCGCTTGACGTCGCGCTGGCGAAGTGCGAGTACCGAACCAACCACTAACGACAGCACAGCCAAGCCGTAGACGATCGGTTTCCAATCGGTCGAGATGATGCCGAAGGATGAGATCAAGACCCGGAGCAAGGCGGCGAACGCACCGGCCTTGGCCACGGCGGACATGAAGCCGGTCACCGGCGAGGGTGCTCCTTGATACACGTCGGGAGTCCACATGTGGAACGGCACCGCCGCCACCTTGAACGCGAAGCCCACCAACATCAACGCCAGCCCGGCCAACAACAGGCCGTTGGTCAAGACGACATTCTTCGAGAGGAAGTCGGCAATCTGGGTCAGGTTGGTCGAACCGGTGGCGCCGTAAGTCAGGGCGATGCCGTAGATGAAGATGGCCGAGGAAAACCCGCCGAGAATGAAGTACTTCAGGGCGGCCTCACCCGACGCAGCTCGGCGATGGTTGAACGCGGTCAGGACATAGAGCGCGATGGAGAGAATCTCGAGGCCCAAGAACACGATGATTAGGTCATTGGCCGACCCCATCAGCATGGCTCCGGCGGCTGACACCAAGGCCAAGACGTGGAACTCCGCTCCGTTAATGCCTTCGCGTCGCAAGTAGCCATCGGCCACCAAGGCCGTGAGCAACATGGCCGAAGCCACCAGCAAGTTGATAAGCACGCTGAAGCCATCCATGACGACAGCCGAGGCGATGTAGGTGTGCGCACCGTGACTCTGCACGTCGAACCACTGCCAGACGGACAGACCGAGTGCCGTACCGGAGATAGCGATTGTGCCGAAGGTGGCCACCCGCACACGCAAAGGTCGACTTACCAATGAGGCCACGGCCAACAGAAGCACCGCGCCACCGATCATGACCATGGGCGGGAGAATGCTCAGGTAACGGATATGGGGAACGGGAATTGAGTCGGATCCCGACGTGGAGGCCACCAGCAGTGTGGTGATCATGGCCTAGCCCCCCAACCCTGCAGTGCCCCGGGTGGATACCGCGGGCTCGGGATGTCCGGTGACGTGTTGGACATGGGCAATCAATTGATTGACCGAGGGATTGATGCGATCAAGCACCGGCTTGGGATAGACGCCCAGAACAATGATGAGAATGATGAGCGGGGCTATGACCAAGCGCTCCAGCCAGGCCAGGTCCTTGGTCTTTTCATCGGCCGGTTTCGGCACGCCGTGAAAGACCTGTTGGTAGGCCCACAACAAGTAGATGGCGGCCACGATCACGCCGAGCAATGCCACCACGGCCCACCAACGATGCGTCAGGAACGTACCCGAGAGGACCAAGAATTCGCTCACGAACCCGTTCAGTCCCGGTACGCCGATCGACGCCATCATCACGATGGTGAAGACGGCGGCCATCACTGGGGCCACCTTTTGCAGGCCGCGGAGTTCAGTGACCTGCTGGGTCTTGCGCCGCTCGTAAATGAACCCGATTAACAGGAAGAGCGCCGCCACGATCAAGCCGTGGTTCAGCATCAACAGCACCGCACCGGCCAGGCCTTGCGTGCTGAGGGCAAAGGTGCCCAACGCTATGAAACCGATCTGAGACAACGACGAATATGTCACCAGTCGCTTCAAGTCGCGCTGGGCGCAGGCCACCATAGCGCCATAGACAATGCCGATGACCGCCAAGGTCAAGAAGATCGGCGTCAAGGTGCGAGTGGCTTGCGGGAACAGGTTGAGGTCGAATCGAATGATCCCGTAGGTGCCGAGTTTGGCCAGGACACCGGCCAGAATGACCGACCCTCCCGTGGGAGCCTCGGTGTACGCGTCGGGTGACCATGTGTGGAATGGGAACAGCGGGGCTTTGACCGCAAAGGCCGCTGTGAAGGCCAAGAAGAGCAAGATCCCCGTAGTCGATGAGAGGTGCGTGTGCTCCAAGGCGGGAAGCGAGAACGTGAGGACGTGGGTCTGGGATTGGTGGATGAAGGCCAGTGTCAGAATCCCCACCAACAAGAAGGCCGAGCCCAAGAAGGTGTAGATGAAGAACTTGATGGCGGCATAGGCCCGTCGCTCTTGACCCCATCCGGCGATGATGAAGTAGGCCGGGACCAAGGTCAGCTCGAAGAAGAGGAAGAAGACGATGAGGTCCAATGACAAGAAGCTGCCCAACACCGCGGCCTCGAGGAGGAGCATCCAGGCCGCGTAGGCCCGCTGGTTGGTTTTGCCCCGTGCCCCAATCAACACAATCGGGAACAAGAGGGCCGACAACATGACCAAGAAGATGGATATGCCATCGACGCCGACGAACCAGCGCACGCCGAGGGCAGTACCCGTCCAGGTGTGGTTCTCCACGAACTGGTAGCCGCCAAAGCCAACTTTCATGGCCACAAGCAACGCGATGGCCAATCCGAGGGTGACCAGCGACACGGCGACACCGATGACGTCGGTGACGCGTTTGGACACCTGGCCACCCAACCCCAGTAGGGCGAGCACCAGTGCGCCGCCCGCCGGCACCAGGATCAACAGCGTCAAGTACGGAAAGCTGCTGTTCATGACCACCACGTCCGGCTCAGCATGAAGATGATGAGGGCAGCCATCCCGAGCGCGATGCCCAGCGCGTAGTTCCGCACGTAGCCGGTCTGGAGTTTTCGGGCCGCCGAGCCACTGGTCTTGACCAGTCGGGCGGTGCCATTGACCGCGCCGTCAATGATCCGGGCGTCGACCACCCAGGCAAAGAAGTAGGCCAGCTTCTGGCTCGGTCGACCAATGACGGTGTCGTAGAAGTCATCCCAGTACCAGACCCGTTGCAAAAATTGGGGCTCGAGACTCGGCTTGTCGACGCTGCCCTTGCGCCAGATGCTCCAGCTCAGGATCACGCCGATGACTGCCGCCACTGCGTCGGTAGTGGCCAGAGCCCAGGTGCCCGCGCCATGAAGATGATCGTTGTAAAGGGTGCCCGAGAAGACGGGAGCCAACCAGTTGTTGAAACTGTGGTGGGTGGCCCAGGGCAAGTCGAAAATGCCAGCCACCGCAGCGAAAAACGCCAGAATGACCAGGGGCAGCCGCATGACCCAGGGCGATTCGTGCGGCGTGTGCAGGGCCGGCTCGCCCTTGGGCCCGATCTTGTCCCAGCGGGCATCGCCGCCGAAGGCCAGCGTCTCCAAGCGAGTCATGTAGTACGCCGTCATGATGGCTGTGATGAGGCCCAGCGCCCAGAGCGGCTTGTAGTGCGAGTACACATTTTCCAGCACATCGCCCTTGGACCAGAAGCCCGACAGCGGAGGTATGCCGGCAATGGCCAGCCAGCCGATGGTGAAGGTGACGGTGGTCCACTTCATGGCCTTGCGGATGGCCCCCATGCGCTTGAGGTCCTGTTCGCCCTCCAGGCCGTGAATGACCGACCCCGCTCCCAAGAAGAGCAGACCCTTATAGAAGGCGTGACACACCATGAGGAAAATGGCGGCAATGTAAGCCCCGCTGCCGACGGCCAGGATCATGTAACCGATCTGCGACACCGTTGAGAAGGCCAACACTTTTTTGATGTCTTGTTGGGCGCAGGCAATGGTGGCGGCCACGAAGGCCGTCACGCCACCGATGATGGCGATGACCTCGGTGCCATTGCTCGACAGCACCAGGACATGGTTCATACGGCAGAGAAGGAAGACTCCAGCCGTCACCATGGTGGCGGCGTGAATCAGCGCTGATACCGGGGTCGGGCCTTCCATGGCATCTGGCAGCCAGTTGAACAACGGAATCTGGGCCGACTTGCCGGCAGCCGCCATGAACAGCAGAAGGACCACCGCCGTGGCCGTACCACCGCCGAGATGGTGCGCTTGGCCGAGAATGCCGCCACCCGGACCACCCTGATACTGGATCGTCCCCGTCTTCTCGAAGATGAGAAATATGGCGGCCAGGAATCCCACATCGCCGATGCGGTTGTAGATGAACGCTTTCTTCCCCGCCGAGGCTGCCGAGTCGCGTTCGAACCAGAAGGACACCAACCAGTACGAGCAGACGCCGACGCCCTCCCAACCCACAAAGGTGAGGAGCAGGTTGTTGGCCAAGACGAGGACCAGCATGGAGAACACGAAGAGGTTCAGGTAGATAAAGAACTTCGAGTAGTCCTTGTCACCCTTCATGTACCCGATCGAATAGAGGTGGATGAGCATGCTCACGCCGGTGATGAACATGCACATGGTGATGGAGAGCTGGTCCAGCTGAATCCCCACCGGCACACTGAGTCCACCTACGTGGAACCAGGTGTAGTAGTCGTGGATGAAGACCCGGCTCGAAGCCGGTTCCTGAAAGAGTCCGGTCAGCGCCAGGCAAGCCACGACGAACGCGGCGGCCACAGCGATGGTGCCGACCCAGCCGGCCGCCGGGTCGCCCATCCGGCGACCGAAGGCCACCAAAATGAGGAAACCGGCCAGCGGAAACAGCGGCATCAGGTATGCGATGTGCATCAAGGACATGGACGCGATCAACCCTTCAACGAATTCAGATCGTCGGCCACGGTCGTCGACCGGCGCCGGAAGATGGCCACCACAATGCCCAGGCCCACCACGACTTCGGCGGCCGCCACGACCAGGACAAAGAAGACCAGTGCCTGTCCGCCAATGTCGTCCAACATGCGAGCAAAGGTGACGAAGGTCAGATTGGCCGCATTCAGCATGAGCTCAATGCACATGAACATGATCAGCACGTTGCGCCGCACCAGAAGGCCTACCGCCCCAATGGCGAAGAGCGCCGCCGCCAATCCCAGGTACCACCCACCGGCCAGGCTCATGAGGGGAGCTCCGACTCGGTGTCGGCATCGGCACTGTCGGCGTCCTGAGGCACCGGGGGGCGGCGAGCCAGTACGACCGCACCGACGACGGCGATTACCAATAGGGCGGCCGTCGCTTCAAAGGCAAACAAATACGTCGTGAACAATTGCTTGCCCAACTGAGCCGGTTCACCTGACGGGGATCCGGCCGATGAGGTGATGGGACCTTCGATCGGTCCGACGACCTGGTGGGCACCGGTAACCCAGTGGGCGCTGACCAACATCAAGATCACGCCGGCCAGCGTGATGGCGATCAACAAGTAGGCCAGTGGACGTTGACCGACCAGCGGTTCGATCTCAATGTCATCGCGACGGTCGACCCCGAGGAACATGATGACGAAGAGAAAGAGGACGACGATGGCACCGGCATAGACGATGATCTGCACCGCGGCCAAGAAATCGGCTTCTTGTTCAATGAAAAGCACGGCCACGCCGAAAAGCGTCATGACCAAAGCCAGAGCGGCGTGCACCGGGTTGCGCGAGGTGACGACGCCCAAGGCGCCGACCAGAATCACGGCCGCACTGGCCGCAAAAACCAACACGTCAGGCAAGGCGGGGCGCGTGGCAGCCAACATGTGCAGGGACAACAGCATCAGGTCTTGCCCTCAGCTTTGGCGGCCTTACGGCTGGCCCGGAGTTCTTTCATCCGAGCCCGGGTCGCTTCCATCTTCTTCTTGTTGCGTTCGGCACCGATCTTCGCCCGCCACACCCGGCCCTGCATGCCCCGGTGGGCCAGTGGGATGTCTTCAGCCAACAGGTGGGGCTCGAGGGTCTGGCGCAATGCTTTGGTGCCCGTGAGTTCATCATTGCGATTGGCTGACTGTCCGCCTTCGGGTGCCCGCGTGCCGTAGCCGAGTTCCCCCGACCACTGCACCTCGCCCTCGTAAGCGGCGCTGCCACTGGGAGAAGTGGCGCGCATCCAGCCCGACGTCATCATGTCGTCGCCTTCGCGCCAGTCTTCCCACGGGAGCTTCTGGGGCATGCCGTCGTCATCGACCACCAGTTCGGCCTTGGTATAGATGGCATCCGAACGGTTGGTGAACGAAAATTCGAACAACTTGGATTCGGTGATGGCTTCGGTGGGACATGCTTCGACGCACATGTCGCAATGAATGCAGCGCAAATAATTGATCTCGTAGACGTACCCGTAACGTTCTCCAGGAGAGACCGGGTGATCGGGCGGGTTGTCCAAACCGCGCACGTAAATGCAGTCGGCCGGGCATACGCCGGCGCACAACTCACATCCGATGCACTTCTCCATGCCGTCCTCGTAGCGATTGAGGACGTGTCGACCATGCTGGCGCGGCTGCTTGGCCTTCTTCTCCTCGGGGTACTGCGTCGTCACTCGAGGCCGAGTCATGTGCTGCATGGTCAATTTGAAGCCACCGAGGAAGCTGAATTGGTCCTTCATGTCGTCACCGAGACCCATTACGCCCCGTCTCCTTTGGATGAGCCCCCATCAGGAACCGGCTTGAGCCGAGGCGCCGGAGTGAGTCGGCTGCCGACGGGAGGCAGCACGGAATCAGCTTCGCTGCGGCCGGACCCCAATTTGTTGGCCCGAGTCAGCAACACCGCGGCGAGGGCGACCACAGCCACCATGATCAGTCCACCCCAGTGCCAGGTGATGACGGCGGCCACCAAGAGCAACCAGGCCAATGTCATTGGGATGAGGCGCTTCCAACCCAAGTCCATCAGTTGGTCGTAGCGCAGTCTCGGCAGGGCGGCCCGGAACCAGACGTAAATGAAACAGAAGGCTGCCGTCTTGATGACGAACCACACGATCGGCATCCACACGTCCGAGGTGGGAATGAAGTGAGGAATGGGACCGTCGGGACCACCAAAGAACAAGGTCACCACTACGGCCGACATGGTGATGGTGTTCATGAACTCGGCCAGGAAGAACAGGCCGAAGCGAATGGAGGAGTACTCGGTGTGGAAACCGCCCACCAACTCTTGCTCGGCCTCGGTCAGGTCGAAGGGCGGGCGGGTGAGTTCGGCGGTGATGGCAATCATGAAGAAGATGAAGGGCAAGAAGCCCAGGCGGATCAGATTCCAATCCCAGAAGCCGTGCGCTTGTGCGTCGACGATGGCCCGAGTGGAAAGGGAGTGGCTGACCAGCACCACCGTCACCACCGTCATGCCCAGGGCGGCTTCGTACGAAATGACTTGGGCGGAAGCCCGGACCGAACCCAACAGCGGGTACTTGGAGCCCGACGACCAACCGGCCAGCATCACGCCGTAGACGGCAATACCCGACATGGCCAACACCACGAGGATGCCCATCGGCGGATCAGCCACCTGGAGTTCAAAGGTGTGACTCCCCACCGTGATCACACCGCCCACCGGGACCACCGAGAAGATCAACACGGCCGGGATCACGGAGAGATAGGGCGCCAGCTTGAAGACGAACGAGTCGGCCCGATCGGGCAAGAGGTCCTCTTTGAAAACCAGCTTGGTGCCGTCGGCCAAGGTCTGCAGCAATCCCCACGGACCGGCCCGGTTCGGCCCGATCCGGCTCTGCATGTCCGAGATCACCTTGCGCTCGAACCAGATCATCAGCGCCGTGGCCACCAGCAACACCACGAAGGCCACCAGTACCTTAATGATGACGATCAGCCAGACTTCCCAGTTCAGTCCTTGGGCAAAGAGCGGATCGAAATAGCTCATACCGATTCCATCCGCACTTCGGTCACCAGGTTGCGTGTGTCGATGAGCGACGCCACCGCATTGGCCACCGAATCGGGACCGACGGGCACGTTGAAGTCCACCGCCACCACGCCCCGCGGCACACCGGCATCGGCTTCGGCCGTCAAAGTGAGGGAACCTCGAGCCGAACGCACCACGACCTGATCCCCCGTCTTGGCACCCAAGCGGTCGAGATCGTACGGGTTTGACCGGGCAGCCAACGTCGGCACCAACGGCGTGAGCGAAGGAGATCCGGTCACCGTGCACCCGGCGTCATACAGACGTCGGGTCGCCACCAGGCGCAGCGCGTAGTTATCGGCCGGTGGGACGTGAATACCGTCACCGCTCGATACTGCAATGCCCGACAAGAGCGCCGGACGTTCGCCCGACGTGGCGACGCGGCCGTCGGCCAGCCCATCGCCACCCGAGGTGCCGACCCGCGGTGGCGCACCTTGGCGTTCCACTGATTCGACGCCGGGCAGCGCCACCGGGTCAATCGGCTCCACGGTGCTCGGACGGCTCGCACCGTCCACCATCGGCACAATGATCCCGTCGTGCGCCGCATCCGAGTGCAAAACAGCCAACGTCAATCCGGCATAAGCCGGCGCGATGAGTTGCAGCTCGTCGGCCAGATCGTTGGCGCTGCTGACGCCCAAGTCCTGGCCCAATGCGACCGCCAACTCGGCGGCGATCATCCAGTCCGGCCAGGCGAATCCCGGGGCAGTCAGCTTCTGACCCAACCGGGTGACTCGGCCTTCGATGTTGGTGGACGTGCCCGGTCGCTCGTGCGCCACGGCACACGGCAATACCACATCGGCGTAGTCGTCCACTGACTCAGAAGGATGCCCAGTCACGGCGACAACGAAATGGCCCGCCGACAATGCTGCTTCGGCCACGGCCCGGTCCGGGAAGTCGTTCAACGGGTCGGCACCCAGCAATACGAGTGCGGTGACGGCCTGGCCGGAGGTTGCTTCGCCGGCCATGGAAGCCAAGATCTCAGCGGTGTCGAGTCCGGTGTGCTCCGGCACGGCTCCCCATGCTGAAGTGAACCACTCTTTCCCAGAACTCAGGCTGACTCGGCCCGGCAACAAACCCGGGGCCAAGCCCATGTCCAGAGCGCCAAAGACGTTGCCGCGCCGCAGCGCCGGCAAAAACTTCGCTTGAGGAAGTGCGTGCGCCAGCACGCGGGCGGCCTCGGCCACTACGTCGCCGGATTCGGCATAGGAAGGTCGACCCAGCACAATGACGACGCCTTCACCTTCGCTGCACTTCGACAAGGTTGCGCGGGCGGCCTTCAACGCGTCGTCGCTCAGTGCGGAACCTTCCGGATGCTTGGCCAGTTCGGTCACCGCGGCAGCGTCGCCACACAACGCTCGGGCCACCACCGGAGCTTCGCCCGGACGGATCGGCAAAGTGGCTGCGGCCAACGCGCTTAACGCCGTCGTCACTGGCGAGAGTTCGATCAGTTCGCTCTGGCCCAGCATGGCCTCGCGCAAACGCAAGAACAGCACCGGCAGTTCTTCGCGCAGGTCGCCGGCCAAGGAAATAACTACTGGCGCGGCACACGCTTCATCGATCGTGGCGCGGGGCAAACCCAGCACCAATTCGGCCGGCAATCCGTCGCCCAACTGGGCATCAACTGAATCCGTGCCGATGACACCCTTGGCCAACTTGGTCCAGGCGTAGGCCGACTCGTTGGTCAGACGGGCGCCGCCGATCATGGCGACTGCGCCAGCACCGCCGGCGTCTCGGGCCGCACTCAAACCGCTCGCCGCTGCCGCCAACGCCTCGCCCCAGCTCGTCGAGACCAGTTCGCCGTCCTTGCGGACTTTGGGCTCGGTGAGCCGACCGTGCTCGAAACGTCCGGTCTCTTGCACTTCGCCGAGGAATTGGCCACGGGACACGCCGAGGCTGACCACCTGGGACGCCGTGGCCGGAGCCACATCCACCGCGGCATCCGCTACCGCTTCGGGTGCGGGCGAAGCGTCTACCTCATCGCCGTTGACTGACTCGAAAGCGAAACGACCTTTGTCGCACAACCACCCGTGATTGACCGGTTCCGAGTCGATACCCAGCATCCGGGTCAAGCGGTTAGAAGAAGATTGGACCGCCACCCGGCAACCCACCGAGCAAGTGGTGCAGGTGGATTCGACCTGGTCCAGGTCCCAAGGTCGGGCGGTGAATCGGTACGGCGTCGCCGTCAACGCGCCCACCGGGCAGATCTGCACCGTGTTGCCGCTGAAGTACGAGGAGAAGGGTTCGGTCGGGAAGGTCGCCACTTCGACTTGCTCACCCCGACCGGCAAAGTCGATTTGGGCCTCGCCGGCCACTTCAGACGCGAACCGGGTACAACGCGCGCATTGGATACACCTCTCGCGATCCAACAGCACCAGATCCGAGATGGCGATCGGCTTCTCGAAATGCCGCTTCTCTTCAACGAAGCGACTCTCCCCCGGCCCATAGGCCAGGGTCTGGTCCTGCAGCGGGCACTCGCCGCCCTTGTCGCAGACGGGGCAGTCGAGCGGGTGGTTGGCCAACAGGAATTCCAGCACCCCGTCTTGGGCCTTTTTCACCTTGTCCGACGTGGTGTCGACCGCCATGCCTTCGGTCACCGCAATGAAGCAGGACGGCTGCAAGGTGGCACCGCGTGGCCCATCGACTTCGACCAGACACATACGGCACATGCCGACGGGCTCCATGCGCGGGTGGTAGCAAAAGCGCGGGATGTACGTACCAGCCCGCTCGGCGGCGGCAATCAACATCTCACCCGGCTTGGCGGCCACGGTGCGTCCATCGAGCGTGAAGGACACCTCGTCTGACTTCTGGTTCTCAGTCAAAGGGACACCCCCCATCCTTGATGTGGAAAAGGAACTCATCGCGGAACATGCGGATGCCCGAAGCGATCGACGAGGGTATGGATGGACCAAGCACGCAGATGGTCGTCTGTTGCGGCGGCCAGGCCACTCCCGGTGAGATGTTGTCGCATAAGTCCATGAGAAGATCGAGATCTTCCTCGCGTCCGGCGCCATTCTCAATTCGGTACATGATCCGCTCCAGCCAGCCCGAGCCTTCGCGGCACGGCGTGCACTGCCCGCACGACTCGCGAGAGAAGAATTTGGTGATGCGCCAGGCCGCTCGCACTGCGCAAGTGGTCGAGTCCATGACCACGACCGAACCCGAACCCAACATGGATCCGGCCGCGCCAACTTCGTCCTGGCCCAAGGGCAGGTCGACCTGATCGGGACCGAACCATGGCGCCGACACGCCGCCCGGAATGAAGGCCTTCAATTCATTGCCGCCGCTAATCCCGCCGCCTAAGACGGGGGCGTAGATCAGGTCGCGGAAGGTGGTCTTGACCATCTCCAACTCATAGGTGCCCGGATTCTTCACGTGACCGGCCAGTGCGAACAGGCGCGTCCCGGTCGAGCGGCCTTCACCCAATGCGGCAAACGCCGCGCCGCCGTTGGTGATGATCCACGGGATGTTGGCCATGGTCTCCACGTTGTTGACCACGGTCGGTTCTCCGTAGAGGCCGTGCACCGCCGGGAAGAACGGTGGCTTAATGCGCGGGAAGCCGCGCTTGCCTTCCAATGACTCAAGCAGCGCCGTCTCTTCGCCACAGATGTAGGCACCGGCACCCGGGTGAATCACCACGTCGAGCGAGAAACCCGAACCAAAAATGTTGGCTCCCACCGCACCGTGGGCGTAGGCATCGTTCAGGGCCGACTGCATGCGCTCCAGTCCGAGGGCGAACTCGCCGCGCAGGTAGATGAAAGCTTGGGTCACCTGCAGGGCGTAGGCCGAGATGAGCACACCTTCGATGATCTGATGGGGATCGCCCTCCACCAGTAAGTGGTCCTTGAAGGTGGCCGGCTCGCTCTCGTCACCGTTGATGGTCAGGTAGACCGGTTCGGCCTTGCGGAGCATCCCCCATTTGCGCCCGGCCTCGAAACCGGCCCCGCCCCGGCCGAGGATATTGGCGGTGTTG
>Ga0182030_10015568_pt1 | contig 14899 bp, 14 predicted proteins | sample 812S3MmetaG_FD_121299 | JGI IMG/M metagenome (GOLD analysis project Ga0182030, IMG submission 121299) | Permafrost microbial communities from Stordalen Mire, Sweden - 812S3M metaG (Illumina Assembly) | ecosystem: Environmental > Terrestrial > Soil > Wetlands > Permafrost | place: Sweden... | reverse complement strand
GGCGGCCTGGCTCACAGCGAGTCCGGGTCAACCACGAGCACGGGAGCGGTCCTGGAGAGCGTTTCTTTGCGGAAGAAGGCGGGGGCGGTGACGTGCATGAAGGCAAAGCCGATCACTCCGGCCGCCGCGGCCAGCGCGGCGATGATGAAGACACCGCCGATCTGCCAGTGCAGGAGTGGCACCGTCCACTTCGTGTAGCTGTTGGACGCGACCCAGTCGCTCTGCAAGCTGTAGAAGCCAGCCGCGTACATGATCAGGCCGCCCAGCCCAGGCAGGATGCCCCGCATCCACAGATTCCAGGCGCTGCTGGTCAGCGTGGCCCGGTAGTACCAGACACAGGAGAACGCAGTCAGCCCATAGTAGAACGCGATGTAGAGGCCAATCGCTGTGACCGCGTCAGCGATCGGGTTGCCGCCGGAGATGTAGTTCAGCGGGATGTACAGGAGGATCGAGATCGCGCCCATCACGAGGGTGGACACCGTCGGGGTCAGGTACCTGGGGTGGATCTTGGCGAAGGACTGGGGCACCGCCCTGTAGGCGGCCATCGACAGCGTCGTGCGTGCGGTCGGCAAGATCGTGGTTTGGGTCGAGGCGGCGGCCGAGCTCAGCACCATGAGGATCAGGAGCCGGGACAAGACCGTGCCGAGACCGGAGCTGCCGAAGATCGCGCCCCCGGTTACCGACAGCACGTCGAACTGGTGCGCCGGGTTCGTCAGCCCGACGCCCTTGCCGCCGATGCCGGCGAACGCCTGCACGGCGACGATCACGATCACGTACGTGACGAGCAGCAGGACCGTCGAGATGATCGCCGCTCGGCCCGGCGTCCGGGACTTGTTCGCGGTCTCCTCATTCACCGACAAGGCGGTGTCCCAGCCCCAGTAGATGAACAGCATCAAGATGATCCCGGACACAAAGGCTGAGACGGGCAGGTGCGACGGAGACAGCCAGCTGAAGCTCGGGTGCAGGGACCCTGTCGGCGGGTGGCTGCCCAGCACCCGGACCAGCGCCGTGACCGACATGACCAGTAGCAAGATGATCTCGATGGACAGCAGCGCCTTCTGGAAGTTGGCTGAGACCTCGATGCCGCGGTAGCAGATGTAGGTCATCGCGACGATCCACAAAATGCCGACCAGCAGAACCCAGCCGCTGGCGGCATTCGCACCGATCGTGCTGTTCGGTCCCTGGAAGAGGAAGAACACGTACTGCCCGGCCACCTGGGCCAGGCTGGCCATGACCAGGACATCGGCCGCCACGACGCCCCAGCCGCCGGCCCAGCCGGTTTTCGGCCCGAACGCTCGGGCCGCCCAGATGAACGTGGTTCCGCAGTCAGGATCGGCCTTGTTCAGCTCGCTGAAGCCAATCGAGCACAGCAGCATCGGCACGAACGCCAACACAGCGACCAGCGGGGACTTCAGCCCGACGGCGGCCACCACGAAGAACAGCGTCGCGGCCAGGCTATAGGCCGGGGCGGTCGAGGCCACGCCCATGACCACGCTGGATACCAGGCCAAGAGCGCCTGTCTTGAGACCCTTGTCCCTGGGCTGCTCCACTGGCCGCAGGCCAGGTTTAAAGATGGCCATGGCCCACCCACCCCTTCATACTGTGATTTCCGCCTGGTCGTGCCCGGGACACGCAAGCGCGGGACGATCTACGCTACTTCGGACCGCTGCAGGACGAACGGCAATCCGGATATTCTGGGCTGCATAGCCATGTACGCGGCAGAACACGACACCCATCATGATCTGCCGCAAACCGCGCGTGCGCTCCTCCAAAGTGCTGCAGCTGCGAGAGCGGTCTATTGTGGCCGGGCGCCGTCCCTGGGCAGCCTCGACTTGGAGGAGACCGGCAACGCGCTCAGGCGGCGCCGCCACCACCGCAGCGGCCCTTGTGCCGGGCTGCTGATTCCCGCCGGCGGCCGGCGTGCCGGCCGCCGGTTACGGGTCCTTTTGGGTAGGTTTCTGCCATGGCGAGGGGGGATTATCGGCTGACCGCCGTCTTGGCCTTCCTGCTGGTCGCGGGCACTACGGCGGCCGGCTGGCACGGTGGCCGTCCAGCAGATAACGCGGCGTCCCGGGCGGTGCGGCCACCCCGCACCGGACCGGCGGCAGCTAGCGAGATGCCATCGTCGCCAACCCCGCGCGCGACGCCGGACGCCGCGGTCGCAGGGCCCCCGGCGCTCAGTCCCAGGGCCCGCAGTTCCTGCCCGGCCGCGGCGTCGGCCTGCGTGGACCTCACCGACCACCTCACCTGGCTGCAGTCCGACGGCCGGATCACCTACGGCCCGGTGCTCATGGAACCCGGGCCGCCCGGCACGCAGCGAGCGACCCCGCGCGGCACCTTCCATGTCCAGTGGAAGGCTGGCCCGAACTACATCAGCACCGAGTACGACGAGCCGATGCCGTACGCCGTATTCTTCGCCCCCGGCGGGATCGCCTTCCACGGCGGCAGCCTCACCACGCCCTCGCATGGCTGCGTCCACCTGGATATTGGCAGCGCCCGCTACTATCACGACCACCTGCCGGTCGGAGCCGAGGTCGTGGCCTTCTGAGCCTTGCCCGCCGAGCCCTGCCCGCGCCGCCGGCCCCGGGATGACTCGTCCGCAATGCTCAGACCGAGCTTCCTGACGGCCGCAGCCCGGCCGGATCTGGGTGAGGAAATGCGCCCTCGGCATCAGCAGGCTCCCAAGAGGCCGCGGGCCGGCCCCACCGGGGAGTCGACCGGGAGAGGGCGATGCCAGGCTCCCGGGCTGCCGTTGTTAGTACCATGACGCTGAGGAGGTTTAGGTCATGACCACCGCGATCATCGGCACTGGAGGGATCGGATCGGTCATCGCCCGCCAGCTCGCCTCGGGCGGGGAGACCCTGCGGCTCTCGAGCGCCGACAATGCGTCGGTACGAACGCTGGCTGCTGAGATCGGCCGAGCTGCCGTCGTCGCCGTCGACAACCGCGACGCGTTGCAGGGCGCCGATGCCGTCGTCCTGGCGCTGAGGTTTGCCGTGCTGAAGGGCGTCATAGACGAGATCGCCGACCCGCTAACCGGCAAGCTCGTGGTCGTTCCGAGCAACCCCCTCGCCGCCGACGCCCAAGGTAACGTCTCACGTCTCCTGCCGAAAGGGCAATCCTCTGGCGAGGTTGTAGCCGGGTGGTTGCCTGCGGGGGCGCGCTTGGCCATGGCGTTTGGAACCCTGTCGGCCGATCTCTTCGAGTCCTCTGGCAACCGGTCACCGGAGCCGGCGGTCCTCTTCTACGCGACCGACGACGACCGTGCTGGCGAGGAAGTCGAGCGGTTGATCCGAGCGGCCGGCTTCGAGCCGGTGAAGGTCGGCGGGATCGAACAGTCGGGTCGACTCGAGGTGGGCGGCGACCTTCACGATCTCGTAGTCGACCCCGCGAAGGCGCGGTCATTGATCGGTGGGGCTTGATCGCTTCGCCGCCCCCGCCGGGGGACCTCTTCGGTCGGGCGGCAGCTTCGGTGCCAGTAAAGGGCCCGCCAGCACCCGCCAGACCAGTGCGAGCAGTGAGGCTCAGGTTCGGGGAGATGTGGAACGAGCGATGGTCAGCTCCCAGTAGGCGAACGAGAACTGTGCCGCCGCCAGGGCCAGGAACACCATCGTCCACCCGTAGGTCTTCCAGTCGTTCCCGCCGAACGAGAGCGTAACGGCGCCAAGGCCGGTCAAGGCAATACCACTGGCGATGCGCACCCTTGCCGAGGCACGGAGGTGGCGGTACTCCCACGGCGAGATTATGCGTTGCACGCCGGATCGCGGGGGAGATGCCCACCATCCGCGCGGACCTTTGGGAGCGGTGTTGTCATTGGTTGCGTACATGCGATGTCTCCTGTGACCTTCGGTGTCCGGCCACCCCGTTCACCTATCAAAATGATATCACTTTGATAGGTGACGTGGCAAGAGCGGTAGCCGCATGGGCAGACTGGGCCCAGGTAGAGCAGACTCAGCGCAAGGACCTGTTCGGCTCAAGATCGACGAGTGCGACAGCGTGATCGTGCTGGCGCCAGAGCGCAGATGCCCCAGCCCGCGTCCCGGCCATGACATCAGCCGGGCTCGTCATCGCCAGGCGGTGACGGGCTGGTTTGGGTGCGGCTGGTGGTGGCTGGGCGCCCGCGGGGCCGCATGGGCCGGGCGCGGTCGGGCAGCCGCGCCGCGTCGGCGAGCGCACGGCGGAGCAGGAATTCGATCTGGGCGTTGGTACTGCGCAGCTCGTCGCTGGCCCACTTGGCCAGGGCGTCGTGGACGGCGGGGTCCAGCCGCAGCAGGACGCTCTTGCGTTCGGTCACCGCGGTTCCGTGCCGGTAGTCACAGGCAGCGCTGTCACTGGTAGAGGGTGCCGGTGTTGACGATCGGCTGGGTGGCCTGCTCGCTGCACAACACCACGAGCAGGTTGGAGACCATCGAGGCCTTGCGCTCCTCATCCAGCTCGACTACGTCCTCATCCTGGAGCCGCTGCAGCGCCAGCTGGACCATGCCGACCGCGCCTTCCACGATCCGCTGCCGGGCGCCGACCACCGCGCTGGCCTGCTGCTGGCGCAGCATGGCCTGAGCGATCTCCGGGGCGTACGACAGCCGGGTCAGCCGCGACTCGATGATGCGCACCCCGGCAGGTGCGACCCGCGCGGCGATCTCGGTGGAGAGCTCACCGGTGATCTCGTCGGCATTGTCGCGCAGCGCCAGTTCATCTTCCCCGCGGCTGGTGTAGGGGTAACTGGAGGCGATGTGCCGGACGGCGGTCTCGGTCTGGATCGTGACGAACTGCGTGTAGTCGTCCACGGAGTAGGTGGCGCGAGCGGTGTCGGCGACCTGCCAGACGACCACGGCAGCGATCTCGATCGGGTTGCCGCCGGCGTCGTTGACCTTGGCCTGCGCCGATTCCTGGTTGCGGATCCGGGTGGAGACCGCGATCCGGCGGGTGAACGGGTTGACCCACTGCAAGCCCTGGTCGCGGATGGTGCCACGGTACCGGCCGAACAACTGAACGACGCGGGCTCGCCCGGGGACCACCGGGGTCAGACCTCCCAGCACGAGGGCGCTGGCCAGAAAGATCAGCGCGCAGACCAGGCCCAGCGCTACAGCAGCGCCGTGACCTTGGCGGCTTGCCACCACAGCCACCGCCACTCCGGCCAGCAGCCCGGCGATGCCCAGCACCAGCATGCGCAGGCCGGGCAGGAACCGGGCCTCGTGCTCGGTTACCTGCTGGTCAGGCGGTTGCGGAATTGCGGCGGCGGCAGTCTGTATAGTCATCTGGCGCTCCTCTGAATGGCGAGCCCTGATATCACATTCTAATCTTGATGATATCGATTTTCCCGGGCAAGACGCCACGCCCGATCCAGCCGGTACCAAGACGGCTCACCCGGCAAGGCATCACCGAGGTCATTGTCTGCGGCATTCGGGCCGAGCAATGCTGCGACACCACGACCAGGACCACGACATCCAAGACGAGCTGGCTAAGCGCTACCCAAGAGCGACGGTCATCCGCGACGTGCTCTACGTCAGGCGGCAGCTAGATCGCCATCCCGACCCGTGGCCACCGTGAACCAGCCCCCGGCTATGCACGCGATCACATGAGGCCAGCGCGCACCCCGCACTTCTCCTGGCTCCATTACCGCCACATCGGCCGGGACGACGCCGCGCGTACAGTCGCGGGATGGCAGCACTGGCTGGATGCGGTGGGCGAGTGGCTACGTGAGGGGCGATCCCCGACTGTATTCATCCATATTCATCCATACGCCCGACAACGTTGGGCGCTTGAGCTGGCACGCCGGTTCCATGACGATGCGCGAGCCCGGGTACCGGGGGTCGAGCCGCTGCCGGAGCCGATCGTTTCCGGGCCACCAACTCTCTTCTGAGTCTGCGCCAGACACGCTGGGTCAGCTCGGGCTTGCCCAGGCCGGGTGATACTCGAGCGTAAAATCTGTTACTCCGGGCGGCGGTCGGCCCAGGGCGGTGCGGCTTCCCCCGCGCCGACGTTGGCGGCTAGCTGCCCGAGCAGGGTACTGAGCGTCGCCAGGTCTGTGTCGCCGAGGCCCGCTCGCAACTTGGCGTCGAAGGCCATCGCGGTTTATGGCGGCAGCGCGGCACGGCCAGATCCGTGTGACGCCTTTCTTCACGGGTTGAGGAACTGGTGCCAGCCGCCCGGCAGGGTGGTCTGGCCTACCTCGATCAGGTACCCGTCGGGGTCACGCAGGTAACAGCGGATCTCGGTCTTGTGCTGTTTCGGTGGCGTGAGGAACTCGGCGCCGCGCGCGCTCCACTCCGCATACACAGCTTGGATGTCCGAGACCCGGATGTTGAGGAAGCTGCTGGCCAGGTCCGGATCGCGCGGTGGCTCGAGTGTGACGGCCGGCTTGTCGTCGGTCGGGCCGCCGCCGACGTTGATGATGATCCAGCTGTTGGCGAGCGCCACGTACGCCGGCTCACCCGCGCGGATGGTCTTGCCGCCGAGTACCTCCGTATAGAAGCGACGGGAGCGCTCCACATCGTCAGAAACGATGAAATGGGCCAGTGCGATCTCATATGCGGGCTGGCTGCCTTCAGGCATCGTGCACCTCCGTAGAAGCGGCAGCTGCAGTCCAGGTCGCCGGGCCGCAGGATGATCCGGCCGCAGGATGATCCGGCCGCTCAGAGCGCCCACGCCACCATTTCAGCATCACGTTGAGTGAGGCGGGACGTCAAGGAGAATGCGCGCCGTCCCTTCGTTCGGTGCGCCTGGCTGAGAGGGCGCCTGATTGGCTACAGTCACCCACAACGGGTAAGTCTGTGCGCGGCCGCGCGCGGGCTGATACGGCTGGCTGACGCTGGCGATTGCCCCGGGAGCACCCTCCAGCGGTACGTCGCGGCTGAGTCGCCGCGTGCTGCCGGTGGAGCGCTACCTCGAGTCAATGCGCCGGATTGGTGTACGAGGAAGTCATGAGCAGACGCGCACTTGTTCTGGGCGGCGGCGGTGTCACCGGCATTGCCTGGGAGACCGGCCTGATCGCCGGGCTGGCCGAACTGGGCATCGACCTGGCCGCAGCTGACGTGATCATCGGGACATCGGCCGGCTCGGTTGTCGGCGCCGACATAGCCGCCGGGCAGGAGCTTGAGGCGCTGTACCAGGCCCAGCTCGCGCCGCCTGCTCCCGAGCCCGCCGCCCGGATGGGCTGGGACGTCATCGGCAGGCTGCTGTGGGTCATGAGCACCAGCCGGGACCCGGTGCGGGCGCGGGCGCGGATCGGCCACTGGGCGCTGGCCGCGCGTACCATGCCCGAGGCCGACCGGCGCAAGGTACTGGAGGCTCGGCTGCCCGTCCGCGACTGGCCCGCCCAGATGCTCAAAGTCACCGCCGTGGACGCGCGGACCGGCGAGCTCGTGGTGTTTGATTCCACTGGTGAGGCTGGCCTGGTGGATGCGGTTGGTGCCAGCTGTGCGGTGCCCGGGGTCTGGCCGCCGGTCACCATCGGGGATCGCCGTTTGGTGGACGGCGGTGTGCGCTCGGTAGCCAACGCCGACCTAGCGGCCGGATACGAGCGGGTGGTTATCGTGGCACCGGTGGCCCAGGGCATCGGCCACATGGCCAGCCCTCGCCGGCAGGCCGCCGCGCTGGCTGCGGCCGGAGCCCGCGTCGTGCTCGTACGGCCGGACCGCGCAGCCGCGCGCGCCATCGGACGCAACGTGCTTGACCTGTCGCGCCGGGCGGCCGCCGCGGCAGCCGGCCGGACCCAGGCCAGAGCGACAGCGCCTGCGGTCCGGGCAGTCTGGCAGGCCGATGGCGGGCCGGCCGCTACCTAGCCGCCAGGACGGCAGCTGAAGCGCTAGGCAGCAACGCCGTTGGCGTCGTAATGCTGGGAAAGGCACTCACGGCAGCCGGGACCGAGACGTCGGCGTCGAACGGAGCGGCCTTCCGGGCGCGGTAGCGGTGGCGCCACCTCTGGCGGGGCGGCGTTACAGCTGGATCGCCCAGGGCACGATCCCAAAGTGGGCGCCCCACAGCTGGATTGGCGGGCACGCTGCCGGGGTTACCGGACAGGTGCTGCATGATGATCGGCGTAAACAGCTGGATCTGGCGAAGGTATCGTGCCTGCAGGCTTCCGCCCACCGGGAGCAGGTCAGGCAGCAAAATCTCCCCCGCCAGCTGCTCCCGGTCAGTTCGCCACCCAGTTCGATCAGCGCCAGCGGGTTTCCGCCAGTCTGGGCAATGATCCGCTCGCTTACTCCGCGGTCAACGCGGCCCGGTACCGCCGACGCGAGCAACTGACCGGCCTCCTCGGGCGGGCGCAGCCCCTCGTCGGGCAATGCCGGAAAACCCGCCATTTCGTTCCGCAAATCACGAGCCGCCGTTCTCGAAATGGCCGATATGATGCCACATGGGCGTTTAGTCCGTTTGGCCCCTGTCCTCGCGGGACAAATTTTGGGTAAACGGGTAGGTAGCGCCCGAACCTTCGTGTAAACAGATAGCACGAGGGCGCAGGACCGGTAGGACGTCGGCAGGATGTGCGGCACCCTACTGCCTGCAGTGACCGGCGAGGGGATCCGCCCATGGACTCGAGCTTTTACACGGTTCCGGTAGCCGTCCAACACGGTTCTGCTGCAACAGTCCGTTCATGTGCGCTGTACAGCCGTGCTGCGCTGTTAGCTGCTCACCATCCTCGGGGCGTACCCGGCTCCCCTATTGGCGAGACCTTGATATGCAGGACGCTCGGGCGGGGATCGGATGCGAAGACTTTCTCGAGGACCTGGAGGCCACACGTTGTTGCCGCATATTGCGCCGGAACGGAAGATCGTCTGAGTGGTTTACCGGCTAGATCGTCTGCATGTGGCTAGGCAGCCAGTAGAAAATTTTCTATTAGCTCAATCTCGCATTATTAATGTCGGGCAAGGCAAGCCGGCAATGCCATTGCTAGCTCTCCTCGGTAATGGATGATTTCCCATGGATGCTCTTAGCGCGGATGACCCGCGGAAGATCGGGGATTATCTCCTGTCTGGCCGCCTTGGGGCTGGCGGGATGGGCGAGGTGTTCTTTGGCCGGTCACCAGGCGGCCGGGCAGTCGCAGTCAAAGTTATTTACCCCATATTTGCTCATAATGCCGAGTTCCGGCGGCGTTTTCGTCTGGAGGTCGAGGCTGGCCGCAAGGTCGGCGGCTTTCACGCCGCGCAGGTGGTTGACGCCGATCCAGACGGTGTTCGGCCGTGGATGGTCACCGCGTATATCGCCGGGCCGTCTCTGTCGCAGGTTCTGGCTCAGCATCATGCACTTCCGGTCCAGAGCGTGAGAGTACTGGGTAATGGCCTGGCCGAAGCGCTGGCAGCTATTCACGCTGCTGGGATCATCCACCGGGACCTGAAACCGTCAAACATATTGCTGGCTGATGATGGTCCTCGCGTTATCGACTTCGGCATCGCGCGCGCCATCGATGCTTCTGGTGTCACGATGCGACCTGGAACACCTGGCTTTATGGCACCCGAGGTGTTGACGAACGGGGTGCTCACCACGGCCTGTGACGTGTTCGCTCTCGGGGTGGTGCTGGCATTTGCTGCCGGGGTCCGCCCGTTTGGTGCCGGGCCGCCCGAGGCGATTGCCTACCGGGTCGTATTTGAAGAACCTGATCTCAAAGATCTGCCCCCTCAGCTCCGGGATCTGGTGACAGCGTGCATGGAAAAGGTGCCCGCCAGAAGGCCCACACCTGCGCAGATCCTCGAACGCTTTGCCGATTACGACTCGGCGGGCCCTTGGCTTCCCTTGCCAGCCCATAAAATGGTCACGACCTATGTGCCAACGCAGGCGCCCACCAAAGTGGCCAGTACTGGCCCGCTGCATCACTCAAAGCTGCTTGCGGAGGCCGAGCAGATTGCCCGCGCGATCGCAGATAAGTACAACCGGGCTATGGCACTAGTTGAGGTCGCAGAGGTGGTGAGCCGTTTCGACCCTGCTCATGCCGCGCGTCTGCTGGATGACGCTCTCCATCCCGCTCATAATTCGCCCGCCCTCCCGGTCCGTGGAACGATACTAGAGTCGCTCGTCGTGTTGTGCCCGGCTGAGCTCGGCAAAGTGATAAGCCGTACCGACCAAATCCTTGCTTCTCAGATACTTGCTGATATCAGGCACGGCAGCCAGGTCATTTCGCAGAATCAGAACGTGGTCAACAGAATTGTCTGGCTCGCCGAGGGTCTCGCCAGCGGTAACCCTGCCTGCGCTGAGTCAATTACTCGCGTCATCACCGACAAACCGAAGCGGCTAGAAGCGCTGGCCAAAGTCGCCATGGTGGTAGCCAGCACCGACCCGATCCGGGCAGAGCAGATGGCCCGCGCCATCACTGCCGTGCCTGAGCAGGCGGACTCCGTCGCCGTAGACCAGGATGGGAAAGCCGGTATCTGGCGTCAGCGCAGGCGCACGCCGGGTTTGCCGGGAACAGTGCCAAAACCGCGTGCGGAGGTTGATGAAGACGCGGCAAGGTATTGGTCAGTCCGGGCACTGTGTGAGATTGCCGTTCAGGTGACTGGTGCCGAATCTATCCACGCTGGCTGGCTGGCTGACCCGCGGCAGTTTGTTCCCACCATCATTGCGGTAGGTGACTCGCCTGGCGGAACGTTCAGGCGAGCCGCCCCGGCCGGAATTGATTCTGGCCGCCTTAAGCAGTTGCTGGCTGAGGCTGAGAGCATGGCTCGCAGCATTCGAGGGGCCGACCTGAGGGCCGAAGCGATGGTCACCGTCAGAACGGCGGCAGCCAGGAATGCTCCTGCGCAGGCTTTGCCGCTGCTCACAGAGGCTGAGCAGTTCGCCCGCACTATCAGTAGGGACTCGGTCCGGTTCGATGCCCTTGAAGAGGTGGCCCTGGCGGCAGCTCGAACCGTCCCGGCACTAGCCGAGCAGGTCACCCGTAGCCTGCGTCATCTTCAGGGCAAAGTGGCTGAAATTGCCTTGGCTATCACGCTAACGGACCCTATTCTCGCCGAGCGGATTGCTGCTGCAATTGTCGACGAGTACTGGCACGAGTTTGTCTTGGCTGTGATAGCGATCCGCACGGACCCGGCCAGCGCCGGATCGTTGCTTATGAAGGCTGAGAAAGCTGCCCGCGGTGAACCTTACTACTTGCGATCGGTCGCCATGGTGACCGATCGAATAGACCCTGCTCATGCGGAACAGATCGCTCGAAGTATGCGGAAACTGGCCATTACCCTCGATCCAGATTGCTGGGAAGTCCTGGCGCTGACAGATCTCGCGAGCTTGTATCAGCGGACTAGCGCGGGGTCTCACGCCTACGAAGGTGCGCTGAAAACATAGGTGGCAACCATGAAGCTGGAACAAGCAGCAGTCAAGGCTAGAGGCCGCATAGAGAATGGTCTCAACGAAGTGATGGAGGCGCTAAAATGTCTCGCTATTGATGTGATACTACTCCGGGCTGAGGGCGCAATCGATCCAGATGCCCTCGACCGGATGGCAGTAAAAGTGGCCGCGGCAATTAACGACGAGGCAGCACAAGGATTTTTTCAGGCGATTGAAGAGCTGGGTGACCTGCTCACTGAACTCACCAATAACGACAGCGCATCTTTGAGCCGGGAACAAGGCAGCGACGCCCCGAAGCTGGTAAAACCTCGTGCTGCCCAGCGGTTCGGGCCCGCCGGCCCGGCCCTGGCTACGAATTCAGCCGGGCAACCACTGGCAACCCGCTCGGACACGTGACAGGTCGCCCTGCGCAGGGAAGACCGCTCATCCTGTTCGGATCGAATTGCATGATGCCGGCCCAGGGCAGTTCGGCTTGCCAGGTCGGGATGAGGCCGCCGTCGATCGCGAAGTCGGCCCCGGTGACGTTCGCGGCGAGGTCACTGGCGACGAAGACCACCAGGTCAGCGACTTCGCCGGGCTTGGTGAAACGGCCGGTCACCATCTGATGGGCGGCCTGGCTGGCCACGTCGTCGGGCTTGGCGCCGGTGGCCGCGCTGACGGTCGCCGCGACTCCGCCCTGGCCGAGCCACAGATCGGTGGACACGGGACCCGGGCTGACGGTGTTGGCCCGGATGCCCTGCGGGCCGGCTTCCTTGGAGAGTGCCTTGCAAAAGTTGGCCAGAGCTGCCTTGGCGGCGCTGTAGTCCATGGCGGTGGGGTCGGGCAGATGCGCGTTCGCGGAGCAGATGGTGATGATGACGCCATGGCCCGCCGCCAGCATGACGGGCAACGCTCTGCGGGTGGCCCGTACGGCGGCCATCAAGTTCAAGGGCGCCGCCCGTCGGTCTGTTCCGTGCACGGGATTGTGCACGAGACACCGCGCAACGAGCCGGACGAAGCGAGACACCCGCGCACGGGACAGGACAGGACCAGGGGCGCGGTGCCGTCTGGCTGGCCGCTTGCGTGAGAAGGTGAGCTGATGGTGACTTCGCAGCGAGCCGGCGGTCTGCTGGCGGTCAATGTGGGGATGCCGCGGGACGTGATTTGGCGCGGCAGGACGGTGCACACGGCGGTGTGGAAGAAGCCGGTCGCCGGGGCGCGGATGGTGCGGCGGCTCAATATCGAGGGTGACGGGCAGGGTGATCTGGCCGGGCACGGTGGCGAGCAGCGGGCGGTGTTCGTCTACCAGATCGAGTCCTACCGGTACTGGCAGGAGCAGCTGGGCCGGGATGATTTCGGGTACGGGCAGTTCGGGGAGAACTTCACCGTGCAGGGACTGGCCGACGATCAGGTGTGCATCGGCGACCGGTACGGGATCGGCGGCGCGGTTTTCGAGGTAACCCAGCCGCGGGTCACCTGCTTCCGGGTGGGTATCCGGATGGATGATCCCCAACTGCCCGCGCTGCTTGTTTCCCATCACCGGCCCGGGTTCTACTTCCGCGTGCTGACCGAGGGCGCGGTGGAGGCCGGGCAGGAGATTGTCAAGCTTGCCTCCGGCCCGGAGGGCATGACGGTCGCGGAGATGGACGCCCTGCTGTACCTGCCCGGGCATCCCCGTCAGCAGGTGCTGCGCGCGCTGCGCATCCCGGCGCTCAGCGGCGGGTGGAAGGCCTCGTTTCAGGAGATGCTCGACCAGCCCGGGGAGGGCGCTGGCAACGCGGGCCTCACCGAAGCGAGCCCGCCGCCGGCGTGGCCCGGGTTCCGGCCGCTGGCCGTGACCGGAATCAGCCGGGAAAGCGAGACCGTGGTTTCGGTGCACCTGGCCGATCCCGGGGGCGGGAGCGTGCCGGCCGCCCTGCCCGGACAGTTCCTGACCTTGCGCCTGCACCCTGACCCCGCCGGGCGGCCGCTACTGCGCAGCTACTCGCTGTCGGGACCCCCGGGGGCCCGCGCCTACCGCATCAGTGTCAAGCGGGAGGAACACGGCGTCGGCAGCCAGTTCCTGCACGCCCGGGTGCGGGCGGGTGACCTGCTGGAGGCAGCCGCGCCGCGCGGCACCTTCACTCTGCGCCCGGGCCAGGCGGCGGTTCTGCTGATCAGCGCGGGTGTCGGCGCGACACCGGTGCTGGCCATGCTGCACGCGCTGGCCGCTGCCCGGTCCAGCCGGGACATCTGGTGGCTGCACGGCGCGCGCCGCCGCGCCGATGAGCCGTTCGCGGCCGAATCCCGCGCCCTGCTGGCCGCGCTGCCCAGCGCGCACCGGAACGTCTGCTACAGCAGCCCGGGCCCTGGTGATATTCAGGGCCGCGACTACGACACGGCGGGACGCCTGTCGGCGTCGGTCCTTGCCGCCCTGGACCTGCCCCGCGACGCCGATGCCTACCTGTGCGGACCCCTCGCGTTCATGGCGGATGTGTCCGCCGCCCTGGCCGCGTACGGCATCCAGGCTGCCCGCATCCGCACCGAGGTCTTCGGCGCCGGGCCCGCGCTGACACCCGGCATCGCACCCGCGGCCGCCCGCCGGCCGCACCCGCCCGCCGGCCAGCCAGGCAGCGGCCCCCTGGTCGCGTTCGCGCGCAGCGACCTGAGCGCGCGCTGGGACCCCGGCTACGCCAGCCTGCTCGAGTTCGCCGAAGCCTGCGACGTACCGGTGCGCTGGTCATGCCGAACCGGAGTGTGCCACACCTGCGAGACAACCGTCCTGTCCGGAACAGTCCGCTACGCCCCCGCCCCGGTCGATGACCCCGCCGACGGCAGCGCACTCATCTGCTGCTCGCAGCCACGCGACGACCTGGTCCTCGACCTGTGACCACCCCGCTGGCCGCAGGCGTGCGGCGAGACCCACTCCTGCCTGTCCCTGCTACCGTCCAAGACACCGGCGCCCAAGTCACCGGACAGATCCGGGACCTGGTTCACGTCCGCAACCGGGCGGCCGGGATTCTAGGTGCGCGCTGATGGGAGTGCAGGTGGCTGACGAGGCGGTCGTAGCCGATCTGGCCCCGACCGGGGTGCTGCGGGCGTCGATCAATCTGGGCAACCCGGTGCTCGCTCAGGGCACCGGGCAGGCGCCCGCGGGAGTGACCATCGACCTGTCACGTGAGATCGCGGCGCGCCTGGGTGCGCCGGTGTCGCTGGCATGTTTCGACGCCGCCCGCAAGTCCTTCGAGGCCCTTCACACCGGTGCCGCGGACATCGGTTTCCTGGCCATCGAGCCCGCCCGCCAGGCCGAGGTGTGGTTCACCGCCCCGTATGTCCTGATCGAAGGCGTCTACGCGGTGCCCGCGGGATCACCGATCACGACGGCTGCTGAGATCGACCGCCCGGGAGTGCGGATCGGGGTCAAGGAGGGTTCGGCCTACGACCTGTACCTGACCCGCACGCTGACCCACGCCGAGGTCGTGCGCGGCGGCGACGCGGTTGATGTGTTCCGCGAGCACCACCTCGACGCGGTGGCGGGCATCCGTCAGCCGCTCGCCCGCCTGGTCGCCGACGACCCGGCGTTGCGGTTGGCCGAACCGCGCTTCATGCAGATCCGCCAGGCCGCCGCCACCACCCTGGATCGGTCACCGGCGGCCAAGGCGTTTCT
>Ga0182030_10015566_pt1 | contig 14900 bp, 13 predicted proteins | sample 812S3MmetaG_FD_121299 | JGI IMG/M metagenome (GOLD analysis project Ga0182030, IMG submission 121299) | Permafrost microbial communities from Stordalen Mire, Sweden - 812S3M metaG (Illumina Assembly) | ecosystem: Environmental > Terrestrial > Soil > Wetlands > Permafrost | place: Sweden... | reverse complement strand
GGGTGGTGCGGGCGGGTAAGCGTGGAGATCTCTTCGAGTGTGGTCACAGACGCAGTCCTTGCCTCGTCAACTGATCGATCTTCAGCCTAGTGCCGGAACACCAGCGTTTGCAGCGCGGGATTTAGGGTATCCACGGCCGGCGGACCTGAAAATACGCGCTGGCGGCGTCAACTTTGGAACGGGAGCCGTCATCCCGGGAAAATCTAGATGAACAGACCCTGCGGGCGGGCTGAGGCGGGCACCCGGTCTACCATCTTGTGTAGTAGATGCTGCGCCCTGCTGCGACCCCGAGGAGTTATTGCGTGAGCGTTCGCGGGCGCGTCGCGCCGAGCCGGGTAACCGGTACGGTGCTGGCATACCTGGCGTTGACCAAGCCGCGAGTCATCGAGCTGCTGTTGGTCACCGCTATACCTGCGATGCTGCTGGCCCACCGTGGCGCGGTGAATCCGTTGCTGATCCTCAATACGTTGATCGGCGGGATGATGGCCGCCGGCGGGGCCAACACCCTCAACTGCGTGGCCGACGCCGACATCGACAAACTGATGAAGCGGACCGCACGCCGGCCCCTGGCGCGGGCCGCGGTGCCGGTGCGCAATGCGTTGGTGTTTGGGCTGGTGCTCAGTGTGGGCTCGTTCTTCTGGCTGTGGTGGACGACGAACCTGTTGTCCGGCCTGCTGGCCATCGCCACCATCGCGTTCTACGTGTTCGTCTACACGTTGTTGCTCAAACGCCGCACGTCACAGAACGTGGTGTGGGGAGGCGCGGCAGGCTGCATGCCGGTGATGATCGGCTGGTCAGCGGTCACCGGCACCATCGGCTGGCCGGCCCTGGCGATGTTCGCGATCATCTTCTTCTGGACGCCGCCGCACACCTGGGCCCTGGCGATGCGGTACAAGGACGACTACAAAGCGGCGGGCGTCCCGATGCTGCCGGCCGTGGCGACCGAACGACAGGTCACCAAGCAGATCCTGATCTACACCTGGCTCACCGTGCTGGCGACGCTGGTGCTGGCGCTGGCGGCGGGCTGGCTGTACGCGGCTGTGGCGGTGCTGGCCGGGGTGTGGTTCTTGGCGATGGCCCATCAGCTGTACGCCGGGGTCCGCGCCGGCGAGACGGTCAAGCCCCTGCGTCTGTTCCTGCAGTCGAACAACTACCTCGCGGTGGTGTTCTGTGCGTTGGCGGTCGACTCGGTGATCTCTTTGCCGACGCTGTTCTGACGCCAGCTAAATCGCATCCGCAGCATGCGTCTCTCGGGGCGCCGGCACGATGTTTGCCCACCTCACCGCGACAACCTCGGTGGCGGTCGACAGCGCGGCGCGGCTGTCGCTGGAAGCCGGGCAATGATCGTGCCGCCTTCCCGAGAAGCTCGTGTGGCAGATGCGGCAAGCGTTAGGGCAGCAACACGATCGAGCCGGCGGTCTTGCGGCCCTGCAGGTCTTGGTGGGCGCGGGCAGCTTCGGCCAGCGGGTAACGATGGCCGACTTCGATGGTGACGGCGCCCTCGCCGATCGCGTCGAACAGCTCAGCGGCCCGCCAGCTGAACTCCGCGCCGGTGCGGATGAAGTGGGCCAGCGACGGCCGGGTCAAATACACCGAGCCGGCCGCGTTGAGGCGCTGTGGATCGACAGGCGGAACGGGTCCGCTGGCGGCGCCGAACAGCGCCAGTGTCCCGCGGACGGCCAGACTGGCCAGGCTGGCGTCGAACGTGGTCGCGCCGACGCCGTCGTATACCGCCGCCACTCCAGCGCCCACGGTGAGCTCGCGAATCTGCTGGCCGAACCCGGCGGAATCCTCGGGGTAGGGGAGCACTTCGTCGGCTCCCGCCTTCCTGGACAGCCGCTCCTTCTCCGGCGTCGAGACGGTGCTGATCACTCGGACGCCGAGGTGATGGGCCCACTGCGTCAAGATCTGGCCGACCCCGCCGGCGCCGGCATGCACCAGCACGTCGTCGCCGCTTTGCACCGGGTACACCGACTTCAGCAGGTATTGCGCGGTCAGGCCCTTCAGCAGTACCGAGGCAGCCACGTCAGAGCTCACTCCATCTGGCACCTTGACAGTCAAAGATGCTGGTGCAGTGGCAAATTCGGCGTAGCCACCGGATGCCGTGGCGGTGACCACGCGGTCGCCGATGCCGATCCCGCCGCTCTCGGCCCCCTCGCCGAGGCCGACGACGGTGCCGCACACCTCGGAGCCGACGATGAACGGCAATTCGCGCGGATACTGCCCCGAGCGGAAATAGGTGTCGATGAAGTTGACCCCGATCGCTTCGGCCTTGATCAGCAGCGCGCCATGGCCGGGCGTGGGTTGCGGCGCTTCGACGTAGCGCAGAACTTCGGGACCGCCGGTTTCGGTGATTTCGATTGCGTGCATATCGATATCATGCCGGTGCATGAAGCTTGCGCGGCCCGACGTCTTTCATCCCCGCATCGTCTTGGCGGGTTGTCCGCAGCAAGTAACCGGTGACGGCGACGACGCCGCCCTGGTTGACGCGCTGCGGCAGCGCGGTCTACACGCTCGTTGGATGTCGTGGGACGATCCCGAAGTCGGTGGCGCTGATCTGGTGATTCTGCGTGCCACCCACGATTACCCGAGTCGCCTCGACGAGTTCCTGTCTTGGACCACCGGGGTGCAGAATCTGCTGAACCCGCCGGCGGTGGTGTCCTGGAACGTCGACCGGCGCTACTTGGCGGACCTGGCGCACCGCGGGGTGCCGACGGTTCCCGGCGAGGTGTACGCGGCGGGCGAGCGGATCAAGTTGCCACACACCCGCAGCGTGTTCGTCAGCCCGACCGTTGGCACCGGCACTCGGTGTTTCAGCGACCGGTCCGCCGCCGCCGCGCACGTCGCGGAATTGCACGATGCCGGCCACCGCGTGTTGGTGCAGCCCGGTGGTGTGGATCCACAAACCGTGCTGGTCTTTCTCGGGGGAGCGCCGTCGCATGCGTTCACCACGCAAGACGGTGTATCGCATCAAGCGGAGCCCGACTTCGAAATCTGGGATGTCGGTGCCGCCGCGCTGGCGGTCGCCGCCAACCCGGCTGAATTGCTCTATGCGCGGGTCCACCTGATCGGTAGCCGGGTGCTGGAACTGCAGTTGGTGGACCCGTCGCTGGGATGGCGGCGGTTGGACGCCGGCACCCGCGACCTTGCTCAGCGCCAGTTCGCGGTTTGCGTGGAGTCAGCTTTGGACCGGCTGGGGCTCGGCCCGCTCTCGCATCGAGGCCCATAGCGCCGCGGTGGCCGCCGTGCAGGCCGCAGCGCCCGCCACGTGGACGGCGACCAGCGCGGCGGGCACGCCGGTGAAGTACTGCGTGGTGCCCACGGCCGCCTGGGCGCATACCAGCGCGAACAACACGCCCAGCCGCACCATCACCGCCCGGGGGGCTCCGACCGCCAGCAGCCCGCAGCCCAGGCCGACCAGCAGGGCGAGGTATGCGACGAGCATCGAGGAATGCATGTGCACCAGGGTGGTGATCTCGATTTCCAGACGCGGCACCGTCCGGCTCGGGCTCCGGTCGCCCGCGTGCGGACCGGCCGCGGTCACCAGCGTGCCCGTCACCAGAATCGCAGCCAGGTTCAGCCCGGTCAGCGCCGTCAGCGCGCGCAGCGGCCGGGCCACCCGCTCCCGTACGACTCCCTCGTCGGGTTCGCCCACCTTGACGTAGAGCAGCACCGACAGCCACACCATCGTCATCGAGGTCAGCAGGTGGATGGCCACGGTCCACCACAGCAGCCCGGTGCGCACGGTGACGCCGCCGATTACCGCCTGCACGACCGTCGACACCGGCATCAGCCAGGCATAGACCAGGACCTCGATGCGCCGGTGCGCACGGCTGACGACCAGTACCGCCAGCGCCGCCGCGATCACCACCGCGAACGTGATCATCCGGTTGCCGAATTCGACCGCCTGATGGATGCGCGGCACCTCGGCGACGGCCACCGGGGTGAAGCTGCCCGGAAAACACTGTGGCCAGGTGGGGCACCCCAGACCCGACGCGGTGACGCGGACGATCGCGCCGGTGACGGCGATACCGCCCTGGGTGAGGATCACGATCGCGGCGATCACCCGCTGGACACGCAGGCTGACGGGCATCGCCCGATCGTAGGGGCGTGCACTGAGACATAAACCACGCACACCCGCGTCGGGGCGTGTCTTGTGCGTGAGTTATACGTCGCGAGCCGGAGGGCCGGCTGAGTTCAGGTGAAGCGGAACCAGCGTCGCGCGGCGAGCGCGGCCACCCCGCCCCACGCAACTAGGACGAGAACCCCGAGCCAATCCATGGATAGGGTCATCGCCTGCGACAGCGCTTCGCTCAATGCGCCCGACGGGGTGAGCCGTGACAACCATCTGACCGAAGGCGGGACCATGCTGGTTTCGATGGTCAGCGCGCCCAGCCCGGCGAAGACGAACCACAGCAGGTTCGCAACCGCGAGGACGATCTCCGCCCGCAGCGTGCCGCCGAGCAGTAGGCCGAGCGCCGCGAAGGCCGCGGTGTCCAGCGCGATGATCACCGCGCCCAGTGCAAGGGCAGCCGGGGCAGGGCGCCATCCGAGCGCAAAGCCGATGGCGCCCAGGATGATTGCCTGCAGGAAAACGACGGCGACGACGGCCAGTGACTTGCCGGCGATGATTCCCCAGACCGGCAGCGGGGTCGCGCCGAGCCGTTTGAGTGCCCCGTACCGGCGATCGAACGCGACCGCGATCGCCTGGCCGGTGAACGCGGTCGAGATCACCGCCAGCGCCATGATCACCGGGACGAATGTCGCGGCGCGGTGATGGCTGAACGAGCCGAGCGGCAGCAGCGTCATCCCGACCAGCAGCGTGATCGGGATGAACATGGTCAATAGCAGCTGCTCGCCGTTGCGCAACAACAGCTTCAGCTCCAGGCCGAACTGTGCGGCGAGCATCCGCGGCACCGCGTTTGGCCGCGGGTCGGGAGTGAAGGTTCCCGCGGGGAACAGCGGTTCATTCGTCTGCGTCACGGCCGGACCTGCCTTCCGGTCAGATCCAAGAACACGTCCTCGAGGCTGCGCTGCTCGACCCGCATGTCGGTGGCCAGCACGTCGATCTGGGCGCACCACGCCGTCACCGTCGCCAGCACCTGCGGGCCAACCGCACCCTCCACCAGATAATCGCCCGGTGTCATCTCGGTGGCGCTGTAACCCTCTGGCAGCGCGGCGGCAAGCAGCGAAAGGTCAAGCCGCGGTGGCGCGCTGAAGCGCAGCTGGCCTTTGGCGCCGGCGCGCATCAGTTCTGCCGGCGTGCCCTCGGCCACCGTCACGCCGTGGTCGATGATGACCAGCCGATCGGCGATTTCTTCTGCCTCCTTGAGTTGGTGTGTGGTCAGCACCACGGTGACGCCGTCGCGGCGCAGCGCGTCGATCAGTTCCCACACCAGCAGCCGCGCGTGCGCGTCCATACCGGCGGTGGGCTCGTCGAGGAACACCAGTTCGGGCCGGCCGACGAGGGCACACGCCAACGAGAGCCGCTGCTGTTGCCCGCCGGAGAGCCGCCGATACGTGGTGCGGGCAGCGTCGGTAAGCCCCAGCGTTTCCAGCAGCCATTGCGGGTCTAGTGGGTCGGCGGCATAAGCGGCGACGAGGTTGAGCATTTCGCCGGCACGGGCCGCCGGGTAGCCGCCCCCACCCTGCAACATCACCCCGATGCGTGCCCGCAAGCGCGCGTTGTCGGTGATCGGGTCCAGCCCCAGCACCTCGATGGTGCCGGCGTCCTGGCGGACGAAGCCCTCGCACATCTCGACGGTCGTCGTCTTGCCGGCGCCGTTGGGTCCCAGCAGGGCAAGGACCTCCGCGGCATGCACATCCAGATCGAGGTTCGAAACGGCCGTCAACGAGCCGTACTGCTTGCGGACCCCACGCAGCCGCACAACTATGTCTGGGGAGCTCACGTGGAATCAGCGTAGGCGTCCGGCGCTGCCGTTGGCCGCGGGGTCTCGGGGGCCGGCACTACGTCGACGACCCGGCCGTTGGTGGGCCGGCTCTTGATCTGGGGCGGCCGCCATGGCAACCGCCTGTACGTCAGCATGACGATCAACGCCACGATGATGGAGCTGGCCACGGTGGCATCCACGATCTGGAAAAAGGCGAAGCGGTCGCCGTTGGCCGTCGGGCCGAAGATGCCGACCACCAGGGTGATGACGATTACCGCCTCCCGGAAGCCCGTGCGGGTTGCCCAGGCGGCCAACGGGATGATGGCCCACAGCAGATACCACGGCTGCACGACGGGAAATAGCAGCACCGTGATGCCCAGCGCGACGCCGAGGCCGCCGATCGGGTGCAACCGGCCGCGGAAAACGGCCAGCAACAGCCAGGTCACCATCACCATGATGATCAGCACACCGATGGCACGGGTCAACGCCAGCACCGCGGTGGTGTGATCGCCCAGCCCCAGCAGAATCCCCACCTGCCCCGTGCCCAGAGCCAGTAGCGTCGGTGGGGACATCCAGCTGCGCACCACGTTGGCGGTGCCCAGCGTGTAGATCCAGCCGAATCCGAGCCCACTGGCCCAGCCGACAATGGCCATCACCGTCAAGGACAACGCCGCCATCCCGCCGCCGGCCAGCAGCAGTGCTCGCAGAGTCCCTCCGCAGCGGTAGGCCAAGGCCGCCGTGACGAATCCCAGCGCCAGCAACGAGGGCAGCTTCACCTGCGACGAGAGCACGATCAGGATGGATCCGGCCAGCAGCATGCCCAGCGGTTCCCAGTCTGGGCCGGGCCGCCATGAGATGGGCCTCAGCCGCGCCGAATCGATGCCGCGCAGCGCGAATTCGGCGCCGGCCAGCATCAACCCGAGCATCAGCGCCTCGTTGTGGATGCCGGCGACCAAATGCATGATCAGCAGCGGATTTGCCGCGCCCAGCCACAGCGCGCTGACCTCGGCGACACCGCAGCGCCGGGCGAGCCGCGGGGTGGCCCACACAATCAGCATGACCCCGGCCAGAACCACCAACCGGTGGCAGAGCACGGCGGCGACGATGTTCTGCCTGGTCAGCTCGGAGATGCCGCGCCCGATCCACAAGAACAACGGGCCGTAGGGGGCCGGCGTCTCGCGCCACAGGCTGGGGACCGACAGGGTGAACACATGGCCAAGACCCAGCCCCGACGCCGGACCCACCCGATAGGGGTCGAGCCCGTTCTGGGATATCTGGCTCTGGGCCAGGTAGGAGTAGACGTCCTTGCTGTACATCGGGGGTGCGATCAGCAGTGGCAGGATCCACAACAGCAGGGTGCGATCCAGGTCGCCGCGTGACATTCGCCGCTTACCAATCGCGAATCGGCCCAGCATCAACCAGGCCAGCGCCATCATCACCGCCCCGGTGGTGGTCATCGTCAACGACACCGTCTGGATGCGCGACGGCAGATTGAGCAGCCGGACCCCGAATGTGGGGTCCTGGACGACGGGCCTCGCTCCGGCGCCCAGCGCGCCGATCGCCATCATGACGGTGCCGGTGGCACCGAACAGGCGGGTGTGCGCGAGCGAGGTGAGCTCGGCAGCGTCGAGCGGTATGCCCACCGCCTGCTCGTCGCCGTGCAAGCTGGCGATCGACGAGCTCAGCGTGTGGTGGCGGGCTGCCATCAGAGCAGCGTAGCCGCATGTCAGGAACGGCTGCGCCCGATCATCGCGGTGTGACCAGCGCAACCCCTCATTCAGGGCACCCTTCCTAGACCGATCGCTGGAATTGCGTCACACTGGTGTTGTGGAAATGCGTTCGGATTTGGCCGCGCCGCCTGCGGTCGACGCGGCGGCGCCTGCCGTGGTGCCGGATGGCCACACTCGCCGCGCCATCGTGCGCTTGCTGCTGGAGTCCGGATCGATCACCGCCGGTGAAATCGGTGACCAGCTGGGCCTGTCGGCCGCCGGTGTGCGGCGTCATCTGGACGCGCTGATCGAGGCGGGCGACGCCGAGTCGGCGGCCGCGGCGGCGTGGCAGCAGGTTGGCCGCGGGCGGCCGGCGAAGCGTTACCGGCTGACCCCGGCCGGCCGAGCCAAGCTCGACCATTCCTACGACGACTTGGCGGCGGCGGCCATGCGGCAGCTGCGGGAGATCGGCGGGCAGGACGCGATTCGCACGTTCGCCCGGCGCCGCATCGACTCCATCCTGACCGGTGTTGCGGCAGCCGACGGCACCGACGAAGCAGCCATCGAGGCGGCCGCCGATCGGATCGCCGGCGCGTTGACCAAAGCCGGCTACGTCGCCACTACCACGCGGGTGGGGGGCCCTATTCACGGCGTGCAGATCTGCCAGCATCACTGCCCGGTGTCCCATGTCGCCGAGGAGTTTCCGGAGTTGTGTGAAACCGAGCGCGAGGCCATGGCCGAGGTGCTCGGGACCCACGTGCAGCGATTGGCGACCATCGTCAACGGCGACTGCGCCTGCACTACCCATGTTCCCCTAACGCCGGCGCCCAGCCCGCGCCACGAGACCACGAGCACCGAAGGAGCGTCCCTATGACTCTCACGCCAGAGAAGTCCGGCACGGCTACCGAGCCGTTGACCCAGGAGGAAGCGATTGCTTCCCTGGGTACATACGGCTACGGCTGGTCGGACTCCGACGTCGCGGGCGCCAGCGCCCAGCGCGGGCTGTCGGAGGCGGTTGTCCGCGATATCTCGGCGAAGAAGAGTGAGCCGGAGTGGATGCTCAACATCCGGCTCAAGGCGCTGCGGACATTCGAGAAGAAGCCGATGCCGAACTGGGGTGCCGGCCTGGAGGGCATCCACTTCGACAACATCAAGTATTTCGTGCGCTCCAGCGAGAAGCAGGCCGCGACCTGGGACGATCTGCCCGCGGACATCAAGAACACCTACGACAAGCTGGGCATCCCGGAGGCTGAGAAGCAGCGGCTGGTGTCGGGCGTAGCGGCTCAGTACGAGTGCGTGGCCGGTGACACCTTGGTGTGGACCGCCAACCGTGGGCAGATCCCGATCAAGGAAATCGAATTCGGCGACCGGGTGTTCGCCTACGACGAGGACGCCGAGCGATTCGTTGTCGCGCCGGTAAAGGCATCCGCGCAGACCGACACTCGGCTCACTTACGCCGTCAAGACGACGCGACGCAGCATCCGCGCGACCGACAACCACCCGATGCTTGTTCTGCGTGACGAGCGCAAGGAAGGCCGCCAACGCGCTCGCTATGCGCGACGGTGGGTAACAGTGGGGGAGATCAAGCCGGGCGACTTCATCGCGGTGCCGCGGACCGTTCCCGATTTCGGTGTTGCGGCTGAACTTCCGGGCATCGCCGGGTTTACCGCTCCTGCGGTGAGCTCTGTCGACCTGATGTGGCTGCTGGGCCTTTACATAGGCGATGGCAATCTGCATCTCTCGACGAGGACTTACCGTGTCCAGTTCGCCATTCCGGCAACGGATGTCGAGCTGCGCGAAGAGTTGATCCGTGTCGTCAAGGATCTGTTCGGGCTGCGTTGCATCGAAGCTGACGAATACCGCGTCGTGGTCAACTCGAAGGCGCTGACCGAGTGGATGGTCGCGCTGGGCTTCACCGGACTCTCGCTGACCAAGCGCGTGCCCGACTGGGTATACGGGCTTCCTTGCGATCAACGGATGGCCTTCCTCGGCGGCTGGGTCGACGCCGACGGGTATGTGCAACCAGACAGCAGCGGTTCGGTCATGCTGACCTGCGCCAACGAACCGTTGATTAATCAGGCCCGCGAACTGGCCGAACTGTCCGGTCTCCGCGCGGGTGGGCCGTGGGCGTTCACCCAGCCCTACCGGCACGCCCCGGAACGCATCCAAACCGCTTGGCGGCTAGGCATTTCCGGTGACTTCGAGCGCCTTGGATGTCGCAACCGCAAGCGGACCGACCGCTTCGGCCGCCGGCAATACATGCATTCGTCAAGCAGCTCGCACGGGACGACGATCCGTGCGCACACCAACGAATGGCTCGGTTTTGAGCGGGTGAAGTCGATCGAGCCTTTTGCCGTGGAACCGGTGTATGACATTGAGGTCGACGGGCCGCACAACTTCGTCGCCGAGGGCCTGGTGGTGCACAACTCGGAGGTCGTCTACCACTCCATCCGTGAAGATCTGGAGAAGCTCGGCGTCATCTTCCTCGACACCGACACGGCGCTGCGTGAGCACCCGGATATCTTCAAGCAGTACTTCGGCACGGTTATCCCGGCTGGGGACAACAAGTTCTCTGCGCTGAACACTGCGGTGTGGAGTGGTGGATCGTTCATCTACATCCCGCCGGGCGTGCATGTCGACATCCCGCTGCAGGCCTACTTCCGCATCAACACCGAGAACATGGGCCAGTTCGAGCGGACGCTGATCATCGTCGACGAGAACGCTTACGTTCACTACGTAGAGGGCTGCACTGCTCCCATTTACAAGTCCGATTCACTGCATTCCGCGGTGGTCGAGATCATCGTAAAGCCCGGTGGCCGTTGCCGTTACACGACGATCCAGAACTGGTCGAACAACGTCTACAACCTGGTCACCAAGCGGGCCCGTGCCGAGGCCGGTGCCACCATGGAGTGGATCGACGGCAACATCGGTTCGAAGGTCACCATGAAGTACCCGGCGGTCTGGATGACCGGCGAGCACGCCAAGGGTGAGGTGCTCTCGGTGGCGTTCGCCGGCGAGGACCAGCACCAGGACACCGGCGCCAAGATGCTGCACCTGGCGCCGAATACGTCGAGCAACATCGTGTCCAAGTCGGTGGCTCGCGGCGGCGGCCGCACGTCCTACCGCGGCCTGGTCCAGGTGAACAAGGGTGCGCACGGGTCACGCTCCAGCGTGAAATGTGATGCGCTGCTGGTCGATACGATCAGCCGCAGCGACACTTACCCGTACGTCGATATCCGCGAGGACGACGTCACGATGGGCCACGAGGCCACCGTGTCGAAGGTCAGCGCGGACCAGTTGTTCTACCTGATGAGCCGCGGGATGACCGAGGATGAGGCCATGGCGATGGTGGTGCGTGGCTTCGTCGAGCCGATCGCCAAGGAACTGCCCATGGAGTACGCGCTGGAACTGAACCGGCTGATCGAGCTACAGATGGAGGGCTCGGTCGGATGACGGTCGCCCCCTACGACGCCGCTGTCAACAAGGGAGAGTTGTTCGCTTCCTTTGACGTCGACGCCTTCGAGGTTCCGCATGGCCGCGACGAGATCTGGCGGTTCACCCCGCTGCGGCGGTTGCGCGGCCTGCACGACGGCTCGGCGCGTACCACCGGCAATGCCGAGATCACCGTTAGCGAACAGCCCGGCGTACGGGTGGAGATCGTGCGCCGCGGCGACGAGCGGCTGGGTCAAGGTGGTGTTCCGGCCGACCGGGTTGCAGCGCAGGCATTTTCGTCGTTCAACTCCGCGACGCTGGTCACCGTTGGGCGAGACATCCAGACGGCTGAGCCGATCAACATCACCGTGACCGGGCCCGGCGAAGGCGCGGTCGCCTATGGGCATCTGCAGATCAGGGTCGAAGAGCTCGGCGAGGCGGTCGTCATCATCGACCACCGGGGGAGCGGAACCTATGCCGACAACGTTGAGTTCGTCGTCGGCGACGCCGCTCGGCTGACCGTGGTGTGGATCGCCGATTGGGCCGACGACACGGTTCACGTCAGCGCACACCACGCGCGGCTGGGCAAGGACGCGGTGCTGCGACACGTCGCCGTCACGCTGGGCGGCGAGATAGTGCGGACGTCGGCCACCGTCCGGTTCTCTGGCCCCGGCGGGGACGCCGAGCTGCTGGGCCTGTATTTCGCCGACGACGGCCAGCACCTCGAATCGCGGTTGCTGGTCGACCACGCTCAGCCCAACTGCAGATCGAACGTGCTGTACAAGGGTGCGCTGCAGGGAGATCCGACCTCGTCGTTGCCCGACGCCCACACCGTGTGGGTGGGTGACGTCTTGATCCGCGCCGAGGCCACCGGCACCGACACCTTCGAGGTGAACCGTAATCTGGTGCTCACCGACGGTGCGCGTGCCGACTCGGTGCCCAACCTGGAGATCGAGACCGGGGAGATCGTCGGCGCCGGACACGCCAGCGCCACCGGACGTTTCGACGACGAGCAACTGTTTTACCTGCGTTCTCGCGGCATACCCGAGGAGCAGGCCCGCCGACTGGTGGTGCGTGGCTTCTTTGGCGAGATCATCTCCAAGATCGCGGTGCCCGACATACGGGACCGCCTGACCGCGGCAATCGAACACGAACTGGAAATCACGGAATCGAGAACAACAGCCTCATGACGACTTTGGAAATCAAGGACCTACACGTCAGCGTGGAGACTCCGAACGCGACGGACGGGGAGCGCGAGATCCCGATCCTCAACGGCGTTGACCTGACCGTGAAGTCCGGCGAGACGCATGCGCTCATGGGCCCCAACGGCTCCGGCAAGTCGACGCTGTCCTACGCCATCGCGGGTCACCCGAAATACCGGGTCACATCGGGATCGATCACGCTGGACGGCGCGGACGTGCTGGCGATGAGCATCGACGAGCGCGCGCGCGCCGGCGTGTTTCTGGCCATGCAGTATCCGGTCGAGGTGCCCGGGGTCTCGGTGTCGAACTTCCTGCGCTCAGCGGCCACGGCCATCCGCGGCGAGGCGCCCAAGCTGCGGCTCTGGGTGAAAGAGTTCAAGGCCGCGATGGCGGCACTCGAGATCGACCCGGCCTTCGCGGAGCGCAACGTCAACGAGGGCTTCTCCGGCGGCGAAAAGAAGCGCCACGAGATCCTGCAGCTGGAATTGCTCAGGCCCAAGATCGCGATCCTCGACGAGACCGACTCCGGCTTGGACGTCGACGCCCTGCGAATCGTGAGCGAGGGCGTGAATCGTTACGCCGCGTCCGAGCACGGCGGCGTTTTGTTGATCACGCACTACACCCGCATCCTGCGCTACATCCACCCCGAATACGTGCACGTGTTCGTGGGTGGCCGCATCGCCGAATCCGGCGGGCCGGAGCTGGCTGACGAACTCGAGCAGAACGGCTACGAGCGCTTCGCACAAGCGGCGACCGCAGGGGCCTGATAATGACGATCTCGCTGGGTCGGCCACCGGTCTTGGACACGGCGGCGATCCGCGCCGATTTCCCCATTCTTACGCGTGTCATGCGCGGTGGGAATCAGTTGGCGTACTTGGATTCCGGGGCGACGTCGCAGCGCCCGGTGCAGGTACTCGACGCCGAGCGCGAATTCCTGGTCACTTCCAACGGCGGGGTGCATCGCGGTGCGCACCAGTTGATGGAGGAGGCCACCGACGCCTACGAGCAGGGTCGCGCCGACATCGCGGCGTTCGTCGGCGCCGACGCCGACGAGCTGGTGTTCACCAAGAACGCCACCGAGTCGCTCAATCTGACGTCATATGTGCTGGGCGACAATCGGTTCGACCGGGCCGTGGGACCCGGCGACGTCATCGTCACCACCGAGCTCGAGCACCACGCCAACCTGGTTCCGTGGCAGGAGCTGGCCCGCCGCACCGGCGCCACGTTGCGCTGGTACGGCGTCACTGACGACGGGCGCATCGACCTGGACTCGCAGCAACTCGACGACCGCGTCAAAGTCGTCACCTTCAGCCACCATTCCAATGTGACCGGCGCGCTGGCGCCGGTGAGCGAGCTGGTTGCCCGAGCCAAGGCCGTGGGCGCGCTGACCGTCCTGGACGCCTGCCAGTCGGTGCCGCACCAGCCCGTCGACTTCCACGCGCTCGACGTCGACTTCGCCGCGTTTTCCGGGCATAAGATGTTGGGCCCGACCGGGATCGGTGTGTTGTACGGGCGGCGGGAGCTGTTGTCGGCGGCTCCGCCGTTTCTTACCGGTGGTTCGATGATCGAGAACGTGACCATGGAAGCCTCCACGTACGCGCCGGCGCCGCAGCGGTTCGAAGCCGGTACTCCGATGACCTCCCAGGTGATTGGGCTTGGCGCGGCGGCGCGTTATCTGGGCGCCATTGGCATGGACGCGGCCGAGGCCCACGAACGCGAGCTTGTTGCCGCGGCCCTGCGGGGTTTGTCCGGCATTGACGGCGTGCGCATCATCGGGCCGACATCGATGGAAAACCGCGGCTCGCCAGTGTCTTTCGTTGTCGACGGCGTGCACGCGCACGACGTGGGTCAGGTCCTCGACGACGACGGTGTCGCGGTGCGCGTTGGGCACCACTGCGCGCTGCCGCTGCACCGCAGGTTCGGCGTGGCGGCCACCGCGCGGGCGTCGTTCGCGGTCTACAACACCCCCGACGAGGTCGACCGTTTGGTGTCCGGCGTGCGGCGTGCGCTGGATTTCTTTGGGAGAGAATGACGTTGCGTCTAGAGCAGATGTATCAGGACGTGATCCTTGATCACTACAAGCACCCGCAGCACCGTGGGTTGCGCGTGCCGTTCGGTGCGCAGGTGTACCACAAGAACCCGGTCTGCGGTGATGACGTCACGCTGCGCGTCGCGTTGTCCGAAGACGGTGAGACCGTCGCCGACGTTTCCTATGACGGGCAGGGCTGCTCGATCAGCCAGGCGTCCACTTCGGTACTGACCCAACAGGTCATCGGTCAAAGCGTTGGCGACGCGCTGAAGACCATCGCCGCGTTCACCGAATTGGTCTCCTCACGGGGAACCATTGAGGGTGACGAGGACGTCCTAGGTGACGGCGTGGCATTCGCCGGCGTGGCCAAATACCCGGCGCGGGTGAAATGCGCGCTGCTGGGGTGGATGGCTTTCAAGGATGCGTTGGCCCAGGCCAGCGTTGAAAAACACACAAATGGAAGCGACGGACCATGAGCGAAACCAGCGCGCCCGACGACGAGAGGATCTTCGATCTCGAGGAGGCGATGCGTGACGTCGTCGACCCGGAACTGGGGATCAACGTCGTCGACCTGGGATTGGTCTACGGCCTGAGCATCGAACAGAACGAGGACGGAACCGTCGCCCTGATCGACATG
>Ga0182030_10015565_pt1 | contig 14900 bp, 14 predicted proteins | sample 812S3MmetaG_FD_121299 | JGI IMG/M metagenome (GOLD analysis project Ga0182030, IMG submission 121299) | Permafrost microbial communities from Stordalen Mire, Sweden - 812S3M metaG (Illumina Assembly) | ecosystem: Environmental > Terrestrial > Soil > Wetlands > Permafrost | place: Sweden... | reverse complement strand
GCGATGGCCACCATGCTGGGGCGCACGATGAGAAGTTCAATCAGGTAGCACCCGCCGATGACCCCGATCAGCGTGACCACCACCGCTTCCAGATAGCGGAACCCCTTGTTCTGGAGATAGAGAATGGCCAGTACGTCGAGCGCTGTCAGACAGACTCCCACTAGTAAGGGAATGTGAAAAAGCAGGTTGAGGGCGATGGCGGAGCCGATGACTTCCGCCAGGTCGCAGGCGGCGATGGCGATTTCGCACAGCACCCAAAGGAGGAGGCTTGTTCGCCGCGAATAGTGGGCCTTGCAAGCCTGTGCCAGGTCCATCTGCGTGGCAATTCCCAGCCGCGCCGCGAGGGCCTGAACCAGAATCGCGATGAGGTTGGAAATCATCAGGACGGAGATGAGTTGATAGGCGAAACGCGACCCACCGGCGATGTCGGTGGCCCAATTGCCGGGGTCCATGTATCCCACCGCCACCAGAAATCCCGGTCCGGAAAAGGCCAGAAGCTTTCGCCAAAAGCCGGCGCCGGCGGGGACAAGGACACTCCGGTGCACTTCCGGCAAAGACCGTGTCGCCGTCGTGGGGTGGTCAGGAATGGCAGGTGCGGGATCCATAAAACGATTAGTATACACGCAACTGACGACGCGAGATTACCGGGGGGGAAGGGTAAAGAGTAAAGTGTAAAGGCTAAAGAATGGCTGCCGCTTTTGACCTTCAATGCAGTCCACGAAAATCTGAAATCCCCAATCTCGAATCGCCAATCACGACTCACAAATCATCCGATTGCCGGATGGCTCGATGAATCCGTTCTCAACGCCTTTCTCCTTTCATTTCATCAACATCGTGGAAGAAGAGGTTTAACTCCTTTGTTTTCATCGATATCGTGGAAAGGCGTAAGAGTGATATTTTTTCTCCACTTGTTTTCAATAACTTAAAGAAAGATTATCGCCTATTTTTAACCCCTTTTTTTTCGTAACCCTGGGCGCTGAGGATAGACTAACTGTTTTAGTTTCATTAATATAGATTGGTCAGGGTTTTCCGGATTTCATTGCTAACCTCTTTTGTTTCTGGTACATCGTGGAAAGCCGCGTCCCTCTCTTTTGCCCCGGCTCCCAACTTTCAAGCTAACTTCCTGAATTTGAATGGGATAAGGTCCTGTGACATTTTGGCCTTAAACACCAAGCCCTTTTGTTTCTGCCACATCGTGGAAAGGCACGTTGTCTTGTAGCGCTGAACTCTAATTCAGCATGTGCCAACCTTTCGCGAATTTAACCCCAGAATGACGCGAATGCGCTTGGAGCTTGCCCTGAACGAAGTAAAGGGGGCAGGCGCTAAAGGCCGGCGCCACTTCGCCCCGATTTATTGCGTAATCCGTGCGTTCGCCACCAGGATACCAAGGCGCCACGTCGATCTCCTGCCCAAGCAGATCGGGACGCACCCCTTCGGCCTTGACCACCACAGTCCTCTCGGTATTTTGCCCTCGCGGGGGGGGATGCGAGAGGCGCATCGCGCCGGCAGGACGCCAACCCTCGCTGCGAGGATAGCCTAATCTTTGCTCATTGTCAAGAACTATTCCGCGTCTTCTTGCCCATTGTTGTAGCCTGCCGAGCGGCGGAAAGGCCGTAGCCCACGGAACAATTCAAGGGGGAATCGGCTCCCCCCCACCGTGTCCGACCCTCGCAAGGGGTGACCGAAATCATGGCCAAAGGTATCGGCGCAATAGCATCGTTTTTTGACTGCCGCCCCGGATGGGGGATGAACAACCGCCGCTAGGTTTGGTTCTTTCATCCCTCGGGGGCTCGGTGGACTCTCCTCGAACTCGTCCGCCATAGCTCCGAAGGTGGGAACAAATCGCCGTGGCGATTTGCCGTGGCGCTCCATGAGCGCCGCGGTTATTGATCATCCAAACCGCCGGTCATCGACCGTCGCTAACCGGGATTTCTCACCACGGGTCTGGAAGGGCGGGGCTTTACAGGCTGTAGAAAAACTCTGTGGTGCTTGGCGCTAGCACTGTCAGCACCACCCCGGCGCTCGGCGCGCCACCCCTCCTCTGAGGAGAGGAGCGTTTTCAACAACTCCCCTCCTGATTCAGGAGTGGTGGCGCCTTGGGCGCCGGGGTGGTTGTATGCCGAGGACGGTTTTTCCGCAGCCTCTTTAGCCCCCACCGTTCCAATTTCTCCTGTTTACTTCCAAGTTCCCCACCCCGCGCAGCTTGCAGCCGCAAGCTGCGCGGGGTGGGGACGAATAGGGGGGAGCCGCGATTTCGGCGGGGCTGAAGTCCCGCCCTTCCGGCAGCGTCCAACCTTTGTAAGAAGTCCGGGCTTCAGCAAGGATTGTTTTCACAGCTTCTCACGCCATGGGCTACGATACTTCGTCCGCCCCGTGGGTATGATGCTGGCCGGAACCCGAAGCGAAAGGCTGATGAAGCGCCAGGTGGATTAACGGTGATCGAGCGCGAGAAATTTCGCTTTGAACAAGGCAATGGCCGGCCCAGACCCCTGAAGCTGTGAAGAAATAAACAATCTCACGCAAAGACGCCAAGGCGCAAAGATTCCCAATGAACAACTGCTTTGCTTTCTTTGCGTCCTTAGCGGCTTTGCGCCTTTGCGTGAAATGCTTTTGCTCTTCCAGGTATTTCTTCACAGCTTCCCTGTTCCTGGGGAGATCAACGAATTTCCGAGGGGAACTGTGGCGACTGGCAGCTCACCCGGAAAATTCAGTGGGAAAATCGCATTCGCTAAGAAGCGCCCACCTGCGCCCGCCCGCGGAAATGCGGGCGATTGTCGAATCGGTCGGTTCGCGAACTGCCCCCACGAAAACACGCGCGGTGGGGGGGAATTGGGTGAGGTGGGGAAATGCCGAAGGGCATGGGCACCCGCGTCCGCTCTAGCTCTTCCAGAATTTCCAGCCGGAGGAGACCTTGCGAGGTTCCCGGGTTTTGGGAGCGGCTTTCCCGGCTATTACCGTCTGGTCGATTTCTTTTTCCACCTGCTCGACCTCACGGATGAAGTCCCGGGCGCTGGCGGGGCGCGATTCGCGGTTTTTGTCGAGGCACCGCATCACGAGGTCCGTGAGGGCGTCAGGGATGGCCAATTTAGCGTGGGCCACGCGGATCGGCGTGGGGACTTCCTGGATGTGGGCCATCATCCAATCGGCAGGGGTGGTCGCCTGGAAGGGCAACCAGCCGGTGAGCATCTGATACATGATAACGCCCAGGGAGTAGAGGTCGGCGCGGCCGTCCAGGTGATCACTCATTTTCCCCAACGCTTGTTCCGGCGACAAATACTGTAACGTGCCGATGACGGCTTCCGGAGATGTCCGGAATCGGTCTCCCAGTAGAGCTTCCTGGAGCGTGGAGATGCCCAAGCCCAGAAGCTTGATTTTTTCGCTGCCGGGACCGTCAAGCAGGTAAATGTTTTCCGGCTTAACGTCGCGATGGACCATGCCCAGAGCGTGAGCCGCTTCCAGTCCGGCGGCCACTTGCTTGACAATGGCACAGACGCGCAGCGGAGCGAACGGGGCATCCTGCTCGATGTATTTCTTCAGGCTTTGGCCCGCCACATACTCCATAACGATAAAAGGACGGCCGTCTTCAGCTTCGCCGATGCCCTCGACACGCGACACGTTGGGATGCCGGAGCTTTTTCCGTTGCAGGGCATCTTGCTCGAAGAGCTTGACGAAGGCCGGGTCACAGGCTAAACCCCAGCTCATCACATTCAATGAGCAGAGTTGGTCGGACTTGAGCTGGAGGGCCTTGTAAACGGTGCAAACAACGTCCTGGCCGATCTTGCCAAGAATGCGGTATTCGCCTTTGATCACGGTGCCTTCAGGCCAGGCCGCAGGTTCCACCAGGGGCGTGCCGTCAACCGGACATACAGCCAGATCGTCGGGGTGTGTCGCGTGACAATGAGGACAGGTCTTCATGGGCTGGTTACATCAAAATGCAGAATGAATAGAATAACACAAGATGGCGTAAAGGTGGCAAGGGGGGGTTGCCTAGGCATCGTCGAAATTTAACGGGGTTGAAAGGGACCCCTCATCTGCCCTCCTCCGTCGTGCACCCTTTCCCCTGGGAGAGGGCTGTGATTTTGATTTCTCTCCCTCTCCTTTGGGGAGAGGGGGGACCGCAAGGCGGGGGGGGAGGGGTTTCTTCGCGGATGATGCATTCATGGCCAGGGAGGTATCTGGCGCCCGCGACTTTGACGGAACCCTGGGGCGGTTGCTCTTCCTTGCCCTTTGGACCAAACCATCATAGACTTGCAATTGATGACCATCGAACGGCTGAAGAGGATTACGGTGGAAGAAGGAAAGTGCGGCGGCCGCCCCTGCATTCGGGGTTTTCGTCTGCGGGTATCCGATGTCCTGGATCTCTTGGCTGGCGGGGCTTCCTTCGAAGAGATCCTTGCTGACTACCCCTTCCTGGAAAGAGAAGATATTTTCGCCGCCATTGAGTATGCCGCTCGCCAAGCCGACCACTCGGTGCTGCACGCTTCGTGAGATTCCTCGTCGATAACCAACTCCCTTTAGCCCTCGCTCGCTTCCTGGCCGCGAGGGGTTGTGACTGCGAGCATGTCATGGATGTTGGACTAGGTTCAGCATCCGAGCATCACAACCTCGATGCCGCAGCATCTCATTTCTTTCGCGGATAACGAGCTTCCACCAGGGTGCGCATGCCGCCGCGCGCGGAGAACTCCCCTTTCACCACGGCCCACCTCGGCTTGCAGGCGCGGGCCACGTCATCCAAAATGCGGTTTGCGGCGTTTTCATTGAAGATGCCGATGTTGCGGAAAGCCACGACGTATGACTTCAGTGACTTCAATTCCAGGCAGAGCTTGCCGGGAAGATAATGAATCGTGATCGTTCCAAAATCCGGCAGCCCCGTACGCGGGCAGATGCAAGTGAATTCGGGGATGGTGATGGTGATCTCGTAGCCGTGGTACTGGTTCTCCCAGGTTTCGATTTCAGGTAATTCGGCTTTAGCCCCTCCGCGCGCGTGGTCGGCCGTGTACTCAGGCTCGTGGGTCTTTCTTGCCATGGTTTCCTCCTTAACGATAACAATCAGAATAAGCTGAAACGGTGCGGCTTTGCACCTGGCAATGCCTTGATGGAGATTCTGTATTGTCGATTTGCCCAGGGCGGAGCCTCGTTGGGTGTTGGAATTGCCAATAATGCCTTGACAGTTATGATATGGCGCTAACTTCAATTCTGTTTACATAGACTCCATTACTGTTTACGTAAACTGACCGTTCCTAATTCACCCCCCCCTAACCCGAACTTCTCACCAGCCTGTGGGCAGCGATGCTGGGAAGCCCCAAAGGGGCGCGATATCACAGCCCAGGCCATCGGCCTGGGTTTCGAGGAGGAAGCTCTGCGCCAAGCCCTGAAGGGGCGCGCCACCGCCCAACGAGAACCGCCGAAACTGGTGAGAAATGCGGGCTAACCCCCACTACTTGCAAAACGTGTGGCACCCTCGCCCACCGCCTTGCGGTCCCCCCTCTCCCCAAGGGGCGCGGGTTAAGGTCAAAACTACCCTCTCCCGAAGAGAGAGAGGAGACCGCAAGGCGGTGGGTGAGGGGGGCTCGGGAACAGTTGGATGAATGATCTCCTCCACTGCAACCTGTAAGTCTTCGCGCTTCCAGGCAGGAGTTGCAATAAGGCGCCCCGCATGGCCAACTCATCTCATTCATAACAAGTTACTTAGTGATGCCATAAAATTTATATTGACAATGGGACGCTCAAGATTTATTCTAATCGGCGACTAATGGCGTGCGGCTAGCATCTATTAGCGAGGAGGTAGGGAGCGATATGGGCAAGATTATCGGAATTGATCTTGGCACTACGAATTCGGTTGTGGCGGTTATGGAAGGCGGCGAGCCCACCGTGGTCACAAACCCGGAGGGCGGTCGCACCACCCCGTCGGTGGTGGCCTTTACGAAGTCGGGAGAGCGTTTGGTCGGCCAAGTCGCGAAGCGGCAGTCGATCACCAATCCCGAGAATACCGTGTATTCCATCAAGCGGTTTATGGGCCGCCGCTTCGATGAGGTTCAGAGTGAAATCAAGACGGTGCCTTATAAGGTGGTTTCGGGCCCCAATGGCAACGTGCGCGTGGAGGTGATGGGCAAGGAGTATTCGCCTCCGGAGATCTCCGCCATGGTTTTGCAGAAGATGAAAGACGCGGCGGAGCAGCATCTGGGCGAAAAGGTTACCCAGGCGGTCATTACGGTGCCGGCTTACTTCAATGATGCGCAGCGCCAGGCGACCAAAGATGCGGGCAAGATCGCCGGCCTCGAGGTTTTGCGCATCGTGAATGAGCCCACGGCGGCAGCGCTTGCTTACGGGCTCGACAAAAAGAAGGACGAAACGATTGCCGTATACGACTTCGGCGGCGGCACCTTCGATATTTCCATCCTGGAAGTGGGTGAAGGCGTGGTGGAGGTGAAGTCCACCAACGGCGACACGCACTTGGGCGGCGACGACATTGACAAGCGCGTTATGGATTGGATTGTCGCGGAGTTTAACAAGGATCAGGGCATTGACCTGGCGAAGGACCGCATGGCCCTCCAACGTCTGAGGGAAGCAGCGGAGAAGGCCAAGATGGAACTCTCCACGGTGCTCGAAACCGAGATCAACTTGCCCTTCATTACGGCGGACGCGTCCGGTCCCAAGCACTTGGCGATGAAACTGACGCGGGGACGCTTCGAGCAGATGTGCGAGGATATTTTCCAGCGCTCGGTGGGCCCGGTAAAGCAAGCGTTGAAGGATGCCGGCGTGACTCCCGACAAGATCGATGAAGTGGTGTTGGTGGGCGGTTCCATCCGCATCCCGCGCGTGCAACAGATCGTCAAGGATCTCTTTCTCGGCAAAGAGCCCCACAAGGGCGTCAATCCCGATGAAGTGGTGGCGGTGGGCGCGGCCATTCAGGCGGGCGTGCTGGGAGGCGAGGTCAAGGACCTGCTGCTTCTCGACGTGACCCCGCTGACTCTGGGTGTGGAAACCTTGGGAGGTGTCATGACCGCGCTGATCCAGCGCAATACGACGATTCCCACCCGCAAGACCGAGACCTTTTCCACGGCGGCGGACAGCCAGACCTCGGTGGAAATCCACGTGCTTCAGGGCGAGCGGCCGATGGCGAAAGACAACCGCACCCTGGGAAAATTCCATCTGATCGGCATTCCGCCCGCGCCGCGCGGGATACCGCAGATTGAGGTGACCTTTGACATTGACGCCAACGGCATCCTGAACGTCTCCGCCAAGGACCTGGGGACGGGCAAGGAGCAGAAGATCACCATCACCTCTTCCAGCGGCCTCAGCAAAGAAGAGGTGGAGCGCATGACCAAGGAAGGCGATCTCCACGCCGAGGAAGACAAACGGCGCAAAGAGGAAGTGGAGGTCAAGAATAAAGCCGATTCGATGATCTATTCCGTGGAGAAGCTGCTCAAAGATAATCGCGAGAAGATCTCGGAAGACGATGCCAAGTCAATCGAAGCGGCGCTGGAAGAGGCGAAGAAGACCATTCAAGAAAACGACACGGCCAAGATCACCGCGGCCGTGGAGAAGTTGACGACGGCTTCTCACAAGCTCGCTGAAGCCATGTACAAGCAAGCGGCTTCCGCCAAGGCCGCCGCGGACGCCGGTGCCGGTGCAGGCGCGGCTGGGGCGCAGCAAGGTCCCACCGACGGCGGCGCAGACCAGGGCAAAGCCAAAGGCGAAGGGGAAGTGATCGACGCGGAGGTTGTGGACTCCGACGATAAGAAGAAGAACTGAGCGTTAAGAGCTGGCGGCCGACAGCCGAAAGCTGACAGTCACGGAGCGAATTTGTTCCCACTGTTAGCTGTGAGTTGTCGGCTGTTAGCTGCAAGATGTTGGCTGTCAGCTATGGACAAAACTATGGAACATCATGCCCAAGTGCCCGTCCAATGCCCCGTGTGCAGTTGGCGGCACTTTTTGGAAGTAGAGACCGAGGTTTGGGATTTGGCCACAGGGTCGGAAGTCCGCAAGCACCTGGAGGCTTGGATTGCCTCGCGCTGCCCCGATCATCTCGGACCGATTTTGGAGATGAGCAAGAACTGAAAAAAGCAGTGGCTAGTGGCTAGTGGTTAGTTGTCGGTCGATCGTGTGCTGCGGGTGGCTCTTGCGCCTTCTGGAAAGAGGAGCACACGAAAAAGGTTCGCGAAGGCGAAGGCAATTGACAGCTAAGCACTAGCCACTAACCACTAACTACTGAGTTCACTATGGCCGTTGGCACACAAAAAGACTATTACGGGATTCTGGGCGTCAGTCGCGACGCCAAGCCGGAGGAAATCCGCAAGTCCTACCGCCACCTGGCACGCAAATATCACCCGGACGTCAATCCTGGGAACAAGGGCGCCGAAGAGAAATTCAAGCAACTTTCCGAAGCCTACGAAGTCTTGAGCGATGAGAAAAAGCGCAAGATATTCGATCAGTACGGATTCTATTCTGACAACCTGCCCCCCGGCGGTTACGGTCCCGGTCCGGCCGGCCCCCCGAATTCACCCCCACCCGGCGTGGACTTTTCCGGTTTTGATTTTTCCAACATGGATGATTCTGACGTCGAAGCAGGAAGGCGGACCAGCGGGTTTGGTGGCGGCTTCCGCGATATCTTCTCCCAGATTTTTTCTCACGGCGAGCGCGAGGCGGCGAGTGAGGAGCCGGAAAAAGGCGCTGACATTGAATACCGGATGCATTTAGATTTTTGGGACGCCATCCGGGGCGCCCAGGTGCGGATCACCGTGGCGCGTGAGGATGCGTGCAGCGCCTGCCATGGAACCGGCACAATCCCCGGTCCGGCGGTTACCTGCGGGGTTTGCCACGGTACCGGCAAGACGACGAAGCAGGTTGGCGCGATGCGCTTTGACATGACTTGCCCGCAATGCGGGGGGACAGGCAAACAGCGCCGGCCCTGCCCCAAATGCGGCGGCACAGGCTCAATTCACACCCCCGAAACATTGACCGTGAGGATTCCTCCCGGGGTTGACACCGGTTCGCGCGTGCGCGTTCCGGGAAAGGGTAATGCGGGAATTCAGGGAGGCCCGCCGGGAGATCTCTACATCGTTACCGAGGTGGAGCCGCATCTGGTGTTTGAGCGCAAGGGCGATAACTTTTACGTGAAGCTGCCCGTCACGATTACGGAGGCGGCCTTGGGCGCCAAAGTCGATGTCCCCACCATCGATGGTTTGAGTACCATCAAAATTCCTCCCGGCACGCAAAGTGGACAGAAGTTGCGCCTGCGCGGCAAGGGCGCGCCATCGCTTCGCGAGTCCTCGGGAGAGCTTCGGGGCGACGAATTTGTGGAGGTTCAGGTCATGGTGCCGCGCGTCGCCGATGAGCGCACCAAGGAAATCCTTCGCGAACTCTCGCGCTTGAATCCCGACGACCCCAGGAAGGATTTGAAGGCGGCGGGGTCTAGGCCGTAGGCTTGGCGAGCTGACAGCTTACAGCTCACGGTTGAGCGGGAACCGTGTAGCGCCGACCTGTTTTCCAAGGTCTGCGGCTTTTCGTCGATTGCATGTAAGAACCGCGGACCCAAATAACAGGCGCTACCGGCTTGCCTGTAACCTGTTACCTGTAACCAGTAACCTACTCCCATGGCCAAACGCGGCAGAAAAACTCGAAGCAAGGCTGGCTACATGATCTCGGTCGTGGCGGATATGTACAACATTCATCCCCAAACGCTGCGCCTGTATGAGCGTGAAGGCCTGTTGATTCCGTCGCGCTCCAACGGCAACACGCGCCTTTACACGCAAGACGATTTAGAGCAGCTTGAAACCATCCTGAACCTTACTCGCGACTTGGGTGTAAATCTGGCCGGGATCGAGATCATCTTGAATATGCGCCGACGCATGCGGTTGATGCAGGATGAAATGCAGGCCTTCGTCGATTACGTGCAAAAGGAATTTCTGGAGCGGTCGGAGAAGGACCGCGAGGGGATTCAGAATGCCTTGGTGCGCATGGCACCGCTGCAAATCATTCGCGCCCGAAAATAGGTGTCAGGGATCAGGTGTCGGGTGTCTGGCTTTGGGTGTTATGCATTTCGAATGTGGCATTGTGAAGGGGAAAGGTTAAATGGTGAAGGTTAAAAAAGTAGGCTTGGTCGTTTATCCTTTGTCGTTCACCCTTTAACTCTTCTCCTTCACCCTTTATACTTTGACCTTTATCCCGAACTCTTTCCTGGCACTTGATACCTGACACCTGACACCTGGATTAATGACCATGGCCCAAAAAGACTGCCCCCAGTGTGACGGAACGGGATGGAAACCGGTGGAGGTGAATGGCATTCGGCGCGTCACGCCCTGCGACTGCCAGAACCTCGAGCGCTCGGCCCTGCTGCTCAAGGAGGCGCGCATCCCCCCTCGCTATGAGCACTGCGAGTTATCAAATTTTGACGTCCGCAAGAACATGGACTCGGGCCAAGCGAACCCCAGTCTGTCGGGGGCGAAAATCTGTGCCGGAAAATTTGTGGAGGAATATCCCACCGACTTTGGCCTGCTCTTTGTGGGGCCCACGGGAGTGGGGAAGACACACCTGGCGGTGGCGGTGCTTCGGGAATTGATGCTGCGCAAAGGTGTGGAATGCCTCTTCTACGATTTCCACGAATTGCTGAAGACCATCCGCGACAGTTACAACCCCGGAACCCAGAGTACCGAGCTCAGCGTCCTGCAACCGGTCCTGGACGCGGAGGTGCTTTTGCTCGATGAGTTGGCCGCCTCCAATCCCAGCGGCTGGGTGAAGGAGACCTTGCAGCATATTATCAACTCACGCTATAACTACAAAAAAGTGACGCTCATTACCACGACCCTGCCTTTTGGAGATGCCTCCGGCCGGCGTGAGGGCCGCCAGATTTCCGGCGAACCGTTCCCCGATGTTGAATTCACTCTGAACCAGTTGGGGATCACGTTACGCTCGCGGCTCTACGAAATGTGCAAACTTGTGGAAATGAGTTCCGACGACTACCGCAAGGCCATCAAACAAGCGGGCTACAAATTCCACCCTGAGTGAGGCTGCGACATCCCCCCCTTGGATTTAGGATTGCGGTCCCAGAGCGATAAGCGCTAACTTGACTGGTGGGGTACCCTACAGCCCGCCTTGGCGGGCGGCATAATTTGGCCCACGGCGACAGCCGTGGGGAAAAAGGGAAGGAGAAATACCTCTCCAGCCGCGGCAGGGACGGCATAATCACGACCCCCTGAGCAGGATGCTGATGTCGCCACTACCTTGGCGCAGACCCGGCTAGGCGCGTTCATCTTTACGCTTATGGGCCGTGTGCCCGGGCCAGTATTATGACCGTATCCTACAACCGCATCGCGGGGCAGAGCGTGGAGCGGCTGACCGCGCTGAGCGACGGTATTTTCGCCGTCGCCATGACGCTGATGGTTTTGGATCTGCGTCTTCCGGCCGCCGGAGCGATCCACAGTGAGCACGACTTGTGGCGCGCGTTGGTAGCCCTCCTGCCTCGATTGCTGACCTATTTGATGAGTTTCCTGACGTTGGGAATTTTCTGGGTCGGCCAACAGACTCAGCTCAATCATCTGGCGCGCTCCGACCGGCATCTATCCTGGATTCACCTGAGTTTTCTGTTTGCCGTGACCATCAGTCCGTTTTCAACCATGCTGCTGGCGGAGTTCATGGTTTACCGCGCGGCGCTCCTGGTTTACTGGGGCAACATTCTGCTGTTGGGAGTGATTTTGTACGGCAGTTGGGGATACGCCCTGCGGGCAGGGTTGGTGAAAGATGACATTCCCGCCGATGTCCCTGCGGCAATCTGTCGGCGCATTATGATTGGCCAGGCGCTTTACGCCGCCGGCGCCCTTCTGTGTGTCATCAGCACTTATTGGAGTATCGCCTTCATCCTTCTCGTGCAACTGAACTATGCGGTGGCCCCACGCTTTCGCCGAACGCAAACTCAGTAGGGCCGACCCTGGACCCACCTCATTAAGCATCGTGCCTAGCCTGGATTTCTCGCCGCAGTTTGGAAAGGTGGGGCTAAAGCTCCGCCCTTCCAGCCCCGTGGTGAGAAATCCGGGCTAGGGAGTGACTCATTTTGACCAGTGCAATGAGCAAGACAGTACAGACAGTGGAAAGGAAGGCGGAAAGAATGTAGGCGGTACTGGTCCGGCTCGGCGGGCGACCGTTCGGGCGGCATTTGTCTGAGGGGTTGCAATGTGTTCGGATACGCGCACTCGGCCGCACCCCAGTGACCAAACCATGTTGGGAGGAGAACGGAGATAGCCTCAACGACACCAGCGTTTACGCAGGAATGGCGGGCAGCGCAGGCTGCTGGCCTCTTGAAGAGGCCAGACGGTTGGTGCGCAGGAAGGAGCGAACACGCCACCATGCTGCCGGGGTTGCAGTGGCCCGGGGGGAAGAACGGGCAAGATACGACCGGGGCCGGGGAATGCAGGACCAATCCTGCGTCCCATCTAAGGAGAAAGATGAAATTGCGCAACTGCGTAAGCCTGCTCACTCTGGGAGTAGTGGGGATCCTCGTAGCGTGTTCACGATCCAAGAGGTCGGCCGGTGTTTCTAACCGCGCCCGCAAATCGCTCGATCAGCCTGACCTCAAAGATGTCGCCGTAAGTCAGGATCGCGACGAAGGTGTAGTGATCCATGGCGGACATGGCGTAGCGGAGGGGGAGAAGGTAGAGGCTGAATCCCTCCTCAGGTCAATCGCCCCGGGGCAAGTTGTGGCGAAGGAAATTGCCGTGACAGCTCCCGGTATCGAAAGCGAGGCGAAGGCGGTGAACGCTGATCTAGACGCGGGCGTCGGGAACAACCTAGACGCCGCGCTCATCACCCCTAGGCTTCACAAGGGTGTGAAATTCGATATCAAGAATGGGGTCGTCAACCTAACCGGCGAGCTCAGATCAAAGACTCGGCGCGCGCGTGCCGAAAAGGTTGCTTCTTCCGTTCTAAAGGTGAAGCAAGTGGCGGACAAGTTGAAAATTAAGAACCCCAAGGCCACGTCGCCGAAGGGAGGGCTGCGTGGGCCCGGGGATTTCAAGCGAGTATCTACACTCAAAATGGAGGAGTAACATGTTTCTAAACATGAAAGCAGTACGAACCAAGGTTGTCTTCGTCCTGGTGATGACGGTAATGTTAGGGCTGAGCCTGATATCCCGTGCTTCCGCATCCGATCACGGCAACGTTAAGAAGGTGCAGGAGACTCTGCGCGACAAGGGTTACAACCCGGGGCCGATCGATGGCGTCATGGGTGCCCAAACCCGAGCGGCGATTCGCCAATATCAGACGGCGGAGAACCTGCCGGTCACGGGACACCTTGACGACGAGACGGCTGGCAAACTGGGAGTGGGGCATGAGTCGGCCGAGGGCGATTTCAAAGGCGCCGGCAAAGATGTAGGAAGGGGCGGCGAAGGAGTCGGCCACGAGATGAAGGAAGGCAAACCCATAGCGGCAGGCAAGGACCTGGGTGAGGGTGTGGGCAAGGGAGGCAAGAAAATCGGTGAGGGAGTCAAGAAGGCTGTCTCTCCCCACAGCGACAGCAGTGACCCCGAAAAGAAATAAAAGGCTGAGAAACTGGATAACCCGCAGCAGTTGATTGGCCCACAGTCTCGTTTGTTCGGTGAAGAAGCGAGATGCGAGAGGCCCTGGGAGGAGCCGGCAATTGAACTGGTTCGCTGCCAAGGCAAAAGAATCTAGCCCGAATTTCTCGCCATGGGTCCGGGAGCGCGGGGGGCGCGATTTCGGCGGGCTTAACAGGCTGCGGAAAAACTCGGGAGCGCTGTCATTCTAAGGAGCAGCGGCGACGAAGAATCGCGCATTGCCTTGAAAATGCTGAGAACGAGATCCTTCGCTGCGCTCAGGATGACAGCATTGTAGGGTTTTTCGCAGCCTGTTAAGCCCCGCCCCTTCGGAAGCTCGCAAAGAGAGTCTGAGCATGGGGAGAAACTGACCTAAAGAACTTGGGTTGAAAGGCGCCGGCGCACGCTGCCTGGGTGTATGACGGCGCTGGCCACCGCCTTCGCCGGGAATCGCAAGGCGTCTCCTGCGCTTGAAATTTGCGGGGTAACGAAAATGTCAGGCGACGAGTGGATAAGAAGACTTGCAGACGGCAGAAAGGTGAAATTCAGCTACGACGAACTGATGAACTCCACGTTTCTCACCGCTCAGATCGAAGGCAACGAAGTCGTTTACTCGATCCTCTTAAACAAAGTGGAAACGAAGCTGAGTCGCAAAGAGGTCGAAGGGCGCTTCGAAAGCGAGCTTTCCAAATGCAGCTTTGGCGGCTACCGGTTTTGACGCGGCCAGGGTGGCCCTTGTCTGGTTCACTCCTCCTGCCTCGCAGACTTGGCGACTCGGGGCTGCGCCATTTCTTTCTTGACGCGGGCGAGTGTCGCTTTGGCAGATTCGTCGCGAGGTTTCCTTTTGGTTTCCATGTCTAACCTCTCATGATAATAGGAAGGCGTTCTTACGCTTCCCCTAAGTATCAATATAGAAGCGGCGAAGACGCTTGTCTGCTCCATTGCGCTCAGGAGTTTGTGCAATCATGACCAGCCCTCGTAATTGGGGTTGGATATTCGCGGTAAAAGCAACTTTAGCGCGGCCTTCGTGCACGTTTCGGCGGAGATGGCTTTTATCCTGAACTTGGCCAGGCTCGTTTCGTGCGGGGCATTCGTTACTACTCTAATGGGACCATCAAAATTCTCATCCGCACCTGAGCAAATCCGCGCCAGGGCACCGTCAATGTCTAATGGGATTCAAAGGGATCCCTTACCTACCCTCCTCCGTCGGGCACCCTCTCCCCTGGGAGAGGGCTGTGATTTTGATTTCTCCCTCTCTGTCTTGGGAGGAGGGGGAACCGCGAGGCGGCGGGGGCCCCACGATTTGCAAGTAGTGGGGGGGGAGGGGTTGCTTCGCGGGTGATTCATAGCCAT
>Ga0182030_10015563_pt1 | contig 14900 bp, 16 predicted proteins | sample 812S3MmetaG_FD_121299 | JGI IMG/M metagenome (GOLD analysis project Ga0182030, IMG submission 121299) | Permafrost microbial communities from Stordalen Mire, Sweden - 812S3M metaG (Illumina Assembly) | ecosystem: Environmental > Terrestrial > Soil > Wetlands > Permafrost | place: Sweden... | reverse complement strand
TGCGAGCGGCGCGAGCAATTGCGCGAGCGTACCCTCGCGATGCCCGCGCGCGGGGTGCACAACGAGGCCAGGGGCTTTGTCGATCACGAGCAGGTGCTCGTCCTCGTAGGCGATCGTGAATTGAGTCCCACCCACCCCGCTCACGAGGAGTCTCTGTGCGGGGTCTCGAGCACGAACACCAACAGCAGCACGCCCAGCGTGATCGAGGTGTCGGCGAGGTTGAAGGGGGGCCAGCCAAGCGGGAGCTTGACGAAGTCGGTAACCGAGCCGTCGCGGAGGCGGTCGAGCACGTTGCCGAGCGCGCCGCCAATCAGCATGCCTGTGGGCAACCAGATCAGCGGACGGGTGGCGTGGAGCGCGAAATAGACGAGCAGTGCCACCAGCGCGAGCCCGATCACGAGCGTGACTGCGGTCTGATCGCCGGGGAGAAAGCCGAAGGCGACGCCGTGGTTGCGGGTGTTGACGAGCTGGATCCCGGGCAGCACGTTCCGTTCTTCGCCGGGGACGATCGACTGCCGGACGAGGTGCTTGGAGAGCTGATCGAGGACGAGCACGACGAGCACCACGAGCCCGGCGCGGACCCAGGCGCCGAGGGCGCTGACGGAGCCCATCCCCGTGGCTCAGCCGCCCAGAAGGCCGCGGACGATCACGCTGTTGACGATCTCCAGGGTGAGGATCGCGAGCAGCGGGCTGAAGTCGACGCCCCCAAAGGACGGGAGGAAACGGCGGAAGAGGCGCAGGAACGGCTCGCAGACGTCACGAAGGAAACCGAGCACGACGTCGGTCGCGCGCGAGTAAGGCGGGCGCACGCCGAGCGAGAAGAGCAGCTGGATCACGATGTAGAGGACGATCAGGAGCGTGTAGACGTAGATCAACGTCGACAGGTATTCCGCCAGCTGGTTGCCGATGCTGGCGAGGATCATCTGGTCTCGAGCACCGCGTCGAGAGCGTCGCTGAAGGCCGCGCGCAGTCCTCCACGCTCCAATGCGGCCAGGCCCCGCGCGGTAACCCCGCCCGGCGAGGCGACCTCGCGGCGGACGGCGAGCGTGTCGTTGCCACGCCGGCTCAGGAGCTCCGCCGTGCCGGCGAGCGTCTGCACGACCAGCTCTGCGCTCTGCGCGGCCGGGATGCCACGGCGCACGCCCGCGTCGATCTGCGCCTCGGCGACGAGCGCGACGTAGGCGGGGGCACAGGACATCAGGCCCATCGCGACGTCGACGAGCGCGTCGGGCAGTACGACGAGCGTGCCGAGCTCTGCGAACAGCTCGCTCACCTGCGCGTCGAGCTCAGTCTTCTGCACGGGAGCGGCCTGGACGACGGCGCCCTGGCGAACCTCGACGGGAAGCGAGGGGATGAAGCGGTAGACCGGCAGGTCGGGATAGGCCTCGTGTAGATCCTTCAGGGGCGTGGCGGCGAGAATCGATGCCACCGCCTTGGCGTGCGGCGCCACCTCACCGGCAACGTCGGCGAGCTGAGCCGGCTTGTGGCAGAGCACGACGAGGTCCGCCCGTTCGGCCACCTCCCGGTTGGATGCGAGCACCTCTCCCCCTACTTCGGCCACCAAGGCCCGCGCGCGCTCGGCAACCGGATCCGCCACGAGCACCGGACGGTTCCACCCGCGCGCGAGCGCCCGTGACATGTTGCCTGCGCCTATCAATCCAATCTGCATAGGGCGCCTAGGCTACCGACCAGAACTGCTCAGCTCTGATTGAAAAAACCCTTCTCAATCAGCCGGGCGCGCTCCTCGGCGGAGATCTCGACGTTGCGCGGCGTGAGCATGAACACCTTGTCGGCGATCCGCTGCATACCGCCGTCGAGCGCGTAGGTGAGGCCGGAGGCGAAGTCGATCAGGCGCTTGGACAGATCGGTGTCGGAGCTCTGCAGGTTGAGGATCACCGGGATCGAGTCCTTGAACTTGTCGGCGATCTGCTGGGCATCGTTGAACGACTTCGGCACGACGAGGTGCACGCGGACGTCGCCGTTGCCGCTGCCACGGCCGCCGACGGGACGCAGCGCGGTCGTCGCACGCCCTGAACGGGGCTCGTCCTCGGCGAAGATGTCGTCGAACTCGTCGCGGCGGCGGCGCAGGCGGCGAACGTTCGGGCGCTCGCGGTAGCGATCCTCCAGATCGGCCCCCACCGGCGAGTCGTCGTAGCCATCGTCGTCGTCGTGATACTCCTCGGCGAGGCCGAAGTAGACGAGGGCGCGGTGCCAGGAATCACGGAAGGCCATAGTAGGTAGGTGCGTTTTCGCCCGAGGAGCGAATTTCCCTGCTCATGCTACGGGTTCATCAAGGATAAGCGACGAAATGTTGAGGGTCGGTCCGTGGATGGGAGGCGCCGCCGAACGGCCCTCAATCGTACAGTCTGGTGCCGATCCGCACGATTGTCGCGCCCTCCTGAATCGCCACCGGGTAGTCCTGGGAGGTCCCCATCGACAGTCGTTTCAAGCCACGCTCCGCGGCCAGAGAGCGCAGCGCGGCGAACCAGCGCCGACTGTCCTCGGGGTTCTCTGCATAGGGAGGCATCGTCATCAGGCCGGCAACCGGGATGGGGGAGAGCTCGATGAAAGCGTCGAGCTGCTCCGGCGCAACGCCGTCCTTGCCGGGCTCGCCGGCGACGTTCACCTCGACCAGGATCTCCAGGCCCGGCCTGATTTCGGCGCGGTGATGGGCGAGCTCGCGCAGGGCGGACTCGGAAGCGACCGAGTGGATCAGCCGCACGTGCGGCGCGATCGCCTTGACCTTGCGGCTCTGCAGGCGGCCGATGAAGTCCCACGTGAACATCTCCCCATGGGCGGCGACCTTCGCGGCGAGGTCCTGCGCCCGGTTCTCGCCGACGAGCCCGACGCCGGCCGCGGCGAGCACCGGCAGATCCTCCACCGACACGTACTTGGTCGCGGCGAGCACCTCCACCTCTCCCGGATCCCGTCCGGCCACGGCAGCTGCTGTGGCGATTTCCTCGCGGACCTGCTCGAGGTTCGCCCGTACCGTGTCCGCGCGCAGACCGGAGATCAGCTCAACCACGCCACTCCCCCCTGCCGTCCGGCGCGGACGCCTTCGCGGCGGTGGGAGAAGAAGCGTTCGTCGCAGATCGTGCACGCGGCGAGGACCCGCACCTCGCTCGCTCCCGCCGTCAACAGCCGGTCACGGGCGATTGCCTTCAGATCGATGTTTCGGGAGAGCACGGTCCGGGTGGGTGGGCTCTCCATCCGACGAGTCTCGCCGAACGCCGCGTGGACCTCCTCGCCGACCTCGTAGCAGCAGGGTCCGGCGCCGGGCCCGATCACCGCGACCAGATCGCCCTCGCCGCCGAGCTCCCGCAGCGCGCGCACGCCCTCCTCGAGGACGTCCGCCGCGAGCCCACGCCAGCCGGCGTGCACGATCGCCACGGCGCCGTCCGTGCCGAGCGCGACGGGCAGGCAGTCGGCCGTCAGCACCAGCGCGCCCAGACCGCGCAGATCGGTGGCCTGCCCGTCCGCCTCGATGTCCGGCTGGGCGGTCGAATCTGGCGGGAGATCTGGCTCCGCTCCGGCCTCGAGCTCCACTCCTCCGCCCCGCTGGCCCTTGAGCGCAGAGGCCGCCACTCGCTGCACCGTCGCACCGTGCACCTGGTAGCCGCGTTGCAGGCGCTCCACCCCGACCTGCCGGCGCAGTCGTTCCCGCGCCTGCAGGCCGTGCTCGGCATCGACGCCGCCGACACTCGAGAGATTGCCGTGCGCACGCGCGGTGAACAGCACATGGCCGCCGCCGGGCAGGTCGAAGGACAGCTCAGCCGTGCTCATGCCGGGCCGCTCGCGCCATTTTCCGCGGGCGTTGCCCGGTCCAGCGCCGCCTGCAACTCGGCCTCGCGTCCGTCGGCAAGCCGGCCGTCGAGGCGCATCTCGAGCACCGCCTCCAAGCGCCGTCCGATCTCAGGCCCCTCGGGTAGTCCCGCGGCGAGCAGATCCTCGCCGGTGATCTCCAGCGCGATGTGGCGCGTGTCCTCTAGCCAGCGACTGGCGGACTCTCTAGCGCCCAACGCGCCCGCCAGAGCGACACCCTCCAAGGGCACGCCCGTAGCAACGGCGCGGAGCCGCGAAGGACGCTCGGCCGCGGGCAGCTCCTCGATCAGACGCGGTACAGCGACCGTCGCCGCGGCGACGCGATCGCGATCTCCCGCCGGGAAGTCCCAGCGATCCAGCAGCGCGACGATCTCCGCGCGCTGGCCGATCTCCGATCGGTCGCCCTCTGCGCGCAACGCCAATGGGAGCACCAGCGCGGCGAGCAGCGCGAGGTCGGGACGGCCGTCGGCAGGGAGCAGCGCGAGCGTCGCCTCGAGCACCGGCTGCTCGAAGCGCAGCCTCGGGTGCAGCGCGCTCAGCACTCCCAGCTCATTCATCGCCGCCAGCGTCGCGATCGCGTTCGCTTCGCCGAGCGCCAGCCGCAGCTCGGCGCCGATGCGCGCGCCGGAGACCGTCATCAGGGCGCTGGCAGCGAGCGCATCACCGGCCAGCTTCGTGGTGCCCTCCTCGACGCCGAAGCCCAGCCGTGCGTGGTAGCGCGCCAAGCGCAGCAGACGGGTCGGGTCCTCGATGAAGCTCCGATCGTGCAGCACGCGCAGCCTGCCGGCCTCGAGGTCGCTCAACGCATCCGGCACCGTGCGCACCTCCCCCCGGCGCGCACCGCCTAGGCGAACGGCGATCGCGTTGACGGTGAAATCCCTGCGCTCCAGATCCTCCTGCTCGGTTCCCGCGCGCACGTCTGGCAGAGCTCCCGGCGCGGGATAGGACTCGACACGTCGGGTCGCGACGTCGATCCGACCGCCATCCCATTCCACGAGCGCCGTGCCGAAGCGCGCGTGCTCGCTCGTGGAGGTCAGAGCCCCGGATTCGGACGAAGAGGCGTTCAGACGAGCGCCGAGCTGTTCGGCGAACAACGCCGCATCCTCGAAAAACGAGGCGGCTTGACCGCCCACGACGACATCGATCTCACGTGGCTCGCGTCCGAGCAGGAGATCGCGCACCGCGCCGCCCACCAGCTCCACGTCATCTCGCCCGGCGACCAGCCCGAGCAGCGCCTCGCCGCCGGGCAGACCACGTAACTGCTGGAGCACGATCTCTGCTGAGGCGGCCAGCGGCATCGGCCCATTCTGGACGATCGCGCTGTGCGGGTGAGCGATCGTGCTACGCCGGCTGTGGGCTGATTGCGCGTACATCGATCCCGGCGGCCGCCAGATGGGCCTTCGCCTCTGGGATCGTGTACTGCCCGTAGTGGAAGATCGACGCACACAGCGCCGCGTCGGCGCCGGCCTGCAACGCCTGCGCCAGGTGCTCGAGCTCGCCCGCCCCCCCGGAGGCGATCACGGGCACGCTCACCGCCTCGCTCACCGCGCTCGTCAGCGGAAGGTCATAGCCGGCGTTGGTGCCGTCGCGGTCCATGCTCGTCAAGAGGATCTCCCCCGCCCCCCGCTCGACGGCCTCGACCGCCCACTCGATCACATCGCGGCCGGTGGGCGTGCGCCCGCCCGCAAGGTAGGCCTCCCAACCAGTCGGGGCGCCCGGATTCGAACCGGGGACCTCACCGACCCGGACCTCACCGACCGGAACGGTGCGCGCCTTGGCATCGATCGCCAGCATGACGCACTGCGCCCCGAACCGCATCGCGAGCTCGTCGAGCAGTTCCGGGCGCTGCAGCGCGGCGGAGTTGATCGAGACCTTGTCCGCCCCCGCGTCGAGCACCGCCTGGGCGTCTTCCACCGAGCGGATCCCGCCGCCGATCGTGAACGGCACGAACACCTCGTCGGCCGTCCGCCGCGCGAGCTGCACGATCGTGTCGCGCTTCTCGTGCGTGGCCGTGATGTCGAGGAACACCAGCTCGTCCGCGCCTTCGCGGTCGTAATGCGCCGCCAGCTCAACCGGGTCGCCGGCATCGCGGATGTCGAGGAATTCGACGCCCTTGACCACACGCCCGCCGTCAACGTCCAAACAGGGAATCACACGCTTCAGATGCACCCGCCCACCGTAGCGACCGCAAGTAACACAAGGGGTTCAGCGTGGTTTTTCCTATCTAAAGAGAGCCGAGTGCCGTAAGAGCCTCCGGCACCGTGAAGCGACGCTCATACAGCGCCTTCCCCACGATCACACCCTCCAAGCTCTGCTCCCCCAGGGCTACCAGACCCTCCAAGTCGGCCAGCTGGCCGATCCCGCCCGAGTAGATCACGCTGCCCCCGTGCGCCGCCTGCAAAACCCGGCGTACTTCCTCCAGATCGGGACCCTCGAGCATCCCGTCGCGGTCGACGTTCGTGAACACGAGGTTGCTCGCGCCGCGCTCGGCCAGGCTCTCGATCACGGCCTCGGTCGCGATCTCGGTCGTCTCCGTCCAGCCGGCCGTCGTCACGTGCCCGCCGCGCACGTCCACCGACACGAGTACGCGATCCTTCCCATGCTCTCCCAGCACCTGCTCCAACAGCCCCGCCTGGGTGAACGCCGCCGTGCCGAGGATCGCGCGCGCCGCCCCCGCCGCCAGCGCGTCGCCGACCGCCCGCGCCGAGCGCAGCCCGCCGCCGTACTGCACGGGCACACCCAGCTCGCCCGCGATCCGCCGCAGGTGCTCGAGGTTGACCGGCGCGCCCGTTTTCGCGCCGTCGAGGTCGACGACGTGCAGGTACTCCGCGCCTGCCTCCACCCAGCCGCGCGCGGCGTCGAGCGGATTCTCGTCATAGACCTTCTTCGCCTCGAAATCGCCCTTCACCAGGCGCACGGCGCTGCCGTCGAGGATGTCGATCGCCGGGTACAGCGTCATGCCGCAAACCGGCTCTGGAAAAGGGATCGCGAGCCCACATCCGGAATTGGAATCTTGGGTTCGTGCCGGTTGCCTCGATCGCCCGGGGCGCAATCCCGACCGCAGCGCAAGATCACGCCGGCACCGCCGCGCGGCCGCACAGGCGCGTGAAGTTCCCCAGCAGCGCCAGCCCGTGCGCGGAGGACTTCTCCGGGTGCGACTGCGTGCCGAACACGTTGCCCCGCCCGACGATCGCCGCGAACGGCTCGCCGTAGTCGGCGCTCGCGAGCACCACCTCCTCGTCGGCCGGCGCGGGGGCGAAGCTGTGCACGTGGTACAGGTAGGCCGGGTCGGGCAGGCCCTCGCTCAACGGCGTGCTTCGCAGCCAGCGCAGCTCGCTCCAGCCGATGTGCGGCAGCTTCAGCCCGGGGGCGTGCAACCGCCGCACCGTGCCCGCCAGCAAGCCCAACCCGCCCGCCCCGTCGTGCTCCTCGGAGCGCTCGAACAGCAGCTGCATCCCCAGACACAAACCCAGCAGCGGCACGCCCGCCTCGACACGCTCGTGCAGCAGCTCGTCCAATCCCGCGGCGCGGATCGCGGCCATGCCCGCGGGGAACGCGCCCACCCCCGGCAGCACCAGCCCGTCCATCGTGCGCAACCGCTCGGGATCGGCGCTCACCTCCACGCGCGCGCCCACGCGCTCGAGCGCCTTCTCGACGGAACGTCGATTGCCCATGCCGTAATCGACGATGCCGATCAAAGGCCCGTCCTCGCTCATGTGGTCAACGTCCCCTTCGTGCTGGGGACGCCATGCTCCGTCGGGTCGATGCTCACCGCCTCGCGCAGCGCCCGCGCGAACGCCTTGAACGCCGCCTCGATCATGTGGTGCGCGTTCGTTCCCGCCTCTACCCGCAGATGCAACGTCAGCTTCGCCGCGTTCGCGAGCGCGCGGAAGAACTCCTCCGTCAGCTCGTGCTCGAAGCCGCCCGCCGAGCCCGGCGGCAGCTGTGCCTCGAACAACGTGAAGGGACGGCCGGAGATGTCGATCGCGCAGCTCGCGCGCGCCTCGTCCATCGGCACCGTCGCCGCGCCGTAGCGGGTGATGCCCGCGCGGTCGCCCAATGCTTGGTCGAGCGCCTGGCCGAGCACGATCGCCGTGTCCTCCGCGGTGTGGTGCGCACCCGTCTCGAGGTCCCCGCTGACCTTCACGTCGAGATCCAGCCGCCCGTGCCGCGCGAGCAGGTCGAGCATGTGGTCGAGGAAGCCCACGCCGGTCGCGCGCGTGCCCGCGCCGGTGCCATCGAGGCCCAGCGTCAGGCGCACGTCGGTCTCGCCGGTCTTGCGCTCGATCGTTGCCGTGCGATTTTTCGTGGAGGTTGCCATCAGAAGAGGGAGTCTAATCGCCCGTCACGCGGGCCTCCATCGACTCGGCGTGCACCTCAAATCCCTCCGCGCAGGCAATCGGCGCGCCCGCGGCCGCGAGCTTGCCGACCGCATCCGCTCCGATCCTGACCTCCTGCATCCGCCGGCGGAAGTGCCGCGCCGACAGCCCGGAGGCAAAGCGCGCGGCGCCGCCCGTCGGTAGCACGTGGTTGGAGCCGGCGACGTAATCGCCGAACGCGGTCGCGCTCCCCGCGCCGACGAACAGCGCGCCGGCGCAGCGCACCCGCGGGGCGAGCGACTCGACATCGACGCCGATCAACTCCAGGTGCTCGGGCGCGAGCTCGTTCGCGAGCTCGACCGCCGCGCGGGCATCCTCCGCCTGCATCAGCGCGCAGGCCGCATCTCCCACCGTCGGGCGCGCGACGATCAGGCGCTCGAGCGTCTGCGCGAGCTCGTCCAACGTCTGCCCGCTCGCCGCGATCGCCACGACGAGGCTGCCCGCCCCGTGCTCGGCCTGGGCGAGCAGGTCGAGCGCGGCCAGCTCCACGCCCCGCTCACCGGCCTGCTCCCCGAGCACCGCGACGAGATCGCTCGGCCCGGCGAAGCCGTCGATCCCGACGCTCGCCGCCAGCTGGCGCTTGGCCTCCTGCACGTACAGATTGCCGGGGCCGACGACCACATCGACGCGGCCGACCGTCTCGGTCCCGTAGGCGAGCGCGGCGATCGCCTGGGCGCCGCCGATCCTGTACACGCGCTGCACCCCGCACAGGCGGCAGGTGCCGAGGATCGTGCGGTCGATCTCACCGTCCGCGCCCGGCGGCGAGCAGACGACGACGTCGAGCACGCCCGCCGCGCGGGCGGTCACGACCCCCATCACGACCGTGCTCGGATACGGCGCCCGACCGCCGGGGACATACACCGCCGCCGCCACCACCGGAACCTCGCGCAGCGTCACGCTCTGACCCTGCGGCAAGCTCACCGTCCGCTCCGCGTCGACGCCGGCCTGGGCGACGGTCGCGACGTTCGCGATCGCCACCTGCAGCCCCGCCACGAGCTCGAGCGGCAGCTCCTTGATCGCGGCGTCGAGCTCCTCCGGCCCCACCACCAGCGGCTTCGGGTCGTTGCCGGCGGTGTCGAAGCGACGCGTGTAGTCGCGAACCGCCGCGTCGCCCTCCGCGCGCACGCGAGTAACTATCTCGCGCACCGCCTGCTCGACCGAGGCGCCGTCGGGGACCAGCGCGCGCACGTGCGCGGCGGCGCCCCGCGGGCCACCGAGACGCGCCACCTCCGCGAGGTCCAGCCGCTCGATCCTCATCTGGGGCCCCCTCCGGCCGCGCCCCGGGTCCTACCGCTCACGCCGCCGCACCGGCCGTCGTCAGGCCGCGCAGCCGCTGCACGAGCTCGTCGATCGGCCCCGCCTTCAGCTTGTGCGAGACCGGGTTCGCGATCAGCCGCGCGGTGCACACGACGAGCTCCTCACGCACGACGAGGTTGTTCTCCTTCAAGGTCGTTCCCGTCGCCGTCAGATCGACGATCGCCTCGACCATCCCCGTCAGCGGCGCGAGCTCGACCGAGCCTTTGACCTCGACGATCTCCGCCTGGCGGCCGGTCGCCTCGAGGTGGCGAGCGGCGATCCGCGGGTACTTCGTCGCGACCCGCATCACCCCCAGCCGGCGCAGCGCCTCGACCGCCGGGTCCGGGCCCTCGCGGCTGGCGAGCACCATCGTGCAGCGGCCATAGCCGAGGTCGAGCAACTCGTAGACCTCGCGGCCGCTCTCGCGGTGAGCGGGGTCGTCGGAGCCGTGCCGGGCCTGCTCGAGCAGCACGTCCTTGCCCGTGATCCCGACGTCGGCGGCGCCCGCCTCGACGTACGTGGGCACATCCGAGGGGCGCATCGTGATCACGCCGATCTCCTCGAACAGCAGCTTGCGGTCGTTCTCGCGCAGCTCCTCGGTGTCCATCCCGAGCCCGGCCAGCAGGTCGACCGTGCCCTTGAACAGCGCCCCGCGCGGCACCGCGATCGTGAGGCCCGTGGCGGCGCTCATGCCGGGGGCCTCCCCGCCCCGGCGGGCTGTGCGACCGAGCCAAGCTCGGCCAGCGCTCCCGTGCCGCGCTCCTCGCCCGCAAGCGCGATGTGCAGGCGGTCGACCCCGAGCGCGAAGCCGACCGCGGGCAGCGCCCGCCCGAAGCGGCCGAGCAGATCGTCGTAGCGTCCGCCGCCGCCGATCGGCGCGCCGAGCGCGGGGTCGTAGACCTCGAACACCGCGCCCGTGTAGTAGCCGATGCTGCGCGTCAGGCCGAGGTCGAAGATGATCCGCTCGGCGACGGCCGGCTCCAGCAGGTCGCGCACGCGCCGCATCCCCATCACCGCCTCCTGCACCTGCGCGCCCGAACCCGCCAGGACCTCCGCGCCGCCGCGGCGCTGGGGCAGGCTCAGCAGCAGCTCGGCGTCCTCGCCGCTCAGCCCCGCGGCCGCGAGCCGTTCGCCCAGCTCGACGAAGTCTCGGCGCGCGAGCGCCTCCAGCAGGCCGGGCCGCAGCTCCTCGGAGATCCCGATCGCGGCCATCAGCGCCGGGTACAGCGAGGCGTCGCCGAGGCCGACGCGGTAGTCCTTCAGCCCGGTCGCGTCGAGCGCCCGGCAGAGCACGCTCAGCGCCTCCGCGGTGCCCTGCGGCGCGGGCGCGCCGATCAGCTCGATCCCCGCCTGCAACAGCTCGCGCGGCTGCCCGCGCTGCGGGCGCACGCCGCGGTAGCAGTGGGCGAAGTAGCAGAAGCGCAGCGGCGGCTCGGCGGTCGGGTAGCGGGTCGCGACGACGCGCGCGATCGGGACCGTCATGTCCGAGCGCAGCACGAGCGCCGCGCCGGTCTCGTCGAACACCCGATAGGCCGGTTGCGCCTCGGCCATGTCGCCGCGCGCGAGCACGGTCTCGTACTCGAGCGCCGGCGTGTAGAGCTCGCCATAGCCGCTGCCCTCGAACACGCCGCGCAGAGTGTCCGTGATCGCGCGCACCTCGCGCGTCTCGTCGGGCAGCACGTCGCGCGTGCCGCTGGGAATCGGGTAGATCATCGGGTCTCGAGACTACGCGGGCACGGGCTCGATCGCCACGCGCTCGATCCGCGCGCCCAGCTCGCGCAGGCGCTCGTCGATCCGCTCGTAGCCGCGGTCGATCTGGCGGATGTTGCCGATCTCGCTCTTACCCTCCGCGCACAGCGCCGCCAGCAGCATCGCCATCCCCGCCCTGATGTCGGGCGACTCGACGCGCTCGCCGCGTAGCCGTCGCGGGCCGGTGACGATCGCGCGGTGCGGGTCGCACATCACGATGTCCGCGCCCATCAGGATCAGCTTGTCGGTGAAGATCAGGCGGTTCTCGAACATCCACTCGTGTACGAGGATCGAACCCTCGGCCTGCGTCGCCAGGGCGACGGCGATCGAGGTCAAATCGGCGGGGAACGCCGGCCAGGGACCGTCCTGGATCTTTGACTTGAATTCGCCGACGTCCGACTGCGCGACGAGCTTCTGTGAGCCGGGCACGACGACGTCGTTGCCGTCGAGCTCTGAGCGCAGCCCGAGGCGCTCGAACACGAGCCGGATCATGCGCAGATCGCCGGGCACGGTGTCCTTTATTCGCAGCTCGCCGCCGGTTACGCCGGCCAGCGCGATGAAGCTGCCGATCTCGATGTGGTCCGGCGCGATCACGTGCTCGCAGCCGTGCAACGTCTCCGCGCCGTTGACCGTGATCAAGTTCGAGCCGATCCCCTGGATGTCGGCGCCCATCTTCACGAGCATTCGCGCGAGATCCTGTACGTGTGGCTCGGAGGCGGCGTTGCCGATCACCGTCGTGCCGGGTGTCAGCGCGGCGGCCATCAGCACGTTCTCGGTCGCCATCACCGACGGCTCGTCCATGAACACGTCGGTCGGGCGCAGCCCGCGAGCGGCGTTCAGCGCGATCTCGCCGTTGCACTCGACGCTCGCGCCCATCGCGCGGAACGCGTCGAGGTGCGGGTCCAGGCGCCGGCGGCCGATCACGTCGCCGCCCGGCGGCGACATCACCGCGCGTCCAAAGCGCGCGAGCAGCGGGCCGGCGAGCAGGAATGAGGCGCGGATTGAATCGGCGAGCTCGCGCTCGATCTCGATCTCACGCGCACCGGCCGCGCACAGCGCCAGCTCGTTGGCGCCGCGCCAGCTGACCGAGACCCCGAGCGCGCGCAGAATGTCGAGCATCGCCTCGACGTCCCTGATCCGCGGCACGTTGCCGACGACAACCTCGTCCTCGGTCAGCAGCGCGCTGGCCAGGATCGGCAACGCTCCGTTCTTGTTCCCGGCCGGCCGCATCGTGCCGGACAGCGGGACCCCGCCTTCGATTACGAACTTCTCCATTTTCCGTTCTCTCCGGCGAAACCTTTGACCCCTGACGGGGACGTCGATGTCGCTCGCGGGGACGCTCATGTGGGGCTCTGCAAGCCTAACAGTCATCTCCCCCGTCCAATTCGCGGTTGCCCGGCTGTGACCTGCCGGGGTGCCGGAGGCGGGTCCCGACACGCCCCGATGCAACTTCCGTTGCAAGTTCTAGGCGCATATTTGGCTCTAGCACGCTCCTTTCCGGCACGACCCTCGATACGTACACACGTTCGTATCGATTCCGTCCGCGGCTGTGCCTATCGTACGAACAGATGTTCCCATCAGCGAACTCATCTCTCGCCCGGCGCGCGCTCGATGCGCTGCGCCTCACCCGCTCGTTCCTCACGCTCGAGGACGATTACGCCGTCGATTGGGAGGTCGACAGGGACGAGCCATCTCGTGAGGCGCCTCATCCGCATCGAGTGCCGCTGCGCGGGGGATTTGTTCGCCGGCGACGAGGCGAGCCGGCTCCGAGCCCGCAGGTCTGCCTGACACCCGTTGGAGAGCTCCCCGCGTCGCCGCCACGCAAACACTGCCGGCACCAGACGACGCTCGACCTGCACGCGCGCAACCCGCATGGGCAGAGCACCCCGCGGCACTGAGCGCGCCGACCGCGTGCCGCCGGCGGTACGTTCACACGAGCGCACTGGCCGGCGCTAGAGTTTGTTTCGATGTCTGGAGTGCGACATGCGATCTGCGTTCTTGGCTGCCTTGCGCTCGCCGGCGCGACAGCGACAGCCGCGACGGGCCCGGCAGCGAATGCGCCCATATACCGGGCGGACGGGGCTCGCGCGGGCAGAGAACTCGCCGAAACCGAAGCGCGAGCCACGCTCGGCGAGCTCCAACTCCCGCCCGGCGCAAGCGCATCCGCCGGCGAGCCTGCGGGGGACGGCGGGTATCTGGCTCCGCCGATACACGAAGAACAGCCCGCCCTCGTGAGCGCGCACGCGTGGTGGGTAGTACCCGCGACACCGCTGCAGGTCCTCGAATACATCCACGCCCACCTTCCTGCGCAGGCGGGTCCGTTCTTCCTCCCGACACCGCTGGGGAGCAGCGATTTCGACTCGATCAGCTGGCCCGCGAGCGCCGGGGAGATCGCAGAACGCGAGCTGTTGCTCTCGGTCGCGCAGCTGCCAGGGGGTGCCACGGGAGTGCTCGCCAACGCGCGCGTACTGTGGATGCGCCCGCGCATGCCGATCCCGCCGGGGGCGCGCGTGCTGCGCGTCACCTACTCCGACCGGCTCGGCGCAGGCACCTCCGAAAAGCACTACAAGATCACCGCCGAGAAGCGGATCGCCCGCGTGCGGAGCCTGATCAACGCGTTGCCGGTGGAACGGCCTTCGTTCCAAATCGAGTCCTGTCCACCGTCGCACCAACGCCTACAGCTCGCATTCCTGCCGCATCGCGGCGCCGCGCCGTCGGCGAAAGCAGAGCTTTACGAGGTATCGTGCGGCGGCATGATGCTGACCCTCCACGGGGATGAACAGCCACCGCTGCAGGCGCCCACGCTGGGCATGGGTGCGTTCGCCAAGCTGCTCGGTCTGCCCCTCTGAACCGCGGGGTGTCCGCGGCAGTGGCAACGGCGCGTCACGCTATCGGGCTAGGTCCGTCAGGCAAGTTGGCCCAGCAGGGTCTTGGGTATTGGGTATATAAAAATAAACTGCGTATCACCATGGTTACACGCAGTTTTAAAAGTATATATACACATCCACGCCTACCCGGGCTCTGAGTCCACCCTGGGTTCAGGCGCAATCGGCGGTTCTCGCGCGGGGATCATGACCTTCGCCCGGAAGAACGGCCCAGGAGAACGGCCTAAAGAACGACGAAGGGCCGCCCGCAGGCGGCCCATGTCTTTGTCTTCTGCACTTCACGAAAAAACCGGCGGCGTCCTACTCTCCCAGGCCCTTGCGAGCCAAGTACCATCGGCGCTGAGGGGCTTAACTGCTCTGTTCGGAATGGGAAGAGGTGTTTCCCCCTCGCCAAGGCCACCGGAAAAAGACGAGAGACCCCGCCCTCCTCAGTCCTTCAAAACTGCACAGCGCCACAAACGCGTATCACCACCCCTTCCGGGGCAATCAAAAAAATCCGTCAAGCCCTCGACCGATTAGTACCGGTCTCCTTCGGACGTTACCGTCCTTCCAGATCCGGCCTATCAACCTGGTGGTCTACCAGGGGTCTTACTCCCTCTAGGGGATGGGAGAACTCATCTTGAGGCCGGCTTCCCGCTTAGATGCCTTCAGCGGTTATCCGATCCACACGTAGCTAGCCTGCTATGCCCTTGGCAGGACAACAGATACACCAGAGGTGCGTTCATCCCGGTCCTCTCGTACTAGGGACAAATCCTCTCAATTCTCCAAC
>Ga0182030_10015562_pt1 | contig 14901 bp, 15 predicted proteins | sample 812S3MmetaG_FD_121299 | JGI IMG/M metagenome (GOLD analysis project Ga0182030, IMG submission 121299) | Permafrost microbial communities from Stordalen Mire, Sweden - 812S3M metaG (Illumina Assembly) | ecosystem: Environmental > Terrestrial > Soil > Wetlands > Permafrost | place: Sweden... | reverse complement strand
TTTTGGGAGCGCGCAGAGCCACGTGCAGGACGGCCCGCTTCTCCGTGACGTTGATCTTCTCTCCCCGGAACATAGCATCGATGTGAGCTCTCAGGCCTGACTCCTCCGCTAATTGCAGCAGGAGTGAGAGTGTCTCATCAGTGATGAGGTTCTTTGAGTAGTCGAAGTAGATTCCGACGGCCTCAGTTGTCATTCGCTGGCCGCGCTTGGGGTCGTTGGCAAAGAGCTTGCGAAGAGACAATTCCCGCACCTTCGTATAGTGAGCTTGGAGGGTCTTCCATGCCGCTCGATCCATGAGCGGCGCGACACCTGAATTCATAATTTCCCTTTCATCCGAATAGAGCATCACCGTTGCCAAAGGATATTCGCAATTTCCAGCGGAACTGCCACGCCTTCGTGGTGTGGTATCAATCGCGCCGTGTAATCAGCAACTGCACGGGTAGCTGGAACCTTCACGCCATAGACGAAAGCTGCGTCGGTGCCTGATGGCTGATTTGTGCTTTTCATCTCGTGGCACTCAGCATGGTCATCTCCAACTCCAGCGGCAAACATCTCGACTCTAACCGACTCCGGACCAAGATCATCGAGAAATAGTTGAACCTCAAAGACGTGCTGCGCGCCTTTCGTTGCCGCTTTCATCGCTCCGAATCGCACACGCCCCCACTTCTGTTCCAAGGCATGCTGCCAATCGACGACCGCCTTGCCAACCGCGCCCTTGTTCGCCGCGCGCTCTCGAAAGGCGACCGCGGCCGGAAGATAGTGTTGTTCGGTGTATTCGCGCACTGCGCGGTCGGCGGAGAATTGCGGGGTCAGTCGCGCCATGCTTTCCCGCATCCGCTTGACCCATGCAGTGGGAATACCATCCTTGTCGCGAGCATAGAACTCTGGAATTACCTCCTGTTCCAGAAGATCGTACAGGGCTTCGGCTTCGGCGGCGTCCCATGCTGGGTCGTCGCCATGTTCCTTGCCGTCTCCCAGTGCCCACCCGACCTCAGGCGCGTATGCTTCCGCCCACCAGCCATCCAACTCGGATAGGTTGATGCCTCCATTGACGAGCACCTTCATGCCACTGGTTCCGCACGCCTCCCAGGGCCGTCGTGGCGTGTTGATCCAGACATCGACTCCTTGAACCAGGTATTCGGTCAACAGCATGTCGTAGTCGCTCAGGAAGATTACGTGAGGTCGAGTCTCCGGCTGGCGGATGAAATTGATCCATTCATGGATCAATGCCTGACCCGCCTGGTCCTCCGGGTGAGCTTTGCCTGCGATGATGAGTTGCACGGGACACTGCGGATTGGTCAACAGACGAAGTAGCCGCTGCGGGTCGTGGAGCAACAAATTTGGTCTTTTATAGGTCGCAAAGCGTCGCGCAAAGCCAAGCGTCAGAGCGTTGGGATCAAAGAGATGCTGTGCGGCTTCGACCGATTTGGCCGACGCGCCTGATGCGGCCAGTTGCCGGGCCAATCGTTCGCGTGCGTACTCCACAAGAGACTGGCTGGCGGCGACTCGAAATTGCCAGAGCTTGGTGTCAGAGACATGGCGAATGTCCCGTTCCAGAGTTTCTGTTGTCCCCAGCCAACGCTCCTTTCCACAGCTCGCCGTCCAAAGATCATCAGCCTGTGCCGAGTCCCAGGTGGGCATATGGACTCCATTGGTCACATGCCCGACCGGGACTTCGTCCTCCGGCCAGCGCGGGAACAGGGGCAGAAAGAGGTTCCGGCTGACCTTCCCATGCAAGCGGCTCACCCCATTCACCGCCCCGCTTCCTCGGATTGCCAGATAGGCCATATTGAAACTCTCCGAAGGGTCGCCCGGGTTCTGGCGCCCCAGAGCCAGTAAGTCTTGAAGTGCAATGCCGAGCCTCTTCTGGGCATAACTTCCGAGATACTGTTCGATAAGCACGGGAGCAAAACGATCAAAGCCCGCGGCCACGGCTGTGTGGGTGGTAAAGAGATTACCCACCCGCGTCACCGCCAGTGCAACTTCAAAGGGCTGCCCGGTCTCCTCCATGAAATTACGGCTCCGTTCCAGGACGGCGAACGCCGCGTGGCCTTCGTTGAGGTGACAAACCTGTGGTTGAATTCCGAGTGCGCGGAGCAACCTCCATCCGCCGATTCCCAGCAGCAGCTCCTGCTTGAGGCGCAGTTCCGTGCCGCCCCCATAGAGTTCGCTCGTAATCCCTCGATGAACGGGAAAGTTTGCCGCGTCATTGCTGTCGAGCAAATAGAGCTTCACCTTGCCCACTTGGACCTGCCAGGCACGCAACCAGACCGAGTATCCGGGCAATGCAATCTCCAACCGCAGCCACTCCCCATTCGGTTGACGCAGTGGCGTAATCGGCAACTGTCCGGGATCGTTGTAGGGGTAGAGAGCCTGTTGCTCGCCATTTCTGTCGATGACCTGACGAAAATAGCCCTGCTGATAAAGCAGTCCCACGCCGACGACCGGCACACCCAGATCGCTGGCGGCTTTGAGTTGATCGCCGGCCACATTGCCAAGCCCGCCCGAGTAAATTGGCAGAGCTTCGCTCAACATGAATTCCATACTGAAATATGCAACGCAGGTCAGCGGAGTCTGCGCGTGATTCCGCTGAAACCAAGCCGGGGCTTCCGTTGCCCGCCGGCTGGCATCGCTCAAATCATTCACTCTATCCCGAAACACCGGATCGGCCAACACGCGCTCGATCTGGTCGCGCGAGACCGTCTGCAGCACGACCCAGGGGTTATGCGTGATTTCCCAGAGCCGGGGATCAAGTTTCCGCCACACGTCGTCGGTTGCATGGTTCCACGACCAACGCAAATCCAAAGCGAGTTCTGCCAGCGAATCGACCCCATCGATTTCGGTGGGCAAAAGGTCGTACAGCAGATGGTTCTTCTTCATCTTGGCTCTTTCTGTTTAGCGATCGCTGAACGCGCTTCCGCAGGGATATCCCTTCGCCGGCGGTGGCGGAGCGCTTGGCTCGCTGAAATCAGCGGTCCAGTGCCAGTTTCTGATCTCCGGCATATCTTCCAGGTGTTGCTGGATATATTCGTGGTGTTCGTATAATTTCCGGATTCACTCTGCGAGAAGGTTGCGGATCGATTGTAATCCCAGCGGGCGCTTCGCGTTGTTCATGGAACTCATGGAGATCACGAAGACGTTCACGACACATTCACATCACGCGCCTGCTCCTTCCGAGTCTCTCGTTCCGCCTCAAGCCAGTCTTGAGTCTGCTTGGCTTTCATTCTGTTTTTGACTTCCCTGCGATTCAGGGGGTCTGGGAAATCGGTGGGCGGAGATTGTCTCGGAAGCCTCGTGGAAGGCTTTGGATTCCCGACTCTGGTAGAAAGTATCGGTCCGCAAAGATGTCAAAACTGTTCAATCTTGCTCATAAAGCGACAGTCGGCCCGGCGCGGCATCGATTTCCTTCTGGTTCAGTACCTTTCCTATGCGCCCTCCATTGCGCTGAACACAGCGCGAGCAGCGAGTTGCGGAGGCATCTGTTTGCCGGCGAGCAGGGATTGTAGACGGCTTCGGAGGCGGAGCAGGGCGAGCGAGTGAATTTGCGAGACGCGCGATTCGCCGACACCAAGCACGGCTCCGGCTGCCTTCATGGTGAGTTCTTCGTAGTAGTAGATGGAAAGCACCTGCTGTTCTTTTTCGCTCAGCTCCTCGATGGCCCGCACGAGCAGTTGGTGCAGCTCGGATTTCATGGTGAGGTAGTAGGGGCTCTCCTCCGGGTTGCCGGGCAAGTACTCGCAGAGATCGTCGTCGTGTTCATGGTCGCCGCTCTCGATGTGAAAGCTGCCGAGGTCGAGGCCTTCGAGTTCGCCGAGCAGGTGCTGGAAGTCGTCGAGGGCGAGGCCGAGTTCAGTGGCGATCTCCGGCTCGGTGGGGAAACGTCCCAGGGCGTGGCTAAGGCGGGCCGAGGCCAACTCGACCTGGCGGCTCTTGCGGCGCAGATCGCGCGGACTCCAGTCCAGTTCGCGGAGACTGTCGAGAATGGCGCCGCGGATGCGGAACTTGGCATAGGTCTTGAACTGGACCTGGCGCGCCTCGTCGTACTTGGTGAGGGCATCCATGAGTCCGAGAATGCCGGCATGGACCAGGTCTTCGATGGGAACGTGCTGAGGCAGACGGTCATGGATGTGGCGCGCGATGTAGCGTACCTGCGGCATCTGTTCCATAAGGATGCGGTTGCGCACTTCCTCGTCTAGGGTGGGAGGCGTGTAGCTGTTTTGCGGCTTCTTCATGGCAGGCTCTGGGGAATGATTCGTCATGGTCATGGGTTGAGGCTCCCGATGGAATGCACCGGCACATCGGTTCCCTGCAGCCAGCGCGCGTTGATCACGACATTGGGGGCAAGACGCAGCAGCGTGGAGACGGTAAAGCCGGGAAGAGGAATCTCCAGTGAGAGCTGGCAGAGGAGAAGCAGAAATGCGTTCCAGTTCTTCGGTTTTGGCAGAGCCGGAGCGCTGCTGTTAGTGATCAATGCGGTGCTGCTTTCTGCGGTTTCGCTCATGTGACTCACGCCAGTGCAGGGATGGGAACGCACCTGCTTCAGTGCAGGTAGGTGCAATCGGCTAACCGAAGTAGAGAAGAGTTGGTGAAAATGCTCTCAGGAAATGAAAACAAAACGAAGACATCGCGCCGGAAACGCGAGGCCGTGAATTGAAAAAGCTCTAACGAATCAGGTTGATGGTGTCCTGCGCCTGTAACTCGGTGGCCAGCAATTGCATGAACATTAAGTGGGAATCGGTAGCGGAGCTGCTTGTACTACTGGCGGCGGCAAACGAATCGCTGGCCTGAGCGTTTGGAAATACGGGGCTGATGCTCATGTCGTTTCCTTCTCCTTGAACTTAAACGTGAACGCTAATGCTGGAGTAATCCGGGAGAAAGCCGGAGGTGCTGGCTTCAGCGGTGGCGGAGGTTGTTGCCGCGGCGGCAAGCGATGAGGCGCCACCAGAGGGTTGAGCGGAGGAATAAGAGATTGGCTGGCGTTGTTGTCCGGCAGACTGGCCGTGGGAATCGAAGGAACCAAGAATCACGTCAATGGCTATGCACGGGAATTGCCAATCAACCAACTCGGAACTAAGAACCTTCTGCTGTGACGCCGACCGATACGCAGGGCTTGCGCACCATGATCTGTTCGGGCGCGATCATGGTGCGCCCGCCGGCCAGCACAAAGGCGCGCTCGATCACATTGCGTAACTCGCGAACATTTCCCGGCCAGGAGTGGGCAACCAGTTTTGCCTCAGTCTCCGGGCTGAGCTTCACCTCGGCGCTTCCGGTAAGCCGCTCCATGAAATGCCGCGCCAGCAGAGGTATGTCTCCCGGGCGCTCGCGCAGCGGCGCCAGTTCAATCGGAAAGACCGAGAGGCGATAGAAGAGATCTTCACGGAAGAGACCCTGCCGCACCCGTCTTTCCAGATCGACGTTGGTGGCGGCCACGACGCGGGCGTCGAGACGGAATACATCGCTGGTTCCCAGTCGTTGCACCTCTCCGCACTCCAAAAAGCGCAACAGCTTGGATTGGCTGGCGATCGGCAGTTCGCCGATCTCGTCAAAGAAAAGAGTTCCGCTCTCGGCCGCATGAATTTTTCCCAAACGCGACTGCACGGCGCCAGTGAAGGCGCCACGGGTATGACCAAAGAGCTCGGCCTCGATCAGCGTTTCCGGTATCGCCGCGCAGTTGATGGTAATGAAAGGCCGCTCAGCGCGGGTGCTGAGCTTATGTACAGCCGCGGCAACCAGCTCTTTCCCTGAACCGGTCTCTCCGGTGATGAGCACCGAGGTGGAATGCGGGGCAACGGCGCGGACCGATTCGGCAAGTTGCCGCATCGCGTCGCTGGTGCCGACCATGCCCGGCAGCAGCGTGAAGGGGCTCTCCGCGGCAGGACAGGCTGAAGGTTGCGCCGGCACGGGTGCCAAATGCCCGCTGGTGAAATTAAACTCTCGCAAGCAGCGATAGTCGGCGTTGCCTTGCAACTCCTCCGGTATTTCGATGGTGCCGCTTACTCTGTCCAGCAGGACGACATCGGTGCAGGGGAACTGCCGCTCCATGACGCCGATCAGTTCTTCGGAATTCAGGTCAGGGAGTTTGCGGTCCAGCACCACGATGCGGGCGCCACGACGCTCCAAAATGCTCAGAGCCTCGGCTCCTGAGCTGGCGTCCACCACCAGGGCAGCCTTGCGCAGAGCGTCGCCGAGGCACTTGCGTAGAGCTGCGTCCGGCGTGGCAATCAGTATGGTTGCGGCACCGTGCAGAGCGGAAATGGGAATAATGTTACCAGCGGCTGTCATGAGATGCCTTCTACCCGGCCATTCTTGGATTGAGGTTAGTTCAATGTTAAAAGTCGCTCCTCCGCTAAAGCTGTTGCCGGAAACTGACGGTGGGGACTTTCGCGGAATATTACAAAGATGCCGCCGGCGGCAGAGCCAGTAGCGCTGCCTCCCGCAAACTGCATAAGCTTGCAACACAGCTTCTGGCGCTGTCCTTGAGGTGCGCCGGAAGGTATTCCGAGCATGAATCCATTTTCACAGCGGTGCAGAGAAATCGAGATTTTACGGTTGCGTTCGGCATGGGCGATCATCTCGTCGATCAGAACGAAAAGCGCCCGCTCCAACATCGGCGCATGGCAGAGAATGAAAGCAGGCTCCACGTCGAGCTGAAGAGCAACGCTACTGGCCTCTGCGACCGGGGCCATCTCCTCCACCGAGGCTTGCAGCAACGCCTCGCCATCGCAGGACTCGAGTTCCGGCGCTTCGGCGAGGCTGGCGATCTCACGCAGGACGGCCATATCCTGCATCAAGTGATCGGTCAGCCGCAGGCAATCCTCAAGGACCTGGCGGGCCGGCTTGCCGGCATCTTCGCGGAGTCCGAGTTCGACGGTGATGCGCAATGCGGCAATGGGCTGCGCCAGGGTGTGAAAGGCCTCGCTTAGGAACTCGCTTTGCGGAGTCATGCGACTTCTCCGGATCTGTCGCTGAGCTCGTAGCCGACGCCGCGGACGGTGTGAATGAGACGGCAAGGCGCATCCTGGTCCACCTTCTTGCGAAGGTAATTAATGTATACGTCGACGACATTCGTGCAGGTATTGAAGCTGATATTCCAGACGTGCTCGATGATCATCGAGCGGGTGATGCTCCGTCCGGCGTTGCGCATCAGGTATTCCAGCAGCGCAAACTCCTTGGCGGTCAGTTCGATGCTGCGCCCGGCGCGCTGCACCTTGCGTTCCACGCGATCCAGGTGCAGATCCGCAATCTGGAGGCTGGATTCGACCGAGGGACGGCCGCGCCGCAGCAAAGCACGCACACGGGCGGAAAGTTCAGAATAAGAGAACGGCTTATTGACGCAATCATCGGCTCCACTATCGAGGGCATGAATGCGGTCTTCCACCAGTGGGCGAGCGGTCAGCACCAGAACCGGTAGCTGAGGTTTGCTGGGGCGCACGTTGCACAGGACGGAGATGCCGTCGAGACCGGGAAGGTTCAGATCGAGAATCAGGAGGTCATAGTCGAGGTCAGTCGCCATTAGCGCGCCCTGCTCTCCATCCAGTGCTACATCCACGACATAATGTTCCGCCTCCAGACCCTTACAAATGTAGGAAGCCAGCGCCGAGTCATCTTCAATCAAAAGGATTCGCATAGATCGAGCTCCGATTAAGATTGCCGCCATTCAGCATGACTTGGCGAGCCTCGTATGTTTAGCGCTCATTTGAATTTCAGTGTGTTACCTGCGGGTGCAACTTCCCGTTCCGGAAAAATTCCCATTGTGAACATTTTGCCCTGGCAAAGAACCAAGCCTTTTTCCGCGAGCAGGAGCCAGCTTTGCTGCCGCTCTGGCGGCGTGCAACGGAGGCCTTAACACTAGGGGGCTTCCAGCGCAAGAATATGCCCATGGAACTAAGGCCACACTAGCCGGAGCTAGTTGCTCAACCTGATTGTGATTGGCTTGGTCCACATCTATGCTTGCTCGACTCCGAATTTAAGGCGACGTGGCTTTTATGGATCGATCACCTGCGAAGCAGGGTGCTAATCCGTCTCTACTGAGAAAAGTCATGAAAGTGGCGCGCCCGTGCTGGCCTCATCTGGCTGGGATCAGTCTGCTCTATCTGCTTTCCACGCCGGTAACGCTGCTGGCGCCGTTGCCACTGAAGATTGCCGTGGACAGCGTGCTGGGAACGCGGCCGCTGCCCCACTGGCTGCATGCGCTGCCATTGCCGCAGCGATGGTTCAGCGCGGCCAACGGCGGACTGGTAATATGCGCGGTGCTGCTGGTGCTCATCGCGCTCGTGAACTCTCTGCAGTCTCTGGCAAGCTGGCTGCTCTCCACCTACACGGGAGAGAAGCTGGTTCACGATTTCCGCGGTCAACTGCTCTTCCACGCGCAGCGCCTGAGCTTGTCCGTACATGACCGTCGCGGCGCCAACGACATTGCCTACCGCATTCAGTATGACGCGCCTGCCGTCCAGAACCTGTTGCTCCAAGGCGTCATTCCTATTCTTTCCTCGGCCTTCACATTTGTTGCGATGCTGCTCGTAACCGTGCGATTGAGCTGGCACATCGCATCGATCGCAGCCATTCTTTCGCCGGTGCTGTTTGTGCTTGCGCGCAACTCAAGCCGCAAGGTGCGGCAGCGCTGCGACGAGGTTCGCGTACTCGACAGCTCGGCCATGCTGGTGCTGCACGAGGCGCTGAGCTGCCTGCGCGCGGTAAAGGCCTTTGGACAAGAGGCGTTTGAAGATGCATTGTTCCGCCGGAAATCGCGCCAGCGAATGACCGAGCAGGTAAGACTGGCATCGATTCAGGCAGGCTTCCATGTGCTGATCGGATTCTGCGTGGCGATCGCGGTGGGCGTGGCGCTGGTAATGGGCGTCACCGAGGTTCGGCAGCAGACCATGACCGTGGGCGAGTTTCTTCTGGTTATGGCCTACATGGCGCAACTCTACGAACCGCTGCATACCATGAGCACGAAGATTCCCGAGCTGCAATCGTCGGTGTCCAGCCTGCATCGCGCATTTGCCCTGCTGGAGGAAACTCCAGAGCTGGAGGAAAGCCGCGAGGCCGTGCTTCCGGTGCATGTTCGCGGCGAGGTGGAATTCCGCAATGTCTCATTCCAGTACACGGCTGGAGGGCGCAGCGTTCTGAACGACATCTCGTTCCACATTCGTCCGGGAATGCGCGTGGGAGTGGTAGGGCCGAGCGGCTCCGGCAAGACCACGCTGGTGAATCTGCTGACCCGCTTCTACGATCCGACCGCTGGCGCGATTCTGATCGACGGTACGGACCTGCGGGAATATGGCCTGGCGGAGTTGCGGCAGCAATTCTCAATCGTGCTGCAGGAGCCAATGTTGTTTTCGACCACCGTGGCGGGCAACATCGCCTATGCCGACCCGCAGGCTTCGCGCGCCGAGGTGATACGGGCCGCCAAGCTTGCGAATGCGCACGAATTCATCGACCGGCTGCCGCAAGGTTACGACACGGCGATGGGAGAAGGCGGGGCCGGGCTTTCCGGCGGAGAGCGGCAGCGGCTGGCCATCGCCCGTGCATTCCTGAAAAGTACCTCCATGCTGATTCTCGACGAACCGACCAGCGCGGTGGACTTGCGCACCGAGCAACTGATCATGGAGGCGCTGGATAAGCTGATGGCCGGACGCACGGCCTTCATGATCGCGCATCGCCTGAGCACGCTGGAGCGATGCGACAAGGTGCTCGTTCTGCAGAATGGGTCTTTGCAATCGATTGCGAGCAGCCTGGACGAAGCCAGAGAACAGTTGCTCGCCTACCCTGGGGCGCGCCGATTTGAAATGTCAGAACCAGGGCCGGTGCTGGTGCGAAAGTAACTTCCTGGAAAGTAGTTCCAACGATGCGACCCCTTCGTCATCAGCACGAAGCCGAGCCGGAGGCTCCTTTCAAGCCAATAGCCATCTCGTGCGGGATGAAGCTGAAGTTTTCGGGGGAGTCAGGAAAACGTCATGGATGTGGACTGCCAGTCTGGCAGTCGGGAGTGGATCTTCTGAGCTTTAGCGCGCTTGCACGCATACATATCCTGGTCTGCGGCATCAAGAACTTCGTCCAGCGTTTCTCCGTCTCTCCAGGCGGCAATCCCAACGCTTACAGCCAGCGGAAAATTGTCCAGATGCAGGCCCTCGTTCCAGCGTCCCATATACTCTGAAATCCGCCGAACCACGGTTCCGGCATTCTGCTCCGATGTGTTGGCAAGGATGAGCAGGAATTCATCGCCGCCGTAGCGAACGACGGCATCGGAGCCGCGGGTCGAGCTCCTGAGCAATCCTGCCACTTCGGCGAGAACGAAATCGCCGGTGATATGTCCAAATCTCGTATTTACCTCTTTGAACCGATCCACATCCACAACCAGAAAGGTAAGCGGCTCCTGCGAACGCCGGGCGCGGCTGATAAATCGCGCGGCCATTTCATCCAGTGAACGGCGGTTATAGACCTCGGTTAGAGGGTCGGTAAAGGATTGCAACCGCACCAATTCGTTCTGGATCGTACTTGCGACTGACCTCCGGCGCACTCGGCGCGATTCCGTGCGCCGGGTTACAACGTAGGTGTTGAGCAGCATCAGCAGAGTCAGCGCCACGAAGAACAGCCGCTTGGAGATTGTAGTTTCCAGGTGGATTTCGCCCCCCTGGAGAAATGTGGTAGGAAAAAGAATGCAGAGCAGCGTACATCCGCCCACGATCCCGCTCATGCCAACAATCAGCCAAAGCTCCCAATCGCGCTTCTCCAACCGGGTAAGCTCCCGGGTCAGCTTCGCCGCGAGATTATCACCTTCGAGAGGAAGTGCTCCGTCAGCCTTGGACCCCATGAATCTGTGCCTCTTCTCAATTAGGAAGTCTTCAATACCGCAATACCGCAATACCGCTTGTCGCTAACTGCATCCGTCACTCTTAAAGCAATTCTATGATTACTATTGTATGAATGTACTCTGCTCGCCTCGGTTCGTCTTTACAACTTACGTTGGTAACGTGCCTGAGGTTGTTGCGATGCGCCGATTGAACTCAAAGGCGGTCTCGCGGCGTTTCCCGTATACGCAAAATCCCCTTGATTAAATAGAAAGCCGTAGCCAGAAAAGACCCTACACCGGCTCCAGCTTCGCCGTGAAATGGCGAAGGAATGGAGGTTCATAGGTGAGGCGGAGGCCACGGATCTGGCTTCGTCTCTGCCATACCTCGGTGATGATCTCGATGACGTAATCGATGTGGCTCTGGGTGTAGGTGCGGCGAGGGATGGCGAGGCGCACGAGGTCCATTCTGGCGACCTTGCCAAACATCAGTGAGCCGATTTCGACGCTGCGGATGCCGCCCTCGAGGTAAAGTTCGGCGGCCAGGGCCTGGCCGGGGAACTGATCCAATGGAATGTGCGGGACAAAGCCGCGGGCGTCGAGGTAAACGGCATGGCCTCCAGGGGGCAGGACAATTGGGATTCCCTGCTCGGCGAGGTGTTGCCGAGGTAAGCGGTGGAGGCGATGCGGTAGCGCAGGTAGTCCTCATCTACAGCCTCCTGCAGACCTACGGCGATGGCTTCAAGGTCGCGTCCGGCTAGTCCTCCGTAGGTGGGGTAGCCCTCGGTGAGAATGAGCAGATTTTTTTCCTGCTGGGCCAGCATGTCGTTGTTGGTGCACAGAAAGCCGCCGATGTTGGCCATGCCGTCTTTCTTGGCGCTCATGGTGCAGCCGTCGCCCAGTGCGAACATCTCCTGGGCGATCTGCTTGGGAGTCTTGTCCGCATAGCCGGACTCGCGAAGCTTGATGAAGTAAGAGTTCTCGGCAAAGCGGCAGGCGTCAAAGTAAAGCGGAATGTTGTGCCGGTGGCAGAGTTCGCTGACCTGTCGGGCATTTTCCATCGAAACAGGCTGTCCGCCGCCGGAGTTATTGGTAATGGTGAGCATGACGAGAGGAATGCGCTCGCGTCCGACGCGGCTGATGGTCTGCTCCAGGGCGGCAACATCCATGTTGCCCTTGAAGGGATGGATGAGCTCGGGTTGCTTGCCTTCGGCGATGACGAGGTCGAGGGCCTCGGCGCCGCCGGCCTCGACATTGGCCCGAGTGGTGTCAAAGTGCGTGTTGTTGGGAACCACGTCGCCGGGCTTGAGCATCACGCTGAAGAGGATGCGCTCAGCGGCGCGGCCCTGGTGGGTGGGGATGACATGGCGGTAGCCGAAGATGCTCTGCACCGAGTCCCGGAAGCGAATATAGCTGCGGCTGCCCGCATAGCTCTCATCACCCTCCATGATGGCTCCCCATTGGTAGGTGGACATTGCCCCGGTGCCGGAGTCCGTCAGCAGATCGATCAGGACATCATCGGCCGCAAGGAGAAAGAGGTTATAGTGCGCTAGCTGCAGGAACCGTTCCCGGTCCTTGCGCTGGGTCCAGTGAATAGGCTCGACACTCTTGATACGGAAAGGCTCGATGATGGTGCGGATTGCCATGGTGACCTCATCAGGAACTCAACATTGTAGTGCGCCGCGGCGGACGCACCAAATAAAAAACCCGCAGCCGCCATGGGAGCTACGGGTAAGTACCTCAGGAGCGCGCGATAAAAAGCTAATCCCTGACATCCTTGAATTCAAAGGTTGCGATGCAGGCGTCGCCGCCATCGAACCTCGCCTGTCTTATGGCTTCCTGTGCCGCCGATACCAGCAGAGGATTGCCACCCAGTACCTTGGAGTCACGCACGCTGCCCGAAGGCGTGAGCCGAAGCTCGAGACGAACCACGCCAGCGATCCTCATCCGGCGGGCAAGCTCCGGATAAGTGACCTTGACCGCCCCGCCTTTGCTTTTACACGGGGGTTGCTGGGCAAAAAGCGCGCAGGAGAAAAGGAAAAAAGGCGCGCACAACAGTGCGAGCCTTCTTACAAGTGCAAGCGCCCTTCTGGAATCTGTCGTCATCATCACTGCGTACCGGGGGTATTCAATGCAAATATTACTCGATTATTCGCATACCCAGTAGTTACTGAAGGGCGACGTCCCTCGGGTTTAATTCTCGTTCATCCCAGGCGGCGGCTATTGCATAACGACGCCGCAAGCGACGCGGTCTCCAGCATTACCCGCCGGATCGCTGACTTCGTCGTCGGCCTTGGCGTGAATGACGAGCGCTGTGCCTCCGTTGGCGAAAAGTGAATTAGGCAGACCGGGCTCAAGAGTTACGCGCTCATCCAGGACCGTTTGTCTTGCAGTCCCATCCGCTGCGACGGTGATGTTTTCCATATCTCCGGCGTGCGGACCGAGGGGATTATGCAGACCATGGTGTGCGCCCGTGGGGTTGAAGTGTCCGCCAGAGGACTTGAAGTCCGGAGCATCGCACTTGGCGATCTGATGGAAGTGGATGGCATGCACCCCAGGGGTGAGGTTTCTCAGGGCAAGATGAATTGCAACCCCCTGCTTCTCCTGATGGATGGTTGCGCTTCCAATCTCGGCTCCCTTGGCGTCGATCACGGTGACAACCTTGGAGAGTTTCTTTTCGTGGGCAGCTGCTCCCATGCTCATCAACGCGATGGCAATGGTAAGGCAAATCAAGAGACCTTTCTTCATGGCCGATCCTTTCGATTGAAAATCTCTTACAGTTCGCCGGTTGCCAGCGCCTGGTATTGCGCTTCGGTCAGCGGAACAACCGAAAGGCGTCCTTGGCGCAGCAGTGGCGAAGCGGCAAACAGCGCACTCTGTTTGATTTCAGATAGCGCCGCAGGGTGCGCAATCGTCCTGCCGGCGGCAATTCTTACCAGTGGGACTTTGGCATCGGAGGCGTCAACCGAGAGCACCCGGGCGGTCCCGGCGGTGCGGCGCTCCTCGCCGGTATGGTAGATGATGAGTTTGGCGCCCTTGCCCATCTCGCGCAAATACTTGACGGCTTGCGGATTGGTGACACCGTCCCAGACGGTCTCACGTTCCTGCTGCAATTGCTGGAAGGAATAAACGCTAGGCTCGGTCTTGAGCAGATAATACATGGCGACGCTCCGCCTGCGGGCGCAATGGCAGTTGTAGCACAGTTTGCATCGCGGCGCACCTTCGGGCATCTTTAATACTAGCCTATGACAGACGAACGATTTTCCGAGCAAGCGATTCGCCAGCGCCTGATGACGATTCCCACCAACCACACCTTTGGCTATCGGCTAGAAGAGCTGAGCCCTGGCCGGGCGGTGATCGTGGCTCCCTACGACGCCACTCTTAACGGCATCTTTGAATGCTTCCACGGAGGGCTGCTGGCGACGTTGGCCGACTCGGCGGGAGGTACTGCGGCGATGACGGTGACCGGAGCGGAGGTCATTAGCCCGACCAGCGATCTCAGCATCCGCTTTCTGGCTCCCTGCCACACCGATGCCCGCGCCATCGCGAAGGTGATAAAAGCTGGAAGAACTCTCGTCATTTCCGAGATCAACATTCATGATATGCACGGCCACCACGTTGCCGTAAGCCAGGCCAGCTATATGCCGCAGAGAAGAAAATCCTTGAAAGACGGTTGAGGCGCAAGGACTATTGCACCGGACTCCTGGGTGTAGACATTTCGAGCATTAGGCGCTGCACCTGGGGGACAAGAATCTGGAGCTGGCATTCCAGCCGCTTCCATTCCTGCCGCACCCGCCGGCCGCGTCTTGCCCGCACCGCCGCCTCAAGCGTTTCCGCGGTGCATGAAACCGGACCGGAACCGAAGAGAATCAGGCAGTTGCGCAACCGCTCCAGGGCGCGTTCAGCACCCGGTTTCTGGCTAAGTTTGATGGCCGAGCGCAGAGACTCCATGCAGAGAGGGAGTTCCTGCAGGAAGACGTTGCAGAGCAGCATCAGCAGCTCTGGATCGCCTCCAGCGTGAGTCAGGGCATGATCGCAGTCGAGCCTGACGTCTTCTATCGGTACGGCGTCGGTTGAGCTTTGCATCGGCTTCGAAGAAGGCTGGTTCATCG
>Ga0182030_10015561_pt1 | contig 14901 bp, 12 predicted proteins | sample 812S3MmetaG_FD_121299 | JGI IMG/M metagenome (GOLD analysis project Ga0182030, IMG submission 121299) | Permafrost microbial communities from Stordalen Mire, Sweden - 812S3M metaG (Illumina Assembly) | ecosystem: Environmental > Terrestrial > Soil > Wetlands > Permafrost | place: Sweden... | reverse complement strand
TTGCGATGGAAGGGAAAATGTAGTCGTCGTCGGCCCGATAGATCGAGACGAGTTTCCATTGCTTCAATTCATCAATTACCAGGGACGGCAGCGGCACCGGTTTTCGGGACGCCTCAGTTTTCGTGTTGCCTTCGACATTGTGCCAAACCGAATGAGTGATGTTAGCCTGCTTTGCTTCCAGGTCAACATCACGCCAACGAAGCGCAATCAGTTCCCCACGTCGCAATCCGGTACTCCCAGCCAAGAGCACCATGACGCGCTCACGCTGAGCCAGTTCCAATAAAAGAGCCTGGAACTCACCGGCCGTGAGGATGTCGGGAGTGCGGAGTCGCTTGGCAGAGGTTCGGACTGCGGTAATTGGATTCCTCGCAGCCCACTCATTGCGAATGGCGTGAGAGAACAGCGCAGACATCAAGTTGCGGATCTTCGACTTTGTTGCAGGGCTTGTTGGTTGGCCATCCATTCTCTTCAGGTTTCGAAGCCAGGTTTCAACTTCTACGCTCTTAATTGCAGAAAGGGCATACTGACCCCATCTCGGGATTACGTGCACCTTCAGGAAGTTCTTATACCCCTCCGCCGTGGAGTGGGCTTTGAGTGGAATCTCGACGCTTTTGTAATGGGCTGCGAGTTGATCCACGTTCATGGGAGCGAAAGCCGCCCCCTCGTTGACGTCGACCCTGAGTTGCATGACCGCCTTTTCCGCGTCCCTGCGTTTGGGGAATTCGACCACCGTACCCACAATCTTGCGTTTGTAGGTGCGATGGCCGTTCTCCTCCGTGTAGTAGCGGAAAGCCCATGCGTCGGGTTGGCTCTTGCGCTTCAAAATGCTCAGGGAACCTCGTTGGTAGCGTTGCGCCTGCATACGGATTTTCTCCTTTGCATGCGCACTGATGGCTGAAGTGGAGTCTAAATTGTCTTGGGATGAGGTTGATAGGGGCGTCGTCATGCCAGGCATCCCCCGTTAGTCTGCGCTGCCAAAAAGGCTGATAACTCGCTCTCAAGAAGACGCCAGAACTTGCGCTTACCCTCTCCCAGAGGATGAGCAGGGAGGTATCCCTTTCTGCACCAGCGGGTGATGGTCTTCTCGTCGAGGCCGAGGAAGGTGGCCGCATCCCTGGGAGTCAAGGGCTTCGATGCCCTGGTGACGGCGTTGGCCGCGTCCGCTTGGCTAGTCATCAGTCGACCTCCATACGAAAGCGCTGGGATGAAGGCCCGTGCGGGTCGGCACGGCATAGCTTGAGATGGTCTGATGGTCGAATTGCATTGGTCCTCCACTGATTGGGTTGAAACCTGCGTTGAGCTTCTGGTCACACCTTGAATTCCAGTCTCAGGTTCATTGTCTGAGAACGGAAAAGGCCATAAAGCCGGGTTGGGTGATAACGCCAGTTAAATCTCGGCGGACGGTTCTAGGTGTTTCTCCTTTCCTTCTCAAATGCGATCTCCTCGCGGTGACGGTTGGCCCGGTAAATCCCAGTTGACCGCGCACGCCGAACAAGCCCCCGTGTACTGAGCAAGCCTTGACGGGCCAAAGCTCGATCTTCAAAGGGAGCCTGGGCGGCTTGCAGGAGGTGGGATAACAGCGAGGCAGAGCAATTCAGATAGGAGGCGATTTCTCGCAGAGAGAAACCGTTCTCATGGATGTTTTCTACCCGGTCTGCCCGATCCAAATCCGACAGCGCATGCCACGCAGTTCGGAGTTCCTCAACGGTGATGATGTTGTTATTCATGCTTTGCCACCCACTCTGACCGTGAGTGCAGCCCGGTATGCCATCAAGGCAGACAGCTCGTATCGGACGTCTCCGTTCTTGCCGTACTGGATGTAATCCGGGCCGAGACCGCGCTGCCGCCACTTCTTGAGAAGTTCGGCAGAGACCCCGAGAACCCTTCCAGCATCGCTGGCGCCGAAGACTGGGTCGTCGTTAATGACGACGAGGGGCTGGCGGGGCTCCAGACGCATGAAACGCTCTGGGATCTCGGTCCGCTGGGGAGCAGCAGAGAGCAGATTGTGGCGCTTGTCCGCGACTGTGGCGGAGGCTGCGGTCGCAGCAGCGAATTCTTGTTGAGCGGTTGAAGGTTGTGCAGTGCGCGGATTCGGCAGAATACCGTGTGCGCGCAGCTCCATGGTGGTTGCCATACTGGCTCCATTTACCGGATAGATTTGTAGGTGCAAGGAAACCTGCGCCTACCGCCGGAAAGGTGGTGACTGGGGCGACTCAACAGACTTTTCTGGGCAGTTGGATCTCAGATCTCGACTGGTGGCAACTTCACGCTCACCGAAAAGTACTGCGACTCAGCTCTATGAAAACTGTGTCAAGCATTTCTGCATATCGAATGTTAGGCGTCTACCCATGAGCCGAACCAAGCGTCTTCGCTGTGTACCCACCAAAACCCACACGGTTGCGCACATGGATGCCAGATGACACCGCGCGGTGTGCTGATTAATTTGGGCATGGCCGGATGACCACCGTAGCCCCGAGCGCTTGATTGCAAGCTCAATTTAGATCGCCTTCCTCGGTCAAACAGGATCACGGCCGGAGCCTAGGCGTTTCTATTATGTTTAACGATCTGGCGTTACATCCCCCTCACCGGGTGAAGTCGCCTTTATCTATCCGGCGGAATTTGTCGCTGAGAGTTGCCTTCTGAATACGAAGGTGCAGCCCATCCAAAAAGCGCTGCTTCACCTCATCCGATGGTGGAGCGCACTCGTCGCTGTCCAAACCTTCCAACAGCTCATCGGTTATCCTTCCCACGGCCCCTTCCCGAGCAGCCAGCTGGCGTAGTCCGTTTTTCAGTTGTTCCTTATTCATGCGACCCTGCTTCCTGCAGATGGTGTCCGGAGAAGACTCCGAGTGTTTCGGCTTGATTGCCGGCATCCAGAATTCTCCTTGTTGCGCGAAAGTGCCGCACCCTGACCGTTCCCTCTTTCATGCTTAACCATCCGCCGATCTCGGCGCAGGAATAGCCTTGCGCGCGCCAAAGTAGAATCTGCCGGTCGTCCGGTGCAATTTGCTCCAGCTCTCCATTGAGCCATTCCAAGTAATCCAAGTTGCGTCCGGCAAGCTCGCCCCGGTTCCGAGCTTCGTATGCTTTCTCGTCTAACTCTTCGTGCTCTTCATGTCGATCTCTATGGAAATCAATTGCACGATTCGTTGCAATCGTAAAGATCCAAGTTGTAAGCTTGGCACGACCTGTTCTGCTGAATCCGCTGATTTTGGCGTGCACCTTCATGAGCACATCTTGTGAAAGTTCCTCTGCATCCTGCTCTGGCACGCCCATCTCGTTTACCAGAAAGCGCCACAGAGGTTTAAATATCTCTCCGGCCAAACGATCAAACGCCATACCTGAACCTTCGCCCAGAAGCTCCGCGAGGAATTTTGCCGAATTGAATTCTTCGAATGCCGTAATTTGCCTTTCAATTCGTTAAACGAAACCGCGTTACATGCGCATCGGTTCTCAGAACCATAAGCTTGTGCACCACTTGGTTGTAAGTGTTCTCTAACACGTACGGACGCGAACTCCCCTTCGCTTCAGAGTTGGCAGAACGGACAATGGAATTGGGCGGGTAACAGTTTCGAGAACCCCGGGTGCCTTGTCATACACTGGTGGCCAAGAGCTTTCATCCCATTTTGACACCTGAAGAACAAGCCCGCGTGGCCATCGACGGCATGCTCACCGCCGCCGGATGGCTCATCCAAAGCCGGACCGACGCCAACATCGACGCCGGCCGCGGTGTAGCCATTCGCGAATTCGCCCTCGGCCACGGCTTTGGAGAGGCAGACTACCTCCTTTTCGCGGACGGCCAGGCAGTCGGCGTCATCGAGGCAAAGAAGCTGGGAACGACTCTCATCGGCGTTGAAATCCAGACCCAGAAGTACAGTGAAGGAATTCCCGCTGCCCTGCCTGCTCCCCGTCGTCCATTACCTTTTCTCTATCAGTCCACCGGCATCGAGACCCGCTTCACTAACTTGCTTGAACCGCACGCCTCCAGCCGCAGCGTCTTCAGCTTCCATCGCCCTGAAACCCTCTCCCAATGGCTGCGAGACGAACTCGCCACCCCTGGCTCAACCGTCAGAGCCCGCCTCGCCGCCATGCCCGAGCTCATCCGCCTCGGCCTGCGTCCAGCCCAGATCACCGCCATCGACGCCCTTGAAGACTCGCTCCGCCACGGCCGCCGCCGCTCCCTCATCCAGATGGCCACCGGCGCCGGCAAAACCTACACCGCCTGCAACGCCCTCTACCGCCTCATTAAATTCGCCGGCGCACGCCGCGTCCTATTCCTCGTCGACCGCGGCAACCTCGGCCGCCAGACCCTCAAGGAGTTCCAGGCTTTCCGCACCCCCGACGACGGCCGCATCTTCACCGAGCTTTACAACGTCCAGCACCTGCAATCCAGCCGCATCGATCCTGTCGCCAAGGTCTGCATCTCCACCATCCAGCGCCTTTACTCCATGCTCGCCGGCAAAGAACTCGATCCGGAACTGGACGAGCTTTCCGGCTCCACGCTTGAAATGCTCAAGCGCCCGCCAGAGCCCATCGCCTACAACCCCTCCATCCCCATCGAAACCTTCGACCTCATCGTCACCGACGAGTGTCACCGCTCCATCTACAACCTCTGGCGCCAGGTGCTTGAATACTTCGACGCCTCGCTCATCGGCCTCACCGCTACGCCCTCCAAGCAGACCATCGGCTTCTTCAATCAGAACCTGATCATGGAGTACCCCTATGAGCGTGCAGTCGCCGACGGCGTCAACGTCGACTTCGACCTCTACACCATCCGCACCCTCATCTCTCAGCACGGCAGCATCATCAATGCCGGCTTTCAGGTTGACTACCGCGACCGCCAGACCCGCAAGATCCGCTGGGAACAGGCTGATCAGGACATTCCCTACGACGCCGACGAACTCGACCGCCGCGTCGTTGTTCCTGACCAGATCCGCACCATCGTCCGCACCTTCCGCGACCGCCTCTTCACGGACATCTTTCCCGGCCGGACAGAGGTGCCAAAGACATTAATCTTCGCCAAAGACGATAGCCATGCCGACGACATCGTCCAGATCCTGCGCGAGGAGTTCGGCCGCGGCAACGACTTCGCTCAGAAAATCACCTACCGCACCGGCTCCGCCAAGGTCCGCGTCAAAAAGACGGACAAGCAGGGCAATGAGTACGAAGTGGACGAGTGGGCATCCTCAGGACTCACGGCAGAGCAGCGCCTCACCGAGTTCCGCACTGCTTACAATCCCCGCATCGCCGTCACGGTCGACATGATCGCCACCGGAACCGACATCAAGCCGCTTGAAATCGTCTTCTTCATGCGCGCCGTCAAAAGCCGCACCATGTTCGAACAGATGAAGGGCCGCGGCTCTCGCACCGTCACGCCGACAGAGTTGCAGAACGTCACTCCCGACGGCCACAGCAAGGATCACTTCGTCATCATTGACGCCGTCGGCCTTGAGCCGGAAAAGATGCAGGAGACGCAGCCGCTGGAGCGCAAGCGCAATGTAAGCCTTGAGAAGCTCTTCGAACTCGTCACCTTCGGCAACCGCGATGAAGACGTGCTCAGCAGCATTGCATCTCGATTGGCCCGGCTTGACCGCGAACTTACCCCCAACGACCGCACTGCGCTGACTGAAACGGCCAAAGGACAGTCGCTGGCATCCATCGCCGGGGACATCGTCGCTGCCCTCGATCCCGATCGCCACATCGATGCCGCGCGCGCCGCTGTCGGACATGCACCCGAGTTCGAACCCAACGACGAAGAGCTGGCCCAGGCCCGCAAGCTGCTGTTCAACCAGGCTGCCAAGCCGCTTGCCGCCAACCCCGCCCTGCGCAACCTTATACTCGGAATCAAGAAGAGCTACGAGCAAGTCATCGACCGCATCAACCAGGACCAGCTTCTTGAAGCCGGCCCCGCTGAAGTGGTTCGCGAGCGCGCCCTGCGCATCACCCAGACATTTGAGCAGTTCCTGCGCGACCATCGGGACGAGATCGAAGTGCTGCAAATCCTCTATAGCAAGCCCTACGCTGTCGGCCTCTCGCTGAAGCAGGTCAAGGCGCTGGCCAACATGATTGAGAAGCCAGTCGATGGAAGTCCGCGCGTCACGCCGGATCAGCTCTGGCATGCCTATGAGCGCATCGATAAAGCACACGTTCGCGGCACTCGCACTGAGGTAGCCGCCGACCTCGTCAACCTGGTTCGCTTCGCGCTCAAGCAGAAAAGTGAACTCCAGCCCCGTCGCGCCGAGGTCGAGTCGCGGTTCGCCGCGTGGCTTACGGCGCAGCAGAACGCCGGCAATGACTTCCGCCCTGATCAGCTTCGCTGGCTGGAGGCCATCCGCGACCACATCGCATCCAGTCTTGCGGTAGAGCCGGAAGACCTGGAACTCGATCCCTTCAATCGCTGGGGCGGACTCGGCCGCGCACAGCAGGTCTTTGGTGACCAATTCCTGCCGCTGCTTAACGAACTCAATGAGGTGCTCGCGGCATGAGGGAATTGCCAACAGGTTGGGCTGAAACTACATTGGCCCAACTTGTTTCACCGGACAGACCGCGTGAGCTTCCGCAGGATCTGCCGCATCTTCCATTCGTTGGAATGGAGCATGTTGAAGCCCATTCGATGCGTCTGCTCGGCACAGTTCCAGCTAGTGGTCTAAAGAGCAGTGCGGTAAATTTTCAAGCGGGCGATGTTTTGTATGGTCGCCTTCGTCCGTATCTAAACAAGGTTCTGCTGGCACGATTTGAAGGACTCTGCTCCGCGGAATTCATTGTCTTCGGAAGGCGTGCTGAAGTTAGCTCCGAGTGGCTTGCCTATTTCTTGAACTCATCTCCATTCGTGTCCTTTTCTTCACATTTGAATGCAGGTGATCGCCCGCGAGTGGACTTCGATCAAATTGGAACCTATGGCCTACTTGTAGCTCCTCGCGCAGAGCAAGACCGCATCGTTGCCGAAATAGATAAGCAGTTCACGCGGCTGGATGCGGCGACAGCGGCGCTGAAGCGTGTGCAGGCCAATCTCAAACGGTATCGCGCATCGGTGCTCAAGGCTGCCTGCGAGGGCCGCCTGGTTCCCACTGAAGCTGAACTCGCCCGCAAGGAAGGCCGCGACTACGAACCGGCAGAAAAGCTTCTCCAGCGCATCCTCCGCGAGCGCCGCGCCCGCTGGGAAGCCGACACCCTCGCCAAAATGCAAGCCTCCGGCAAGCCCCCCAAAGACGATCACTGGAAGCACAAGTACACCGAACCTCCCGGTCCTGACACCAAGAATCTCCCCGATCTGCCCGAAGGTTGGTGCTGGGCGAGGGCCGAACAACTTTGTGGATTCATCACCAAGGGGACGACGCCTTCAGCGAACAAGCTATTCGATGCTTCAGGCGACGTTCCGTTCATAAAGGTCTACAACCTAACGTTCACAGGTCGACTTAATTTCGGTATTAACCCTACCTACGTTGACCGGCAAACTCACGAGCAGGAACTCGCCCGCTCGCGAGTAGCTCCCGGTGATGTATTGATGAACATCGTTGGCCCTCCGCTCGGCAAAGTCTCTGTTGTTCCCGATCTCCACGAAGAGTGGAATGTGAATCAAGCGATCGCAATCTTCCGAACGATTGAGGGAATCGAGAAGGGCTATCTGGCTGGTCTGTTGATGACGGAGCAAATACTTCGCTGGGCGACGCACAGGGCCAAAGCCACGGCCGGACAGTTCAATCTGACCCTTGAGATTTGTCGCGATCTCCCCATTCCACTTCCGCCACTAGCGGAGCAGAAGCGCATCGTCGCCGAACTCGACCGGCAAATTACCTACTTGGATAAAACGGGCCTGCTCGTTGATTCTTCATCCGTTCGTGTTCAAGGCGCCCGTCAATCAATCCTCACATCCGCCTTCACCGGCCAGCTAGTCCCTCAGGACCCAACCGACGAACCCGCCTCCGCACTGCTCGCTCGCATCCGCGCCGAGCGTGTGGAATCATCGAAGAAGACCCTCGCCCGGAAACCGGGCACCAAACGAGGACAGCGATGACAAACAAGCCCGCCAGGAAGACTGCCCCCAAAAAGACCGCTAGCAAAAAGGCTGCGAAGAAGGCGCCCAAAACGCCGCAGGCAATGGCACAGGAAATGATGCGCGTGCTCACAAGCAAACTCGGGCCGAACGATCTCATCATGCCCGAAGACGTAAACGCTCTGCTCACCTCGCTGCGCGGACCCTCCGCCACGGACGGGCTGAGCGACGAAGAAGCGGACGCGCGCGACGAAGCGCAGCAAATCGCCTTCGACGCCATGGAATCAAGCACCGAAGCGCAGGCCCTCAAGCTGGCCAAACGCGCCCTCAAACTAGACCCCGATTGCGTGGATGCGCTAGTGGTGCTGGCCGGCATTGAAACAGATTCGCCACAGCAATTGATTGATCGCTTGCAGCAGGCCGTGGCTGCCGGCGAGCGTTCGCTGGGCGTAAGGTTCATCCGTGAAAACAAGGGCTACTTCTGGGGACTGATTGAGACGCGCCCCTACATGCGCGCACTGGCGCAGTTGGCCGGCTTGCTGCGTGGCGTTGGCCTCAACGCGGACGCAATCAAGCACTACGAGAAGATTCTCGAACTGAATCCGAATGACAACCAGGGCGTGCGCGATCCGCTGGTGGGCTTGTATCTGGCAACCGGCAACCTGGACGGGGCGCGCAAGCTCCTCCAAGACTACGAGAAAGATGGCTCGGCCAACATTCTATGGGCGCGTGTGCTCTACCTGTTCCTGTCAGGCGACAAGCCCGGCGCAACCGCCGCGCTCGAACTTGCGCGCGAAGAGAACCGCTTCGTCGAACTGTATCTGAGCGGGCGCAAAGGCCTTCCCAAAGCGATGCCGGAAATGTATTCGCCCGGCAGCGAAGAAGAAGCAGTTCTGGTGCTGGACAATATGTCGTTCGCCTGGGCGGAACACATGGACGCGTCCTATTGGCTCCTGGACCAGCTCAAAGGCGGAACTGTTGCGAAGAAAGCTCCAGAGAAACCTGGGGAGTGGCTGCAGTAACTCCGCATTGCATAAAATAGCCTTCGGCCGGCGCACAATGAGAGTGGAGAGCCAGCGCCCCGGCTGAAAATGACAGGGACGTGCCCTGGCCGTTAGGCCGAAAAAACTAAATACCCCACCCCTCCCCCCCGGAAATGGCATAAATATACTTGAAACACCACGGCTATGGTGCGTGATAAACCTTAACGATACACTTGTGACCAAATGAAATGCATGGAATTAGAGTATCTAAGTCATTGAATCGAATAGATTTAGAGGAAAGATTCTGCTTGACAAAAGGCATGAACTGCGTCCATAAAAGGGAATGGGCAGGGTTCCTACATTTGCGGATAACGGATTGGGTGACCGTTCGCGCAGAGCAAATCACTCCAACTCAATTCGCGGATATTGGCTATACGTCTGTCATACAGCACTTCGGGGCTGGTGGCTTGACTCCATGTTTCGAGTAGTGGTAGTCGAGATGTACAGGTGTAATCTGCGCATTTTAGCCATAAAAGCAGATTTAGACCTACGGTACGGTCCAGCGGTTCCAGCCGACCCGCGCCAACGTGGCCAGATGAGTTTTCGGCAAGAGAGTATTTTTCTATTTGCTTGCAGTGATGACATAAAACGGCTATCTCGGGAACATCCTTGGATGGGTCCGATTGATCAACAATTAGCTGGAGAAGCCTTTCACGCGGGAGCCGCATGGGCATTCCGCACTCAAGATTCTTGCACTTCAATTGACGGCAAAGTATTTGGTCAGCCATAACAACATTTTATCAACTCAGTAGAAATGCTCTGACTATGAAAATCAAGAATCGAGTGGGCGACTCGTGGCAACTTCGGTAGGCTCGGTTATCAATTTCCTATTCTTCCGCAGAAACCAAGTTGCGCGAATGGAGTTCAAATAGCACATTGTTAGAGCGCCAGCGAAAATCCATCCAAACGCGTTAACTTTGACTAGTCCTCTATGCAGTCCTTCAACCCTCTCAGCCACGAAAAATAACAACCCCACTATCGACCATGAAAAAGACAGCTTGTATATTCTCCACGCGATTATTCCAAATATCGCCCCGTCTAAAAGACTAAAAAGGTCGAATCCGAAGAGGGAGAAAACGGATACAAGGATTGTCACGGCGCACGAAAAACTTGCAGCCATTACGCCTTGACGTGTGACTTGGATCGCCGCTACCCGACTATCAAATTCTGGCCAGAGTTCCCAAAACGCGCTTTTCGACATTTGGACGATCCTTTCCAATGTTGTGGATGCACTACAGGATACGCTCAGCCTAAAGCCATTCTGAGGGGATGGCAATCGATATTTGCATCTGGCTTGGTAGGAGAATCAGATTCCTACGCTCAAAACGGGGCTGGACGCAGCAGCAATTTGCCGACATGACAGGAATCGGGCGGGTTCACGTATCGGAACTGGAAAATGGGAAACGGGAAGCTGGATTGAGAATGTTGGAACGGATTGCAAAGACGTTCGAAATAAGCATTTCTGAATTGATTAAGGGGCGAGACTACCAGCCCGATAAGGAGTAGAATTCTGCCATGAAGAAGCCCCCGGACAATCCCGAATTCGCCAAATTCACCGCAGCCATGCGGCACATTATGGGAGTGTCTAAAACGGAGATGCTGCGCCGGATAGAGGACGAGAAAAAGGGGAAGCAAGCTAAACGCCCCGCTTCCCCCGTCCCTGCCGTCTCCGAATCCACTTCTCAGGATTAGGTTGTAGTGGGAGGCTCCGTCTTGCCGGTCAATTCGGCATACGTTAACCTTTTCCCCGCGATCTGCGAGACGGCCAGCAAAAACCTATCGGCATCTGTGAGTGGATTGTCTTTTGTTGCGCGGTTGTTATATCTGAAAATCTGTTCATCTATATAGCGGTCCAAGTGGAACGGCTCTACAGCTACGTAGGTGCCGCGCAGACCCCGTTTCAACAGACTCCAGAAGTTTTCCAGACCGTTGGTATGCACATCCCCGCGCACGTATTCCTGAACGTGGTTTACGGTGTCGTGAACGAATTCCAGTTTGGGCAGGTTGTAGTATGCGCCGTTCTCATCGGTGAGGATTCGGCTACCCTTTGAGACGCTATTGAGAATTTCATCCTGTAGCACTGCGCGGCTTACTTGGGGAATCACCTTAGCTCTTACCTGCCGCAACTCACGGTCCAACAGCCCGAAGACAGGGATTTTATTGGTCCCGCGTCCTGTCTCCCCTTTGAAGGCTGGATTACGAATTAAAGCGCCAGTTCCATCCAGCAGCATCATGGGTTCTCGTTTGCTCTTATGTTTATTCTTCGGCGCTCCACCAATCCAGCATTCATCCGCTTCTACTGGTCCACCGTCTGAGCCGCCCATCTTGCTCCAGTTGCAATCCCTCAGCGCCAGCCGAATTCTGTGCAGCATGAACCATGCCGATTTCTGCGTGATTTTCAAATCCCGCGCAATCTCGTAAGAGCTAATTCCATTCTTGCAATTCACGACCAGCCAAGTGCCGACCAGCCATTTATCGAGCGGAATAGGAGAATCCTCGAAAACACTCTGCGTCTTGACGCTGAATTGCTTATGGCAATCCTTCGCCATGCACTTCCAGATGCGACGGGAGGACAAGTAAGAGACTTTCCTATTGTCACAGTGCGGGCAAATGACTCCCTGCGGCCAGCGCATAGCGGCCACGAAATCCACGCACACGTCAGGATCAGCGAAATACCGCGTTGCCTGTAAGAGACTCTTAGGGAATTTTCCTGCGCCTTTAGTTGCCATGAACTCATACTATCAAATGGCGTATGGTGCGTCAACTATATTTATGCCCCGGAAATCCCCGCTCTTCGGACCCTGCCCGGCGGAGGGAGTCGGATCTAATCTATTTTAAATAAACAACATACGAGGACATGGTCCACAAGGTCCTGTTGGCGAAGTAGTTATCTTCACCCCTCAAGAACACGGCTTTTTTGCCCGTTTTTGGTCGAAATATGCACGAAAATGGCACCGAAAGCCGCTCCTGCTATCGTGGTTAACGGAAACCAATGACCTCGAACGCAATCGTCCAAAAGCTCTGGAACTACTGCAACATCCTGCGCGATGACGGCCTGTCGTATCAGGACTACATCGAGCAGCTCACCTTTCTGCTCTTCCTCAAGATGGCCGACGAGCGGCAGAAGCTCTTCCCGAGCAGAACCATCCTGATTTCCCGCGATCTGGACTGGCAGAGTTTGGAACGCCTCGACGGCGAGGCACTTGATGCACAGTACCGTCACATCCTGGTGGAGCTGGGCAAGAAGCCCGGCATGCTGGGCACCATCTTTCGCAAGGCGCAGAACCGAATCCAAGACCCCGCAAAGCTGAAGCGCCTCGTCACCGACCTCATTGGCCGCGAGACATGGACCACACTCGGCGTGGACGTAAAGGGCGATGCCTACGAAGGCTTGCTTGAAAAGAACGCCGCCGACGTGAAAGGCGGGGCAGGCCAGTACTTCACGCCACGTGCGTTGATCCAGGCCATTGTGGACGTGATGCGTCCCGAGCCTGGCCAGCTTGTCCACGATCCTGCCTGCGGCACAGGCGGGTTTCTGCTCGCTGTGCACGACTACATCGGCAAAGCGGACGAATACAAGCTGGACAAGGACGACAAGCGCTTCCTCAAAGAGCAGGCCCTGAGCGGCGTGGAGATTGTGGACGGCACCGCGCGTCTCTGCGCGATGAACCTGTTCCTGCACGGCATTGGCGGCGAGGAGCCCGTCACGGTGAGGGACGCCCTGAGCAGTAAAGGGTCGGTTGAGTATGACATGGTGCTGACCAATCCGCCATTCGGCAAGAAATCGAGCATCACGGTGATTGGCGAGGACGGCGACGAGCAGCGCGAGACGCTGACGATTGTGCGCGACGACTTCTGGGCTACGACCAGCAACAAGCAGCTGAACTTCGTCCAGCATGTGCGCTCCATCCTGAAGATCGATGGCCACGCCGCCGTGGTTGTGCCGGATAACGTGCTCTTTGAGGGCGGCGCAGGCGAACTGATTCGCCGCCGCCTGCTGCACGATTGCGATGTGCATACGCTGCTGCGACTGCCGACCGGCATCTTCTACGCACAAGGGGTGAAGGCCAATGTGCTGTTTTTCGATCGCCGCGTAGCCAGCGAAAAGCCCTGGACCAAGAAGCTCTGGATCTACGACTTCCGCACCAACGAGCACTTCACGCTGAAAACGAATCCGCTGCGCCGCGAGAACCTGGATGATTTTGTAACCTGCTACCACGCCGCGAATCGCCACAAGCGCAAGGAGACGGACCGCTTCCACGCCTTCGACTACGACGACCTGGTGAAGCGCGACAAAGCTAGCCTGGACATCTTCTGGCTCAAAGACGATAGCCTGGAAGACGCCGCCAACTTACCGGCCCCCGACGTGATCGCCGCCGAGATCGTTGAAGACCTGCAAGCCGCCCTGGATGAATTCGCTCTAATCGCAGAGGATCTGCGCAAAGGATGAACCGACAGCTAAGACATCAATGAAATGAGAGAAACGGGCTGACATTACGGGCTACTGCCGGGACATTGTCGTGATGCTTTTCCAGCAAATCATCCACTTTGCCGATGTTCCCCTATAGTGATGGCGTTGTCCCTTTCCTACCTGTTGAAGTAGCACAAAGTATCAAGACTCGATTGAGCCCCCCGGGTGTACCGATGGTGCCTCGGACAAAAAACCCAACTGGATTCGGGGTCCTGATATATGGGAGTAGGACGGGGACAGACTGGAGGCCGTCGCGCCCCCGGCGCAGAGGCCCGGCGGCGTAAAAGAGAGCAATGAAGCGTCACAGAGCACTATCCATATCAACACCCATCCCAGGCAGAAAAATACCTGGGCAGTTAATAGACGATGATTGAGAACAGTCCCTGGCATCCCGATAACTCGGAGGCCAGGTGCATCGTTATCCGGGCAGGCAGGGTGAAGGAGAGCAATAGAACGCGCCGGAGAGCCAATCATCAGCACGTTCCTTCCAGGCACCAACGTGATATCAAGCTAGATATCCATATATCAGGCATGATACCGGGCTTGATCGACTGAGATCGGCAGGTTAGCCGCATCGGCATGCCGGTCAACATCCGGTAACGGAGACCAGCCGGGCATGCCCAGACAGGGCGATGAACATGGTCTGGGATGGCGGCAGTTCCCGGGCCCGGGCCCGGGCGCGCGAGGGTTTTTGTGTGCGGCAGGATGAGAGCACCTGGTACTCCCTTGAATACGGCGCCACGTCGGCCAGGATGGCCAGCTTGTTGATGTCTGGATAGTCTTCCGGATCGACTCCCTCGAGCTCAGGATGCAGGGCCTCGTAGCCGGCGCCAGGCAGGCGGGCATATCCCTGGTCGACCTTGATGAATGGATCACCGACCTTGAAGTTGGTGTAGTAGTCATCTCCTGGCAGCCAGCTGGGAGCTGTGTTGGGGATCTCATTGGCCTGGGGTTCGAAGCTCTCGCGCTGGACGAAACGACGTAAGGGCTCTGTATATCCGAAGTGTTCTGTCCCGGACATGGATGGGCCAATGCCTGCACCCAGCTCCTGCTCGTAATAACGGCGGGAGATGTTATCTATTTGTCTGGATCCCTGGAAGTAGACATCCTTACCAGGCGATAAAAGCTGGGCCTTTGGATCTGACCATCAATGAGTACATACTCATAGAGTAATCAAATCTGTGCGGACTTGCTTGACAGGCCGCATCCATCAGGAGCAATGTGTGTATGAGTACCATGTGTGATCAGAACGACTCTTCCCTCCAAGCCTCGACCAACTTCTTCATCTGGCTTTTGCAGATCAGCCGGCAGGCCAGGGGCCTTTCGGTAAAGGAGGCCGCTCAGCTGGCCGGGATGGAGACTGCCGACTGGCAGGCTATGGAGGCCGGGCGGCT
>Ga0182030_10015559_pt1 | contig 14902 bp, 15 predicted proteins | sample 812S3MmetaG_FD_121299 | JGI IMG/M metagenome (GOLD analysis project Ga0182030, IMG submission 121299) | Permafrost microbial communities from Stordalen Mire, Sweden - 812S3M metaG (Illumina Assembly) | ecosystem: Environmental > Terrestrial > Soil > Wetlands > Permafrost | place: Sweden... | reverse complement strand
TGCTCCATGCGCGCCCGACATTGCCGTCGAAGTCCTGTCTCCGTCTGAAAGCGCAGTGGACGTTCGTCGCAAGGTCCGGGATTATCTGCGTGCGGGAACACGGGAAGTCTGGCTCTTCGATCATTCCAATGGTGAGGTTCTGGTGCATTCGAGCACGGGGATTCGGGTCCTTCAGGGCGCCGATACCCTGGAGTCGCCTTTGCTTCCCGGGTTCAGCGTAGGAATCGCAGACCTTTTTTAGCGCGCGTAAAGCATTTCAATTATTGCCCCGCTGTGCAGCTGTCGCTAAACTCGTTTCTACCATTGAGTCTGCGCGTTCGCCTTCGCCCCATCGCTTTCATTGCTGCTCTGCTGATCGCCTGGCAAATCGCCGTCAGCCGGAGCCCGGTGCACATTCTGCCGGGACCCTCCGAGGTTGTGGGCGGCATCGTCGACCTCATCCGCCACGGGCTGCTTCTGAAATATATCGTCGCCTCCCTGTTCCGCGTCACTTGGGGTTTCCTGCTGGCGGCCTGCTTGGCCATCCCCATCGGTCTCCACGTTGGCTGGCATCGCCGCGCGGAGATGGCTTTGAATCCGCTGATTCAGATCTTTCGTCCCATCTCGCCTCTCGCCTGGATACCAATTGCCATCCTGTGGCTCGGAGTTGGGGATCTATCCTCTATCTTCCTCATCTTCCTGGGCTGCTTCTTCCCATTGCTGCTTACCGCCATCAATGCGGTCCAGAATGTACCAGCGGTCCACGCCAATGTCGCCCGCAATTTCGGGTTGAGCCCGGCCGCCGTTGTCTACCGCGTCTTATATCCAGCCGTCGTTCCACAACTGATCGTCGGTCTGCGAATTACTCTCGGCGTGGCGTGGCTCGTCGTGGTCGCGGCCGAGATGATCGCCGTAAACTCGGGACTCGGCTTCCTCATTGTGGATGCGCGCAACGCCGGGAACCGCTACGATCTTGTGGTTGCGGGCATGGTCATCATTGGACTCATTGGCTTGTTGCTGGACTTGGGAATGCGATCGTTGGAACGCGTGAAGTCCTTACGCTGGAGTTACTCGGAGGATTAGTGGCGGCATCCGCGAACAAGTTACCAGAGACAGACGCACCGATCAAACTATCCGCTGACCATGTAGGTATGGTATTTCAGCGCGATGGCAAAACCACGCAAGTCTTAAGGGATGTAAACCTGCAAGTCGCCCCTGGCGAGTTTGTCTGCATACTCGGTCCCTCCGGCTGCGGCAAGTCTACCCTCCTCAGCACCATGGCGGGCTTTCTGTCTCCATCCAGCGGAGAAGTGAAGATCGATGGCGAATTAGTCACCGGACCCAGTCCCCGGCGTATCTTCGTCTTCCAGGAGCGCGGTCTTTTTCCGTGGCTCACCGTTGAGGGAAACATCGCCTTCGGTCTGTTCAAATTGTCCCGCCTGGAGCGCGATCGGCGAATCGCTTACTACGTCAAATTGGTGGGGCTGGAAGGGTTTGAAAAGGCTTATCCCTCTGAACTCTCCGGCGGGATGAAGCAGCGCCTCGAAGTTGCCCGCGCGCTGGCGGTGAATCCCGACATGCTCTTCCTCGACGAACCCTTTGGCGCGCTCGATTCCATCACCCGCCTCACCATGCGTCGTGAACTGCTCCGCATCTGGGAGGCCGAACGCAACACCATCATCTTCGTCACGCATGATATCGACGAGGCCGTGCAGCTTGCCGATCGCGTGGCGGTGATGAGCGATCGCCCGGCCACCATCCAACAGATCGTCACCATCGACATTCCGCATCCACGCGATCTCAGTTCGCCGCGCTACCTGGAACTCCGCAACGGCATTTTTGATCAGCTGGGGTTGGCTCACAAAGTATGAATTCGCTGGCGGAACCCAGAAAATGGGAGAAATACTTTTGGCCCGTGCTCGCGTCGGCGCTGTTTCTCGCTCTATGGCATTATTCGGTGATCTGGTCCGCTACCAAGGTCTTTCCGTCGCCGCTCGCGGTTGAAAAAGGCATGGCCCAGTTAGCCGGAAAAGGCCTTCTCTGGAGCTATATCGCCGATTCGCTCCGCCGCGTCGCGCTCGGGTTTGGCGCAGCGGTGCTTGTAGGAGTGCCCGTGGGATTGACTCTCGGCTGGTACCCAACCGCGAACCAGATCGTGAATCCTGTCCTGCAAATTCTCAGGCCCATCAGCCCCATCGCGTGGATACCCGTCGCCATTATTCTTTTCGGCATCGGAGACACCACCGCCGTCTTCCTAATCTTCCTCGCTGCTTTCTTCCCGATCGTTGTGGCATCCGTCGATGGCGTTTCCAACGTGCCTTCCATGTTCCGCCGCGCCGCGCGTAACTTCGGGCTTTCGCCGCTCCAGCTTCTCGTGAAGGTGGTTTTCCCGGCGGCGCTTCCTCAGATCATCATCGGTTTGCGGATCGCCCTCGGCATCGCCTGGCTGGTGGTGGTCGCCGCGGAAATGATTGCCGTCGATTCCGGCCTCGGCTACCTCGTCATCGACGCTCGCAATTCGGGGAAACGCTACGATCTTGTGGTGGCCGCCATGCTGCTCATCGGCGTCATCGGATTAGTCCTTGATCTATGCTTCCGGCGCCTCAGGAACTTCAAATCTGTGCGATGGGGGTTTCGTAATGAGTCTTAGTCGGAAGATACTGTTGATTGGCCTCGCATGGCTTCTGCTCATTTCCGGTGCGCACGCTTACCTGAATGTAAATTGGCCGGCCGTTCTGAATGACTATCGTCCCCTGTCGCAGCGCAAGATCACCGTTGCCTATATCCCGGTCACCTGCCAGCTGACTTGCCCTGTAACGGATTACATCTCGAAGCTCTCGCAGCACGGGGAAGTTTTCTTGCCGCGATTGTTCCAGGGCTTCCCCGAAATCAAGGAAGCGCTCATTTCCGGCAAGATCCAGGCGGCATTTATTGTCGCGCCCATGGCCATCGCGCTCAAGGCGCAGGGTGTCGCGATCAAGGTCGTCTATCTCGGGCACCGTTACGGCAGTGCCGTTGTGGTGGCGAAAAACGGACCCATAAAATCCTTCGCCGACATGCGCGGCCGCACCATTGCAATCCCCAGCCGCTTTTCCGACGAGCGTCTGCTGGTGTTTCGTGCCATGAAGATCTGGGGCATCAAACCCGGCGAGATCAAGATGGTGGAAATGGCCCCCCCGGATGTCTCCGGCGCGCTTGCCGCTCACGCCATTGACGCCTTTGTGATGGGAGAACCGTTCCCGTCTCAGGCTGAACTGGGAGGCTATGGCCGGGTACTGTTTCAAGCCAGGGAGTATTGGCCGGATTACATGTCCTGCATCCTCGTTGTCCAGCAGGATTTAATCGACAAACGTCCTGAAGTTGTGCAGGCTCTGGTTGACGGCATCGCCCGGTCGGGTCTGTGGCTCGATAAGGGCAAACCGCACCGGGAGGATGCCGCCGACTTCGTGGGCCGCTTCTATTACAACCAGAAGCCGGCTCTGCTTCGCTGGGCTCTCACGAAGCCGCTCGACCGCGTCACTTACAGCCCGCTCGCGCCCCGCAAGCCCGATTTTGACCTGGTTCGCGACCTCATGATCGAAACCGGCGTTCTCAATAAGAAAATCGAGTTTAACGAGTACACGGACACGCGATTCTCAGACGCGGCCAGTACCGAGACCCCCTGGCGCTATGAGCCCGGAATCGCTACAGCGAGGTGATAAGGTATGTTCCGAAGAAATTTCCTGCAACGCATGGCTCTCAGTGCCGGCGTCGGACTGACAGCCAAAAGGAAAATAGTCGTCTATCACATCAAGGGCTTCACTTGCGTTACCTGCGCGGTAGGTTTGGATACGTTGCTTCGACAACGAAAAGGTGTAGAACGTTCTAAGTCAAGCTATCCGGACGCGACCGCCGAGATAGAATTTAACCCTGACTTAGTGACCGAAAAGTCACTCAAAAGTTTCATCGCCGAGATGGGCTTCGCCGTCGTGGAACCCGGTCCTCACCACGGCAGGTGACCGCCGGCGTCTGTTGCCTGTGGCCAACCGAAAACTGTGGTTTTCTTCACTGGTCGGCCCGGAATCCGGCCGTTTGCCTGTCCGAACCGTGCATCCAATGCCGCCGTGGCGCATCTACTTGTCTGTCGAAGTTGCCCGTGCCGTCGCGCCGCCTATAAGGAGCCCCATGAAAACTACGTATCAGATCGACCCTGCACACTCCGGTGTGCACTTCTCCATCCGCCACCTGATGATTGCCACCGTCCGTGGTAGTTTTTCCGGATTGAAAGGGACCGTCGTTCAGGACCCCGACGACCCTTCCGCTACGACGCTGGAAGCGGAAGTGGATGTGAATACCATCAACACAAACGATGAGAAACGAGACGGCCACCTGAAAAGCCCCGACTTTTTCGACACCGCGCAATATCCCGTGATGACCTACAAGAGCACCAAGGTGACAGCAGGAGATGGCGCGGACTTCACGATTATCGGAGACCTTACCCTTCACGGCGTCACCAAGCCGGTCACTCTGAACGTGGAAGAGGTTTCGGAAGAGATAACGGACCCCTGGGGCAAGGCGCGCATCGGCGCAACCGCTAAAGGCAAGCTCAAGCGAACCGACTTCGGGCTGTCTTGGAATGCCGCTCTCGAAGCCGGCGGCGCAATGCTCGGCGATGAAGTGAAGATCGAGTTCGATATCCAACTGGTAAAGGCCTAGTTTCGTCGCTCCTCATCGGCGGGGTGAAACCAAAGGGCTGTTCGCGTATCTAATTATCATGTGCAAGCTATCCGCTGGTTTGTTGCTGCTCTTGCCCGGCTTGTTGCTCTGTCAACAAGCCCCCGAACCAACCTCTCAACCATCTGCCCAGAACAACTCTCCTCAAGACAATGCTAAAGAGAGCAAGCGTCTGTTCGGAATCGTTCCCAACTACCGGACGTCTCCCAGCCTTCAGAACTATGAGCCGCTCACGCCCAAGGAAAAGTTCAAAATCGCCGGCGAGGACGGGTTCGACCGTGGAACGGTAGTCCTTGCCGCGGCGTTCGCCGGGGAATCGCAACTCACCAACGATAACCGCGCATTTGGCCAGGGTGCAGCCGGCTATGGCAGATACTTCGGCACATCCTATGCCGATTTTGTGATTGGCGATTACATGACCGAGGCCATTTTTCCGACCATCCTCCACCAGGACCCGCGGTACTTCAGAAAGGGCGCAGGGAGCGGATCATCCAGGCTGGGATACGCGATGGCGCAGATTTTCGTCACTCATTCAGACTCCGGAAAACGCCAGTTCAACTATTCCGAAGTAGTGGGGAACTCCGTCGCAGTCGCGATTTCTAATTCGTACTACGAGAACCATCGGGATGTTTCCGACAACGTTTCGGAGCTCGGTATGCAGCTCGGCGTCGACATGGCTTCCAACGTCCTGAAAGAGTTTTGGCCCGACATAGCCCGTAAATTCTCCCGCAAGCACCCGTCCACCCAGCAGTAATCCTTTCGCGCGTTTGCGTGCGTGTATGCTGTTATCTTCCAGGAATCAATCCCCGGAAAGCAATGAAGATAACAGACATTCGCGCCACCACCGTAACCGTCCCCATCGAAGCCCCTTTGCGTCACGCCAACGGATGCCATTGGGGCCGTTTCGTTCGAACCATCGTTGAGGTGGAAACCGACAATGGAATTGTCGGCCTCGGGGAAATGGGCGGTGGCGGCGAATCCACTGAAGCCGCGTTTCGCGCGATGAAAACCTACCTCATCGGGTACGATCCCGTTCGCCTCGAAGAATTGCGTTTCCTCATCGCCAATCCCACCGCGTCCCTTTATAACAACCGGACTCAAATCATGGCCGCCCTGGAGTTTGCGTGCCTCGACATCCTCGGTCAGGCCTGGGGCGTGCCCGTCTGCGACATTCTCGGCGGCAGACTGCGCGACCGTGTGCCCTTCGCCTCCTATTGCTTCTTCCGTTATGCCAATCCTCAAACTGGCCGGGGAGAAGTTCGCACAGCCGATCAGCTATTAGCCTATGCGGCCGAAATGAAAAAGCGGTACGGTTTCACTAGCCATAAGTTGAAGGGCGGCGTATTTCATCCCGATTATGAGGTGGAAGTCTATCGCGCACTCGCCTCTGCCTTTCCAGGCGATTCATTCCGCTTCGATCCGAACGGGGTCCTCTCCACGGAGCAGGCCATTCGATTTAGCCAGGCGATTGAGCACCTACGCAATGACTACCTGGAAGACCCCGTCTTTGGACTGAATGGGATGCGGCGTACCCGGCAGATGACTCGTATCCCGTTGGCGACCAATACCGTCGTAGTGAACTTCGAACAACTCGCAGCCAACATACTCAATACCGCCGCCGACGTGATTCTTCTCGATACCACCTTCTGGGGAGGCATCCGCGCCTGCGTAAAGGCAGCCGCCATTTGTGAAACCTTCCAACTCGGTGTGGCCGTTCATTCATCGGGGGAGTTGGGCATCCAATTGGCTACCATGCTTCATCTGGGTGCGGTAATCCCGAACTTATCTTTCGCAGCCGACGCTCACTATCATCATCTAGCTGACGACATCATCGAGGGAGGCCTGATGCCTTACGAAAACGGTGCCATCAAAGTACCTGATCAGCCTGGCCTGGGAGTCAAGCTCGATCGTCGGAAACTATCGCTCTACAGTGATCTCTATAAGAGCTTGGGTAACTATCCGTATGACCGGGATCCCGGTCGCCCGAACTGGACCCCGCTCGTTCCGAACGACCGCTGGGCCGATCCTGCCGACGACCGCGCTCCCGAAATTCCTTACTAACATGCGTGCCGCCTGGGCCCTCTTATTCGCCGTCTGCTTACACGCCGAAAGCGGCGAGCAGGCATGGTTGCGTTACACTCCCGTCGCGGCCGCCGCACTTCCCGCCGTCATCACCACAACCACCGATTCACCGCTAATCGACACCGCCCGCGATGAGCTTCTGAAAGCCGTGCGTGGCATGACCGGACGCACCTTGCGAATAGAATCCAGCCTGCCCCACGAAGACTCCATTGTCCTCGCTACCGTCGTCGACCAAAATCTAAAGCCCGACGGTTACATCCTAAGAACCGTCCGGCGGAACAATCACCGTGACATTACCATCACGGCCGGTAATGATCGCGGCGTCCTTTACGGGGTCTTCGCGCTCCTTCGCAAAATTCAACTCGGCGAATCGATCGCGGACCTCGACGAACGTCAAATCCCGAGCGCTCCCGTTCGCTGGGTGAACCAATGGGACAACCTCGATGGGTCCATCGAGCGTGGGTATGGCGGCCGTTCCATCTTCTGGGAGGACGGTCACGCCCGCCTCGACCTTTCCCGTGTGAGCGAGTATGGCCGCCTCCTCGCTTCCATCGGAATCAACGGATGCGCCATAAATAACGTCAACGCCGACCGCCGTATCTTATCCCCGGACTTTCTGCCGCAAATCGCCAGGATCGCCGCCGCGCTTCGCCACTGGGGCGTCCGCGTCGTCCTTTCGGTCGATTTCGCCAGCCCGCAATCCATCGGCGGCCTTCCTACATTCGATCCTTTGGACCCCACCGTCGCAGCCTGGTGGCGTGCCAAAGTCGATGAACTCTACGCCGCCGTTCCAGACCTTGCCGGGCTGCTCATCAAGGCGGATTCCGAAGGCCGCGCTGGCCCTTCCGCCTACCACCGCACCCATGCCGACGCCGCCAATGTGGTTGCCCGCGCCCTCAAGCCTCACGGCGGCTTGATCTTCTACCGCGGCTTTGTCTATGACCATCACATGGACTGGCGTAATCCAAAAAATGACCGCGCCCGCGCCGCATACGATAACTTCCACTTACTCGATGGCCACTTCGATGACAACGCCGTGCTGCAGATCAAGAACGGTCCCATCGACTTTCAGGTGCGCGAGCCGGTCTCTCCACTCATCTACTCTCTCAAGAAAACCAACCAGGCGCTGGAACTCCAGATCACCCAGGAATATACCGGACAGGCCCGCCACGCCGTCTGCCTCATCCCCATGTGGAAAGAAATTCTTGACTCCACCGCCAATGCCGCGGGCCGGATCGGATTCGTCGGAGTCTCGAACGTCGGTATCTCCCCAGCTTGGCTCGGTAACCACTTATCCCAGGCCAACTTATACGGCTTCGGACGCCTCGCCTGGAATCCCGCTCTCTCCTCGGGCAAAATCATAGACGAATGGACGCGCCTCACCTTCGGCAAAAATCCCACCGTAGTCCGAACCATCGATAGCATCCAGAGCACTTCCTGGCGTACTTACGAAAACTACACCGGCCCGCTCGGTCTGCAAACCCTCACCGACATCGTAGGCAACCATTACGGCGTCTCGGTCGAAGCCTCCGAGAATAATGGCTGGGGCCAATGGCACCGTGCGGACGAAAAGGGCGTTGGCATGGACCGCACCACCGCCTCAGGGACCGGCTACGCCGCCCAGTATCCCGCTGATCTGGCCGCGAAATACGGATCCGTAGCCAACACCCCCGATGACTTGCTCCTTTTCTTCCATCACGTACCTTACACCCACTTACTCCACAATGGCGCAACGGTAATCCAGTCTATCTACGACTCCCACTACGCCGGCGCAGCCACCGCCGAAACTTACATCCACCAATGGCAATCCCTCGCCGGCTTAATTGACGAGCCCCGCTATAACCAGGTGCTTTCTCAGCTTCAATACCAGGCCGGACAAGCCGAAGTCTGGCGCGATGCCGTCACCAGTTGGTTTCTCCGCGCCTCCGGAATCCCGGACCGCACTGGCCGCGCCGGTCACTATCCCGGCCGCGTCGAAGCCGAATCCATGCAACTTACCGGTTACACCATCCACGATGTAACTCCCTGGGAAGCCGCATCGGGCGGTAAAGCCGTCGAATGTCTCTCAGCTACATGCAGCGCCGCCTTCTTATATAAAGGCGCGCCCGGCTGGTACACCCTTCGCGTCCGCTACTTCGACCAGAACAACGGCGTCTCTCGCTTCCGCTTATTCATCGACGCCCAACCCGTCGACGAATGGGAAGCCGCCGACCAACTCCCCGGTAATAAAGTCGACGGAACCACCGCCACGCGCCGCACCGTCGCCGGATTGAACCTGCGCCCCGGCGATACCATCCGCATCGAAGCCACTCCCAACAGCGGCGAACTTGCCGCGCTCGATTTCATCGAAATCGTCCCAGCGCGCTAAACTGCCATAAATGTCCCGCCGTCCCCTGGCCGGAATCGCAGCCGCGGCCCTCACCATCCTTCTCGCCTGGTCCGCTTACTGGGCTCTCCGGATCGGCTATGCGGATTACCTCGCGCAGGATCACGCCCTCCCCGCCACCCGCGCCGCGCTCCGCCTCACTCCGTCCGATCCCGCCCTGCACATGCAATTGGCCCGCGCCCTGCTCTCCTCCAAAGCGCCCGATCCATCCATCCAGCGCGCCGCCGTCGAAGACTCCCTCAACGACGCCCTTCACCTCAGTCCCGCCAACTCCACCCTCTGGATCGAATCCGCCGACGCCGCCGAACAGCTTCACGATTACCCCACCGCCGAAGCCGATCTCCTCCACGCCGTCCAGCTCGATCGCACTTTCTCCCCCCGCTGGCTCCTCGCCGAGTTCTACGCGCGCCGTCAGGACGACCACCGCTTCTGGCCCGCTATGCGCGCCGCCCTCGCCACCTCCTATGACGACGTCACGCCTCTATTCGAAACCTGCTGGAATCTCACCTCGCAACCCGAAACCATTCTCCCCCGCGCCATCCCTCCTCGCCCCGAAGTTCTCACGCAATACCTCGATTTCCTCCTCACCAAAAATCGCCTCGACCTCGCTCAACCCGTCGCCGCCCAACTCCTCCCGCACCCCACGCCCGCAACCCTCCCCACTCTCCTCGCCTACTGCGACCGCCTCCTCTGGTTCAACCAACCCATCCCCGCGCGCCACGTCTGGAACGTTCTCTCCGCCGCTCGCCTCATCCCCTACCCGTCCGTCGCGGGCATCACCAACCCCGCCTTCGAAAAACCCTTCCTCCAGCAAGCCTTCGACTGGCGTCTCGCCTCCGCTCCCGGCATCTCCGCCCAGCACGATCCCGCTCTCCTCACCTTTGAATTCTCCGGCAAACAAATCGAGCACGCCGAACTCGCCAGTCAGTTCGTCCTCCTCGCCCCCGCCACCACTTACCGCCTCACCGTCTCCTCACGCAACGAAACCGACGTCGCCGCCCTCATCCCCGGCATCGTCCGCACTCCCGATACCGGCGTCCACCTGCACCTCATCCAATCCGAAACTCATCTCGACTTTCTCGCATCCGCCCCGCCCGTCCAAGGTCCCGACCGCCAGCCTCAAACCCAAACCTATCCCTTCACCACCCCGCTAAACTCCAACTTATTCCGTCTGACCGTCACTTACGACCGCACTTACGGAACCACCCGCTTCGAAGGCGCAGTCTCTCTCTCTCAACTCCAACTCGCAAAATGAAAACCGCCATCGCCCTCGCGCTCACTCTCTTCTTCGCCATCCTCGCCATCTACACCGATTCACCCTGGTCCGTCTCCCTCTTCGAATTCGCCATCCTCACCCTCGCCGCCCTCTGGACCCTCCGCTTCCCCATCCGTCCCGCGCCCCTGCGCCTGCATCCCGCGCTCATCCCTCTTGCCGCCATCTGCCTGCTCGGCGCGCTCCAGTTACTCACCGGAACCACCATCGGCCGCTGGGACACCGCGAACGCGCTCCTTCGCTCCTTCACTTACTGCGCCGCCTTCGCCCTCGCCCTGCAATGCGGCGCAATCCCGGAAGCTCGCGCCCGCTTCCTCCAATCCCTCGTCTACTTCGGATTCGCCTTCAGCGCCTGCGCCGCCATCGGCTACTTATCCGATCCCGCCAAAATCTTCGGCGTCTTCGACCCGCCCTATCCCGGCATCTTCCTCGGCCCCTTCAGCAATAAGGACCACTACGCCTCTTTCATCCAGCTCCTTCTCCCCATCGCCCTCTATGAAGCGCTCACCAGCAAGCGCCTCCTCATCCTCAACGCCGTCATCGCCGCCATCATGTTCTCCAGCGTCATCCAGGGCGCATCCCGCGCCGGTTCTTTCCTCGTCGTCGCCGAAACCTTGCTCATCCTCTTCCTCGCCCACCGCCGGAAACCCGCCGCCACCCGCGGCGTCATCCGCGGCTTCTTCATCCCCCTCGCCGCCATCGCCGCCCTCACCCTCTCCATCGGGTGGGCGCGCCTCTGGGAACGCGCGCAGGAATCCGACCCCTACCAGTCGCGCCGGCAAATTCTGATGTCTTGTTTCGATATGGTCCGCGCCAAACCCCTCACTGGATTCGGCCTCGGCACGTTTGAATCGGCTTACCCGCGCTTCGCCCGCTTCGACGAAGGCGAACTCCTCACCCACGCGCATAACGATTGGGTCGAGTCCGCCGTCGAAGGCGGTATCCCGCTCACTCTTCTGTTCCTCGCAGCGGCCCTCTTGAGCGCACCCGCGCTCTGGCGCTCCATCTGGGGCATCGGCGTGCTCTCCGTTCTCACGCACAGCCTCATCGATTTCCCCATGCACCGCCCCGCCATCGCCCTCTGGCTCTACGTACTCGCCGGATTCGCCTGTGGCGCCCGCTTTACCAAAGCCCTACCGGCTGACCACTCCCGGTAGGCACACGCACACAATCACGTGTCCGTCTTTCTCCGCCTTGCAATGCCCGGCCTTCCCCGCCGTCGTCTTGCACAAACTCTCTGAGCACACGCCGCGCACCGAAGGCTTACATTTCCCCGCCGGCACGAAACCCGCCCTTTGCAGCAGTCCAGGGATCCCGGTGAGCGGTCCACAAACCCCGCTGTACGTGTTCACCATCGCGTGTAAAGACATGGCGCCTGTGGTAAGTCCCACGGCCAGTAGACACAGCGCAACCGCTAGTGCCGGCTTGTTCTTCTTGATCATGTTTCATTCCTCCTGCTTACTTTCCGCAAGGTTACACAAGTTTAGAGGCCGCTTCTCGCCAATGTCAACGAAAATAAAAAGTCAAATTGCTTCTATCTGCCCCCTAACCACAAGGTCAAGCCCCCGTCAAAAGCTTGCATTTGTAATTCTTCTACACTCCATCCGAAAATTCTTTTGGAGAAAAAACTTAAAAACACTTGACCCCACCGGCTATTCAGAGTAAAACTGTTCCACGGCGTTTATCTAGTGCCGTTTCTCAGGCGTAATACCCACCCCCTTGGTGAATAATTCCGGATGTGACGAAAATGGCGAAGCCTGCCTGCATCACATTCCACTTACCCTTTTAGTAATACAAAACTGGCGGTCACGCATGCAATTGAACAACTTAGTCCCCCTCACGGCATCACATCCCCCGCTGCTTCCCCCGTGGTTTGCTGTCCGTGTGCGCGCAAAATCGGAAGTGCTCGTCGGAGCGCTCCTCCAATCCAAAGGCTATGAAGCCTTTACCCCCACTTACCGCGAACAGCGCACTTATTCGGACCGCATCCGTCGCATCGACGCCGCGCTCTTCCCCGGTTACGTCTTCTGCCGCTTCCCGCCCCACGAAATGCTGCCCATCGTCAGCACCCCGGCCGTCCAGAAAATCCTGACCACCGGCGGAGTGCCCGCGCCCATCACCGACGCTGAAATCGAAACCGTCCGCCGCACCGCCCAGGCCGGCGGCGCCCGCCCCCACCCCTGGCTCAGCATCGGCCAGAAAGTGCGCATTGCCGACGGAGCTCTTTCCGGCATCGAAGGCTTCCTCATCGCCGTCAAAGGCCACCAGCGCCTCGTCATCTCCGCCGATCTCCTGCAGCGCGCCATCTCCGTCGAGCTCAACGACTACCGCGTCGTCCCCGTCTAACGCTCCCGGGTACCGCGGACTTCAGTCCGCGCCTCTGCCGGGTACCGCGGACTTCAGTCCGCGCCTCCAACTTCTCTCTCTCCCTTATGCCCGTCTTCAACAAAAAGGAGCGGATGGTCAGCTTCCGCCTCTCTCGCGCCGAATATGCCGCCGCCGAAATCAGTTGCACCCGGAACGGAGTGCGCAGCGTCTCCTCCCTCGCCCGCGACGCCGTCCTCAACCTCTCCGCCGCCGCCCCGCGTCCCCACGGACCCGCCGACCTGGAAATCCTCCTCCAGCTCCAGCACCAGATCCTCACCCTGCGCGCCGAAGTCGACCGTCTCACGTCCGTCGTCGCCGTCAACCAGCCCAACCTGCGCCTTGCAGCCGAGTCCACTCAATAACGCCATGAAACACCTCCTCGCGCTCCTCGCCCTCTGCACCCTCCACGCCCAGACTTCCATCCAGTCCGGAGCCGCCCCCATCCCTTACCAGCGCCCCGCCATGCCCGCCACCCCCGCATCCGACGCCCTGCCCGCCCAAACCATCGGGCCTGACGATCTCATCTCCATCATGGTTTCCGATTGTCCGGAATTATCCCGCAGCTTCCGCGTCAGTTCGGATGGCACCCTCGCCTTGCCGCTCCTCGGTCACCGCATCCCCGCCGCCGGCCTGCTCCCGGTTGAGCTGGAAGACAAACTCGCCGCCGAACTCGCCGCCGCCCAGATCCTCGTCCAACCCATCGTCTCCGTCTCCGTAACCGAGTACCGATCCAAACCCGTCAGCGTCGTCGGCGCAGTCAAGTCGCCGCTCACCTTCCAGGCCATGAGCGACTCCACGCTGCTCGACGCCATTGCCAAAGCCGGCGGCATCGCCCCCGAAGCCGGACCCGAGCTCCTCATCACCCGCAAAGACTCCAGCCCCATCCAGCACGTCAATCTCAGGAAGCTGATGGAAGGCGACCAGTCCCTCAACGTGCATCTCCACGGCGGTGAGGAAGTCCGCATCCCCGAAATCGGCAAAATCTTCGTCACCGGCAACGTCAAGATGCCCGGCGCGTTCCTCATGCAGGACAACTCGGATACCACGCTGATGAAAGCCCTCGCGCTCAGCCAGGGGACGCTGCCCTATTCGCAAAAGCTGGCGTACATCTATCGCAAGGACCCGGTCACCAACAAGCGCACCGAGATCCCCGCGGAACTCCGCCAGATCATGAAGAGAAAGTCGCCGGATATCGAGCTTCTCGCGGACGACATCGTCTATATCCCGGAAGCCAGCGGCAAGAAACTGGCGGCGAGTGCCATCGACCGCATCGCGGGCACGGGATCGGGCGTAATCACGGCGCTCTCGTATCGCGGCTATTAAAGGAGCACCCCATGACTCCAGAACAACTCCAGCGACCATCCTCCAACGGGAACGGTCACCACTCCGGAACCGAACTGGAGCGCATCCCCCGCTACATCCCTTCGCCGCAGCCGGACATCGACGCCACATCGACATCCCTTCCGCTCACCCACTATCTCTGGATACTGAAGCGCAATAAGTGGCGGATTCTTGGCTTCGTCGGGTTCTGCATGTTGCTCACGTTCATCGTCTGCGAACGCGTCGATCCGATCTACGACGCAACGGCTCGAATCGATGTCGATCGCCGGGCGCCCAGCGGCATCATCGGCCAGGACTCCGCGCAAACAACCCCGTCAAACGACGCGGATCAGTTCCTGGTCACGCAAATGGAACTCATCCAATCGGACGGCGTTCTCCGGCCGGTAGCCCAACAATACAACCTGCTCGAAAAGGAGAAGCAGTTTGAGGGAGTCTCACCAGATGTCGCGAAGCATCTTGCCAACGCGCCCATCAAGCTGAAAAATCTGAAAGTCGTTCGGCCGCCGAATAGCTTCATTCTCCGAATTACGTACCGCTCCACGGACAGGCAACTCGCGTCGGACGTGACCAACGCGATCGCGGAATCGTATCTCGAACACACCTATGACATCCGCGTGAAATCGACGTTGGGTCTTTCGGCCTTCATGGAGCGTCAGATCGACGAGCTCAAAGCCAAGATGGAGCGGTCGAGCCAGTCGCTCGCTGTCTTCGAGAAGGAGCTGAACGTAATCAACCCGGAGGAAAAGACCAACATCCTCTCG
>Ga0182030_10015555_pt1 | contig 14904 bp, 13 predicted proteins | sample 812S3MmetaG_FD_121299 | JGI IMG/M metagenome (GOLD analysis project Ga0182030, IMG submission 121299) | Permafrost microbial communities from Stordalen Mire, Sweden - 812S3M metaG (Illumina Assembly) | ecosystem: Environmental > Terrestrial > Soil > Wetlands > Permafrost | place: Sweden... | reverse complement strand
TGACGGTCGTGGCCGAGGCCACCGTCACCCCACCTGTGTTCGAGATGGTGCCGCCGCTCCAGGTGGTCGCACCCGACAGGGTCAGGCTCCCGGCCCCGGCGATGGTCCCGTTGGACATGGTGAGGGCGGCGATCGCCGAGGGCTGGGTCGAGTCGGACAGTGTAAGCGTGCCGGAGCTGATCGACAGCCCGCCGGTCCCCTGGGCGCTGATTCCGGCGATCGTGGTGCTCGCCCCCGTTGCGTAGGTGACCTTGCCGGTGATACTCGAGGGGACGCAGGCATAGTCGGACGTGCCGGGCACGCGGTGGGTCGTCGGAGACGTAGCATCAGTCCAGTTGGCGGCGGTGGAGAAGTCACCGCCGGAGGTGTTCGAGAAATTGATCGTACAGATCGGAGCCGCGACCGCTGACCCACCATCGAAGAGCGCGCGGGCCCCTCCGAGGAGCAACACTGCGGCGGTTCCGGCCAGCAGGACCGTCGTGCACATAGTACGAACACGGTCTCTTGTCATCAGCGAGGCCCCTTCCGCTCCTGCAGTCAGTCGGCAGCCGATTCGGCACCGACCGACAACGGTGATTCTCCGATTTGGAACGGTAGCCACTACCGAAACGGCCCGCAACTGTGGATACGCACTCAACCGGCACCCCTCTCCGGTCGAATCGGAGACATGGCAGGGGTTTGAAATAGAACCCGACTTACCGGAGCGATCGGACATGCGATATAGCTGATGAACTGGTCAAACGTTGACATCTCTGCAGTAAGTGGTCAACCAACCACTCCAGGACGTGGAGACCGAGTTGGCTGCTACACCGAGGAAGGCACTTAAAAAGGATTTTCGGAGTACGAAGCCAATGTACGCTCGACAGCTCGCGGAGCACTACGTTCAGACAAGCTCCATGCCAACTCTGCTGGAGAAACTGATCAGGCAGGTGAGTGGGCTGAAATGTCTAAGGGCGACACAGTCGCGTGCAACACGCCAGGCTGTGCTCACAAATTTGGCGCCTACCCCACAGGCATGGAAGCAGAGGGAAAACGGCAGCCATGTCCAAAATGCGGAAAGTTAGACTTAGCACCGCAAAGATCTTCAAGCCAGTCTCGGAATGAATGGCACCGTCGAACACGGTGCATTTTCCTCCAGGCCCGAAAAGCAACCGCCACCGATTCGCTTGGGGAATGACCGGTTGGGGCTTCAGCCATCGCTTAGGACGACTAGTCAGCAAGACATCGGTGCGCTACAACCCATCGTCCGGCCGACAAGGCAGCGAACCTCGCCGGACCATGCAGATCTACTGGTACACCGTGACAAGTCGGCTACGCCTCGAGGAAATCCGGCGTGAACATTCCCTAACCATCTGGTGGCGAGGCCTCTGAGCGACCTATTCGGCGGGGGGCGGATCTGGCCCTGATCTAGCCGGGCATCTGCCCCATTCGTTCCTCCATTTCCGCCGAGGTCAGATCTTCGGTGTGGGAGGCGATGCTCCAACGATGGCCGAACGGGTCTTCGAACTCGCCACCCCGGTCACCGTAGAACTTGTCCTCAACAGGGCGGAGCGCCTTGGCACCGGCGCTGAGTGCTTTCTCAAAGGTGGCATCCACTTCTGCCACATAGACGTGGATGGCCACCGGTGTCCCACCCACTGCCTTTGGCCCTCGAATTCCCATCTCGGGGAACTCATCAGCCAGCATGATCACCGAGTCGCCAATTGCCAACTCGGCATGACCCACTCTTCCGTCCGGCCCGGGCATCGTCATGCGGACCTCGGCGCCCAGCACGGAGGTAGAGAAGCCAATAGCGCCTTTGGCCCCACCGATGTAAAGGTATGGCATCACACGAGGGTACGCATCGGGAATCGGATTAACCACGGTCTCCCCCAATCAGGTCTGCAACGAACCGCTCGACAGTCCGAGCAGAACACTTGCTCGCCGAGCCCTCCATCGTGCTCATCCCCGAACCGTATCTCTCGCCGGCTCATCTACACACCTGAAAGTCGCCGGCCTTTCAACAAGCCTGAAAGCACAGGTCAACGTCGATGGGTCAAGTACCGTTTTAAACGGGCTGGGCCAGCTCCGCCTGATAGCGGAGGCCGTCAAGGATCATCGACACCAGGCGCTCGACCTGCTCGGTGGGAATGGCGGGGTTGGTGCATACCGGGCTCACCAACTGGGTCACATCGGAGCCATCGACATCATCACGGATCACCCCCGCCTCTTTGGCCCGATCAATGACCAGATCGAAGGCACCATCGATCAGCTCACGTGAGTGTGATCGCAGTGCCGGATTCTTCTCAAACGCCTGCTGCAGCTCGCCGAGCAGGGTCTGCTTGGTCTGGGCATAGCGGACGAACGCCCCGAAGAAGGCCACCACCGCAGGCCACGGCTCGAGGGTGGCGACCGCCGTCTTGGCCGCTTCGGACAACTCCAGGACATCACTGCTGTAGACCGCCTCGACGAGGTCGATCCGCTGCGGAAAGTTTCGATAGAGGGTGCCGACACCCACGCCCGCTTCACGGGCGATGGCCTCCATGGCAGCTCCCACCCCAGCTTCAGCGAATACCTGGCGGGCGGCGGCGATGAGGCGCTCCTGATTGCGACGAGCGTCAGCCCTCTTCGGCCTCAGTCCGGAGCCGCTTTCCATGTCGGCACTCGGAGCGCCGGGCTCACCATCTGACTGACTCATAGTTCAGACCTCGAAAACAAAGGGCTTGCTAAACGGAAGGACCCTCCGTATACTAACGGAAGCACCCTCCGCTTTTATCCTACCAGCGGGAAGGAAGTAGTCAATGCCCCCTCTATCCCTTACTAGCACGCGCCCTCTGGCCGACCGCCCCACCGCTGGACGGCCGCCCGGCACCCTCCGGCACCGCCTGAGCCATCCTTCGGTATTCCTCTTCGTGATCCTGGCCGCCCAGATGATGGTGGTCCTCGACACCACCATCGTCAACGTGGCCCTGCCCCACATTCAGGAGAGCCTGGGCTTCTCGAGTAGCTCCCTGTCGTGGGTGCTCAACGCTTACATCCTCGCCTTCGGCGGCCTGCTGCTGCTCGGAGCCAGGGCAGGCGACCTGTTCGGTCGTCGACGCACGTTCCTGGTGGGCATAGCTGTTTTCACCCTGAGCTCCCTCGTCGGAGGCCTGGCCCCGGTGGGATGGATGCTCCTGGCCGCCCGGGCCACCCAGGGGATCGGAGCCGCGCTGGCTGCTCCGTCAGCGCTCTCCCTCCTCACCACAGTGTTCGCCGAGGGACAGGAGAGGATCCGGGCCATCGGCCTGTACACCACGGTGTCGGCCGCCGGTGGAGCTACCGGACTGGTGGCCGGTGGGCTCCTCACCCAGCTGTTGTCCTGGCGCTGGGTGATGTTCGTGAACGTCCCCATCGGTCTGACCGTCTGGCTGCTCGGCCGGATCGTCATCGTCGAAACGGAGCGACGCCGAGGGCGATTTGATCTGATCGGCGCCCTGACTTGCACACTCGGAGTGTCGGCCATCGTGTTTGGGCTGGTAGAAGCAGGCTCGACCGGATGGACCAGCGCGGTGACCATTGCCGCGCTGGCCATCGGACTGATCCTGCTCGGACTGTTCCTCCGTCAGGAGCAGCGGGTGGAGGAACCGATCCTGCCGCTCCGGCTCCTGACCCACCGCACGAGGAGCGCAGCCAACGTCAGTCGGGCGCTGCTCTACGCCGGCTTTTACGGCCTCTTCTACTTCATGGCGCAGTTCCTCCAGGATGTCCAGGGCTACTCCCCCCTGGTCACCGGGCTGGCCTTCCTCCCGATGCCGATTTCCGTGTTCCTGTCATCACAACTCACCAGCCGGGCCCTGCTCCGTCACCTCCCCCAAAAGACGGTCACGGCCCTCGGCACCGCAGTGGCCACCGTGGGACTCCTCCTGGCGACGCAGGTCGACGGCAGCACCGGCTACCTCCAGATCGTGGTGTCGCTGGTACTCATCGGAGCAGGGAGCGGCACCGCCTTCGTTGCCCTCACCTCCGCGTCCCTGGCCGACGTTGCCCCGGCCGACGCCGGCGCAGCCTCGGGGCTCGTCAATGTTTCCCAGCAGATCGGCGCTGCTCTCGGTCTGGCTGTCTTGGTCACCATCTTCGACGCCCTGTCCGGTCACGTACAGCTCGAGCCAGGGTCAGGCTCCTCGGCGCACTCGGCCACGGTGGTGCATGCCCTCGACGCGGTATTCGGCTTCGGTGCGCTCTTCGCTCTTGTCGCCCTGGTGACCATACTGGTCGGCATCCAGCGGGATCGGACCGCAGGTGCGGCGGTGACAGTTCCTCCCGAATACGACAGCGACGCACTGCGGCCGCTGCAGGTGGTGACCATCGGCGACCGCACTTGCTCCTCCGCTCCCGACTACGTCGGGGCTGAACTCGACGGCACCCGCGTTTGACCTGGCTCCATCTGTTCGGCTCTCCGGTCACCGACGATGCACCGGCCGACCACCCCTTGAAGCCAAGAGACCGGTGTATCAAGGCAGCGTTGACCAGGGCATTCCCGTCAGGGAGCGCGCTGTCAGTCGTTGGTTTTGTCCAGGACAAGGCGCCGGAGTGGTGAACCGTCCAGGGTCACCAACTCGATGTCGAGGCCTTCGATCAGCATGGCCACGCGTGGGTCGTGCCGGCCTGCCAGCGCTCGTTGGTGATGAGCCACGAACCAGGCGTAGGGCCAACCTCTGTCGTGGACCGATAGCAGAGGCAGTCGTCCAACGGGAGGCGACTCAGGACCACGTCCAGAATCTCCGCCCGCTCACCAACGGCTGGAGCGACGCTGAAGTCCTCAGCGCACGCTGTTTTCTTCCTCAGAGAGAGTGCCGATGCGGGCAATCTCGTCGTCGCTTAGCCGTTCCGGAGTGACCGGCAATCGATGTCCCCGACGGCGACCGAGGAACCGGCGCCAGAAGTCCGCCTCCTGCCGGGCCGAATCTGCGGTCTCGACCCGGCCGCTTTGCACGGCTCGGTGTTCCCGGACGGACCCGAGAAGCACGGGGACTGTGGCGATGGCGACTCCCAGCACCATTAGCGGGATGACAATGAGTAGAACAGTCATGTCACTTGGCTGGCGGGTAGGAAACACCAGCCCCTCCTACACCAGGTTCTACCCAACAGCCGAGTTGCTAAAACCGGTGGCGTTTGGTCGCACTCAAGATGAACAGCTCAGCTCTGGCCCTCCCCTATCCAATGCCACACGACCCAATGTTGCGGCGAGGAACGCGCCCCAACTCAGTCACCGGGGAAGGGCCCGGTTGAACTCGTTCCTGAACTCATGATCCGCGCCTATGCAGAAAATACGAACAGGAGGACAATGATCAGGACGGAACCAACCACCAACCACACGACGAGCTTGCTGGAACCGCTCGAACCTGCTTGCTTGATAAAGGACTCGCGCCAATGAGTCATTTCGCCTGGCCCATCGATCTCGCTCGCATTCATGCCTTGTCGCTTCTCCGATCGCAACTGTTCAGTTGGGAGGGGGGAATCGCGCCTGTCCGTCGAGGAGCTGGGGTCGTCCGTGGAGCACACAGTGATCCTGCTTTCGCAGAGTCGATACGTGGCTTGAGCGTAGCTGATCACCTGATCGGGATCGACTGACTGGGCCCAGCTGTTCGCCGGGAGCACCCGGTTGCATTCCCCGCTTGCCGGTGCCGGCCCGGCCCCACCGATGTCCGCCTGGACGGGTGAGGTTTCGCTCAGGCTCCTGGGCGCTCTCTCGAACCAAGCCCTTTGCGCCACTCCGAGAGATCGAGCTCCGGGTACCGCTGCGCAGTCTCGGCGAGAAGGGCGTTGTTCCAAATCGGGTGGCCCGGTTCCGGGAATCCGAACAGCGCCAACTCGCGAGGTGTCGACCGCTCAACGAAGTCAGTCCATGCGGCACCCGTCGAGCGGGACTGTTGGGTGTCGTACCCGATCCAATCCTGTCCGGCACGCTTGAACGCCAGCCCCAACGTAAAGCGTGCCGTCCCAGGCACACCGAAGGGCGCACCCCGATGCCAGACATCGGACCGGTAGGCGAGGTACGAGCCACGAACACCCGGAGCCGGACGCTCCGCCGCGTAGAGCTCCCGATCCATCCGAGGCAGGATCACCGGGTACGGAGAGTTGACGTCCGCCGAGTCCTTGACCGACACCAGCCTGGTGGGATTTTCGTCCGGGGTTACGTCCGTCAGGTAGAGGAACCCGGTGAGGTTCCACCACGGTGCCTCACCAACGGCCGGAAGCCACGAGTGGTTGCGGTCTGTGTGCATGGGCTGCTCGTAGTTGGTCAGCCCGGCGTACTTGGCGCTGGCCTGGGCCTGGTAGAGACGAACATCAACGGTGCCGAGGGCTCGTTCGGCGAAGTCGATCAGGGACGAGTGGACGCACAGGCGATTGAGAGAACCGGTACCGTCAAATGGGAACGACCCCGACCACTGTTGCTGCTCACTCCGGAATCCCGGGCCGTCCTCCGGCCAGACGTAGTCCGGCTTGGGCTTCAGTGGTCGGCCCCGGCGGCGGACGGTCACCTCTTCAGGATCGGCGTAGTACTCGTCGGTGCTCGGGAAGAGCAGCCCGACATCCTCAGAGGTGGCGTCGATCTCTTCCGTCCTGATGAGACCATCGAGCAGGACCCACCCCTCGTCGCGCCACCGGTGGACCTCGGCATCGGTTGCAAGTCTCGAACTCATTGGGGATCCTGATGCCCTCTCCGGCCGCGCTTCTTCTGCCACAGGCCTTCGTAGTCTCCTCGACCGACGAGACCAGATTACTCAGGGCCATCATCACGTCGAGATGGCGATCGCAGCCGGATTGAGTCGGGGTGCCAATCGAGCGAGTTCCACCACAAGGTCCATGCGCTCTGTTGTTCACAAAGCCCTCACAGTTCAACTACGGATCCATCACGATTGACCCCGATGATGGGCTTCAGTCAGATCTCATAACCCCACAGAAGGAGTCATCCGTGTTGAAGAAGAAAATCATCGTCCCGGTCGTAATCGTCGGTTCGCTACTCGGTGGCGTGGCTGCCGGAACGACGGCCTACGCTTCGTCGCCCTCCACACCGACGGCCGCGGCCACCCCTGCCCAATCGGCCAAACACCCGCTGCACGCCTGGCTTCGGGCCCACCGCCGGGAGCTCCGACGTGAAGGGGTGGCCATCAGCGCCAAGACCATCGGCATTACGCCGAAGGCCCTGGTCACCGACCTCCGCTCCGGCCAGTCGATCGCCGAGGTCGCCAAGGAGCACAACGTAACGGCCCAGACCGTGGTGAATGCCTTGACCAACGCGGCGGACTCTGAGATCAACCAGGCCGTGACCAATCACAAGTTGACTTCGGCCCAGGCTCAAAAGATCGAGGCCCGGCTGCCGGCCCGTTTGTCCAAGGCGGTCAATCGGGTTCGCTGACCACAGGCAAAGCATGGGGACGGCGGGCAGGTCAACCCTGCCCGCCGTTTTCGCGCCTCGGATCGGGTGACCTCTCGTTCCGGCGATCCGAGTCAGCTCAGCACGACCCGGCGGCGAGCGACACCGACACCACCGTGGCCGTCGTGCTCACCAGGTCGATGCGAGCGGCATCCGGGCGGGAGAGGTTATGTGCCCCCGAAACCTGGACACAGTAGCCATGGGGATAGTGGGTCGACTCCGGCACCACGATCACCGTGGGGGCGGTGATGGTCGGGTTCGATCGGTATCGGAGCTCGAACGAACCCGTGCTGGGATCGAAGGACGTCGACAACGGCGTACCGGCGATGGCCGAGGCGTACGTCTGCGACAGCACCTGCAGTTGGGATGCGGTGGCCGCCCGGGGAGGCCACAGGGCCGACGAGTGCGACCCGGTGGGGTCGGCATAGTTGATCCACTGCCAGTAGATCCACCCCACCAAATTGGCATCGGCGTCGGCGGTGATCCGGGCCAGGTCGGCGGTGTCGGTGGTGGCGCCGAACTCGGTGAGCAACCAACCTGGTCCCCCCGGTTGGTCCGGCGTGGCGTCATTGGCCCGCTCTTGTGCATGTTGGGTGAAGACGTAGCGCTCGAGAGGGCCGCAGATGGAAGCGAAGTGGGGCGGCTCCGGCCCGTTCGGGACATGAAGGAAGCAGTAGTCGTGGAAGTTGAGCACCAGACGCGGGTAGTCCATGGCACCGATGTGGTTGGGTACTCCGGAGTCGGTGCCGTAGTTGCCCTCGTACGCCACCAGGTGGGTGGGGTCGGCCGCTTCGATCTGTGGGATCAACCCCTCCTCAGGATCGTCAGCCGGGCAGGCGACCCGCTGGCCGCTCTGGTTCAGCCCGGGGTGGGCCCGGCCGGTGTAGAAGCACTCGAGCAGGGCATCGAACGCCGGGTTGTTGGGCTGTTGGTCCAGGCCGCCTCCGTACGGCTCGTTGAAGGGGTCGTAGCCGACCACCCAGGGATCGCCGCGGAACCGCGCCGCCACCTTGGTCCACACCGCGTCGTACTGCCCCTGGAGGTTCCCCACCACGTTGTTGTCCCAGAAGTGGCCGTAGGCCTGGGCCACCCCCGGCCCGGCGTAGTTGACACTCCAGTTGGCCACATTCCGTCGCGGGTTGGGGGCGACTCCGTCGGTGCACACCGCCCAGTTCGGTGCCCCTTCGCCGCCGAAGGCCTCGTTGTAGACATCCTGGTGCATATCGATGAGCGAGAAGATCCGGTACCGGGCCAACAGCGAGACCGTGGCCTGGAGTCGCGTCAGGTAGGCATCGAGGACCCGGACATTGAACTGGTCGGACCCTGATGGGTGGGGAGCGCCGGGCTTACATACGGCGGGGTCGTCAATGGGGTCCGTACCCGGTTCCAGCCCCTTCCAGACGATCCCGAGCCGGACCGCCGTAAAGCCGAGTTGGGCCATCCGCTGCGCTTCAGTGGGTGTGAGCACGTTCCGTCCCGAATCGTTTACTTCGACTTCGTAGGGCGGGATCTTGTACACCAGGTCCACCCCGTGAAGCAGCACGGTTCGGCCTGTCTGGTCCACGAGCCAAGGGCCGCCGGGCGCCCGCAGCGGGCCCACCGGCCCGTCAGCCGGGTTTGCCGACACCGGGGGCGGGGGGGAAGTGACCGGAGCCGTTCCACCGCACGAGGCGAGAGCGATGCCCGACAGGACCACGGCCCCGAACCGGGCCCGTGCACGGGTCGAGTTGGAGTTCCGGCGCCATCCCATCACGCTGAGTCTGTCTCATGGTTGCGTCACGTTCATCGACGATGGTCGAGGCGAGGGGTCAGCCCGGGTCGATGCCGAGCGTCCACCGACTCAGTCGGCCCCCGGAGATGACGCGTCGTCCGACAAGCGGTCGAAGGCCGGAAGCAGGTAGCCGAACCCGGCCGCCACCGAACCGACGAGCATTAGGGCCAGACCCACCAGTCGTACCGGGTGGGCCACGGTCAGGATGCCCCCGGCGCCGGCAACTGCCACACCGACACCACCGATCCAGGCGCTCAGCTTGTTGATGCGGGTGGATCCGCCCACGTGGACCAGAAACAACACCGCTCCGATGGCCAGGGGGACACCGACGACGGCGTGGACCAGATAGATCACCGTCCCGTCGGTCGGTATCCAGCCACTGGCTCTTCCGGTTGACACGGAGGCCAGGGTGGCAATCCCCACGACGAACTCCACGCCAACCAGCAACGCCAGCGCCCACGCCAAACGGCGGTTGAAGTCACCGGCGCCGTGGTCGGTCTCCACGGCGATTCCCTCCCTGCCAAACTGATCCGGCCCGGCAGATTCGACCAGAGCCAGTTCTGGCGCCGGAGCGGGCCGATCCAACCCGGGGGCGGCCGGAGCGTCAGGCCGGGGGGGTGCCATCCTGACCAAGAGGTTGTAGACCAGAACGGCGATGACCAGGTGCATGACCATCAGCACGGAGACGGCACGAACAGGCTGGTGTCGCACCAACAAGGCGAGATCAGGCAGCCAGAGAACCAGCGTCACCACGATCGCGAGGCGGAAGAAGAGCCAACGTGGTGCCGTAGAGACCCGGATGACCAGGGGCCACGCCGCGCAGGCGACCAAGACACCGACGACCGTGAGCGTTCCGTAGTCGGAGAATCGGAAGTGCCCGTATCCCACCGTCGAGGGGAATACTCTCGTCCCTGCGGACACGATGAGCACGTCGGCCACAAGCGACGCCGCGACCGCCAGGACCGTCGCCGTGACGAGAGCCACCGGGGACGGCATCGGATGACGGCCCGAAAGGCTGATGCGGGCGCTCTTCATGGCTCTGCCAGGAGGCCGACGATCGACATGTGGTTGCCTTCATGGTGAAGGGACGGAGACACTCATCGTAGTGAGCGACGGCCCGACCTCCGGACCACCGGACGACGGGGGAGGACCCGCCGGACCAGAGTAAATCGGACGGTTCCCGCCGGTATGGTGGGCATCGTGGGTGCACCCGAACCGTCCGCTCCGGAACAGAATCCCAAGGGCACGCGTCTCACCGGTTCGGAAGCGGTCAAGCTCCATCTCACGCTGGCCGGGGGACTGATCCTTTGCACCGGTGCGTTCCTCTTCGAGGTGAGGAGGGCCCTGGGGGGCAACGAACTGAGCTGGGCATACGTCTTCGAATGGCCGCTGTTTGCCGTCTTCGCCTGCTACATGTGGTGGAACCTGCTCCACCAGCGACGGGGGCGGAGAAAGGCCGATTCCCGGCCGAAGGTGGTGGCGCCCGAACACGTCGAGATGCTCAAGGCGTGGCAACAGCAACAGCGCAAGTTGGCGGCGGCCGAAGCGGACGCCCAGCGGACCAAGCCTCAATCCGAGTCCTCACCCTGACCCGACGCCCGTTGGTGGTGCCGCACTCTGGTCCCGAGGGCGTCCGGGGCGCCGGGAGACCGCCGGCGGCGGAACCTACAATCATCCGCGTGACCCTGTCGGCTCATCGGACCCTCGGCCCCGGTTCCGCCGGGGCGAGCGTTCATCCCGGGCGGGCCGCGGTGAACAGATGAGGGGCAGGGGGCAGGGGGCGGGGGCCGCAAACCCGACGTTCACGACCGCCTACCGCTCGACGCTCAGCCATCAGTTCCTGGTGATCCTGGTCATTGCCCTCGTCCTGATCGTGGCGTGGAACGTAGTCCGGACCATCAGGTTCCGGAGGGCGGTCGCCACCGGTTCGATCGGTGCCGTGGCCACCCGGTCATGGCCCGGTCCGGAGGCGGCTGGCCGCCGGTTCCTCCGCATCGCCTTCGGGGCCCTCTGGGTCTTCGACGGTCTCTTGTTGGTCCAGAGCTCGATGCCGCAGGGCATGCCCAGCGGGGTCCTCACTCCGGGAGCCAACTCGTCACCCGGATGGGTTCAGCATGTGGCCAATGTGGGTGCCACCATCTGGTCGGACCACCCGATCTCCGCGGCAGCCGCCTCCTTGTGGATCGAAGTCGGCATCGGAGTGCTGCTCCTCGTCGCCCCCCGCGGCTACTGGTCGCGGTCGGCCGGTGCGGTCAGTGCAGGGTGGGGGCTGGTCGTCTGGGTCTTCGGTGAGTCGTTCGGCGGCATCTTCGCGCCCGGAAGCAGCTGGCTCTTCGGCACTCCCGGGTCCGCCCTCTTCTACGTCGTGGCCGGTGCGCTGATCGCCCTGCCGGACTCCCGTTGGGCGACACCCGCGTTGGGGAGGAGGGTGCTGCAGGTCCTCGGGGCCTTCTTCATCGGGATGGGGGTCCTGCAGGCCTGGCCTGGTCGGGGATTCTGGTCGGGCCAGGCCCGCCCGACGGTCGCAGCGGGGACGCTCACCGCGGTGGTGCAACGGATGGCACGGGTTCCGCAGCCGTCGGTCACGGCCTCGTGGGTCCGTTCGTTCGGGTCGTTCGACGCCGCCCACGGTTGGGCGGTCAACCTGGTGGCGGTGGTTCTCCTGATCGGAGTCGGGATCGCTTTTCTGAGTGGAAGACCGCCTCTGCTGCGCCTGGGCGTCGTCGCCGGGTCCGTTCTCTGCCTGGCCGACTGGGTGCTCGTTCAGGACCTCGGTTTCCTTGGGGGACTGGGCACCGACCCCAACTCGATGATCCCCATGGCCGTGGTGTTCACCGCCGCCTACCTGGCCGTCGTCCACGTCCCGGCGGAGGCTCCGGCGCCGGTCGAACCACCAGTCGCCGTGCCGGGCGGGCTGATCGGCCGGCTCAGTCCGTCCTACCTCCTCCGGTCCCTGGCGGCCCTGGGGGCGGTGGGGATCGTGATCCTCGGGGCAGCTCCTCTGGCCGTGGCCGCGGTCAACCCCCATGCCGATCCCATCGTTTCCGAGGCCGCCGACGGCACGCCGGACTTCGTCGACGTTCCGGCTCCTCCGTTCACGCTCACCGATCAGGCCGGACGCCGCGTCTCGCTCCGGTCGTTCGCCGGCCACGTCGTGGTGCTCACCTTCCTCGACCCCGTCTGCACCACCGACTGCCCGCTCATCGCCCAGGAGCTCCGGGTGACCGATCAGATGCTCGGGGCCGAGGCCGCCCACGTCGACCTGGTGGCTGTGGTGAACAACCCCCTCTACGACACCACCGCCCTGACCACCGCCTTCGACAGGCAAGAGGGACTCGACCGCCTACCCAACTGGACCTTCCTCACCGGATCGCGGGACCAACTCGAAAAGGTCTGGGACGACTACGGCGACCAGTCTGCTGTGACCCCGGCGGGAGCGATGGTCGCCCACAATGACATCGTCTACCTCATCGATGCGAGCGGGCGGACCAGGGAAGTTCTTGATTCGGATCCGGGCGGAGGCAACTCGGCCAGCAAGTCCTCCTTCTCGGCACTGCTCGCCGGTCAAGTGCAGCACGTCGCCCAGTCGTGATCACCGGCCATGGGAGACGACAAGGACGCCATCCGGGACGGGGCCGGGCCGCAGCAGCACTCGCCCTGACCACCCTGGTGGCGCTGGTGCTGTCGGCGTGCTCGTCCGGGGCCACCGGTGGGACCCCGTCAGACGACAGAACCCAGGTGGCCGTGCCGTTGGCCAGCTCGTTCGCCGGTGCCGGAACCTCTTGGGCCATCGTGGCCATGGGCCATCTCGACGATCCGGCGAACACGTTCTGGCAGATGCTCTACCGGTCGGAAGGCTCTTCTCTGTGGAAGCTGGCCACGCCACCCGGGGTGGCCAGCAACGGTGGGCTGGTGGCGTCGACCAGCTCGTCGGGCACGGTGACGGCCGGATTCGAGCCGTCGCAGGACCTGCAGTTCTCCCCCCTGGGCCAGACCGCCGACCGGGGGGCCAGCTGGTCGCAGGGCGTACTGCCCGGAGCACTGGCGGCAGTGCCCGATGCCCTGGCCACCTCGACGTCCCACCACTATCTCGCCCTCCTGCGGACCGGAGGGGGGGAGATCGTGGCCAATGGTGGCGATCTGACCACCTGGACCACCGTCGCCAGGCTGACGACCCTGTCTGCCGATCCATCCACATCGGCGTGCCGGGTCACGGGCCTGACCGCCGTGGCCTACGCCACCAACGGCGACCCGCTGGCGGGGACGGCTTGCGCCCACGGGTCGACGCCCGGAATCTTCGAGTTGGTGGACGGTGCCTGGCGGTCGGTCGGGCCGAGGCTGCCGACACCGACAGCCACCCCGACCCGGGTGCTCCGCCTGCTCGAGACCCCGGCCGGGGTGGCGGCGCTCGTGAGCACCGGCACCGGGACAACCACCGCGCTGGTCGCCCTGTGGAGCCCCGTCGGGACGGGACACTGGATGGCCTCGAACGCGCTCCCTCTGGGTGTCCGTTCGCTCACCTCGACCGGCGACACGCCGGCGGGAGGTCTGGTCATCGCCACTGCGGGCTCCGGACAGCAGGCGGCGGCGGTCATCACCCCGTCGAGCCGTCAGTGGCTGCAGTTGGCGACGCCACCGACGGGAACCAGTGCTGTTGTCGCAGGACCCGACGGCACCCTCGAGGCGCTGATCGTCGACCAGTCGACGCTCCGGGTGGACTCGTCGGGAGCGGGTGGCTGGCACCGTACCCAGACACTGGACGTGCCCATCCAATACGGATCCTCGAGTTGACGGCCTGCGAGCCGGGCTACCGTGGGGGCCGTCCAGTGCCCGACCGCGGTTAGAGGAGGCGGCGATGCACTACATCACCCAGAACTGGTCGTTCGACCCGTTCGTCATCGTGGTGGCCGTCATCGTGTTGGCCCATGAGGTCGGCCTGGCCCGACTCCGTCAGCGATCCGGCCCAGAGCGGACCCGCCGGCGACGGCTGCGCTCCCTCGCCTTCTACGGCGGTCTCGCCGTCCTCCTTCTGGCGGTGGACTCGCCCATCGACTACTGGGCCGGCGACTACTTCTTCGTGCACATGATCGAGCACCTGCTCATCGCGTTCTACGCCCCCATCCTCATCGTCCTCGGGGCACCGTGGATCCCCCTGCTCTTCGCCCTTCCGGTCGGCGTCCGTCGCCGGGTCGGCCGCTTCGTCATGCTCGGGAGCTGGTCGCGAGGACTCCGGACGGTGGGACGGGTCGTGTTCAGCCCCTGGTTCGCCCTCATCTCGTTCAACGTGGTCATGGTGGCCTGGCACGTCCCCGCCCTGTTCGACCTGGCCGAGGAGAACCAAGCCGTCCACATCTGGCTGATGCACGGGAGCTTCTTCGTCACCGGCGTGCTCTTCTGGCTCCAGATCATCCCGTCGCACCCCTTCCGGCTCCGGGCCGGCCCCCTCTGGCAGGCCGGGGCCATCATCAGCACCAACATCGTCATGTTCGTCCTGGCCATGGCGCTGAGCATCTTCACCGCCACCAGTTGGTACTCGGCCTATGCCCACATCCCGGGCGTCACCCTCTCCCCGTTCGCGGACCAACAGATCGGGGCCGCCATCCTCTGGGTGTGCGGCGACTTCTGGGCGGTACCCGCGCTGATCATCATCATCAGGCGGGCCGTCGAACAAGAAGGCTCGCTCTCCGGAGTCCTCGAGCGGATGTCGCACCGGGGACCGGTGGTGGACGCGGCC
>Ga0182030_10015554_pt1 | contig 14904 bp, 12 predicted proteins | sample 812S3MmetaG_FD_121299 | JGI IMG/M metagenome (GOLD analysis project Ga0182030, IMG submission 121299) | Permafrost microbial communities from Stordalen Mire, Sweden - 812S3M metaG (Illumina Assembly) | ecosystem: Environmental > Terrestrial > Soil > Wetlands > Permafrost | place: Sweden... | reverse complement strand
GTTTCTCGTATGGAGGCGGAAAGTGCCTTGGTTATTCCTGTAAGGATGATCTTACCCTCTTTGTCCTGGAGAACCCTGCCAAGGTGCAAGAGCATGAGCACGAAGCGCTGCCGAGAGCGTTCAGTCCTCTTCCGCTCGATCGACAACATCTTCCTGAAAAGCTCCTCCGGCACTAACGTAAGATTGGTGTCATCTCCACGGGGTTCGTCCCTAACGGAAGCGTTCAACAATGATCCCGCATCCAGGGCTAACTTCCGTCGTTTTTTTGACCCAAACATTTCCATGATCATCTTAATCTCTCCTCTGACACGAGTCTGAATAGGTAGAATGGCTAGGTTAGTCAAGTAGGTATTAAAGATCTGCGAACAGACGGTGCTGCATTCTGCCGGGCCCTGAAAAGACCCTCTCAGCCCGTGTGCCGGCTTCAAGGTTGGAGGCGTGCCCACTGTCCCAGAAGAAGGGCACTAATTCCAAAGTCGATATGAACCGACACCTGGTTGCGGTCAAGAATCGTCGAAATATTCGGGTTCTTGCACCCAAGATGGTTCGAATCAACCCCGACGGCGGTCCCCTGGCGAAAAGGGGAATCTCTGCCAACCTGAATTGTTCTTTATTCAGCCGGTCGTTTGGTCAATCAGGCACTGGACTGTACTTACACTCTTGTAGTTTAGATGATTATAATTCTCTGACAATGGCACGAAGGTGCATTTGGAGTAGCACTAACGGCAAGCGAAGTCTTTGACCCAAACCGAGGAGCAATGGCACCGTTGGACAGATAATGGTGGCGCGAGATCGGCAATTTCCGAGTAACTCATAGGGGCGGTTCGCGAACGGGCCGCCCGCTACGCGGGCTCTGATGCTGAGCGGGTAACGCGGAAAGGGCTAAGGATGCGGGGCTCGGGACTTACGGTTAGCTGCCGGCTGTGAGCTGTCAGCCAGTTCCTGACAACGGAAAACTTACAACCGAAGACTTGTCTTTGCCGGGCAGGCGCCCACGCCTGTACTTCGGGACTCTGCGATTTCCCGAAGGGACTTGTGAGAGTTGACGGCTCATCTCCGTCGGCTTGCAGAATCGCACGCGTCCGGAGAATAAACCCGCACCATATCTTTGCCGGAAGGGAGCACCTGGGGGAGATCGCAGAGGCCAAAAATCGACCCTCTGCGTCACCTTGTAAAAGAGCCGCTCCGGCAGACATTTCTCTCGGAGCCCATGGTTCGCAAGATCCTCGGCGACAATATTGAAAATCCAAGGTTGCGTGCCAAAGAAGCTTGAAGCATCATGCTGGGATTGCGCCCGTGGCCGCCATTCTCACGGCCGCTTTCTCGTGCAGGCGAATGGGTCCCTGAAGGCGCCGATTAAAGCACCCGCCGAGGCTGATTGAAGGCAGAAAGGCAACGCGCTCGCCGCCGACGCAACGGTCGTGCTCGGATGAAAACCAATGAGCCCTCCAGAGTCAGGCCGTCCTCCGGTGAACCGCTGGCTGATTGCGGTTGCGGTGATGTCGAGCGCCATCATGGAGGTGCTGGACACGTCGGTGGTGAATGTCAGCCTGCCGCACATTGCCGGGAGCCTGTCCGCCAGCGTAGATGAATCGACCTGGGTACTGACCTCGTACCTGATTGCCAATGCGGTGATCCTGCCGATCAGCGGGTGGTTGGCTAACTGGATTGGAAGGAAGCGGCTCCTGCTGACGGTGGTGAGCGGGTTCACGATTTCAAGTGTGCTGTGTGGCCTGGCTCCGAGCCTGGGGGCGTTGATCTTCTTCCGCGTGCTCCAAGGGACTACGGGTGGAGGGCTGCAACCGCTTTCGCAAGCTGTCCTCTTGGAGGAGTTCCCTCCCGAGGAGCGGGGCAAAGCGATGGCGTTCTGGGGAATGGGCATTGTGGCTGCACCTATTCTGGGGCCGACGCTGGGTGGCTGGATTACGGATACCTACTCCTGGCGCTGGGTGTTTTACATCAACCTGCCGATCGGCATCCTCAGCCTGGTTATGATTTCGCTATTCCTTTACGACCCTCCTTACATCCGCCGGGGGGCGCTGCGCGTGGACTTGTGGGGATTGGGAATGCTGGCGGTCGGCATGGCAGCGTTACAAATCATGCTGGACAAAGGCCAGGAGGAGGACTGGTTTGCTTCGCACTTTATCGTGATGCTGGCCGTGATCGCGGCGGTCATGCTCCCGGCGTTCGTGATCCGCGAACTTTACACGCCGCAGCCCATTGTTCGTTTCAGGTTGCTGAGGTACCGGAGCTTCGCCGCGGGGATTGTGCTGATTACGATACTCGGATTCGTGCTGTATGGCAGTCTGGTTCTGCTGCCGCTCTTCATGCAGACACTGCTCGGGTGGACGGCGGTTACGGCAGGCATCTGGACCAGTCCGCGCGGGGTCGCCACCGCCCTGTGCATGCCCCTCGTGGGTTATCTTCTGGGCAAGGGCTGGGACGCTCGCTTGATGCTGATTTTTGGGGCTGTCGTATCCAGCATGGCCTTTTTCGGCTACTCCCACATGAGTCTCGAGTCGGGCACATGGGACATCCTATCGCACCAGATTAACCAGGGAGCCGGCATGGCGTTCGTCTTTGTGCCCTTGACCATCCTCACGATGGAATCTATCCCCAAGGCGGAGACCGGATACGCCACCAGCTTGTATAGCGTGATGCGCAATATCGGCTCGAGCGTCGGGATTTCATTTGTGACGACGTGGGTGGCGCGGCGGTCCCAGTTCCACCAGTCGATTCTGGCCGCTCATGTAACACCCTACGACCTGCGGAGCCGGGAGTTTCTGGGGCAGGTAAGGGAATTCCTTTTCCACCAGGGCTTCGACTACAACACGGCGGGGCACGGTGGCCTCGGTGTCCTTTACGGCATGCTTCAGCAGCAGGCGGCCCTCATCAGCTTTATCGAGGTGTTCCGGATTATGGGTTTCCTGTTTTTGGCAACCGTTCCCTTGGCGCTGCTCATGAGGAAGGCAAGACGGCGCGTCACGGTTCGCGCCGTCGATTAATACGGACACGGGTATTATGAGGACGGACGGATCGCCACCACCGAACTTGCCGCCCTTTACAGGGCTTTGAGGAAAGGATCATCACCGCCCGGCTGTTGTACATGCCCAATTTTGACCAGACGTGTGAGCAGTACTGGACTGAAACGCAATCCCCTTCGGGATATAACAAGTGTGCATCGTGGTTCCCGAGGATTAGTATCGCCACCTGAAACGGGGCAGGGAAAAGGAAACTGGATCATGAGATTGCCAGGGATTTCGAGGCGGAGCCGGGGCAGCACGAGTCGTTATCTTCTTTGGCGCCGCTCTTGACGTTTGACGGTGTCTGCAACACCTGGCGGCCTAATCAAACCCCCGCAGCAAGTAGCCTTAGAATTGGAGAAGCACATGAATGCAAACAGCAGGACGGCATGGGCCAGGGCTGTACTCACCTTTCTGATGACGGGGATGTTAGCGCTAAGCCTGATGCCGCGCGCTTCCGCAGAGGTCGGTAGGGACGTTGGCGAAGGCGGCAAGGACGCCGGCAAGGGGATCGGCAAAGGCGGCAAGGATGCCGGCAAGGGGATCGGCAAAGGCGGCAAAGACGCCGGCAAGGGAATCGGCAAAGGCGGCAAAGACGCCGGCAAGGGAATCGGCAAAGGCGGCAAAGACGTTGGTAAAGGGTTCAAAAAAGCCGTCGGCCCCTGAGGCGACAGCGGGGACAGCGCGACCGACTAGTGACAGCCAACGATTATTGATGAAGGTCGCACACTCGGAAAGTAAGCTTTGAGCGGTTCGCCGGGCGGATCGTTATCCCGAACGGGGTTCGAGAAAACAGATCTTTCCTTGATGCCTAATTTTTATGGACGAGTTCGCAGGGTAGCCATAGTACTCAGCGAGCGAGCCACGTTCCCACCCCTCCTGAACAGGCTGCAGGCCTGTCATTCTGAGGAACCGCGGCGGTCCCGAACCCTTTGGGAATCCCCCTCAGGGTGATCTCCGCGAAGGAACAATCTCGCATTACCATGAAAATGCACAGAGCGAGGAGGTAGCGTACCATTGTGCTCGAAGGCTGCGGCTTGTCTTGGTTCGGAGGCTAAAGGCCGGAGTGTTTCAGAAAAATACTCCTAAGCGTAACGCTAGTGGCTAGCGGCGGGGGCTGGCCGCCCGTCCACTCGACGATCTTGCCAGCCGGTGGGTGGTCTCAGATATTCGAAGCAGAGATCGGAGGGCTTCGTTCACCGCCGCCGAGTTGCGGAACACCTTGGCCACGTCCGGCTCCAGGACCGCAACATTCGCACCTTCCCTCATGATGCGACGGTAGTACTTGCCGCGGACGGCCGTTGAGTAATCGAAGTTGTACTCCCGGCGCATGTCATCTGGCTGCACTCGGCTCTTCGCCTTCATGACGTTTCCTCTCGCGCAGGGTGGCGCGACGCGCGCTGATGACGCACGTGCCGCCACCTCGCTCAACATGGTTGACCACGAGCAGCCGCCCGCGGCCTGAATACCCCACCGTGATCAGCCAACTCTCTTCTTGCGAATGGTCTGGGTCTCCAAAGGTGGCAGCCAGGGGGTCGTAGAACACGGTCACAGCTTCGTCAAATGCCACGCGGAACTTCTTGAAGTTCATGTGGCCTTGCTTCCCCATCCCACTCAAAGCGCATTATGCCAGTTTCTCCTGTGTCGGCCTGACCGATCAACCCAGGTCACTCAGCGATGGACTCCCGACCCGAGGGCCATGGTCAAAAGCCGCGGACCTGAACAACAGGTCCGCGCTACCCCCGCCGCGGCCCTTCACATTTTAAACTTTGCCTTTTGGTTTCTCGTTGCGGCTCTACCTCTCGGCACGATGTCATCCGCGAGTTTGGTCAATCCACTTTTTCGAGAGCTACCGAGGTGCTATCGAAATCGCCTTCCAGGATGAAGTTCAGGCCATGGTTCATCAAGTAGGCGCCGCTTAAGGTTTCCTGATGCTCCGCCAGCTTACCATCGATGCGTTTGAGCCGATAGACGGCGCCCGGATCGAGACCGCGCAAGTAAACCGTCGGCGCCGGATAAAGGAACTGTTGCGAATGCAGGAAGGCAAACACCACGGCCTGTTTCGCGTCCCGCGAGACGTATTCGTTGGCGGTGACTTCGCCATCCCGGGGAGAGAGCAGGCGATGGAGGCTGCCGTTCTGCACGGTTTCACGGATGGACTTGTAATAGGCGATCATCTGCCGCGCCAAGTCAAAGTCCTCGGCGGTCCAGTGATTCAGGTTGCTGCCGATGCCGAGGGCTCCCTGCATCGCCACCAGGAAACGGAACTTCAGCGGGGTGCTTCGCCCGTTCTGATTGGGGACGTCGGTGACCCAGTCCATCATCACCTTGGGTGGGTAGGCCAGGCTGAATCCTTCCTGGATGCGCAGGCGATCAAAGGCGTCGGTGTTGTCAGATGTCCACACCTCGTCCACGCGCGTGAGGATTCCCAGGTCCACACGCCCGCCGCCCCCCGAGCACGATTCGATTTCCAGGCCGGGATGTTTGGCCCGCAGGCGGTCGATAATTTCATAAAGGTTCTTCGTGTACTTTACCCATATTTCCTTTTGCTCGGCGGGCGGGACCTCCGGCCATCCCGGCTCGCCGAAGTGCCGGTTCATATCCCACTTGATGAACTCGATGTGGTTCTCCTTGAGCATCTTGTCGAGCACGCTGAAAATGTATTCCTTCACGTCGTCGCGCGCCATGTTCAGCACAAGCTGGTTGCGCGCCTGCTCGCGCGGCCGTCCGGGAAAATTCATGGCCCAGTCAGGATGCGCCCGGTAGAGGTCGCTATTAGGGTTCACCATCTCGGGTTCGAACCAGAGGCCGAACTTCATCCCCAGCCCGTTCACATGGTCGATGAGGCCTTTCAACCCTTGCGGAAATTTCTGCGGATTCACAAACCAATCGCCCAGGCCGGCGTGATCGTCGTTGCGTTGGCCGAACCAGCCATCGTCCATCACAAACAACTCCACGCCAATCTTCGCCGCCTTTTCGGCAAGAGCTTCCTGCCCCGCTTCGTTGACGTTGAAGGTGGTGGCTTCCCACGAGTTGTAGAGTACCGGGCGCGGGTGGGGCGCCGCGTGGTCGGGCAGCAACTCATCGGTCGCGAGGCGGTGCATCAAACGCGAAGCCTCGCCGAAACCCGCGTCGGTGAATCCGCCATAGTACCCGGGAGTGTCCAGGGTCTCTCCCGGTTGCAAGGGATAGGAGAAATCGAAATCGTTGTACCCCCCCACCACACGCACCTGCTGCGCGGGAGTCTGCTCCACCACCAACTTCCAATTGCCGCTCCAGGCCACGCCCCCGAACCAGACGCGGCCGTGCGTTTCATCCGCCTTGCCTCCTTCATCCAGCGCGAACCAGGGATTGAACTGATGGCTGGTGTTGCCGCGGCGGCTGTCGAGCAACACCTTGCCGGGATGAATCGCCACTTGGTTGACCTGCGTCTCACCGGCCCAGCGTCCGGAAAGATAGGTCAGCCGATAGCCCTCGCCAGGGGCCACGTACCACACACCCGATTGCGCGCTCTCGAGAGTCACGACCTGTGGCGTGCGGTTTTCCACGACTGAGCTTTTGCGAATGATGTCTTCGTGGGGAAAGACCTTGTAGATCAGGGTCACGAAGAGGTCATATTGAATGTCTCGCGTGCGGAGCTTCAAGGTGTCACCTTGAAGCTCATAGGAATCGTACTTGAGCACCAGGTCGCGGTCGCCGTCGGCGAGCGTCACCTTGAGGCAGGGTTCGGTGTAGAGCCGCGCGCCCCAGCCGGGGTACTCGAGGTTGCTCATCGTTTCGGAAGAATCGAACGATGCGTGCTCCGGCCGGGTGTGGGCCGCCTGAAGGTCCTCGTCGCGCCCCAACTTCTTCCCCCAGTAAACGTTTTGAAGCTGGCCGGACTCATTTACCCCTACGACGTAAGTGGCCCGGTCGCTGTCAAGAACCCAGAGCTTCTGCTCAGGAAGATAGCGGATGGGGGCGGTGGACTGCGCAATGAGCGCGACGGGAAGCAGGAATAAAGCCGCTAAAAGGGGGAAAAGCAAAACCCTGGGATTTCTTCCATATAAATTCATCATGAGAATTCCTCCGAGCGAATTAAAGCCTTGCGGCTGCCTGAAGCGGGGAGTATACACGAAACGGCCACGTCAAGCTGCGGGTCTGGCGGAGGCGTAAGTGTTCGGGGAAAGGGCCGCCATCAATCAGTCCGGATTTCTCACCACGGGTTTGGAAGGGTGGGGCTTTGCAGGCTGCGGGAAAATGCGTTGGCGGGGCCGTTACCAACGGCACTCCTTTATCGCCTTGTCAGCACCACCCCGTCGTTCGGCGTGCCACGCATCCTCATCTGAGGAGGGGTGCGTTTTAAATAACTCCCCTCCTGATTCAGGAGGGGTGGCGCCATGGGCGCCGGGGTGGTTGTCCGTGGCGGGCGGGGGCCGCAGCCTGTGAAGCCTCGCCCTTCCGGCAGTTTCTCCAAATCTATCCGTGCGTGATGAGAAATGTAGTTTAAAGTCTGCTTGACCATGACCACGTGATCCCGCGGGTCGCAGACTCCCTCCGGACAATACGGGGCTGGACACGCGCGGAATAATTTCGCAGAATATCAGCGAGGCCCGAGGAACCTTTGTCGTTGTGGGTCCTCAAGTTGGATGGTGCACCTTGGGAATTTCCCCGATCGCCCCGAAAGATATGACTCCTATCACCGATTACGTGGAAGGGAGTTTTGTTCCCATTTCGCGTCTCACCCACGATTGGGAATTTCATGCCGCACTTTCCCTGAGTCCAGCGGAAGAGCGCACCATGGTGCGCGAGCCGGTGCAGGCCGTCCCGGCAGCGATCGCCCAACGGTTGGGAAAAATTCGGTTGCTGGCAGTGGCTTACATTGCCTGCCTGGAGACCGGCGACGTTGTGTCCCGGCAGAAGCCCAAGGGGGAAGCGCACACGGCCGCGTGGGTGGAAACTCCGGAACGCATCAACCTGCTGCTCGCCTGCCGCGAGCTGGACGCCCACGATACGGGGTTTGAGCTCCTCGGGAGCGTGGCGGAATTGCTCCGCCCGCGCCTGACCCAGTCCGAGGTAACGGCTTACAGTCAGATTTTGGAGGAGGAAGTCCATCACGGGGTGCGCGGCGAAATCGATGAGGATGCCCTGAATGCAAAACAAGCTTACCTGGCCAGCCGCACCGGGCGCCGCTTGCGCGCGCAGTTCGAGCGCTACCGCGACGTTTCCTTTGTCAGCACCGCCGCAGAGTACATCCACGGACTGTGGCACGACGTGCAAATCCGCGTCGGTCCGGAACACCTTCCCGTTGCCCAATTGCGCCGCCGCATGGATCTGATGGCCGAGCTTTTCCCGCCCAACCCCGGCTATCGCGTGTTTGATGAAACGGTGGAGAAGACAGAATAGTTTTTTTGGATGTTGGATTGGCGATTGGGATTGCAGAGTACGGAGGTCAGTAGTCAGCGGTCGGCTGGGGCATTAGCTGAAAGCTGAGCTCTGAAAGTATAAGAGAAGAGACGGCGGCCAGGCTTGGTGATTTATCCAAAATCCCAAATCTAAAATCCAAAATCCTAATTCACCGCGGCGGAGGCCGGCTTGGAAGCATCCTCTTGCAAATGGAAGATGGTGCGGACGACGTCGATGAATTCCGAGCGGTCCGGGCGCAGGGCGGCATGCTTCAGTTCGGTGAAGGGGGTGTGGAGAATCTTGTTCACTAACCCGTGGGTCAGGGCTTCGAGCGCCTGTTCCTGGTCCGGGGTGAGCTCGCCGAACATCCGCCGCATACGTTTCATTTCCGCCTGGCGGATTTCTTCCACGCGCCGCCGTAAGGAAACGATGGTGGGCACGACGTTAAGCTGTTCCTGGCGGGCGCGGAAAAGTTCGATTTCTTCGTCCAGAATCTGATCCGCCGCTTCCATGGCCTTTTCGCGTTCGTGCCGGTTGTGGTGGGTTACTTCTTCCAGTCCGTCGATGTTGACGAGCGTACAGCCGGGCACTTCGCGCACTGCCGGGTCCACATCGCGGGGCACGGCGATATCGATCAGAAAAATAGGGCGGCCGTGGCGCTCCGACATCAGGCGCTGCATATCGTCGCGGGTGATGATGAAGTGCGGGCAGCCGGTGGAGCTGATGACAATGTCGGCGTCGCGCATGGCTTGCCAAATCTCGCTGAAGTGAATTGCCAAGCCGCGCAACTCCTGCGCCAGGGCGATGGCCTGAGCGTGGGTGCGATTGCTCACCAGCACCGTGGCGACCCCTTTAGCGACCAGATGGCGCGCGGCCAATTCGCCCATCTGCCCGGCGCCGATTATCATCACCGTTTTGTCGTGCAAGCCGCCAAAAGTCTGCTCTGCGAGCTCCACCGCGGCGGTGCTTATGGAGACCGGAGCTTCCGCCACGTGGGTTTCCGTCCGCACGCGTTTGGCGGTGTTGAACACGCGATGGAATACCGACTCCAGCGCGTTGCCGCACGTCTCCGCTTCCTTCGCCAAAAAATACGCTTGCTTGACCTGGCCCAGAACCTGAGGCTCACCCACAATCAATGAATCCAAGCCCGCGGCTACCCGGAACAAGTGGCGCACGGCCTCCTCATCGCGGTGTACATAAAAGGAGTCCACGAATTCATCGAAGCGAACGCCGTAAAACGATTCGGCAAAACGGCGGAAACCCGCCATGCCATCCTGCTTCTCGAACGCCACCAGGACGAATTCCACCCGATTGCAAGTGGAGATGATGACCGCTTCTTCAATCTCCGGCTCACTCTGAAGCCGGCGCAGGACTTCCGGGACGATCCGCTCGTTCAACGCAAACCGCTCGCGAAGCTCAAGGGGCGCTTTTTTGTGACTAATTCCCACCACTAGCAGATTCATGAGTCCATGTCCTTACTAAGCATTATAAGGCGCAAATGAAGGTTAAATGTCGCACAGTTGGCGCCTCCGCAGGTATGAGAGGGCAAACACGTTGCCATTCTGGAATAATGAAGGTGAGTAAAAATTCCACAATGCGCGTACAGGATTCATCCTTTGTGTTCATGCAGATGACCCACAGGGGTGGTTTGGCGGGGCGGGTTTCCTGTCAGCGGGGCCTTGTTGGGCTGGGTCATTTCCCGCAAAAGTGTCAGAGATTTCGCGCAAATGGTTTCCTTGCAATCAGGTACGCCAAGGCGCTGCCTGCTAAGTTTTGCCATATCCTAACTGTACAAAAATTTTACAGTGCCTTCCTAGTGGTAATAAGAATGCTCCCACGGAAATTGGGTGTGTCAGGTGAAAGACATTATGTCCGTCAATGCCGCGCACCTCATTCGAGGAGGTCGTAATCCCATGAAGCTAACTCAGACTGTTTTACTGGTAATTTTTGCCATCATCATGGCGCTGCCGTTTGGAATGGGCAAAGCCGAGTATGCCAAGAAAGAGGGCAAGGCTTGCACGTTCTGCCATCCCCCAGGGAAGTTCAAGGAGCTTACCGACGCGGGACAATACTACAAGGATCACAACCATTCCTTGGAAGGCTACAAGGCGCCAGAGGCCAAGTAGTTGGGAACGATCGGTCGCGAGGGTTGGGGAAAACGACCTGTAATCCTGCCCTCGCGGTCCGAGGTTCGGCAAGGTGGTGCGGTGGATCGCCCTGGGTGTTCAAAATTGCACACTGCGATAGGGTTCCCAGTGATAGAATACGCCCCGCTTTTGTGGTGAGTGACTCCAAGAGTAAGAAAGGACTTTAGGTTTTGCCGGAACCCCCCAAAAACAATCCTCAGGGCCGTCTGAGCAAGCTGCGCGCCTTGATTCGTCCTGCCGTTTATCTTAGTCAGAACTTGATCAGCCGTACGGGTGTGGTTTTGGCCACGACGAGCGGGGTCACGCTGGTCTTTTCGTTCGTCTTGCTCATTTTCGGTATCCAACCCAATCCTTACGCGGGGATTGTGGTTTTCATGATTCTGCCCGCGATTTTTGCTTTGGGCTTGGTGTTGATTCCCATCGGCATCTACCGTGATTTGCGCAAGTACCGGCGGCTGGGCACTCTGCCGATGACATACCCCACGGTTGACTTCACGCATCCGGGGGTGCGGAGGACGGCGCTGTTTATCGCCGTCATGACGGCCATCAACATTCCCATATTTGCGTATGCCACTTACCGAGGAACGGTCTTCATGGAGTCGACCCAATTTTGCGGCCAGACCTGCCACTCGGTGATGGACCCGGAATACACGGCGTACCAGCGGTCTCCCCACGCGCGGGTGGCCTGTGTGGAATGCCACATCGGCCCGGGGGCGCCGTGGTTTGTGCGCTCCAAGCTTTCCGGCAGTTACCAGGTTTTGGCCGTAACCTTCAAGCTTTATCCCCGTCCGATTCCCGTGCCCATTCATAACTTGCGCCCGGCTGGCGAAACTTGCGAGCAGTGCCACTGGCCCGAGCGCTTCTCCGGCGACAAGTTGGTGATCAAGACCAAGTATGCCGACGACGAAAAGAATTCTTCCACCAAAAATGTCCTGCTGGTTCATATCGGGGGGCGCAACCCCGACAGCAAGCTCATCGGGATTCATGGCCGTCATCTGGGGCTGGTGTCATACCTTCCGGCAGACGCCAAGCGGCAAGAGATTCCCTGGGTGAGCTATCGCCATGAGGACGGAACGGTGACGGAGTACGCCTCGACGGAGACTCCGCCGAAAGCGGATTTGGTGGCGCACGCTGAGCGGCGGACGATGGACTGCATGGACTGCCACAACCGGCCCACCCATACCTTCGACTTGCCGGAGAATGCCGTGAACCGGGAAATGGCAGCCGGCCGCATCAGTCCGGCTCTCCCCTTTATTCACAAGGTGGCCATAGACCTTCTCAAGGTGAATTACCGCACCCGCCTGGCGGCAGAAACCGAACTGCCGGACGCTTTGCGCGAATATTATCGGAAAAATTACTTCGCCGTTTACAACTCCCAGCGCGCGCAGATTGAAGCGGCGGCGAAGGGGATCTTGTACATCTATCTGGGAAACGTCTTCCCCGAAATGAACATCACTTGGGGGACTTATCCCAACAACCTGGGACACACTGATTTTCCCGGTTGCTTCCGCTGCCACGATGGCAATCACAAAGCGAAAGGCGGGGGCGAAATTACCCAGGATTGCAACGCCTGCCATTCGCTTCTCGCTATGGATGAGCCCGACCCCAAGATTCTGCATGAACTCGCCGGAGGGAATTAGAGTTGCTTTCAGGCACCTGCGAAAAATGCTTTGTAGGGCTGACCTTTAGGTCAGCCCGTCGCGCGCTCGCGAAAATGCCGACCTCAAGGTCGGCGCTACATCTTTTTCGATGATGTGAGATAAACAATCGTTCTCCAAGGAGGAATCCATGAGGTTGTTTCAAATTCTGGTTGCACTCGCCATTCTCAGTGGCTCTCTGATTTCGATTTCCACCGCCAAGCCTGCCTATGCAAAGAAAGAAGGCAAGGGTTGCAAGTATTGCCATGTGGCCGCAGGCAAGCCGGATTTAAACGATACCGGCAAGTGCTATAAAGATAACGATCATTCGCTGGCCAAGTGCGCGGCTCCCGCTAGCAATTAGAAGTCTTTGGAGCAATCAAACGGGTTTCGCCCTCAGGCCGCGAGCTCTGATCCTGACGCCCTCGCGCAAGATGTCCTTTGCCAAGAGCGGAGTCCGCCAACACTACCCAAGAGCAATCATTTGACCGACGCACATGCGTCGCGACGTGCGGGGAGAGGTGTTGCTGACCTCGCAAAATGGCACGGATTATATGGAGTGACATAATTGTAACGGTGCTCTATGAGCGCCGACCGGCGGTCATAAACCGCCGGTACAGGGCAATGCGTAAGGACTTATGTCGCTGTGTATATTCATCGGATTTCTGGAAAAGAAGGGAAGTGCGGACCTGTTTTGCGAGTCCGCTTTTGCAAGTCCGCGGCTTTTCCTTGCCCATGGGAGGCGAACCGCGGGCCTAGAAAACAGGTCCGCACCACATCTGCGCTTACTGTCCTGCCCATCCGCCTTCCCCGGTAAAATCAAATTTGCATTGTCTGTGGGGAATTCACTAGAATTATCAGACGGCACGGCGCGAAGCCATTTCTGAAAGAGGGTAGGGTCACTTGGACGGAAAAAACTATAAGGTTAGGTTGATAGCGGCAATCTTCATGCTGGTGCTGGGCGGAGGAGTCCCCTGGGTGGTGACGCGGGCGATGGCGGCCACACAAGGCGCAACCCTCAGTGATGCCACCCGCAACAAAATATTGACGTACATTCGGGAGCGCTTTGGCGTGCCCGATACCGTGAAGCTCTCCTTGGGCTCGCTCCATACTTCGCCCGTGGCCCCCGACTTCGATGAGACCACGGTGACCGTGGATGACGGCAAGAAGCCGACAGCGCAACCCATTTTGGTTTCCAAGGACTCGCGCTACCTGATCATTGTCCCGAACAGCATTATTGAACTTCACCAGAATTCCAAGGCGGAGATGGAGCAGCGCATTCGGGAGACCTTCAAGATCCCTGCCAATAGCAAACTTTCGGTGGAAGGGTTCAAACATTCGCCCTCCCCGGACTTTGAGCAAGGGAGCCTGTCCTCGGATGACGGCAAGTCCAAGCAGGAGCGTGTTGTGCTGCTCACCCGGGACGGCAAACATCTAATCATGAGCGAGCTGTACAGTTTGGCGGTCGATCCCAAGCAGCAAGCGTTGCGTACGATTAAGCTTCAGGATGTACCCACTCAGGGGCCGGCCAACGCCCCCGTGACCATTGTCGAGTACGCGGACCTTGAATGCCCGACCTGTGCTCGCATGAACGACTTCCTTGAGACCCAGGTGGTGCCGCGCTACGGCAATAAGGTGCGCATCGTTTTCAAAGAGTATCCTTTGCCGATGCATGACTGGTCGATGACCGCGGCCATTGCGAACCAGTGCGCGTATGAAATGAATCCGGCCTCTTACGTGCCCTTCCGAACCGCCATCTTTCGCAACCAACAGCTCATCAACATCACCAACTTGCGGGAAACTTTGCTGAGCTATGGAGAGCAGGCGGGATTGGACCGCGTGAAGTTGGCCGGCTGCCTCGATGCCAAATCGTCATACCCCCGTATACAACGCGATGTGGCGGAAGCCAAGCGCATCAACGTAGATCGAACTCCCACCATGTTCATTAATGGGCGTATGATAGTCGGACTACCGTCCGATGAAGCCTACTTTCAAGCTATCGACGGGGCCTTGCGCGGCGGCAAGTGACGATTCGGATTACGGCCGTCAATAGATTACGGTTGCCAGGTTATTACAAGCGTCGACGAAATACGCAAAGCTATCGGCATTGTTCAGGGCGTCGTCGGGACTGGCCCCGGCCAGCGCCGTGACGTTGGCCCGGAGATAGCACTTGGTGCCGTCAACGCCGGAGCATACGGCGTTATCAACATCCGCAGTCGCCAGGATCCGGTGGGATAGTTCGTGTACGATCAGGTGGGACTTATCCTCCTGGCCGGCGTTTCTGAAGGTCATCCCCACATAGACGCGAAGTTTGAAGTGCTTGTTCACGTCGGCCACTCCCGAAGCGTAGGCGGCTCCCACTTGACCGGAGCTATACAATTCAGTGCCCGACGATTCGCAGATCTCAACTTCCCTTTCAAACGTTTTGCCGCCAAACGTGTAATTCCCAAGGGCTAGGATCATTCTGTCGAGTTTGGCCACCAGAGTGGCCTTCTGGTTTGCGCTCAGGTTTCCAAAATTGGCAGTTACCGGGCCAGCGGCGCCTCCCCCAGGGTTGTAATTGTTCGCCGCGGTCCGGGCGTTTCGAATGTAGGTAATCAGATTTTGCTCGATATGCTGCTTGTCGGTGGCATCCACGTAAAAGGGCTTTGCCTTGAGTTTCATTCCCTTGTCCTCCGTCGCCGTGGCAGGCTGTTTTGTGAGCGGATTGTT
>Ga0182030_10015553_pt1 | contig 14904 bp, 10 predicted proteins | sample 812S3MmetaG_FD_121299 | JGI IMG/M metagenome (GOLD analysis project Ga0182030, IMG submission 121299) | Permafrost microbial communities from Stordalen Mire, Sweden - 812S3M metaG (Illumina Assembly) | ecosystem: Environmental > Terrestrial > Soil > Wetlands > Permafrost | place: Sweden... | reverse complement strand
TCAACTGGTCACGCCGTCTCAGCAAAGACTACGAATTGCGACATTCATCGGCAGAATCCATGATCTACATCGCTTTCGCACATATGCTCCTCCGCCGATCAACGTAGTTTTTAGACAGGTTCTAAGAACCCGCCGATATAACCGGCTCCGCTGATATAACCGGTTCCGCTCAGAGGGTCCACCTGGAACAAGTCGCCGTAGCCAGCGCCCGAGGTCAATGATGCGGTTGAGCTGCCATTGCCGCTGCTGTCTGTCGTGAATGCGCTGATGCCGTAAGAGCCGGAACTCTCCAGGGCCGTGGATTGCGTCTCAATTATGTTGTAGGTTGTGTCGGGAGATGCACCTGTCACGGCAAACTCGAGCGATCCGTTCGCGAAGGTGACGGTACCGCTGGTCAAGGGAGCCTGAGGCGAGGAGGAGGTGACTCCTGTGCCATTGACCGTGGTCTCGGGCAGAAGGGTAGACATGTATACCTGCGAGCTGGAATTGGGCAGGCCCGCCCAAAGACTGGTTGCGTATTCGATTATTCCCGTGGGCTCGGAATCCGCTTCGAAATCTCCGGCCCAGCTTCCGGGTTTCGGAAACTTCGCGGTTGAGGTTCCGCTTCCGGCCGCATTCGTGGACACTGCGCCCACGTTAAGGCAGACAGGATCGGGGGCAAGGTCCCCGGCGTCCCATGCGGGGCAGAACGACACTGTAAACGTCGTACTTGCGGTAGCGCCGGTAAGCTGGACGGTCACGTTTCCGCTTGTATCGACAGTCACCTGCCCGACGATGTCGGTTGCGGTCTGCGAATAGAGCGTGGCCTGATATTGCGTTGTGGCACTGCTGGCAACCGTAGCGAATGTCGAGGTAAACGAGCCTGACATGGCAGTTCCGGCGGAACTCGTCACTCCAGTCACAGTTACTGTGTAGGTAGTTTCGGGGACCAGGGCGGCGGATGGCGCAAAAGAGTTGCCATATTAGCGCTTGCGTTGTAGGCTAAGGCACCCGCAACCGCCTTGGGATCCGTCACCTGAATATTAGTGGTGTTCACGGCCGAGGCATCGGCTGCGGAGGAGAATGTTATCTGAATGGCAGCGTTCGTCGGCACCTGAGTGGTCCCGGAAGCCGGCTTGACTGAGGTTACCGAGAAACTGGCGGGCGAAGCAGGGCTTACTGGAATGGTGTTGCTACCGCTTCCACAACCGGTCAAGAGTGGGAAGGACAAAGCAACCGAAGAAACGACAAAGCAGAAGTGGAACCTTGTACGAAGCACGATAAATGCCTCCGCCTACTGACTTGGATGTATGGTCGCAATCCGTCACTAGCCCCGCTCTTTGCTCGCTGTCGACTCGCGGTAGGCCGAAAACCGAGTTCTGTCCGTTGTCCGGTTCCAGTGCGCCATGAGCGCAAAAGGCCGCGAGGCCGAGTGGCGCGTAACCTTTTAACCGCTGAGGGCACCCCACCCTGATTCACGCTGGTGGCCAGAATCAATCTAGTCTGAGCAATATTGAGCGGGTACTTCTTGAGCATCCGACGAACACACCGGTGGATATGAAGAAACGCGCACAGCGCCGAACGCGAGAATTACCAATCTCAGGATGATGGCTCCGCGCAGGAGGCAGGGATTGCAGGTTTCAGAGGTGGGTGGCGACGGGCGATCCTTTCGACGGCGTTCGCGGTGTTCCGGCCGGTTGGCAACTCGGAAATTACTACTTGAGTAACACTTCGCGGGACCGTTTACTCAATGGCACTGTTCGGGTTGCCGGTGATTCAACCGCTTGAATTGGTAGTCTCCCAGGTCTCAAAAGCGAGACCTGGGGCACCCGGATTTGTGTGCCAGATTACGAAATCACCCGGTCTGGGTGCTAGAGCTGGATGCATCAATGCTGCCCGATCAGAGAGAGAACATCCCTCAGGGACTAAAGCCCACGTTTTTTGAGCTATTTGCGGCACGCCTGAAGTCGTGCCCTTTCAAAGTGCCGAGTTTTCCGCAGCCTGCCAGGGAAGGTATGCGGCATTTGCCTGTGAAGCCGTGCCCTTTCAAAGCCGGAACTGCATGGCATATGGAATAATCTGCCAGTGCTTATCGCTGGCGCGACTCCCGATCACAGCTGGTTCCTGGTAGCTTGCGCTGCTGGAACAGTTCTGCTGCTTTTGCTGCTCATCGCCCGGGTGCGGCTGCATCCGGCGCTGGCGCTGGCTGTGGCTGCTCTGGCGCTGGGAGTGGCCTCTGGCATGCCGCTCAAGCAGGTTCCGCTCTCCTTTACTTTAGGCGTGGGCAACCTGATGGGGCATATCGCCATTGTTCTGGGATTGGGCGCGGTCTTGGGCCGTCTCCTGGCCGGTTCCGGCGGCGCGGCGGCGTTGGGAAGACTGCTGGTCGATCGCTGCGGGACTTTTGGCCTGCCCTGGGCTCTGCTGGCGTTGGGAATCATCGTCGGCATGCCGGTGTTCTTTGAGGTGGGCCTGGTGCTGCTGATGCCGATTGTGGCGGAAGCCGCACGGCGCACGGGACGTCCTCCTGTACTGGCCGGAATGCCGCTGCTGGCCGGGCTCTCCATTGTGCATGGCACGCTGCCGCCCCATCCGGCTGCAATGCTGGCCGCCGCGCAGTACCATGCCGACCTGGGCCACACTATTCTGTTTGGCCTGGCTGCCGGACTGCCCGCGGCTGCGCTGGCCGGTCCGGGGCTGGGATGGTTTCTGACGCGGCGCTGGGAGAAAAGGCAAGCAAAGAATGCGCCCGGGCCGGAGGGGGAAAGCTTGCCTATGTTTGCGGCTACTCCGGAAGAGGAGTTGCAGATAGAACGGCAGGAGGAAGCAGCGGCGGCTCACAAGAAATTGATTGTGAAGGCGCTGCCTCAGCCGGCCGGTCCGGTGCGTGCGGCGGCGGCTGTGCTGCTGCCGATCGCACTGATCTTTCTGGGCAGTTGGGGCGACTCCATCGCCGCGCCAGCCACACTCGTCAACCAGATTCTGCACTTTGTGGGCAGCCCGGACATTGCGCTGCTGATCGCCGTGCTGGTGGCGCTGCTGACGCTTGGCCCGCGCATCCAGACCGGCCAGCACCATGGGCGCGAGCTTTTGCGGCACCTGACGACCGAATCGTTCGAGCCCATCGCCAACGTGCTGGTCATCCTGGCCGCGGCCGGCGGGTTGAGCGGGGTTCTGCGCGATTCGGGCGCCGCACAGGCAACCGTCGGTCTGGCATTGGGCGCGCACATGCCGCCGCTGGTGCTGGCCTGGCTTCTGGCCGCCGTGGTGCGGGTCTCCATGGGGTCGGCCACGGTGGCGATGGCTGTGGCCTCGGCGGTGCTGGCGCCGCTGGCTGGACATGCCGGTGTAAGGCCGGAGTTGCTGGTGCTGGCGACAGGGACGGGGTCGCTGATTCTGTCGCACGTGAACGACCCCGGCTTCTGGATGATTTCTTCTTTCTTCAAATTGGAAGTAAAAGAGACTTTGGCAACGTGGTCGGTGATGGAGACGGTGTTGTCGGTGGCTGGGCTTTGCACGACGCTACTGCTGGCTGCGGCGCTGCGTTGATCGCCGGCAGCTTCGCCGGCCTCACGCAGGTTTGGCAGCCGCTTGTTCCAACGAGCGCAGGTAGGCTTCCATCTCGGTCCGGCCTGCATGATGGGCCCAGCCGGCCGGAGTGCCCTTCCACAGAACGTCCTCGATGTCGACGCGCGCGCCGCGTTCGACCAACAGCTTGGCCAGCTCGATAGTCCCATAGCCCGCTGCCTGGTGCAGGGGCATGCAATGGGAATGGCCGCCGACCGGGTTGTAGCGGTTGGGGTCCTCGCCGGCGTCGAGAAGGATGCGGACGATCTCCACGCGACAGTACTGCGTGGCAACGGCCAGGGCCAGGTGCCGTTCCTCGGCGCTGGCCGTCTTCAGGATGCGCCGGAAGTTTTCCGCACTGCCAAGCGCTGCGACGGCGAGGTCGACTTTTGCCCCGCGGCGGGTGAGGGCCTGGACGGCTGGCAGGCAGCCGTGCAGAACCGCTGCGCGGATTGCGCTGGAGGGGTCTGCGCCCGAGTCGCAGAGCAGATCGATCAAGGGAATCTGCTTGCCGCTCGCTTCAGGGACGCTGCCGGTGGCGACCAGGAGCAGCGTTGCGTCGAGCGCGGCCTGGTCAATGTCGGCCTTCGGGCCCGATTCGAGAATCACCTCGGTGACGGCGACGATGTTCTGCGGCATTTTGTTGTGACGAATGGGATTTTCCGCAATGAACTCCAGCAGCGATGGATTGTGAAAGTAGTTCATGCCTTCAAAGACCACGTGCTGCCGGGCCAGTTTGGGATGCTGCTTGAGGTGCGCGCGGAGTCCCGCTGCATCGCCCGCGTCGATAAGGTCGACGGCATGGCGAAAGACGGGGTCTTCGATGCGTTCCTGATGAGGCAAGTCCAACTGATCGGAGAGGACTGGCTTTTCAACGCGTCTCTTGAGGCGGGTCCAACTGGGAAACCCGCTTTCGCGGGCGATGGTGAGTTGCGCGCTGGCAAGATTGAACGGAGCGGCAAAGATGGCTGCATCTGTTGCGCCCGAAAAGCGGGGATGGAACTCGCGGATGAGCTGCGCCGCGGCCAGGGTGCGGGCAACATGGGCTTTGATCAGGTCTTTGGCCTGATGCTTGAGGTGGTCGAGGTTGGGATGGGACGGGAGACGTCGAACCGGCATAACGAACTTCCTTTCGTATGCCCCGGTCCGCATGTTGAGGGCAGAAAGTCAGTTCGCAAAAACGAGTTGTGCTTGCCAGGTGGACTCTGTCCTTTCCGCGGACCGGAAGCGCCCTTGTGCGCTAGGGAAAGGCTAGCATTATTTGGTCGGCGCTGAAACAGGATTTTGGATGCAGCGCCGCAAATTGCGATTCCACAGTTGAACGATCCCGACGTCGCTTGACAGGACACCCGGCCGCTCCTAACCTTGCGTCATGAACCTTCAGCTTCCCGAACGTCAGGCCGCAGCGCTCGCCAGTCTCTCGGCACGCACCGGGCGCAGTGCATCTGATTTGGCGCAGGAGGCCGTAGACCGACTTCTTGCCCAGGAAAACTGGTTCGATGCGCAAGTGCAGTTGGGGATCGATCAGATCGCGCGTGGCGAATTCCTTGAAGAGGAAGAGATGGACGCGCGCGTGGCGCGGATGATGCGAGGTTGAGAAAGCTCCGCTGGGCAATGGCCGCAGCCGACGATCTGGAAGGCATCGCAAATTACCTCCATCTTCATCACCCCGCGTTTGCCGCCTCCACCCTGCAACGTCTCTACGATGGGGCAAAATCTCTCAAGACATTTCCGTATACCGGCCGCGTCGGGATGAAGAGCGGCACGAGAGAGCTTGCTCTCGCGCCGCTTCCGTATTTTATGATTTACGCGGTGGACGATCACTCAATTCATATCCTGCGCTTTCTTCACGCTGCACAGGACCGCCGGTAGAACCGTCGCTGGGCTACTGGCCCAATACGGCACGTTGCGCGGCGAAGATCTCCTTGAGGCCGACTTCGGCTAAATCCACGAGCGAGTTCAACTGGGCGCGGGAGAAGCTTCCCTTCTCTGCCGTGGCCTGCGTTTCGATGAGGCCGCCGTCTGCGGTCATCACTACGTTCATGTCGACTTCGGCGGCTGAATCTTCTTCATAGCAGAGGTCGAGCAGTTCCGTTCCACCCACAATGCCGACCGACGTGGCGGCCACGAGTTGCTTCAGGGGCGACTTCTTGAGCGTGCCAGCCTCCACCAGCGCGTTCAGGGCCAGGGCCAGCGCTACCGCCGCGCCGGTAATGGCTGCCGTCCGGGTGCCCCCATCGGCCTGGATCACGTCGCAATCCAGAATCACCGTGCGCTCGCCCAGGCCGTGCATATCGACGACCGAGCGCAGGCTGCGGCCAATCAGGCGCTGAATCTCGTGCGTCCGCCCGCCGATCTTGCCGCGCTCGCTCTCCCTGGGTGTGCGGGTCACCGTGGAGCGGGGGAGCATGGCGTACTCCGCCGTGACCCAGCCACGGCCGGTGTTGCGCAGCCAGCCGGGGACGCCCTGCTCGATGGTCGCATTCGTTAGGACCCGTGTATTACCGAAGGACACAAGGACGGAGCCCTCCGCGGTCTGGACAAAGCCGGGAACGAGGGAAAGGGGGCGGAGCTGGGCAGGGGTTCTGCCGCCGGGACGAAAGAACTGGGTGGTCTGGTGCATAGAGAGATTGTACGGGAGAGGCGGGCGGGGGGGAGGCGTGCGAGGCCGGTTCCAGAACGGGAAACGGCATCCTTTGAGCCCCGGATTGGGAATGGCCCTATAACCGCTTCAAAGCAGGCTATTTAGACAGACGGAGCCTAGGGGCATTGTCCCATTATGGGCTGATTGGTTTCGTAATGGGCTTTGCTGATTGTATAGAAATTGGACAGTAAGTTCTTCCCTTATCAGGAACTTAGAGAAAGCGTTCTGGATTGGCACTCCACGTGTAATAGAAGAGGGCAGAGCAAGCCGCACAGAAGCAGAAACGGGAAGAAGACAGGGTTCAGGAAATAGGGAATAGGGACTAGGGACTAGGGAATAGGGAATAGGGAATAGGGAATAGGGAATAGGGAATAGGGAATAGGGAATAGGGAATAGGGAATAGGGAATAGGGAATAGGGAACAGCCGGCAACTTGGCTCGTTCCTCTCTGGCAACTGACAACAGACAACCGGCAACTGAACGAGAACGGGAGCACGTCATGCAGACAGGACAGACAGCAGGATGGAGCGGAGCGGAGCGGAAGCGGGTGGAAGCGGTGGTGGAGACGCTTGCAACCTTGCGCAGCGAGGGAGAAAACCTGGCAGAGGTCGCGCATGACGCCAGAAATATGGTGACGGCGCTGGGGCTCTATTGCGACCTTCTGGAAGAACCGGGAGTTCTGGCGACTCCTTATTTGCACTATGGAAATGAGTTGCGGCTGGTGGCCGCGGCCAGTCGCCGTCTGGTGGAAAAGCTGGTGGCTCTGGATACCCACCACGATCCGCAGGCTGGTTCTTTGCGGGCCGGATTGCGCAATCCAGGAAAGCTCGATCCCAAGGCCGTCATTGCAGACCGGTCGCACCAGTTGAACCGCTGGGACCTGATGCCGGCGGTGCCGATCGACAACCTGGCGGGAGAGTTGCTGGCCAACCGGAACCTGCTGTCCGCGCTGGCCGGGCCAACGATCGCGTTGACGGTGGACACCGAGTCGGGAGCGCTTCCGGTGCGGTTGAACGGAGAGGATCTGACCAGAGTGCTGGTGAACCTGGTGAAGAACGCCGCCGAGGCCATGCCCGCGGGAGGCAAGATTCAGTTGAGCCTGCGGGAGCAGCCTCAGGAAGCGGGGGCACCGAGGCATCTTCTGCTGACCATTGACGACAGCGGGCCAGGTATCCCGGACAAAGCCCTTGACAAGGTTTTTGAGGCTGGGTTCAGCACACATTCGAGCTCTTCAAACAGCGCAGGCTGGCCGGCCGCTCGCCGCGGGCTCGGGCTTTCCATCACGCGGTCGATCGTTGAGACGGCAGGGGGGCGGATATTCGCGGCCAACTGCGACCGCGGCGGAGCGCGGCTGGCCATCGAGTTGCCTGTCAGGACGGGCTGAAAAGGCACCGCAGCCCCAAGCATTCGGACCATTTCGAATCGTCCATCAACCTGCCGTTCAACGAATCACATGTGAGGCGAATACAATGCTCGCTACGGTCGAGAGTGCAAGAGTCATGGAGTTTATTCCTCAACTGGCGGAGCCGGCGGTGCGGTTGCACCTGCTGGTAGTGGACGCAGACCTGGCGATGCGGTCCGCTTGCGCAGAGATTGCCGCCAGCCTGGGCTATGCGGTCGAAAGCACGGGTGACATGGCCCAGGCGCGCAGCCTGCTCCGCGGCCGGGCCGCCGACATCCTGCTGGTGAACCTGCCGGCGGGAAGCAATCACGGGCTGGAGCTGGTCTCCGAGGTCAAGCTGCTTTACCCGGATACATCGGTGATCGCCATGACGGCGTCGGGATCGGTGAATGCGGCGGTAGAGGCGATGCGCTGCGGAGCATCGGACTACCTGACCAAGCCGTTCGCCATGGATGAGCTCTCGACGGTGCTGGACCGCGCGGCACAAACCCACTTGACCGATACCACGACCCGCCAGTTGCGGGAGCGGCTGCGGCTCTCGCAGGGGTTGGGGGCCATGATCGGCCGCTCCGGGGAGATGGAGAAGCTCTACCGCATCCTTTCCAAGGTGGCCCAGTCCACGCACCCGGTGCTGGTGCTCGGCGAGAGCGGAACGGGCAAGGAACTGGTGGCCAGGACCATCCACGCCTACGGTCCCAATGCGCAAAAGCCGTTTCTCCCCGTCGATTGCGGATCGCTGGTGCCCACGCTAATTGAGAGCGAGCTGTTCGGCTACGTGAAGGGCGCTTTTACAGGGGCTAACCGCTCCAAGGATGGGTTGCTGGTTTCGGCTGAGGGGGGAACGGTGTTCCTGGATGAAATCGGGGAGCTCTCGCTCGACCTGCAGGCCAAGCTGCTGCGCACTTTGCAGGAAAAGGAAGTACGGCCGGTCGGGGCTACGCATCGCGTCCCCATGAAAGCGCGCATTGTGGCCGCGACGAATCGCGATCTGGCGGTGATGGTCGAGAAGGGTACGTTCCGCAAGGATCTCTTCTACCGGCTCAACGTGGTCAACCTGCGGCTGCCTTCGCTGCGCGACCGGCGCGAGGATATACCGCTGCTGGCGGCGCACTTTCTGGACCGCATCAGCCGTGAACATGGCACCAAGTTCACGCTGAGCGACGAGGCTCTGCGCACGATGATGCGGCACGACTGGCCAGGCAACGTGCGCGAGTTGGAAAACTCTGTAGAACGGGCCTGCGCCCTGTCTTCGGGCCCGGTGCTGCACCTGGGCGATCTGCCCACGCAGCTGCAACAGCAAGGCCTTGAGGCCCGGCGCATGGCCACTGAAGCCAGCGAGCCGGCCGGAGAGGGCGGCGTCGCACCCGAGGTGAAGACCCTGGCCGATCTGGAGCGGGAAGCCATTCTAGGCGCAATCCGCATCCTCAACGGAGACAAGCTGCGGGCTGCCAAGCTGCTCGGCATCGGCAAGACCACGCTCTACCGCAAGCTGAAGGAATACGGCATCGCGGACCCGCTTCGGGAACCGTGACCGCGGCCCGCTCAAGGTGGAACGAACCGCGCCGATAGGGCAATTACGGGAACGCCCACGGCTTGGCTGCGGAAATGGAATCTACCGGCACGAGGAACAGTTCTTCAGTTGTTTCATAAGAAAATCGACGATTCCGAGTGGCATTTCCCTCAGGCAAGAGGCACCTTGCGCGATTCCCCAGACAGCACCCCAATTGGAGAAACTGCTCTAAAGGACAAGAGCGAAAAACAGCACCGGCCGTGAACTGTTCGGCCGCCGAACGAGGAGATTGAAATGAGCATTCTGATTGTGAGCGGAATTGAAGGCGCCAGGAATTGCGCGGCCGTGGTGGGTGCGCAACTGAACATGGACGTTGAAGTCGCGGATGGGCGCAAGGCCGCGCTGGCCGCGCTGCGCCGCCGCGAGTTCTCCGCCGTGGTGGTAGATGAAACCATGGCCGAATGCGACCCCTCGGCGGCCGAGGCAATTTGGGATCGTTCGGGGCTGGCGATTCCTCTGCAAATCAATTTCGCGCTTTCCGGCGCGGCACGGCTGATCCGGGAGATTCGCGCCGCCCTGCATCGCCGTGAGCGCGAGCAGGCCCTGGCCCGCATGGCAGCGTCCGCAGCCATTGAGAACGAGCTGAAGAGCACCGTCGCCGGCCTCCTGCTGCACTCGCAACTGGCCCTTTCCGGCAGCGAGGTGCCGTCTTCGATCGCCGACAAGCTGCGCGTGGTTGCCGACCTGGCAAGCAACCTTCGCCAGCAGCTCAGCGCGCCGTTGCCGGCCCGCGGAGATACGGCCGCTTGAGGGCGAATTTCCTCTTGTTCGGCTTGGGCTGACAAGTTCATTGCGTTGCACGCGCATCGCCGGGGCGGCATTCGTCCCGGCGTCTTTTTTGGCCCTGCGTCCGGTTCTCTAGAAAACACATCGATGGCTTAAGCTGGATGGGACATGAAAGACTCGGCTGTTCTCCTGATCGACTGCCCGGACCGCAAGGGACTGGTGGCCCGGGTTTCAAGCCTGCTGTACGAGTGGGGCGCCAACATACTGCACGCCGACCAGCACCAGGACCACGACCTGGGCCTGTTCTTCATGCGCGTGGAGTGGGGGCTGGCCGGGCCGGCGGATAGCCCGGAGCGTTTCGATCTGGAGGGGTTCAAGGCGGCCTTTGCGCCACTGGCCGCGGAGCTCGGAATGCGCTGGCAGTTGACCTCGGGCGCGCGGCGGACACGGGTGGCGCTGTTCTGCTCGCAGTATCTGCATTGCATGGCGGATCTGCTGCATCGATGGCGGTCAGGGGAGCTCGAATGCGAGATACCATTGATCGTTTCGAATCATCGGGACGTGGAGAGGCTGGCGCAGTTTTACGGAATACCGTTTGAGTTTGTTCCGGTGAAGGCGGCAACCCGGGCCGATGGCGAAGCGCGCCAACTGGAGTTGCTTTCGGTAAAGGAAATTGACCTGGTAGTGCTGGCGCGCTACATGCAGGTCCTTTCCCCCGGCTTTGTGGCCCGCTACCCGGCCTCGATCGTCAATGTCCACCACTCGTTTCTGCCCGCATTTACCGGGGCCAAGCCCTATCACGCGGCGCATGCGCGGGGCGTCAAGCTGATTGGGGCGACGAGCCACTATGTGACCGATCTGCTGGACGATGGACCCATTATCGAGCAGGACGTGGCGCGCATCTCACACCGGGACCAGGTGGAAGACCTGGTGGCGCGGGGCCGCGATCTGGAGCGAGTGGTACTGTCCCGTGCGGTGCGCTGGCACCTGGACCGGCGCATCCTCTGTTACGGGAACAAGACGGTGGTGTTCGACTGACAGCTGCGAGCTTTCAGCTATCAGTTTTCAGTGGCGTGGCCCGGCTCCGCTGAGTTCGAGTAGACTCAAGGCATTCGATTCGTGCCCCGTTCGTGGCGGCATTGCGAGGGCTGCCTCATGGCGAATTCCCGGTTTTCTCCGAAACGATTTTGCGGGCGCGAGCTGCTGCTCCTGACCGGTACCTTGTTGCTGGCTTCCGGCCTAACCGGGCAGACGGTGCCTGTTCCGGGACCGGAAGACGCGACCATGAGCACGCAATTGCCGGCCGATGTGCAAGCACGGCTGAACAAGCTGGAAGACGCGTTGAAGGCGGCGCGAACGGCAGGCGAGACGAAGACCGAGGCAAAGACGCTCAACCAAATCGGCCGGGTGAATTATTTGACCTCGGACTACCCGCAGTGCCTGGAGAATTACACGCAGGGGCTGGCAGCCGCACGAAGCGTGAAGGAACCTATTGAAGAAGCAGAAGCATTGAATGGCCTGGCAAGCTGCAATCGTACACAGGGGCAATATCAGAAGGCGATCGGGATCGCTCAGCAAGCGCTCGATGTGGCGACGGCTTCGGGAGACTTGCGCGGCCAGGCGCAGGCGCTGCAAGGGCTTGGATGGGCGAATTTCAATTTGGACAAGGCTGACGAGGCGTTGGGTTTTTACAACCGGGCGCTGCCTCTGGCGATCGAAGCGGCTGACGTCGATCTACAGGCCTTGATCGTGAATTGCATGGGGTCTGTCTATGACGCTAAAGAAGACCCGGAAAAGGCTCTGAAGAGTTTCAACCAGGCGGTTGAGCTTTGGCGAACGGCCGGCGACCAACGCGGGGAGGGCTCAACGCTGGGCAACATCGGCGTTCTCTACGCAGAACAGGGCGACAAGCTGACTGCCCTCCAATATTTGAAGAGGGCGTTGCCGCTTGCGACGGCCGCGGGGAACCGGTCCGGCGCCGCCGAAAACTTGTTGAATACCGGAATTGTTTTCAGGATTCTGGGACAGAAGGAGAAGGCTCTCCGCTACTACAACCTGGCGCTTCCGTTTCTTCATGCTATCCACAACACGTCGAGCGAAGCCGTCGCGCTGCTGAATCTCGGCAATCTCTATTCCGACCTCGATCGGCCCCAGGAAGCGAAGGACACCTACCGCCGTGGATTGGCGCTGTCGCGTGAGATAGGGAGCAGTTCCACCGAGGCCGGCGTGCTGGTTGGCATCGGCAACCTGGAAAACGTGCTGGGCGAGGAGCAGAAAGCTCTTGAAGACCTCAACCGGGCGTTGACGATCTGGCGGACGTTACAGGTCCACAGGGGTGAAGCCACTACACTGAACAGCATCGGCATTACGTACGACGACCTGGGAGACGGGAAGGATGCGCTGGAACACTACACGCAGGCGTTCATTCTTTACCAGACAATTGGCGACCATAGCGGCGAGGCGATGGAGCTGAGCAACATTGCCGGCATCTTCAGTGGACTGGCGGAAAAGCAGAAGGCGCTGGAGTACTTCAACCAGGCGCTGGCGCTCTATCGCGAAGACGGGGACAATAAAGGCGTTTCCCGGACGCTCAATAACATGGGGCTGGTTTATAGCGATCTGCGGGACGATCAAAAGGCTCTCGAAGCTCTCAGCGAGGCGCTGCGCATTCGGCAGACCGAGAGCGGCGGCAGCGGCGGAGACCTGGGCAGCACGCTGAATAACATCGGCGATATTTACGACGACCTCGGCGACAAACCGAGGGGATTGGAGTACCACCTGAAAGCGTTGCCGCTGGCGATCGCGGCTGCGGATCCTCTGCGCGAGGCGCTGGTCTTTCGCAGTTTGATGCTCAACTACAAAGTCAATCAGCCAGCGCTGGCCATTTTTTACGGCAAGCAGGCCGTGAATATGTCGCAGCAGGTAAGGGCCAATATTCAGGGGATGGACCGGGCGTTGCAATCGAGCTTTCTTTCCTCGAAGCGAGAGTATTATCACGACCTGGCCGATCTGCTGATCACCCGGGGGCGTTACCCGGAGGCGCAGCAGGTGCTGGATCTGCTGAAAGAGCAGGAGTATCGCGACTACGTTCGCGGAGGGCCGGCAGACACGCTGAGTGCGCTGACGCTGACATCGGCGGAGAAGCAGGCTGAGCAGGAATATCAGAAGTCCACGGCGCAGATTGTCTCGCTGGGTGAGCAGTGGGCGCGGTTGAAGCAGATTACTCAGCGGACGCCGGAGCAGGAGAAGGCATTCCAGGAGCTCACGACTCAGCTCGACAACGCGAGCAAGGGGCTGAACAACTACTACAACCGGCTTTATGTGCTCTTCGGAACGACCACTGCTGACGCGAACAAACAATTGGATAAGGTGAAGGGCGATGTGAGCGCGCTCGAGGATCAGATTGCCGAGACACCCCACGTGGTCGCGCTGTATACGATGGTGACAGGCGATCGTTACCACGTGATTGTGATTACGGCGGGGGCCACGGTAGCGCGCGAGTATGCAATTGCCGAACCCGATCTGAATCGGAAGATTGCCGCGTTCGAACAGGCACTACGCAATCCGGCGCGCGACCCAAGACAGATTGCCCAGGAGCTATACACGATCCTGATTGGCCCGGTGAAGGCGGACCTCGACCAGGCTCATGCGGAGACGCTGGTGTGGTCCCTCGATGGGGCTTTGCGCTATGTTCCCATGGCCGCGCTCTTCGACGGGAAGCAGTACCTGGTGGAGAAATACAATACGGTGACAATTACGCCGGAGAGCATTGCGCACCTCGCTGAGAAACCGGACTTGAGCAACATGAGCGCGGCGGCCATGGGGATTTCGCTTGCGGTTGAACAGGGACTGCCACCATTGCCGGCAGTGGTGGGCGAGCTGGACGATGTGGTGAATGACGCGCAGGTGAAAGGGGCAAATGGCGTGCTTCCAGGAACCATTTTGCTCGATGGAAAATTCACCGAAAAGGCGATGGAGAACGTGTTGAGCACGCGGCACTCGGTGGTGCATATCGCCAGCCACTTCGTTTTTAAACCCGGAGACGACAGCCAGAGTTATCTGCTTCTTTCGGGCAAGGACGAAGGCGGCGCGGGCTATCACCTGACTGTGGCGGATTTCAGGGACAACAGAAACCTGGCGTTCCGCAACACCGACCTGCTGACGCTTTCAGCCTGCGAGACGGGAATGAGCGGCAACGCCGGCAACGGCCGCGAGGTGGATGGGCTGGGCATGACGGCGCAACGGAAGGGTGCGAAGGCGGTGATCTCATCGCTGTGGTCGGTGAACGACGCGAGTACAGGCGAGTTGATGGGCGACTTTTATAGGCGGTGGGCGGAGGGTGCGGGGAAAGTGACAAAAGTGGAGGCGCTGCGCGAGGCGCAGTTGGATCTGCTGCTCGGGAAAGTAAAGGCGCCGGCCGGAGCAAGTGGACGGGGATTTGGTACGGCCTTGGCGGAGAAGGACGTTCCGTTGGGTTATGCGGATCCGTATTTCTGGGCGCCGTTTGTACTGATGGGGAACTGGCGATAGGGGTTCGTGCTATTCCACCTAAGTCCCAAGAACTTGTATAAAAACTCTGTGGATTGAAGGGTGCGGGATTCATCCCGTACATTCATAGCGAGTTCATGCCTCGGCTTTAGCCGCCGAGGGAATGCTAGCTTCTGAAGCCCTTCCCTCAGGGGCTAAAGCCCAACCATTTGTTGGCTGAAATGTACGGGCTGAGGCCCGTACCCTTCACGCAAAGCCAAGTCATCGGACAGGATCTGAGAGACGCTTGGAGATGGCCCGGTCGATGCCGCTTTCCGAATCACTTCATCCCGCTGCCCGCCCATGCCGAGTGCGGTTCCACCAGCACCCCGTCGTACTGCGAGGCGGCCACCAGCCTGCCCGCTGCGGCGCGGATGAGGAACACCTTCCACCCGGCTCTAGTCCACGTCCAGTCCTGCGCTGAGAGATCGAGGGCGAACACCCAGTCATTCTCGCGCGAACTCACCAGCACCCTGCTCATCTGCGGATC
>Ga0182030_10015551_pt1 | contig 14904 bp, 7 predicted proteins | sample 812S3MmetaG_FD_121299 | JGI IMG/M metagenome (GOLD analysis project Ga0182030, IMG submission 121299) | Permafrost microbial communities from Stordalen Mire, Sweden - 812S3M metaG (Illumina Assembly) | ecosystem: Environmental > Terrestrial > Soil > Wetlands > Permafrost | place: Sweden... | reverse complement strand
CTCCAAGATAATTCATAAAGGCGATATAGTTAGCCTCGATTTTGGCGTAACTTACAACGGTATGGTTACCGATGCGGCTATAAGCTGTATAGCCGGCGAGGGCCGGAAGGAAGACCAAGCACTAGTCGAAGTTACCAAAGAATCGCTTGAAGCAGGTATATTGACAGTACATGACGGTGTATGGACGGGAGATATTGGCTCGGCTGTAGCCGAAATATTAGTCAAACACAACTATGGCATCGTACGTGATCTAGTCGGTCATGGCGTTGGACATCATTTACACGAGGACCCAAATGTCCCTAATTACGGTCGCAAGGGAACGGGCACGCGTTTACAAAGCGGTATGACTATAGCCATTGAACCAATGGCTACGATGGGAGATTATGAAGTCTATACTGCCGATGACGGCTGGACTATTATTACTGCCGATCATTCACGCTCTGCTCATTTTGAACACAGTGTAGCCATAACCGACAGTGGTGTCGAAGTTTTAACAGATCTATAATTTTGTTGCTCGGCACAAGGGTACTTGCTCATAAGTAAATATAAGGGTTATACTTCGTCATATGCATGAACAATCCTTGCCACACTCAGTAGGCTTAGATGTCGGAACAAGCATGGTACGCGTCATAGTTGGTGTGCTTGACCCAAATGACCCGGCCAAACCATCAATTATTGGCTTCGGTAGCGCGCCCAATATCGGGATGCGCAAAGGCGTGGTGGTACATGCCGATGACGTAGCTGAAGCTATCGTTCAGGCTATAACTGAGGCCGAACGTTTATCGGGCGTTAGAATCCATAGCGCTACAGTTAATATAAACGGTGCTCACATTACGGGTATGAATTCCAAGGGAGTGATAGCTATCAGCGCTGTCAATCGCGTAATTACCAACGAAGACCGAGCACGAGTCGAAGAAGCGGCGACAATTGTTCAGCTGCCGCCAAATCGTGAGATTATTCAAGTTTTTGCTAAGAATTACCGTTTGGACGGACAGGAAAACCTGAAAGACCCAGTTGGCATGCATGGTGTTCGGCTGGAAGTGGACAGCCATATTGTTACAGCATCAACCCCCAACCTCAGATTACTTGATACTGCCTTGGAGAAATCACAAGTTTTACCGGCTAACCATACCGTTTCATCTCTCGCTGCTGCGGAAGCGGTGCTAACACGCCAACAAAAAGAAGCTGGCACGGTGCTATTAGATATAGGTGCGGGTACGACCAATATAATTGTGTTTGAAGATGGCGAAGTTCAACATATCGCAGTGCTACCGATTGGCGGAATAAATATTACCAACGACCTTGCAATCGGGCTAAAAACAGATCTAGATATAGCCGAGCAGGTTAAACTGACACTAGCTAATCTTGACGAGTCAGATAAAAAACATAACGGCAGCGTAAAGATTAACGACATTGATTACACGTTTAAAATTCCTGAAGTTAATATGATTGTAGAGGCCAGGATTGAAGAATTGTTCGAGTATATCGATAAAGAACTTAAGAAGATACAGCGCTCTCGTAAATTACCTGGAGGTGCCGTATTGGTCGGTGGTACGGCTAACTTGCCTGGGATTGTAAATGTAGCTCGAAATAGCTTACAACTAGCTGCCAGGGTTGGGGTGCCACATACAATAAGCGGTTTAACTGAATCTGTTCATGATCCGGCATCAGCTGCTGCTGTCGGCCTGATGCTGTTAGATATGCTAATGGTTTCACCAAATCAAAACAGCACTCAACCGCATACAAAATTGTTAAATTCCTTGACAGGTTTCTGGCAACGATTTCGACGACCTTAGTGTTAGTATAAACAAACTGTTCGGGTATCATGGGTTGAGAAAACAGCTGAACAATTATTGTCTGTTGCAGCCGTGTGTCGCTACGTGTATACTCAAATTTATTAGATAACAGTAAGGTGATAGAGGATATTGGAATCGTTATGCCACAAATAGCTCCAGCCATCGAAACATTAGCAAGGATTAAGGTAATTGGAGTTGGCGGAGCCGGAGGCGCCGCAGTTAACCGGATGATAGACACGGGTGTATCGGGGGTAGAGTTTATTACCATAAATACTGACGCTCAGGCATTGCATCACTCCCAAGCCCCGACAAAAATTCATATTGGGAAAGAAACAACCAAAGGTCTTGGCGCAGGCGCTGACCCGAATCTTGGTCAACGAGCCGCCGAAGAGTCGATTGATGAGATCAAGAAAGCGGTTGAGGGAGCCGACATGATATTTATCACCCTTGGGGCTGGCGGTGGTACTGGTAGTGGAGCTGGCCATGTTGTCGCTAAAGCAGCTAAGGACCAGGGGATTTTAGTGGTTGGTTTTGCGACCAAACCATTTGCTTTTGAAGGTGAAAAACGCCGCCGGAACGCAGAAGTAGCAATTGATAAACTACGAAACGCAGTCGATACGTTGATAATAATTCCAAATGACCGTTTACTTCAAACGATTGATCGCCAGACACCACTGGTTGAAGCTTTTAAGGTGGCCGACGATGTTTTGCGCCAAGGTGTCCAAGGTATTGCGGACCTTATTACCGTCAACGGCTTAATCAATCTTGATTTTGCTGATGTAAAGACCGTTATGAGTAATGCGGGTTCGGCATTGATGGGTATTGGCCGGGCTAGTGGTGAGAATAGGGCGGTTCAGGCTGCTCAGCAAGCCATTGAATCGCCACTACTTGAGGTTTCGATTGACGGGGCGCGGGGAATACTCTTCAACGTTATCGGTGGGAACGATCTAACGATGCACGAAATTAACACCGCCGCTGAAACCATTACGGGTGCAGCAGATGTTGAAGCCAACATTATTTTTGGTGCTACTATCGACCCGGAGTTAGAAGGCGAGGTGATTATTACTGTTGTAGCAACCGGCTTCGATGCTACTTATTTCACTAACCGTGGAGCAGTTTCCAGTTCGCTGCACGAAGAAGAGACCGACCTTGAGCTATCTTCAGCCTCATCGGCCGGTGCGAATGACGATAAGGTTATGTCTGATATTGACACTGAGCTTGATGAATCGGATACAAGTGACTTTCACAAGGATAATACTATCCCTAATATATGGACTATTGATGAACCGAACGTAACAGGTAAACAAGTTGAAAAACCGGTAGTTACCAATATGCTAGAAGAAGATGAACTTGAAAAACCCTCCTTCCTGCGCCGACTATCCAAGCGCAATAAAAAAGCCCAAGACCAGGATGACTCTACTTCAGATGAAGGCCCCAAGGAAGATTAGGTTTCGTACTAAATATTACACCAGAATATATTTGCTATGCCGCTAGCTATAGGACTATGATTGAAAGCATAGACGCTATATATGGGCTTTCCCAGGCGATAGTACATTTATGATAAACGTCCAAAGTTGACCTAGATGGTGGCACCAGGCTAATAACCCGGCTAATTGTTTAGGCTCTGAGTTTTGGACTAAAAGGGAGGAGCAAGATGAAATGTCATCGTTGCCAATACGTGGACACGAAAGTCATTGAGTCACGCGATGCTGCCGATGGCGACGCCATTAGACGCCGCCGAGAATGTACTAATTGTCAATATCGTTTTACTACCTATGAACGCCTGGAGCGACCACAATTAATTGTCATCAAGAATAGCGGTGCTCACGAGCTTTTTAACCGGGACAAAATATTTGCCGGGCTCTACAGGGCATGTGAGAAAACGTCAGTTAGTAGCATCCAACTCGAGCGTTTAGTGGCTGATGTTGAAGATCAGTTATACGCATGCGGCGAAAACGAGGTAACTTCAAAAGCCATAGGCAATATGGTGATGGAAAGTTTAAGCCAGCTTAACGAAGTTGCATACGTACGTTTTGCAAGCGTGTATCGTCGTTTTAAGGATATAGCGGGGTTTGAACGCGAGTTGACGCAAATTCGTGAACACAAAACGGGCGTACTAGTCAAAAGCTGAGTATTTTTGACGGCTGCTCCGGGGTTTCATCGCTTAAAGCATTATGCGTAATGCGTTTAAGAGTAGCTATTTGCTGATTATTTTACGCGGCTAGAGTGGCTAAATGTATTGTCAAGCAAGCACCACGTAGTGTATCGTAAAAATGACCAGCTTATGAAGCTCGGGAGGAGCTTGCTTGGTAGCCTTTAACGGATACTGGAATTATTTTAAACCAATATCCTAAGATCAAAGCGCCGGCCAACTCTAACAAACATTCATTAAAATATAAAATTAATCAATTAAGCCTTTCTAAGAGCCATCTGGTTTTTAGTAGGTTAGTGAGGGAACTTACTATGGGACAAACAACCGATCTAGGGGTCGAGCGATTATTCACTCGCCCTAAAACTAAGGCGTACGACCAGTTGAAATGGTCGAAGCGTGATTCGCTTATCGTAAATCCGATGAGCGGTAATCCGGTGTTCGAACAGAAGGGTGTCGAATTTCCGGAGGGCTGGTCACTAAATTCTATTAATATAGTGGCTCAAAAATATTTTTCGGGCACACCGGGCACGAAAGAACGCGAATCCTCACTTCGCCATCTCATTGATCGTGTAGCAGATACGATTACGCGCACCGGACAGCAAGAGGGTTATTTTGAAAATGACACAGAAACCGAAAATTTTCGGGAAGAACTTAAATACTTATTAGCGACCCAACGGGCGGCATTTAACTCACCGGTTTGGTTTAATATTGGTGCGGCAAACCGTTCGCAACAAGCCAGCGCTTGTTTTATCCTGGCAGTAGAAGATACTATGCCGTCAATTTTGAATTGGTACCAAGAAGAGGGCATGATCTTTAAGGGCGGTTCAGGGGCAGGCATAAATCTCAGCACTATTCGCTCGTCGGTTGAGCCGCTCGGCAAAAGCGCTGGGACTGCTAGTGGTCCTTTAAGCTTTATGCGTGGAGCCGATGCTTCAGCTGGGGCTATCAAAAGCGGTGGTAAGACCCGCCGTGCTGCAAAAATGGTAATTCTAAATGCCGATCATCCAGATATAGAAGGTTTTATATGGTGCAAGGCTATTGAAGAGCGTAAAGCTCGGGTATTGCAAGAAGCTGGTTATAAAATGGACCTTGACGGGGAAGACGCTTACTCAATCCAATATCAAAATGCCAATAATTCAGTCCGGGTGACCGATGAGTTCATGCAGGCCGTTGAAAAAAACGGCGATTGGCAGTTTAAGGCCGTAACCACCGGTAAACCTATTAAGACAGTTAAGGCTCGTGCCTTACTCCATCAAATTGCCGAAGCGACCTGGGAGTGTGCCGATCCTGGTATGCAGTTTGATACGACCTCTAACCGTTGGCATACCACGCCGAACGCCGGCCGAATTAATGGTAGTAATCCGTGCTTCACTGGCGACTCCTTAGTTCACACCGACAAGGGCCTTATTCGCTTCGATGAACTGTTAAATAGGGTGGGGGCGGGTGAAATCTTTGGCATCTATACCCACGATGCCACTAACCATGAGATACCAGTACAAAAAATGGAGATAACTAACCCCGACGCTTTTATGATTACTGGTTGGAATGAAGTATTGCGGTTGCGATTTGCTAATGGTATGGAGCTGAATTGTACGCCCAATCACCGTATTTTCACTACCAACCGGGGCTGGGTTGAGGCGGTAAAGCTCAAAACTGACGACCAAGTTAAAGCACTTGATTTGCCTACGCCGGTGATCAAGGCCAACAACGAACTACCAGTTTCTTCTGACCCTTCTGTGTATCGTACCAAAGGAGATCATGCCGAACTGTTACATTTTCCCGAACATTGGGACGAAGATTTTGCTCATTATCTGGGCTGGTTAATCGGAGACGGTTCCACTTCAGGATCGACAACCTCAACTATCTATGGCTCACTGGAGGATCGTCAGGAGATCCTACCATCTCATGCTAAATTGCTTAAACGGATAAACGTTGGTCGGCCTATCAAAACAAGCATTCAGGCTAATGGTACTGTCCAACTGAGGCTATCCCGGCGACAGTTCAAATATTTTCTGGAGGCTTTAGGGGTGGCATCGGTCACTGGCCGGAATAAATCGGTACCCTGGTCTATCTATCAGGCCCCTCCGTCTATCACGAGAGCCTTTCTGCGTGGGCTGTTCGATGCTGACGGTTGCGTACGACTTGACCTTGCCAAGGGGAGCTACGTCGGCTTGGGATCAATTTCCCCCGAACTTCTGCATGGAGTGCAATTATTGCTAACTACGTTCGGCATCTCCAGCCATATCTATAAAGGTTCTGAAGCGAAAGTAGAGGGAGAGGGCTCACTTTCTTACGTACGTAAAAATGGCAAGACGGTGACCTACGGTAGCTCCGCTTCCTGGGATCTGCGTATTAGTAGTGAGTCTATTAAACAATTTGCTTCCAAAATCGGTTTCTCGCTTTCCCGTAAAGCAGCACTTCTAACTAGAGTGCTGGCAGAACGTCCCCGGGGCTTCTACCAAAAAGACCATATCACAACCTTAGTGGGACGTACGAAGGAGGGAAAGAAGCTTACATTCAATCTTTCCGAGCCGCGTAATCATTCCTATGTGGTTAACGGAGTTATTGTAAGCAACTGCAGCGAATATATGCACCTCGATAACTCAGCTTGTAATCTAGCCAGCATCAATCTACTGAAGTATCTACGTGATGACTTTAGTTTTGACATTGATGCCTTTAAACACACGGTAGATATTATGTTTACCGCTCAAGAGATTCTAGTTGGTTATAGCGAATACCCCACTCCTAAAATTACCAAGAATGCTAGGACATACCGCGAACTTGGACTGGGCTACGCCAATCTAGGGGCTCTACTGATGGCTCAGGGCTTACCCTACGATTCCAGTGAAGGTCGTGCCCAAGCAGCAGCCATTACAGCCCTTATGACGGGGCATGCCTATGCCACTAGCGCAAAGCTGGCTCGGCGCGTCGGACCGTTTGCCGGCTTTGATAAAGACCGGGAAGGGGTTCTTAAGGTACTGGCAATGCACCGTGAAGCGGTGTCTAAAATTAACGCCAGCCTTGTCAGTGAAGAACTTTTAAGTGCGGCAGCTGCCAGTTGGGATAATGCCGTCGAATTAGGCGAGCTTTACGGTGTGCGCAACAGCCAGGCAACCCTACTAGCGCCGACTGGTACTATCGGCTTGATGATGGACTGCGATACGACAGGTATTGAACCGGACCTTGGTTTGGTCAAGGTTAAAAAATTGGTTGGCGGTGGCACCATGAGCATTGTTAACCAAACGGTGCCGCGGGCCCTTAAGGCGCTTGGTTATAATCCGTCCCAGGTCGAAGAAATTGTAAAGTATATTGATACCGAAAAAACTATCCTAGGCGCGCCATACCTAAAGAAGGAGCATGAACCTGTTTTTGCTTGTTCAATGGGTGATAATGCTATTCATTATCTCGGTCATGTGAAAATGATGTCCGCCGTCCAACCGTTTCTGTCGGGTGCGATCAGCAAGACCGTTAACTTACCGGCCGATGTCACAATTGAAGACGTAGAACAGCTGCATATTGATGCCTGGAAGATGGGATTGAAATCAGTCGCTATTTACCGGGATAATTCAAAAGTAGGCCAACCCCTGAGCATGGCCAAGAAGGATGCCGTAGAAGTCGACCAACCTGCATCAGCCGATACCTTAAACGATAAGATTATTATCAAGGGTGCCGTTCGGCGGCCACTGCCAAAAGTCCGAACCGCTAAAACCTTTTCCTTCACTGTAGCCGGCAGCCATGGTTACGTTACGGTCGGTGAATATGAAGACGGCACGCCTGGCGAGGTTTTCATCAATATTGCTAAGATGGGTTCGACGCTAGCAGGGCTGATGGACTCGTTTGCCCGTTCAGTCAGTTACGGCCTACAATACGGCGTACCGCTCAGAACTTACGTTAAGGGACTAAGCCATATGAGCTTTGCGCCGGCTGGTATCACAGACGACCCAGATATCCGTACAGCATCAAGCCTAGTCGATTATATTTTTAGGCGATTAGCACTAACATACTTAAGTTTTGACGATCGGCTTGAGCTTGGTTTGGCCTCAATAGACGACATGTCACCCGATGACCAGACAAGTTTGCTTGATAGTACGGTAGATTTTGGACAGCCGATAGCCGAAATCAATAACCATAATACAAATATATCTGACAAGGCGCCGACATCAGCTAATGAGAGCTTAACCGAACAACCGATTGCGGCCGTCCAACCCTCTACGGATCGTAATTTGAGCGTATCGCCAGATAAACCCAAGGCTGCCGTTAACGATAGTACCGCACCACTTTGTTATAACTGTGGGAACCAAACTCAACGAGCCGGTAACTGTTACGTCTGCACAAGTTGCGGTAGTACCACGGGTTGCAGTTAACCTTAGCGCAATATTGGTAATTCAAATATCGTCTAGAAGCTATTTCAGTCTTAAGGTTTATACTATAAGTCATGAAAGCACTTATTCTTTATAGACCACTTTCGGAACATGCACGCAGTGTAGAAGAATTCAGTCAGAACTTTGAGCGTAATTATCCGGAAAGCCCGATATCTCTAATGAATATAGACAGCATCGAAGGCACACATCTGATAGAACTGTATGACATCCTTGAGTTCCCATCAGTTTTAGTATTGGCCGATGACGGTTCTTTGATTAATAGTTGGATAGGCGAGCCTTTGCCCTTAATTGATGATGTTGCAGGCTTTATGCGCAGCTAAGTGCATAAGAATTGCACAAGTTGTCTAAGGTGATCTATAATATAAACTGCAATTTAAGTAAATCCGCTATTAGTGGCAATCAACCACGAGGAGCAGGGGAGAACAGCCAGTCATGGCTAACTAGACCCAGCTGGGGAGGCCCGTTATAGCCATAATTAAGGTCCCCGAGCAAAGCAGGATGGTACCGCTCCCAGAAACATAAACGGAGCTCCTGCAATATCAAGGCAGGGACTTTTTATTTTATAAAGGAAAGAGCATGAATTTTCATAAAGGCACCCGCAGACCGCCGATCGAATACGAAAAGGACATAGCATCGTACTGGCGCGAGCAAAAAACATTTGAAAAATCCGTCCAGCAGCGCCCAAGCAGCAATGCATATATATTTTACGACGGTCCACCCTTTATCACCGGTGTGCCACATTATGGCACGCTACTAAGTTCAGTAGTTAAAGACGCCGTAACGCGTTATTTTACCATGAAAGGCAAACACATTGAACGAGTTTGGGGCTGGGATTGTCACGGTTTACCGGCCGAAGTTTATACGGAGCGAAAACTAGGCATTAAAGACCGCCGGGATATCGGTACTAAGATTAGTCTAGAAGACTATATTAACGCTTGTCGTGAGAATATGATTCAAACCGGCTCATTATGGGAAGATGCGATTAACCGGATCGGACGATGGGTCGATTTTAAGGGTGCCTACCGTACCATGGATAAAGAATATATGGAATCAATCTGGTGGGCGTTTAAGAAGTTATTTGAAGCCGGAAAAATATATGAAGGCGAAAAAGTATTACTTTATTGCCCACGAGATGCCACGCCTATCGCAAAAGCCGAAGTTGCTATGGATAACTCTTATCAGGATGACACCGATCCGTCTGTTTATGTTAAATTCAAGCTGACTGATAGTGATGCCTATTTGTTAGCTTGGACTACAACTCCCTGGACACTTAATTCCAATACTGCCATCGCGGTAAATAAAGCATTTGACTATGTTGAAGTAGAAGTTAATGGCGAGCGATTAATCCTGGCAAAAAATTTACTCGAAAAAGTAATGTTAGACCAACAAAAAAACGTAGTATCTTATACTATAAGACGTACATTTAAAGGAGACGAGCTGGTTGGTAAAACTTATGAACCGTTGTTTGAAAACCGTGGTGAAAACGGCCACAAGATATGGCATGCCGACTTTGTTCTTGCCGAAGAAGGTACCGGCATCGCCCATGAGTCACCGGCTTACGGCGAAGATGATTACGAGCTGGCGAAAGCGAACGGCATTCCCATAGTATTAGACACCGACGAAGAAGGTTATTTTACTAGCGGCGAATGGAAAGGCCGAAATGTCTGGGAGGCTAATCAAGATATTGCTGAGTCATTACAAGAACGAGGCGTAGTATGGAGGATAGAATATATTACCCACTCTTATCCACATTGTCATAGGTGTAATGCCAAACTGATCTACCGAGCTCATCCAAGCTGGTTTTTGGATATAGCCAGTCAACGTCAATTAATGCTTGAGCTGAATGATGGTATTAACTGGTTTCCTGAGCATATTAAGCATGGACGATTCGAGGATACGATTGAAAGTGCTCCGGACTGGAATATAAGCCGCGACCGTTTTTGGGCTACGGCCATGCCGGTTTGGAAGGGTAAGGATGGACAAAACAATGAGCACGTCAAAGTGGTGGGCAGCTACCAAGAGCTGAAGGAACTGTCTGGAGTAGAGCTTGAAGACTACCACCGACCTTGGATTGATGATGTTACATTTACAATAGACGGCATTGAGTATCACCGAGTCGATAAAGTGATGGATGGCTGGTTTGAGAGTGGATCTATGCCTTTTGCCCAGTTCCACTATCCCTTTGAGAATGTTGAAAAATTCGAACAAAATTTCCCGGGAGACTTTATTGCCGAATATGTCGGTCAGGTCAGGGCATGGTTTTACTATGTCCATGCTGTATCTGTCGGTATATTTGGTGAAAGGGCATTCAATAATGTGATTGTGACGGGGACTATTTCAGGCAACGACGGTCGTAAGATGAGCAAAAGCTATGGTAATTTTACAGATCCGAGCGTGCTTATAGACCTTTATAGTGCCGATTCTTTACGCTTTTTGCTGCTATCTTCGCCGCTTCTTAATGGTGAAGACTTTGCACTACAAGATAAAGAGGTGGCCGACGTTAACCGTAAATTAAACATGATCTGGAATATGTATGACTTCTTTACGCTTTACGCCGATGTTGATGGTTGGAATTGGGACGGTTCGTTAGACGACCCAACACCAGGACTGATTAATGCCCTAGACATTTGGATCGTCTCCAGGGTGCACCAACTCAGTAAGTCTGTTGATAGGCACATGCAGCTGTATGATGTCCAAAGTGCCTTGAAACCGGTTTTGGAATTCGTTGATGATGCCAGTAACTGGTACGTCCGGCGAAGCCGAAAGCGCTTCTGGAAAAGTCAGAACGATGATGATAAAAAGTCAGCTTATAGGACCTTACACTATATCCTCACTCAACTGGCAACGATATTGGCACCGTTTACACCGTTTCTGTCCGAAGAATTATACCGAAAATTGACTGGGGGTGAATCGGTACACTTACTTGACTGGCCAGATGGTGGCCACGTGAACGAGATTTTGATCGATGAAATGGCAAGTATTCGGCAACTTATTGCCGAGGGCCTTAAAGAACGGGCTTCAACCGGTATCAAGGTCCGACAGCCACTAAGCCAAGCTAATTTGATTCTGCAGTTTGATATAACCGAATCAGATCGCCGTGAATTACTCAGTATCATTAAAGAAGAGCTTAATGTACATGAGGTTGTAAGCGCAGTCGGCGAGCGTCCCTCTATTTCAATAAATACCGAGCTTACGCCCGAGCTAAGACGTGAAGGGCTGATGCGCGAAGTAGTAAGGCAAGTTCAAAACGCCCGGAAACAGGCTAATCTGAATGTCGATAACCGTATTGAGCTTGAGCTAAAGTCTGAAAGTACTGAAGTCAATGAAGCCGTCAAACAGTTTACGGATACAATCAAGCAAGAGACACTAGCTACTAGCTTAAATGATCAAGCAATAGATGGTTTTGAAACGATTGTAAAAGTGGAGGGTAGTCCGCTGACGATACGACTAAAACAAACTTAATTTGCTTTACAGAGACGGTTATCTCTGATAAAATCAATTGGTATCATTATTACCTAACTTAAAGAGTAAATTGTAAATATGAAAAAAGCCATTATCACAACCGGCGCAAAGCAATATTTGGTCACCGAAGGCGAGACCATTAAGGTTGAATTAATCGCATCAGATGATAAGCAGGTCACTTTTAAACCGCTGCTATTAATAGCTGGAGAAACCGTTTCTATCGGTCGTCCAACTTTAGATGATGTTGTAGTCACTGCTGAAGTTTTAGAATCAGATAAACAAGCGGAAAAAGTTACAGCTATCCGTTACAAAGCCAAAAAACGAGTACATAAGGTGCATGGACATCGTCAGCACCAAACAATACTTAAAATTACTAAAATAGCTGAATAAAACAGACAGACAAGTTAATATCTCCAATAGTAAATGCTCTGGATGGATTAATAATCAAACGTATATTAAACATCCGAGAAAGTATGGATTGAAAATATTAAATAATTAGTATGGGTTGTGGATAATTGATGAAAGTTGTTTATAGTAATTAGCTTTAGTTGTTATTAACACAACTAATAATAATTGCGTATTGACTTTATTTTTTAGTCAGATAACGTCTTAATATCCGTATATAATGTTAATTGTTGTTAATATAACTACTTACTAAAGACCAATAGCCGAAAGCATTATTAAAAAATCGTGCATTCATAAGTTATTCAATTACCTCTTGTCATAAGATGTTAACGAGAGGATAATTAATATTGGTTTTATCAAAATAAAAACAGCAAAAAAAGTTGCTCCAGATAAAAACCAAACCAAAATATAAAAAAATGTTTCAAAAACATCGGTTAAATCGAGTACTGTATGGGTACACCCGTATACCTATTTTACTTGGTTTGTTCGGTGTTATTTTTACTATCGGTATCACACTCCTGTTACCGGCCAAGATAGCTAATGCCACTACTAACAACACGCTTAACTTCCAGGCCCGGTTACTGACCGCCTCTGGCTCAGTTGTTCCGGATGGAAGCTACAACGTTGAATTTAAACTGTATAGTTCACTAACTTCAACTTACCCGGATGATCAGGGGGCTTGTACTATGAATAACAGCGGAAGCCATATCGCAGACCCAAACTGTCTTTGGTATGAGACCCGTACCGGAGGAAATACAGTTTCCGTATTAGGTGGGTATATGTCAGTTCAGCTAGGTAGCGTGTCCTCATTTCCTGCCATTAACTGGGATCAACCTTTATGGCTGAGTATCCGGATAGGAGGCATTGGCGCTCCATCATGGGATCCGGAAATGAGCCCGCGGTTACCGTTAACTGCCGTACCTTACTCTTTCCGGAGTGGATCGTTGGCACTGAGTAGCGGCGCCAATGAAGGCACGCTGGGCTTTAATACAATCAGCGGCAACGATGCAATAACTCTACCCGATGCATCTGGTATTGTTTGTTTGAATAATAGTATCTCCTGTGGCTTTGTTGCAGGTAGCGGCACGGCTTTTCTTTTGGGTGGTAATTCCGTCAGTGCCCCAGCCGTATTGGGCACGACTAACGCCTATAACTTACAGTTTGAAACCGGTGGCACTACCCAGCTGACTTTGAATACATCCGGCAACCTGATATTCAACACGGCTCCGACAATCAGCGTAAACAGCGCCGCATCAGCCAGTGCCATGACGTTTCAGGGCCAACAAGCTACAACTGGCGGTAATAATGGCGGCAATATAGTGCTGCAAGGTGGTACGCCGGGATCCGGTGGTAGTAACGGGGACGTCATCTTGAATAACTTAACTGATTTCCAGGTGGAGAATTCCAATGGGTTACCGATTTTTGACATCAACCCAGCCACTCCGTCCGTCCAACTCACCGGTACGTTGACCAGCACGGGCTTGATTACGGCTAACGACGGTGCGCTAATTCAAAATGCCGGAGGTGGTACTGGTGGTTTAACGGTCAATAACAACCTGGGCATACCAGTACTGGTGGCTGGTTCTAACAACTTTCTGGTTAACGGTGATTTTGAAAGCGGCAGCGGTACCACCGGCTGGGCTGCCGGTACCAATGGTGCTTCTATCGGATTAAATACCAATCCGGCTAACGTCTATAGCGGAGCAGCCAGCTTAGCCGTGACGACTGGGACGGTAGCCGGGCAGGGTGCCAACGTCACCTCGTTTAATAACCCTATGCCTGCAGGGACATACGTACTATCGTTTTACGCTAAGGCGTCCGTGGGATTTTCAACCCTGGCAGCATCATTTGGCTCCGGTACTTGTACCTTGAACTCCACCACCGTAACTACCTCTTTCACTAACTTTAACTGTACGGTGACAACCTCCGGTACCACTAATACCGTGTCGATTGCCAGTAGCGCTGCTTCACAGGTTTCCTTTTACCTTGATGCAGTAAACATTGTTTCGTCTACCAACCTAGTTTCCAACCCAGGATTTGAAAGCGGCACTACCGGTTGGAGCAACGGCTATGGATCTGGCGCAGCTGTTGCCTGGAACTTAAACAGACAGTATGTTTACGGCGGTATAGGTAGCCTGAAAATTACTACTGGTACTGTAGCCAGTAACGGCGCGGCGGACAGTACTTTTATATCGTCATTACCGGCAGGTAACTATGAGCTATCTTTCTATGCCATGGATGGTTCTACGGCGTTTACTACCTTGACGGCCTCTCTGGGTTCCGGTACCTGTAGCTTGAACAGCAACACCGTTAGTGCCAGTGGTTTTACAAAATATTATTGTAATGTTACTACTACGGGCTCTCCCACGATAGATATTGGTACTTCAGGTACCACTTCACTGATATTTTACGTTGACGGTGTTCAGTTAACTGCCAGTGCCAGCGCACTGCCTTATAACGTCGGGCAAATCCAACTTCGCGGTGTTATTAGTTCACCGGCCGTCTTTCAGTCTGTATCTAACTCAACGGAAGCGTTTCAAATTCAAAATTCTGCCGGATCCAGTAACCTGTTTATGGCGGACACGCTGGACAATCAGCTTAATATCGGCGGTTACATTAATCTTACGCAAGCTACTAATATAATCGAGGCTCCTGCTAGCGACGTTATAGATGTCGGTTCAACTGCTTCCATCAACACGATCAACGT
>Ga0182030_10015550_pt1 | contig 14905 bp, 16 predicted proteins | sample 812S3MmetaG_FD_121299 | JGI IMG/M metagenome (GOLD analysis project Ga0182030, IMG submission 121299) | Permafrost microbial communities from Stordalen Mire, Sweden - 812S3M metaG (Illumina Assembly) | ecosystem: Environmental > Terrestrial > Soil > Wetlands > Permafrost | place: Sweden... | reverse complement strand
GTCTCCAGCGGGGAATGTTGCATCATAAATAGCGAGGGGATCTCGCGCTGCCTGTACAGGACCATCAACCACCCGTTGTAAACCCGTGGATTGTCGCCACCGCGGTGATGTTCGCGACCTTCATGGAAGTGCTCGACACCACCGTGGTGAATGTGTCGCTGCCGCATATCGCCGGCAGCCTCTCGGCCAGCGTGGACGAAGCTGCCTGGGCGCTGACTTCCTACCTGGTGGCCAACGCCATCGTTCTTCCGATGACCGGCTGGCTGGCCAACTTCTTCGGCCGCAAACGCATGCTGATGGGCGCGGTATTCGGTTTCACGGCGGCGTCGGTTCTGTGCGGGCTGGCGCCCAGTCTGTCGATGCTGATCTTCTTCCGCGTGATCCAGGGAGCTACCGGCGGCGCTCTGCAACCGCTCTCGCAGGCGGTGATGCTCGAAGCCTTTCCGCCGCGCGACCGCGGCAAAGCCATGGCCTTCTGGGGGCTGGGAATCGTGGTGGCGCCCATGCTTGGTCCAGTGATCGGCGGATGGCTGACGGACAATTACAGTTGGCGCTGGGTTTTTTATATCAACCTGCCGGTGGGACTGGCCTCGATACTGATGACGCGGTGGTTTATTTTCGATCCACCGTACATCCGGCGGTCGAAAAGCAGCATCGACTATTGGGGCATCGGCATGTTGGCGCTCGGCGTGGGAGCGCTGCAGATTTTGCTCGACAAAGGCCAGGAGGACGACTGGTTCTCGTCCCACTGGATGACGATGTTGGCGGTAACGGCGGTTCTCGGGCTGACGGCGTTCGTCGTGCGCGAACTGCGGGCGCAGGATCCGGTGGTGCATCTGCGCGTCTTCAAGTCTCGGACCTACAGCGCCGGCGTCTTTCTGATGACGGTATTGGGCTTCGTGCTCTACGGCAGTCTGCTGCTGGTGCCGGTTTTTCTGCAGACGCTGTTGGGCTACCCGGCGTTGAACGCGGGCATCGCCATGGCACCGCGCGGATTGGGATCGTTCCTCATGATGCCGGTAGTGGGCACGGTGATGAGCCGCTACGACCCGCGCAAGGTGCTGGCGGTGGGACTGGTGGGCGCATCGTGGTCGCTCTACGCGCTGGGCCGGCTGAACCTGCAAGCCGGATACTGGGACATTTTCTGGCCGCAGTTCATCCAGGGCGCCGCTCTGGCCATGCTGTTCGTGCCGCTGACCACGGCCACCATGGATCCCATTCCCAAGGAAGAAATGGGCAACGCCACCAGCATGTTCAACCTGATGCGCAACCTGGGCGGCAGTTTCGGGATTGCCGCCGCCACTACCTATCTGTTCCGGCGCCAGCAGTTGCACACCAACCAGTTGGGATCTGATGTGACGGCCTTCAACCCGGCCGCGCGAGCCATGTCGAAGGGGCTCCAGACCGCCCTGGTAGCGCATGGGTCAGACCCGGTGACCGCCGCGCGCCAGGCGTACGTCGCCACTTGGGGGCTGGTGGAGCGGCACGCGTCCATGCTGTCGTTCGTGGATACATTTCTGGCCATGGGCCTGGTGTTCCTGCTGGTGCTTCCGCTGCTATTCGTGATGAAGCGGCCGCGGTATACCAGGGGCGGCGGGGCGATGCATTAACGCGGATTTCTCATCGCCTTTCAATCGACACTGCGCAAGCTGTTCGTGGCGCAGCCTCTTAGGCGACTGAAGTCTGCGCCACAAAGCAACACGCAAGGTCCCATGAGAAATGCAGGTTAACGCGGCGGCGGAGCGCCCATGCCGGTACTTTTGCACATCCCCGAGAACCCCAATTGCGACCCCCTGGACGGAGATTTCGAATATATCCTGCTGCCACCTACCTGGGGCCAATCAAGGATTGATCTGTGTGGGCACGTGGCTCTCGGGAGGCTTGGTGAGCTTCGTCAGGTAATCCAGTGTGAAAACGGCTGGACCGGGACTGCCGTCGGCGTTCCAGATGGCCCTCTCGGGAGCCCAGTAGAAAACGCCTGCCCCTTTCGGCCCTTTGCGCACGATATTCACCATGTCGACCATGAATTGCAGTTGGCCTTCCGGGGTGTTCGGCCAGAGGAAATATCTGGACATGTCACGACCGGCGCGACCACCGCCGGCTGCAGCGGCAGCTCCGGCTTGAGCGACGGCGCCGGCTGCGCCGCCAGCCGCGGGAGCGCCACCAACACCGCGACGGGCGCCAATTATCAAGGCTCGTCGAGCGCCGGGGGCGTCACGCACCTGCGGCGGCCCTACTTCTGCCCCATTACCGAAACATGCAGAAGCCGCGTCCCCGGGAAGGAACGGGCCAGCGGCGTGCGAATGCTCCACGGCAGGGCTTCGAGAACGCTTTCCATCGCCCGGACCGGTAGAACCGGGAACGGGACGCGACGGCCCTTGATCATGCGCTCGATCCAGACCCGCCGGAAGCCGATACTCCGGAACAGCTTCAACAGATCCGTGATGGAGTACTCCTTCAGGTGCAAGCCGGTTGCTTCGCGGTCGAAATCGCGCGAAACGTCATTGGGGCCGTACAGACGATTGGGGGTGATGCAGTAGTAGCGCCCACCCGGTTTGAGCACGCGATAGATATCCCGCAACTGCTCGACGACGTCGTCGGGATGGATGTGCTCGATCACCTGAAAACTGAAGGCCAAGTCTACGGTGTTGCCGGGCAGGGGAACGTTGCAGTTCTTGGAGATCAGGACTTGGAACTTGTCGGAATTGGGGAGTCCGCGGGTTAACTCCTCGGACACTTCCAGCCCGTAGGCTTTGCGAACCATCGGGGCCACCAGCAGGGGCACGGCGCAATCGCCCGCACCCACCTCCATGAAGACCGTCTCGGGCGTGAGATAGGGGCGCAGCAGGCGGAGATGGCCCTGGAGTTGGCGCTGGCGGGCGTCAGTATTCTGCTTGGTCCACTGCGGGTGCTTGGGCACGCGGCGGAACAACTCGTCGTATACCTGCGCGTACATCGCCGCCCGGTCCTCGCGGCGGGAGTTGCGGAGCCGGTTAGCCAACTCCTTCTCGATTTCGTAGTGTTGGCGCAGTTCCTCGGCGGTGCGCAAAGCGTGTCCCTTGGCCTTTTCGCATGATATCACGGGAAAAGTCAGGGCCGCGACGCGACGCCACTCTGCGAGCCTGGCGGCCCGCAGTGGTGATAACATGAGGCGTTAATCCGAAGCCATCTTTATGGACCATATTCTGTCGATCGTCCTGCTCGCGCCGTTAGCGGGGCTGCTGGTGCTGCTGTTCATTCCCTCGTCGAATGCGCGCGCCGTCAAGCTGTGGGCCAACGCGGTCTTTCTCGTGGGCTTTCTGATCTCCCTGCCGCTGGTTTTCCAGTTCGATCCCGGCAAGGACTTCCAGTTCGAAGAAAAAGCGGCCTGGATTCCCTCCCTTGGCGCCTCCTATCATTTGGGCATCGACGGTCTGGGACTGTTTCTGGTGATGCTTACCACCTTGATCGGCTTCATCGCGGTGCTTTCCAGTTGGAAAGCCATCCACGAACGGCTCAAGGAATATTACGCCTTCTTCCTGGTGCTGCAGACGGCCATGCTGGGCGTCTTCATGGCGCGCGATTTCCTGTTGTTTTTTGTGTTCTGGGAGTCCGTGCTGGTGCCCATGTACTTCATCATCGCCATCTGGGGCGGCCAGCGCCGCGGGTACGCTGCCATCAAGTTCATGGTGTACACGCTGGCGGGCAGCGTGCTGATGTTTCTGGGCATCCTATACCTGTATGCGCAGCACCTCGCGCAGTTCGGGACCCCCAGTTTCGATATCGCCGACCTGATGCGCACCGATCTCACCGCGGGCGCGCAATGGTGGGTTTTCTGGGCCTTTTTCGTGGGCTTCGCCGTCAAGGTGCCGATGTTTCCGTTCCACACCTGGCTGCCCGACGCGCACACCGAGGCGCCCACCGCCGGCTCCGTCGTCCTGGCCAGCATCCTGTTGAAGATGGGGACCTACGGGTTTCTGCGCTTCTCCATTCCGCTGCTGCCCGACGCCGCCAAGAACCCCACAGTCATCCTGATCGTCTCGGTCCTTTCGATTATCGGCATTGTGTACGGCGCGCTGGCGTCGCTGATGCAGAAGGATTGGAAGAAGCTGGTGGCCTATTCGTCGGTGAGCCACCTGGGTTTCTGCACGCTCGGTATTTTCGCGTTGAACCCGGCGGGCATCGCCGGCTCGATTTTGCAGCAGATCAACCACGGAATTTCCACCGGCATGCTCTTCCTGATTGTCGGGGTGGTGTACGAGCGGCGCCACACGCGCGAGATCTCGGAGTATGGCGGACTGCTGAAAGTGATGCCGATCTTCACCCTGATCTTCGGGCTGGCCATGCTCAGCTCCATGGGGATGCCGCCGCTCAACGGCTTCATCGGCGAAATCACCATTCTGCAAGGCGCTTACCTGGCGAGTTTCAACTGGGCCTTCTGGGTCGTGGTGGGCATCGCGCTGGGCGCGGCTTATCTGCTCTGGCTGTTCCAGCGGACCATGCTGGGCGAGGTGAAAGAAAAGAACCGGTTGCTCCACGATCTTTCCTGGCGCGAGATCGCGGTCTTCGCGCCGCTGGTGGCGTGGGCTTTCTGGATCGGCCTGAACCCGCAGCCGTATTTCAAGTACCTGGACCGCTCAGTGGCGCAGATTGTGGAGCGCGTGCATCCCGGGTATTACGCCGCCCACCGCTTGACGAATCCGCTGGAAGCCAATAGCCCCCGTGCCGCGTTGCGGTGATATGGCCGGCTAACTGGCGGGCGCCGGCGGCTTCTCGATGCGCATGTAATCCACATCCGAAGCGGCGATCATGCCGGTATCCATCATGGCTTCGATCTCGGGAATCAGCCGGGCGAGATTTTCCGCCGTGTCCACAATCGTGACGACCACCGGCTGGTCCTTGCGGATGATGCGATGGCGGTGGATTTCCGCCGACTCGCCGTACCCTTCCAGGCCGCGAAAGACCGTGGCGCCGGCGATCTGCAGTTCCTGGCAGCGATGGACGATGGCTTCATAGAGCGGCTTCCCGTTGTACCGGTCGCTCTCGCCAAAATGCACCCGCAGCAACTTGGCCCGCCTAACTGTTCGCATGCGCCGACTCCGCGGCCGGCTGGCTGTGAACCAGGCGGATGACATCCACATCCGAAAGGACGATGATTCCGTCCTGCATCATGGATTCGACCTCGTCGATGGCTTTGGCCAGCTTCTCCTGCGAGTCCACCACGGAAATCATCACCGGCAGATCGTGCGAGAACGGCAGCCGCCCGCTCTTGTGCGTGTGGCCCTTGGCGCCGTAGCCCAGAATGCCCCGGTACACCGTGGCGCCGGCGATATCCATCAGGCGCAAACGCTTGACGATGGCCTCATACAACGGTTCGCCGCGCCACTTGTCCGACTCGCCCATGTAGATGCGCATCATCCGGGCGGCGCCGCGCAGTTCCGTGTGCGGCTCCTTCGGCGCGGGGCGTTCCCTGCTGGCAACTTTGACCACGTTGGTGTCCTGCACCTCGATCACGCCATCGGTCACCATGTCGTAAAGGGTGGGCATGAGTTCATCGACCTTGGCGGGGGATTCGATGAATTCGATGCGAATCGGCAAGTGCTCGGCGAATACCTCGGTCTTGGTGGTATGCAACACGTGGTGGCCGCCGAAACCGGCCATGGCGCGCGTGGCGGTGGCGCCCGATACCCCTTTATGCAGCAGGAACGTCAGAATGGAGTCGCACAGGGAACCGAAATGGCGATGGGTATCCTCATTGACAAAAATCGTGACTTTTTTTGCCGTGCCCTTCTGGAGCATGCAACTCCTCCCGCACTCAAGCATAACGCTCCACACGGCGGCGAGCGTCGCTAGCGCGTCAACTTCCGTCCCCGCCCAGGGATTTCCGGGCCGTCTCCAGCCGGTCGAGGTCCGCTCGCAGTTGCGGGGCAAGCTCGTCGCCGCTGTTCTCTACCAGCCGTTCCACCGTGCCCAATAATTCGTCCAGGCGCCGTCGGGCCTCCTTCTCGACACCCCACAGCGCGCCGTTGACGCTCTCTTCCCATTGAGCGGCCAGCCGGCTGAGGTTTTCATAAATCAAATAGGAGATGGCGCGCGCAAAATGGCGGCGGACGGCGGCCTTGATGAGCCATACCGGCAGAACCGGCGACAGCAGTTCCCAATTCCGGTCGAACACGCGGCCAATCCGGATATCGGGAGTGGCCGGCTCCACCACGGCGATCTCGGTTTCGGTGGTGCGCAGCGGCACGCCGAATGCCCGCAGGGTGCTGTCCGAGAGGCGGTCGCGAAATTGTTGCAGCGCGCGGCGGGCCTGCTTCCGCACCTTGTCGAGCGGCGCCAGAAACGCGCTCCGTTCGCGCACGGAAACCGCGGTCAGCTCGTCGCGCAGGGCGGTCGCCAGCCAGGCTTCGAACGAGGAAAGCATGGTCGCGAGGCTTCGGGTCCACTGCGGGAACTCGCTTTCGAAGGCCGCCAGAAGGGCGCGCTCCAGATCCTGCTGGTGAGCTTCGAGCCGGTTCCCGGCCAGGGACCGGGTTCCCGCAGCGGCGTGTTGCACCACCAGCCGGACCGTCGATTTCACCTCGTCGACGGCTTCCTTCTCGCCCGCCACCTGCCGGCTCAACGCCTGCCGCTCCGCCTGTAGCATCTCCGCCGATTTGAGAGCCAGCGCCAGATAGTCGCCGCACTCCCGCAGCAGGGTGTCCATTTTGCGGGCGAGGATGGATTCGCGCTCTTGGGCGAAGTGCGCCAGCGTTCCGGTGGCGAGCTCGGCCTCCAGCGCCGCGCGGAACCGCTCAAATCCCGGCTTGGTGGAATACGGGAAGACCCGAGGCGTTCCGGGAAAGTTCTTGGCAAGCTGGGCGCGGACGAACTCGACGACTTCGGCCAGCTCGCCGCCGCTCAGGAGGTCCGCTTTGGTGAGCAGGACGGCGACTTTCGGGGTGTACCGGTAGAGACTCTGCAGCAGCTCGATATCGCGCTGCGAAAGAGGCGGATCCACGCTCACCGCCACCAGCGCGAGCCCGGCATTCGGCAGCCAGTCGAGCGACGTCTGGGTGTTGTGCGCCAGCGCGCTTTCTAGACCGGGCGTATCGACGAACTTCAGGCCGCGGAAGCGCCGCAATTCCGGCAGCTCCACGGCAATCCGGTCGACTTGTTGGACGTTCTCGGGATTTTCCTTTTCGGAGACGTAGGCGCCGATGCGGGCGAGCGGGACCTCGGGATCGCGGCCATCGCAGTGCAGCACGCGCGCCTCTTCGCGCGGGCCGTAGCGGATTTCCGTGACCACGGCGGTCACCGGCACGACCCCGACCGGCAGGATATCGCGCCCCATGAAGTGATTCAGGAAACTGCTCTTGCCGGCCTTGAAGCGTCCCAGCACGGCGACGCTGATTTCGTCCTGGCGCAGCGACGAACGTACGCTTTGAAGCAGCCCGGAGAGCGCGGAAATCCCGTACCGCTCCGCGATGCCGGCGGCCAGGTCCAAGGGCGTTGGGCGGGATTGCGGGGGTTGGGTGGCGCCGTTGGTTTCGGGATGGATATCTTGCGTCCCTGGAATCATAGCTCCTCACGAGTAGGAGCCATCATTCCCGAGGCGGCCTCGGGACGGTTGATGGCGGGCTCCATCACCGGGGGTCTAAACCCGATTATAGCTTCCTTTCGCAGGCGGCCGCCCAGGCGCGCGGCTTAGACGTTTTCGGGAATGCACCTCGCTGGTTTACGCTGGCGGCTCGGTAAGCCTTGCGAAATCAACGCGACCGTCACCGAGCCGCTACCCGTAAGGGAGTGCCCATGGCGCGGCGCGCCACCAAAGTTGATGAAAAACCGGCCCGTGGCGAAGATGCGGCGAACGGGATTGGACGTGGAGGACGGTTTTTCAATCGAGCGGGCGGAGAGGTCATTGCGTGACCGACCCTCAGCTAAATTCCCGGCAGGAACGCCGCGGTCCGGGATTCGGAATTTCTCCTCCTCCTCTCATTCGCCGGAAGGCCGTCGATCACGAAAGTCATCGGAACCCGTGTCCCTCATCACGGGCCGCTTGCAGTTCCGCCAGGGTAATCCCGCCGGTCTCTTGACGAAGCGCGACGATATTCGCGAGTGCCTGGTCTGTATTTCCTCGTGACGCCGGTCCCTTTCGGGCACAATCCGGGCGATGCGCCGCCGGTGGCGCGTGACGATCGGAGTTTCGCCCCGCTCCACCTCGTCGAGGAGTTGGAGAAGGCGCGGTTTGGTGCACGGAAGTGGGGGGTTACGATCAGGGCCGTGCGTATGCCGTATAAGTGTAATTTGCATGTAAAGATCAACTGATGTTATCCTGCGATTTCAGGAGGGAAGCACGAGATGCCCCGCCGCACTTGCCCGCGCCACGGAAACGGGAAACCCTGTACCTGCGCGATGGGCAACCTGTACCGTTTCGTCGAACCCGTGCTGCTGTTCCTCCTCAAAAGAAAAGGCCGCGCTTACGGGTACGAGCTGGCCAACGATCTGCGCGCGTACGCTCTTACCGACGCCGAAATCGAGGCCGCTTCCCTGTACCGGACCTTGCGGCAACTGGAGGTGAATAGCTGCGTCACCTCGGAGTGGGATGTGGCGGGCAGCGGACCCGCCAGACGGGTGTATGTGCTGACCGCCCGCGGGGAGCAACACCTGCAGGAATGGGTCACCGTGCTGGATCATATGTCGAGATCGATGAAGGCGCTTACCAGAGAAGTAAAGGCCCTCGGCGCCAGTACAGCCGGGGTCTCTTGATGCAGCCTGAGACTCAATCCGCCTGCATCGCCTGCGGCCCCGATCATCCGCACGGTCTGCGCCTCCAATTCGACCTTGCCGCCGATGGGTCTGTCAGCGCGCGATGGAGTCCCGCGGAAGCCTGGCAGGGATTTCGCGGGATTATTCATGGCGGCATCGTCAGCACGGTGCTGGACGAAGCCATGGCCAAGGCGGTTGCCGCGACGGGCACAGCCCTGACGGGCGAGCTCCGGGTGCGCTTTCGCCATCCGGTAGTGCCGGGCGAAGAGCTTCGCATTCGTGGTTGGATTGTGGAACGCACCAGGCGGGTGATTCGGGCCGAAGCTGTGCTGACGGCGCTCGATGGCCGCGAGCGCGCTCATGCGTGGTCGACTTTTCTGCCGCCCAACGGCAAGGAAGAGGTGTTTGCGGGGTGAGCTGGACCTACCAGATCGCAACCGAGTACGTGATCGCCGCCCTCAACCGCGACATCCTGCGGGAAATCCGCATGGCGGACGAATGTATTCAGCGGGCCGGCTCTCTGGCCGAGCCGTACGCGCGGTTCCAGAGCCTGATCGTGCGCTGCGCGGCGTCGGCGATGTCCAACGCCAGCGCTTTGGCGGCGGAGGTGCTCTCGCTGGGCGGCATCCCGCGCGCCTACACACCCGGATCGCGCGCGCTAGCCCGCGGCACGGCTTCCATCGAGGAGTACCTGGCCCAGGCGCAGTCGCTGGTAGCGCATTACCAGGATCGGCTCGCCATGGCGGAGAAGTTCGGTCTCCTGCGGCTGCGGGAAGTGCTTCAGGAAATCATCGCCAGCAAGAGATCGCATATGAAGCATGCCATGCTTAGCGCAGCCGCGGGCGCCAAGCCCAGACAATTAAGCTAGCCAACGGAAAGGAAGAGACAAATGAGAATTGCAGTACCAACCAACGATGGAACCACGCTGTCCCCGCACTTCGGCCGAAGCGCCGGTTTTCTGGTGTTTGAGATTACGGACGGGCGAATCGAAAGCCGCGAGATGAGGACCAACCAGCAGCCTCACGAGCACGCCCAGGGCGCCTGCGGGGGCCACACCGGCGGCGGCGAAGCCCATAATCACGGCAGTATTCTCGCGGCCCTGGCGGGTTGCGACGTGGTGATCTGCGCGGAGATGGGCGCGCGCGCCGCCGAGGCGCTGCGATCCGGCGGCATTACCAAAGTCGTGTTTACAGAGCCCGGTCCGGCGGAAGAAACGGTGAACGCTTTCGTGGCGGGCAAGCTGATCGCGGCGGACCAGAGCTTCTGCCAGTGCAGTCATTGAGCGCGAACGGACGCCGCCCTTGGACCTCCATACCGTCAATCGATATCCGGCCGATTTGCCGGCCACGCCGCTGGTCGCCATTCAGTTGCCGGGTGAGGACCCGGTAATCTGGTGCAAGCTGGAGTTTCTCAATCCCAGCGGCTCGACAAAGGACAGGATTGCGCGCTACATCCTCGGCAATGCGTTCCGGGCCGGGCGGGTGCAGCCGGGCAGCACGGTAATCGAAGCTTCGAGCGGGTCGACCAGCATCGCCATGGCGCTGGTCTGCGCCCAACTGGGCCTCAAGTTTATTGCCGTGATGCCGGAGGGCGTGAGCAACGAGCGGGTGCTGATGATTCGCGCTTATGGAGGAACGATTCATCTCGCCTCCGGGCAAGGCGGGATGGGCGCGTGCATCGCGGAATCGGAGGCGCTGGCGCGAGAGACGGGCGCGTTTCTGCCGCGGCAATTCGCCAACCCGGAGAACGCCGAGGCGCACCAGACCGGCACGGCGCGCGAGATCGTGGAACAGATACCCGGCCATGCGGTCGACGCCGTAGTGAGCGGTGTGGGAACCGGCGGCACCCTGGTTGGTTTGCTCCGAGGATGTACTGCCGGGCGGCATGTGCCGCGGGCATTTCTGGCGCGCCCGGTGGACCTGGGCACGAGCAGGGAGCAGGAGTGCTGCAGCTTTAGCTGCCGTATTCCGGGAGTCATGGAATGCGCTTCGGCGATATTCCGGGAGTCCGACTACCCCGGTCTCGCGACCATCGAGGTGCCCGGCGAAGAGGCGATCCGGACTACCCGCGCGTTGATGCGGTTGGGCTTTCCGGTGGGGCCGAGTTCCGGTCTGAATTACCGTGCGGCGACGATAGCCGCGCGCAGCATGGGGCCGGCGAAGATCGTTACTGTCTTTCCGGACCGCATGGAGCGGTACTTCTCCACCGAGCTGTTCGTAGCGTTTCAAGGCACGCCCGAGCCCGCAACCGGGCTGCTGGTGCGATGATCGATCCATTGCGAGGCCGGGTCCGTTGGGCGTTGATCGGATGGATGTTTGCCATCAGCGCGATCGCCTATCTGGACCGGGTGAATATTTCCATTGCCGGCCACACCATCGAGCAGGAATTCCACCTTACGGACGTTCAGCTCGGCTGGGTCTTCGGCGCCTTCGTAGCGGGATATGCGCTCTTTCAGACGCCCGGGGGGCGCCTGGCGGACCGCTTCGGCCCGCGCAAGATTCTGGCGATGGGGACCATCTGGTGGGCGGTATTCACTTCGGCAACCGCTCTGGTTCCGCCGGGGATAGCCCATGCTTTGCTGGTCTTGCTGGCGGTGCGGTTTGCCTTGGGCCTGGGCGAAGCGGTGGTCTACCCATCGTCGAATCGCCTGGTGGCAAGCTGGATTCCGTCCCAGGAACGCGGCGTGGCTAACGGCCTGATTTTTGCCGGGGTAGGCGCCGGGGCAGGAGTTACTCCACCCATAATCACGTATATCCTCCTGAACTACGGCTGGCGATGGTCGTTCTGGATCAGTGCCCTGCTCGGACTGGTGGCTGGAGCGGTCTGGTACCTTCTGGCGCGCGACCGGCCCGAGGAACATCCTCTGGTCACGCCGCGGGAAGCGCGCTACATCCAGGCCGGCCTGCCGCGCGAGCCGGCGGGACCGCGCGAAAGCCATGCCATTCCGTGGCGCACCGTGCTGCTGGTCACCGCGAGTTATTCCTGTTTCGGCTATGTGGCCTACATTTTCTTCACCTGGTTTTTCATCTACCTCAGCACGGTGCGCCACCTGGATCTCAAATCCAGCGCTCTTTACGGCATGCTGCCCTTCATCGCGATGGCGACGTGTTCGCCGCTGGGAGGCTGGATCAGCGATGGCTTGACCAAACGGTACGGGAAGCGAATCGGGCGATGTGGCTTTGCCAGCGCCACCATCGGACTGGCCGCGGTCTTTATCGCCATCAGTACGAAGGCCGTGGACGCACGGCTGGCCACCGTAGTGCTGGCGGGCGGCGCCGGAGCGTTGTACCTGGCGACCAGCGTGTTCTGGTCGGTGTCGGCCGACCTGGGAGGATCGTCCGCGGGAACGGTATCCGGCGTGATGAACACGGGCAACCAGGCGGCGGGCGCGGCCACCGCCGTGGTGACACCCTGGATTGCCGTTCATTTTGGCTGGACCACGTCGTTCCTGGCGGCCGCGGCGCTGTGCGTAGTGGGCTCGCTGGCCTGGTTGGCGGTGGACCCGGAGCGCAAAATTGCCGGACCGCTCCCTTACGGTCGCGGCTCAGAATCGGGTTCCGAGCCGGGCCCAGAGGGCACCCCGTGAGCGAGCAGAAGTACTTGAGGAATACAGTTAGGAGAGCGAAATGTCATCGGAAACCATCGGTGTGGAAGTTAGCGAAGAGATCTGCCGGCGATACCTGAAGCTCTACACGGGAGCTATTGCGGACATGCTCGACAAAGCCGGGCATCGCAACCAGGTGCTGCCCCGTTACGTGACCGCCTTCACACAGGCGAACCGGTTGGCCGGACCGGCTTTCACCGGGCAGGGGTACCCGTGCGCCAGCACGACCAATGACGATACCCAGACCAGGCTCGACATGCTGGACAGCATCAGGCCCGGCACGGTGTCGGTGTGGGCCACCGGCGGCAGCCTGGACTGCGCGCATTGGGGCGAGATCATGTCCACCGCGGCCCGCGAGCGCGGCTGCACCGGCGCGGTAATCGACGGCGGCGTTCGCGATCTGGATTTCATCAACGCCATAAACTATCCGGTCTTTGCGAAGTTCCGGTCCTCCGCCAGCTCGATCGGACGCTGGGATATCAAGGCATACCAGGTGGCCATCAAGATCGGCGACACGGTGATCCATCCGGGCGATTTCGTGTTCGGCGACATCGATGGCGTGGTGATCGTGCCCCAGGACCTGACGTTGTCCATTTTGAACTCGGCGGAAGAACTCTACGAGCGCGAAAGCGGCATGCGGCGGGAGCTGCGCAGCGGAGTGTCCATCAAAGACGCCTATGCCAAGTACGGATCGTTCTGAAGCCGGTAGTCTCACTCGTGCTGCGGCCGGGCGTAGGCCTGATCCCCATACACGTTGCGCAGTTCGCGCGGGCCGTTGCCCAGGTGGTAGAATTCGCTCTGATTGTCCGGCCGATAGATGAGTTTGTGCTGGATCCAATCCCACGTGCGGCGCGCCGGGGCATAGCATAACATGCCGCGGTTGCGCCCCAATTAGGAAAGGTTCATAATAATCCGCATCGCCGTTTTTTTTGTCGGCTGCCAAGCCCAAAGGCGGAGTGTTGCCTGACGGCTGGGAGGGTTCATGCCGCGCATCGTCCGCTGTTCGTTGATCCAGGCCACCAACGCCGCCCCGCCGGATTCCTCGCTCGAAGTCACCAAGAAGGCCATGGTCGAGAAGCACGTGGCCTACATCCGCCAGGCCGCCGCCGCCGGCGCGCAGATCGTGTGCCTGCAGGAGATTTTCTATGGGCCGTATTTTTGCGCCGAGCAGACCACCCGCTGGTACGACTTCACCGAGCCCGTCCCCGGCGGCCCCACTATCCAACTCATGCAGGACCTGGCGCGAGAGCTCCGCATCGTCCTCATAGTCCCGGTCTACGAGATCGAACAGCAAGGCGTCTACTACAACACCGCGGCGGTGATTCACAACGACGGCTCGTTCCTGGGCAAGTATCGCAAAACGCACATTCCCCACGTGGCGCCGGGCTTCTGGGAGAAATACTATTTCCGGCCGGGCAACCTGGGCTTTCCGGTTTTCGACCTGGGATTCGCCAAAATCGGCGTCTATATCTGCTACGACCGCCATTTCCCGGAGGGCGCGCGCGCCCTGGGGCTGAACGGCGCGGAGATCGTTTTTAACCCGTCGGCCACTATTGCCGGCCTGAGCGAATACCTCTGGAAGCTGGAGCAGCCGGCGCACGCCGTGGCCAACGGATACTTCGTGGGCGCCATCAATCGCGTGGGGGTGGAAGCGCCGTGGAACATCGGCGAATTCTACGGCTCCAGCTACTTCTGCGATCCGCGCGGCCAGATTGTGGCGCAGGCTTCGCGCGATAAAGACGAAGTGCTGACGGCGGACCTCGACCTCGACAAGATCGCCGAAGTCCGCAAAACCTGGCAGTTTTTCCGCGACCGCCGCCCGGACATGTACCAATCGCTGGTGAAGGCTTGAGCTATGACCAAAGACGAGATTATTCTGGCCAACAAAGAATACCTGTTCCCGGCGGTGTTTCATTTCTTCCAGGAGCCGCTGGTGGTGGCGCGGGCCAAGGATCAATACGTCTGGGATGCCGATGGCCGGCAGTACCTCGATTTTCTGGGCGGCATCGTGACGGTCAGCGTGGGCCACTGCAACGAGCGGGTCAACGCCAAAGTGAAGCGGCAGATGGACACGCTGCAGCATGTTTCCACGTTATTCGCCAACGAGCCGCAGGCGGCGCTGGCAGAGAAAGTGGCGTCGCTCACGCCGGGCGGACAACTTACTAAGTCGTTCTTTACGAATAGCGGCACGGAAGCCAACGAAACCGCCATCCTGACGGCGCGCTGTTATACCGGCAACACCGAAATCGTGGCGCTGCGCCACTCCTATCACGGCCGCTCGGCGGCGGCCATGACGCTCACCGGGCAGGGCGCGTGGCGGCTCGGACCCCCGCAAGCCGGCGTGGTCCACGCGCACAACGCCTATTGCTATCGCTGCCCGTTCGGGCTGACTTATCCGGATTGCGACGTGCGCTGCGCCCAGGACATGGAAGATCTCATCCGCACTTCCACCAGCGGCCGCATCGCCGGCTTCATTGGCGAGCCGATCCAGGGGGTCGGCGGATTCATTACGCCGCCCAAGGAATATTTCCAGATCGTCGAAAAGATCGTGCGCAATCACGGCGGCATCTTCAT